>Ga0116111_1002172_pt1 | contig 12317 bp, 10 predicted proteins | sample June2015DPH_8_10_FD_89720 | JGI IMG/M metagenome (GOLD analysis project Ga0116111, IMG submission 89720) | Peatland microbial communities from SPRUCE experiment site at the Marcell Experimental Forest, Minnesota, USA - June2015DPH_8_100 | ecosystem: Environmental > Terrestrial > Soil > Wetlands... | reverse complement strand
TGATCTGGTCTGAGATTCGAATCGAGTCTTCGGGAGGCGCTGACCCCATCACCAGCCACGGCCATCGAAAAAAGGACGCACGCCAGATTCGCGACCTCATTGAACAGCTCCAGAAACAGGGCCCGTGAATTGCCGATGCGTTCGTTGCACTCAGCACAAGTTTTCGATTTTCGATTGCCGATTGAAAAGCGCTTCATCGGTAACTGGCGAGCGAGCCTTCAGATCCTTCGCTGGCGCTCAGGACGACATACCATTCTGTGCAATGGAAAGTGGCAAGCGCTTGACGATGGCCGGTTTTCCCGGCAGTATGAATTGAGCCGGTCGTTTCAGCTCGAAGCTCAACTTCGGCGCTTTGCAAGGCGAAAATCGCAAATCGCCGATCGAAAATGATTGGGCCTGTAGCTCAGTTGGGAGAGCACATGGTTTGCAACCATGGGGTCGGGAGTTCGAACCTCCCCAGGTCCACCAATCAATTCAAAGCACTTAATCCCAATCCCGCGTTTCGGAAAAAGTACCAATTCGTACCACATACTGCCTCACAACAAAGCCTGGGCAACTTTTGAGGATGCTTGCCGTTTATCCTCTGACACGGCATGAGTGTAGATGCCGAGTGTTGTCCTGATGTCAGCGTGCCGTAGCAATTCTTTTTGAACGATAGGGACCGTGCCAAGAGCGTGAAGTAGGCTTGAATAGGTGTGCCGGAAGGCATGCCATCCCACCTTACCAATTCCCGCTTTGACCGCTGCGGGCTTGATGTGGTCGGTGAGCAAGATGCCTGCCCAACGTGGTTTGCCAGAATCACCAGCGAACACGTAATCAGAGTCCGCCTTGTAAGTCGCCCTTTCTTTATGTTTGAGCAGGACAACCGCCAAGTCGGGGTCTAAAGGCAAGTTCGCTTCGGATGCATCGGTTTTGGTTGAATTCACTTCTCCCGTTACGACGCTCCGCTGAATCCTCACCGTGAGGTTCTCAAAGTCAATGTCCCCCCACTGCAAGGCGAGAAGTTCACTCACCCGAAGCCCGAGACAAGCAATCGTTACGACCATAGTCCTGTAAGGCTCCTCCAGTTTTGTCAAAAGAGCCTTAAATCCGCCCGGCGTTAGCACCGGGTGGGATTTCAACCTCTTGTGTGACTGCCTTACAAGAGTGATGGGGTTCCGTTCCAAAATCTCCCAGCGAACAGCTTGATTGAACAAGGCGTGCATGTAACCTCGAATATGGGCCCTCACTTGGCGGGAGTGCGGGTAGGCATCTAGCCAATCTTGAACTGCCATGGTTTTGACGTCCTGTACGAACTCCGTGCCCCATCTCGGACGGACATGCTTGTTGGATAACCATCGGTAACAGTTTACTGTATTGCGTCGGCAGTGCTTCGGCGCGTACTCTTCTATAAAGCGGTCCATTAGCGCCCCAACAGTAACAGAGTGGAATCGGGCTTGCGGAGTCTGTGCATTGACCTTGATCCGCAGATGCTCTACTGCCCTTTCCGCATCCGCCTTGGTGGGCAGCTTCAACACGGTGCCGACCAAGACGGACTTCCGCCTTCCGTCCTCGAAGTACCTGAATTGCCAAACGTGCGGTCCTTTCTTGCGCTTCCTGAGAATCAAATCTCCGTATTGATATCGTGCCGTCACAGTTTCTCCTTTTCAGAATGAAGTCTCTGTGCGGCACGGCTGGCATCCGGAGTGTAGCTTAGTATTCACCCAAGACTCAATCGCTGATGCCCGGTACCGCCAAAACTTCCCGACCTTCAATGCCGGGACCTCACCTGCTTTAGCCCAACGCTCAAGAACCTTGGGGTTAACCCGAAGTATGCTTGCGGCTTCCGCCGACGTTAATAGTGGTTCCAAGTTGCTCCCCTTTCTGATCCTTCTGCCGCTACGCCCCAGAGGGGCGTTTCACCGGACTTCCACCGGCTCTTCAGGCGGCTTCAAGTCGCTGACCAGCAGCGACCGCTGGGTCATATCCCAGTAATACCGTGGGCTTCGCAAAACCTTAGGGAATCTTGAAGTCCCCGGAACTCGGGAGGGGCCCCGGTTATCACCGGCCCGGGCCATGGTTCTCTTGGCCACACTCCCCAGCGGCAGCTATTTGTCGGTGAGTAGCCCGACTCCTACGGCGGTCGGTTGCTGTCCGACGCCTTGCCTCGTCTCTTTCAGGAATTCCGTAATCCCCCTGTGCCTGACTCCGTCCAGAAGGTCTGACGGATGGTATTCCCGACCAGCCCCATGCCCGAACCTGAAGGCTATCCCCCGCCCTGCGCACAGATCCCTTACGTGCCGGGCCCATTCCAAATCGAATGGCCGGAAGTCGGGAGTGCTGCGCTCCCCGCTGACGCAGACCAATCCGATGCCACCGAGATGGTGGGCAAGCTCGGGCGTGGGGTCGTCGAGGCACGGGCAGATGTCGATGAACTTGAAGGCCGCAGGGATATCCCGCAGGAAATCCACCCTGTCGAGGTGGCACTTGGACTCGACGCTCGCGCCGATGGCGACATTGGGATAGCCCATGTCCCAATTGGAGGGCAGGCATCGGGCCAGCCTGTGCGTCCGCTTGCTACAAAACATCCAAGTCAAGTTGGGAGTCGAGCGCATGATTTCCCACGCTTCGGCACGCCAGGGGTCGGCTTCTTCTATCAGGAAGTCCGAGCAGAAGCAGATGCCGACCGTCTTGCGACCGCCCGCCGCCGCTGCGGCTTTCTGCCATTTCATGGGTCGATCCCAAGTGCTTGTGCAGCGCCGGACGGTCCCCGGGTCTCTTCGGTACTGCCGCAGCATGGGGAAGATGAAGCAGTTCTTGCAGGCTTCGCTAAACTTATGGCAACCTTCCCATGGGTTCCAGTTATCGCTATGGTTGTGATGTTTGTGCTTCATCGTCCCACTCCTTGACCGAAATTCTTGGTTCTTTCATGTTGCTCACTCCTTGCCCTATGCTGGTCACGGCCGCTTCCTGGACAGCATCGGTTTGCTCCACTTCCTTCTCCTTCAAACATGACCAGCGTCGTTTCTTGGCCATTGATCCTGAATACTCAATTCCTAGCGCGTAGCGAAGGGTCTTTCCCAACGTCGGTCATCAATCGGCTTGACTGATGCAATTTCCAAACGCCATCTTGCTGAAGGAAGCGGCATTTTTTCATCGCGCCCCCAATTTGGCGGCCATGGATTCGAGTGGCCGGCGTCAAGCTGGTTCCTTGGCCATAGCCGCGATCCGACTGACAGGGAGCAATATCAATCCTGGGCAGTCCCTCACAATTATTCTTCTCTGAAATCGCTCGGCTAGCTTGCCCCGCCCGCGACTCAGGCCATGGCGGATCGCGATTTCGGCGATTCCGCCGCAATTCTTCAGTCCAACCAGCTTTCAGATTTGGGAGTAGCTCAGGCGCGAGCCCCTGATTAGCTCTGCGACTCGCTGCTCGACGACCGCTGGAATCTTGCCGTGGCGGCGGACGTGGTCAATGGCCCGGACCATGAGTGGTGGCTTGGACTCGTGAGGTGGCCGTCTCAGTCCCTGCCAAGACAGGGAGGGCCGCACACGGAGCCGTCCTGTTGCCTCTCAGGGTCAAGCTCATTCGCTATGTCCTCCGCAAAGAAGTTGACGAACACTGCACGGACGACGGAGTAGCAGCACCCGTGTTCCTCCATCACAGACAGCACAGCATTCCAAGTGTCTTCGTAGAGGCGGTCAATGGCGTTGTCAACTTCCAACCAGCCACCGTGCCTCACAGACGCATGACCGATGAGGTCACGGCATGTCAGCGAGAATGCCGCCCTGTAACGATTGTCTTCGTCCTTGTCCCGTGCCGCTCCGATGCGTGCGAGGAAGCCCGGATTGCGCTCCTCCTCAGCATCAATGATTTTGTTCTGTTGGTCCGGCGGCATGGTGCTGTCTTGCCGCTTGTAGAAGCTTCTTGCTTTGTCCTTAATCCTTGCCTTGCCTGATGCCATGTTCGCTCTCCTTTACGGTTCTGCCGCTACGCCTGTCTCGGGGCGTTTCGCCGGGGTCCCGCCGGTCCGTCGGGCGGCTCCCCGTTGCTGGCCAGCAACGTCCGCTGACCTGTATCCCAGTAATACCGTGGTTGGGGAATCTCGAAGTTCCCCCTCCTGAGCAACGAATCGGGTGCCGGAAAGCTCAATCACCGGCATTCCGCAACAGCCTCCCCCCATGCTGATCGCGCTCGCCCAGGCCTTCGGTTCTCCGAAAAGGGGCTGCCCGACCAGGGACTCGTCGCTGGTCTTCTTTCCGGTGGCCAGCGTTTCATTCATCGTGTAGAATCCCACGCGAAGCCGCCGCCTGCGGCGTTCGCCAAGTTCGGCAGCGACCGACCGGCAATGGAGGCGGACCAGGCATCCGGGTTCTTCAGCGTTGGGAAGGAGCGAGGAGCGGCGATGGCCAAATTGCTAAGGCATGGGAGCCTTTTCACCGGCGTCGGGGGAGTGGACCTCGGTCTCGGCTGGGCGGGATTCAAGACCGCATGGCAAGTTGAAATCTGCCCTTTCGCCAGAACTGTGCTGGAGAGGCGCTGGCCAGAAGTGCCGAAGTTCGCGGACGTAAGGGATTGCGGAAAGGCAAACCTTGATCCCGTGGACATCATCACGGGCGGCTTCCCGTGTTCCGATGTGTCGGTAGCGGGAAGGAAAAAAGGGCTCGGGACCGAAGACTGCCCCACCGAGCGGAGCGGTCTCTGGTTCGAGTGCCGCAGGATCATACGCGAGCTCCGACCGCGATGGGTCCTCATCGAGAACGTCTCCCGCCTCCTGGACACGGCAGACGGCGACACGGTGCTTGATGGGCTGGAAGAAATCGGCTACGCCTGGTGGCCGCGCCTTCTGGACGCCGGGGCGCTCGGGGCACCGCACAGGCGGGAGCGGGCATGGATACTCTGCCGCGACCGCGCCGACGGGCACTCGGATATCGAAGCAGCGATGGTCGGCCAAGGGGCGCTCCCGCCGGACTGCCGGGACCGGATGGGGGAGGCGCTCGAAAGGTGGGACTACTGGAAGCGAGAGCTGGCAAGGGGAGCGGGGCATGGGTGCCCTGCCATGACGACCACGCCAACGGCGACGGCGGTGCTGGAGGCGGAATGGCCCGACGGGCGGATTCGCCAGAATGGCGGGGGGCGATGGAGGAAGCGAAGCAAGAGGGGCACAGAAGGCTCGATGTCGTGGGCACAGGAGATGGCGGCGCGGGCGGTGGCGCAAAGGAACCCGAGGCTTGTGCCCACCGCCGAGTGCTGCGAGGAGTTCATGGGATTTCCGGCCGGATGGACTCGCGTGGGCGAGGAATCCACGGAGCTTCCGAATGAATGGATCAAGGGTTGGGGCGAGGAATCCGATGCCGACGCCTACGCCCAGATCGTGCGGGAAGTCCACCGGATGCCCGACTGGCCAGACAGAGTCAAGGCGCTCGGCAACGCAGTGGTGGTCCAGGTGCCGATGCTGATCGGCGCTTGCATCCAGGAATATGAATCGCGGCTTCCGACCGCAGCTCTTGCCCGGGCTGGCGAGCGCAAGGAGGACGGCTTGAGCCGGAACCTTGCGGCGCGGATCGTGCCCGTCCGCGAGACTCGCGAAGATTCTTCGGAAGTCGAGGTGCGGTTCGAATCACTCGGAGTGGAAGGGACGAGGAAGACGTACCGGGAGCTGAACGCAGCCCTGGAGGGGCTGGCCAGCAGAGTCGTGCAGACGATGAGGCAAATCGTCCCTTACCTGGCCGGAATGCAGAGCCTCCTTTCCCAGCGGGGCGCTGACCGAAGGATGGTCCTCAGGAAGGCTGGTCTGCCTGGTTGGACGGAATGGGCGGAGCGCTACGCGAAGAGCCTGGACTGCACGATCCGGACAATCCAAGTCCATATCAAGCTCCATCGGGAAGAGCAGGAGCGCGGGGCGTCCGGTCGTGTGGTTGCTGCCAAGAAGCTGACCAGGGGCAGCGGCGGCTCGAAGCCGTTCAAGCTCACTGGTCGGCAGCAGTCTGCGCTCATCAAGGCGCAACTGGTCATGAACGACCTTGTGACCGCGCTGAAGAGCGGCGGGGACTGGAAGCCGCTCCTGGTCAAATACGAGAAAGTAGCCGCCGCCCCGCCCTTGTTGGGCGCGTACCTGGACGGCTTGAGCCGCGAGCCTGACTGGAAGGCTGCGCTGACCAGTCTGGTCAATGCGCTGGAGCCGTGCGCCGACAGGTTGACCCCCTTGACCAGTGATGCGATGAATGCCGCCAGGTCGCTGCTGGGGGGAAAGACCAGCGCAGAAGCCACCGTTGCCGCGCCAGCGCCGCCGACTTTCCCGTACCCAGACGGCAAGGATTGGCTGGCTTCCGGTCTGGTCGCAAGCATGCCCGCCAAAGGGCTCGCCTCCAGCCATCCTGACCACGAGGGCAATCATCTTCCTTCCCCGGCTTGACCCCCGCAGCGCTCTACGCACCGCGGTTCCCCAGCCTGTGGTCTCGGCGCGAGTAAGTCATCCCTGACAACGCAGTCCATGTAGAAGATCATCCCCGAGACTAGTCACCACAAAGCCTGACCGCTTCGGAGCCTGACCATCTCCTGAAGGCTGGCCAGACCCAACGGCGCGCCAACCGGTCGAACTCACCTCTCCGCCCATGCTGCAAGGAATATAACGCGCACTTTCAGTCGCTTAAAGCCCCAGTCCGAGCCAACGGGAAGCCCGCCGCGAAAAACTCAGCTTTCGGTATTGGACCCATATGCGAGCCCGACAAGGTTGATGGCCAAGAAGTCGGGGGGCATAAGGGAGAAAAGCAAATGGAGTTTAACTACGTTTCGGATGGTGCATGCGAAGTGCCCAGCCCCGGCGGTCACGCCGATGTGGATTGGTTGATGGGCGGTGCGGGAGTTGGCGAATTCGATCCAGGCTCGCTGATTCCAGACTTTGCCGCAAAGCCCTATGAAGTTTATTGCGGCGATGCAGTCGAAACAATCCGGAAGCTCGGGGCGGGAGGCGTCAGGTTCGATTGCGTCGTCACTTCGCCTCCCTACTATAGGAAACGCCGTTACGGTAAGTCCGAACAGGAAATCGGCCAGGAGAAGGATGTCAACTCATTCGTGTCATCTTTGGTCCGGGTCTTCCGGGAAATCCCGCTGCGGCCGTGGGGCAGCATCTGGGTGAACCTCGGCGACAAACGTGGTCCCAATAAGGAACTCCTGGAAGTGCCCGAGCGTTTTGCCGTTGCCATGCAGAACGCCGGGTTTTTCCTCGTGGATAAGGTAGTGTGGGCAAAAGAGGTGGTCATGGTAGATGGCACCTCCCTCGGCCGTTGCATGGTGGAGCCAGCGAATGGCCGCCTCAACGAAAATGGATGGGAACCCTTCTATCGTTTCGTTCGTGACCCGGACAAAGCGTGGTCAGACACTTGTGCGGTTCGCATCCCCCGGGATTCCAGGCACTTCTTTCAGGAGGGCACCGAGACGCCAGTCGCGCAGCATCCCTACAAACTCGACATGGAATGTGTTACCTCGCTCGAAGGGAAAAATGCCTCCGCCGTCTGGTATGTCGGGAAATCACGCAAGGGAAGGAATTTTTTCGCAGCGTATCCCAGCTGCTTGGTCGAGCGACCCATTGCCATGACGTGCCCAGAGTACCTGGTGGATGACGGCGGGGAGATCAAGCCCAGGGAACGCATCGTTGAGCCGACTGTTTATTCCGAGGGACCGGGAAAGTCCAAAAGAATGATTGGACAATACACCTCCACCGTAGAGAACCTGCAAGAGAAATCAGGCCGCATGGACAGTGGCCGGCAGTACATCCCGCAATATCCAAGAACCTTGGGCTGGACGCACGAAGATAGGTCCGTGGTGGGCCCGGGGATCGTGCTCGACCCGTTTGGGGGCACTGGCACCACGGGCGAGGTCGCCATCCTGCTGGGCCGCAGGTTCGTTGGCATCGACCTGTACCAGGACAATGCTGATCGCATGAAGGAGCGGTGCCAGAAGGCGCTTGCGAGACTAAGAACTGAAAGAAGAGTGAACTGAGGGAGCTCAACGGTCTGGCGGAAAGTCTTGTCGCGGCGGTTGGCGTGCGGAAAGGCAGTTGCAACCCCGTGGCACCGCATGCATCAGGCATCATGAAAGACTTCTCCTGCACGAGCATCGTCGCGAACTCCGCCTGCTGCTTGGGTTATGCATTACCCAAGAAGCTTGGGTTTCCTTCCCCGCCCTCGGTGAGCCTGGCGCGCCTGCGGCGCGGGGAGTGGACGTTCGCGCAAGATGACAGGGCGCGGGCCTGGTCCCGGAAGGCGATGGACGGGAAGCCCGAAACTCGGCAAGCAAATGGGAGCAGGAATTTGGAAGTTATGGGATTACGACCTTTGGGCGAGGCACCCCGATCCCGAACCGTGATCGGCATTCAGCCAATCGGGAAAATCGCGCTAGGGCGAATCCAGGCTTCTGGCTTTCGCGCCATTCGCCGCATCCTCACGGCGACGACCTGCTTGCATCGCCCTGAGTTTTGCCGCCGCCACGGCGGGACTCCAATGGCATGGCTCACGCTAATTCTCCTTGTGGTAGTTGCGGACATTTATTCTGTCGGGATCGGTCAGCCTGCGCAGAAGCGCCTCGCCGGTCACCCTCACCTGCTCGACGTCCGACTTGAGGAACATGTCACGAAACCCCTGCATCGTCCGGTTGGTCGTGACGATGAGTTGACCGCCGCACTCATCCATGGCATCGACGAGCCGGAACAGGACATTGGCGGCGAACTCCGTCATCTTGCGCTTGTCTATTTCCTCAAGCACCAGCACGGGGCGATGGTCGTTCTTCCTGGCCCAGAGTATCTGGTCCACGGTCACGTCCCGCTGCACGCTCTCCTTGTCGTCCGCCATGGCATAGGCGACCTCCGAGTCAAACAGATGGTTTCCGTCCACCCGCCATAGGTACTTGAGTGCATACTGCGAGTTTGTCGGGTCGGGCTTACGGAAGGCCGTCCAGAGCGCGTGGATGTACAGGGCGGCCGAGTAGGTGGTCTTGGAGGTGCCGGGCTTCCCCAGGAAGAAGTAGGAGTCGTCGGGGTGGGCGCGCAGGAAGGCTATCTCCTTCTCCTGGCGGGCGCGGGAGAGCGACGACTTGTCGCTCCATGACAGGCTCGACAGGCTGAACTTGCAGAGCCTTTCCGGCAGCCTCTTGGCCAGCATCTTCTGGAAGTCCCTGAAACCGATGCACTCGCAGCCGAACGTGCGCAGGAAGTAAAAATTTGTCACGGTGCCCCGGCACAGGAGCGTGACGGACTTCGTGTCCTTGCAACGGGGGCACGGCCTGCCCTCCAGCACGGCCCGCCTTGCCTCGGTGTCCCATGGAGCCAGGGCGTTCGCCGGGTCCTCGGCGACCTCGTACTTCCCGTCCTGGTCGGACTCGCGGCGGTAGAACATCCACGTGTCCCGGTCTCCGGCCTTCAGCGCCATGCACTCGTCCTTCGTGAGCTTGAGCGGGTAGCGGGAGCGCAGCTCCCTAATCCGCTTGGCGATCCTTTCCAGGCGGTCCTCCTCGTAACGCGGATCGCGGAGGTCCTCCACGTCGTCCAGGCCGTCCTCCAGCAAGTCAATGGCGTCGCTCATATGATTCCCCTCTCCTTGAATTCGGCGACCCAATCAGGGTGCAGCCGTTCGTACTCTTTCTCGTTCTGGCGGAGGTGTTCCTTGGTTTCCTCCAGCCCCTGTTCGTTGATGATTCGCTCGAAGCCCCACAGCGACTCTTCCTTGCCAGCGGTCGGTGCGGCGGCCTTCCTCGCCTTGGCGTTCGCCTTTCCCTTCTGCCAGCGGTTGAAGTTGGTCACGATGTGCTCCAGCATGTCCTCGAAGTAGTCAACCGGGTCGGGGTATTTCTTCCCGTCCTTGCCCTTTGAGTTCTTCCCCCGGATGAGCTTGCCGGACGACCAGAACGGGTCGGTCTCGAAGCCGAACTTCATGTAAGCGGCGAGGGACGGGTAGGTCTTCAGGAGGCGGGACAGCACGGAGTGCCAGTGCAGGAGCGTGCTCTTCTCGTTGTATCCGGGGTTCCCCTGGTAGTTCAGGAACATCTCGACCAGCTTCTCCGTCTCAGGCTCGCGGGAGGCGAGGGAGTTTGGGGAGATGTAGTCAACGGGAACGAGCCTACGCTCTGGTGGGGCGGCATTTGGAAGGGTGGCGGCGCTTTGCGCCGATGGGCACACGGAGACCTCGGGTTCCGCAGGAAGGGAGGAGACAGGCTCCACAGGTTGAGGCTTGCTCTCGGGAGCCAGGTTCCCCGTCCGGGGAATTGAATCCGAGCCGGGGTCCGGTCCGGCCTTCACTCTATCTATCCTGTCATTCTCTACGTCATTAGATAGGTCATTCGGGTGGCGTGGTGCCACCAGTGCTGGTGGCGTGGTGCCACCACCTAGTGGCGTGGTGCCACTAGTGGCGTCATGCGACTGGTGGTCTGGTGCCCCTGGTGGCGTGGTGCCACCAATTGGAGCCTCGAATCCCCATCCTTCGAAATGCCACCGGCCGCCTTCTTCCCTGACGGTCTTCCGCTTCAGGGTCCAGGAATTGCTGGCTCTCTTCGTTCCCCGCGCCTTGTCGAACAGGCCCACATCTTCCAGCAGCCGCGCAGCCGCGATGGCCGTTTTCCTGTCGATGCCCCCGGCGGCCTTGGCGATGGCAGCGTAGCTCAGGAAGCATCCCCCTCCGTTCATCCTGTTCGCCAGGACGATTGCCACCATCTTGAGCACAAGGCCGCTGATGGTCCTCGCGCCGCTGGCGTCTTTCCCCGGCGGGAAGTCGGTATTGATTGCCGCGAAGAGGGCCTCACTGCCCATTGACCTTCTCCGTTCCCGTGCCGGCCGCCTTGAGGTCCTTCTTGCGCAGGCCGTTTTTCTTCGCTATCGAGAAGACGGTGCCAATCGTGGTCCCGTTCTTCGTGGCCACGCCCATATATGAGAGTTTTCCTTCCCGCAGGTCGGCAAGGACGTTTTCCTTCATTTCCTCCCTGAACCTGAGCAGCTTGTTTTCTGGGTACAAGGTGTTGTCTCCTTCGTTTTCCGTTCTCGTATCTGTGCGCGTACATATAGTAGTTTCCGTAGTCGCAAAACTGCGGTTCGCCCCCTGGGCGCAGAAATGGAAGCGCAGGCGGCTAGACGTTGCCTGCAACCGGCCCTCGTCTTTTCGCATTGGCGGGCGAACCGGCGTCCGAGGCGGGGAGTTCCGGGGACTCTTGCTGAAAAACCGGGCTTGGGTCCGCTTGACGTCGCGTGGGGGCCTTCCTCGCCCGAGGGAACTCCTGCGATGCCGTCAAAGCGGACACAAGGGTTCCCTCCTGCTCTACGGTGTGACTCGGGCCGTGGCGTTCGACGCGACGAACGAAGTCACGATCCCGGCGACCTCGGCAGTGGGCTCCCTGTCACTCCGAGATTCGACAACGAAAAATCCACGCGATATGCGGTTCTTTAGTAGGGAGCAATTTGCCGATGCAATTCCTGCTCCCAAATTTCAAATCCGAGGAGGCATTCTCATGGAAGGAATCACCGCAGAGGAAAGAACGACCGATGTTGTCCCAGGATCATCGCCCGCCACAGATTCCCCTGGAACGTTCGGGGAGCCAAAGCCCGCCGACGAGATCGCGCAGCTCTGGACGGTCCACGTCCAGGCGAAGGGCGTCGTCAGAAAGACGCGGGAAGAAATGAAGGCCGTGCGCCAGCGGCTGAGCGAGCGGCTATCCGAGATCAAGCCGCTTCTGGTGCGCCCTGGCCGCAGCGGCCAATGGTCGGCCTGGCTGAAAGAGCGCGGGATTAGTCGCGCCAGCGCCGACGGCCTTGTCCGGCGATATGCGGCTGCTCTGCCCGGACATGAATCGACTCACGAGGAGATTTCAAACCCGCCAGACGACAGCGCCGAGAACCTGGCCAAGGTCGTATGGTCGCGCCTAAAGAAGGTCCTGGCCACCGATCAGTCTGCGATCGATTTCATCGGCTGTCTCGTGACCGCATCGGGCGTCGCTCACGAGCAGCGTGATGACGGGCTGGTCATTTTCAATCCCGTGCCCAAGGCTGCGGATCAATTGTCAGATTCCGCCCCTGCAACTGACCCAATTCCGCAGCCTTGCGATGAAGCCTCTAACATTGCGGCCGAGCCACCGGCGGAAGCCTCGGCGGCAATCCCGGCGACCGAGCAGGCTGCTGGCGATGGCGACGTCTGTGCCGAAGCAGTGGTTTAATCGCCGCTGGGGCCGAGCGTCATCGCGGCAAGAAAGCGGAAGCTTTGGCGCTCGGCCCTCGCCTGTCAGGAGGAGAACCATGGACAACCGGTCCGAAGTGGACAATCAGAAGAGATTACAGAAGGAATCCGCCGCCGAGCTGGCG
>Ga0116111_1002171_pt1 | contig 12319 bp, 6 predicted proteins | sample June2015DPH_8_10_FD_89720 | JGI IMG/M metagenome (GOLD analysis project Ga0116111, IMG submission 89720) | Peatland microbial communities from SPRUCE experiment site at the Marcell Experimental Forest, Minnesota, USA - June2015DPH_8_100 | ecosystem: Environmental > Terrestrial > Soil > Wetlands >... | reverse complement strand
TGCGAAGGCAGTATCGCGGGTCTCATCGGGAGCCTGGGGTCGGCGGTTGATAAGGAACATCGAGACCGAACGTGTCCCAGGCGGAACGCCCCCTTCACCAGTAGCGCGTGCTCCTACCGTTCGGGCGGACACCGCAACGGCCAGCCCCCCGCCGTCTGGCACTGGCTCCTCGTGCGACCGCTCCGGGACTTTGATGGAAAGGTGCGTCTCGCGAGGCATCCGGCGCCAGAAGAAGAAGCCGTCTGTGCCGTCTCCCTCGTCCGAGTGGTCAACTTCGGCCGAGAGTTCCGCCGCAGGCTCGTCATCCCGTCGCGAAGGCGCCTCCGGTAGGTAGTCGCCCCATCGCACGGTGACGCCAATATGGTCCGCGCCGGGCGGAAGCATCACGCTCATCCCGATGGAGGACGGCAGGAAGGCCCGTCTCGCCGCCGGTGTCTCAGGTGGCCGCTCATCGTCGATTCCGCCTGACTCACCCGCGGCGTCGACCTCCTCGGTCACCGTCTCATCGACGCGCTGGGAGTCGGAGGCCCCAAGCGGGACCAGGAAACCGGTGAGATACCAGCGCGAAGGCGCCTGTCGCAGCAGCTCGGATTCGAGCGCGTCCCCTGGACCCGGGCCGATCAGGTCCAGTTGCAGAGCCTTGACGAGCCGGGAACGCACCTCGATAGGCCTAGCCGTCTCTGCCACCCTCACGCCTCCTCGAACAACCTTGCACCTGAAGCTACGGCAGCGCGCGCAGCACGTCTCGGCCTGCTGCTGTCCGCTGGATCACCGAGCTCCAGCCGTTCCGCCTGGGCTCGCTCCGCGTTCAGAGCGAGAAGCCGCCCAAGGATCGCCTCACCGACGTCGTCGGGCCAGCGATACCGCCACGGCTTCGATCGTTCCGTCGTCTCGACAGCTTCGTCAGTTTCGAAGTCAAGAAGAAACTCGCACGGTCGCCATAGGTCGTCGAATTCATAGGCATGAAGGACAGTCCGATCAAGATCGTCGTGAAGTTCACGCAGCCGGCTGATTTCAGGTGATCTCTCATTTGGATCGTGAAACCGGCCATATGTCTTCGTCAGACCCTCATTACGGCGGACCATAAGCTCGCCGCGATGCGCGTAGTACCTTTCACCAATCTCATCAAGGCTTCTATCACTCTCGAAGTTGTGTGGAAAAGGGAACGTCGCGAAGCAGTCCTCTGGCGAGTAGCTGAGGGCATCTCCCAGCGTCGATGAGAACCTGCGTGCCCAAAGCTCGTGCACCCGAGACTGGAGAACGCCGAATGCGCCGAACGTCTCCAGAAGGATGACCACCAACTTCTGCGAGTAGATGAAGTTCGTACCAAGAAACGCGAATGCAAGGTGCGTACTCACTTGAGAATTCACCAGCACCCGAGACATCTGTTGGGCTGTCGAGTACAGCTCGGGCCGGTGGGCTTGATAGGCCCACCAACGTCGCTTGAGGGCACGAGCACTCGGTGTATCGCTAAGGATGTCGCGACCGGGTTTCACCTTCTCCCGAACGATCGTTGCAAGCTCTCGCCAGTCAGCCAGATCGTCTTCTTCCGCTAGGTCGCTCAGGTAGATGACGTATCGATGACCTTCGAGAATCGGACTGGTGTTTATCTCATCGCCCCCGATGTACGGCAGGATTCGATCCCTGAGTCGGGGGTCGTGTTGGAGCAGGCTGGTCATCAAAGAGATCGGATTGGCCTTCGGATCCGAGTCGTCAAAGAGAAAACCTTGGCCATAAATCTTGCTGCCTGACGAGTAGTAGGGATTGGTCCTGAGTCGGGTTGGGCTGTGATCCACATTGCCAGGCACCAGATACGCGCTGATCCGATCACACGGCCGTCCGTCAAGTATGGGAGTTACATCGACGTGACCCTTCTGTATGTGAAGGATGCTGACGACAACGGAGACGTAACCAGGCCAGGGGAGTCTCCGAACAGCATGAACTAGTGACCCGCCGCTCTCGAGAATCGGGACCAAACCGCCCTCGCGCGTGTCTCCCTGCGAAATGGTATTTGTCGCGAGCAACCCTAAGCACCCACCAGCGCGCAGGAGTGAGAACACTCGACGAAAGAAGTAGGCGACCAGATCGCACAAGTCACCTGCGGGCGGATACATCTCGGCGAGCCAGCGCAGATACGGGGCTCCCAAGAATGTCGAGATTCGTCTACCCCCGAGAAAGGGAGGATTTCCCACGACGGCGTCGAATCCCCCGCGTTCGTGGTCGAACACCTCAGGAAACTCGATCTCCCAGTGGAACGGAATAACATGCCGCTCAGCGTGCATCTCGTCGATGAGTCCCTGCAACGGCAGCGCGTCGCCGCCCTGCTGCCAAGCCCACACCTGCTGAGCGAGGCTGTCGCGCTGTTGCTGCCGCTCCATTCGGCTCGAACCTGAGAAGAAGGCGAGGATCACCAGGTCGCCTGCAAGGCGGAGATCGTTCAGCGCATCATCCGCGTCCTTAAGTAGGTGACGCAGCGTTCTTACATCGGAATCGTCACTGGCGTTGCGGATTTCCGCTCGTAGTTGCTCGCAATCATCAAGCTTCGATTGAAGAAGGGATCGGGTGATGAAGTCCTTTTCGCTACTTGGCAGCCAGTGGAAAGCCACGATCTCGTCGCGGGTCAGTCCCACAAGCGAGTCACCGCACCGCAGAGCATGGTCTACGAAAGTGAAGGCGTGGTCCCGCGCAAGAGTGACGAGCCAGAGGGAAAGCTTCGCCAGGTCCACCGCGACGGCATTGCGGTCAACGCCGTACAGGCAGCGGTGAGCGACGAGCCGCCGCGCGTGAAGCAGCTCGTCAGAGTCGGGCGGGATCGCCGGCACACAGTCGTGTGCATGCCACGCGTCGACGAGCCTGTCGGCGAGCTGACGGCACGCCTCAACGAGGAACGCTCCCGACCCCATGGCCGGGTCGCATACCTTGAGATCGAGGATGGCTTCAGGGGTCAGGTTGTCACCTAGGTGCTCGAAGATAGGACGGAGAGTTGTGCTGACTATCGGCTCCGTGAGTGACCGCGGCGTGTAGAACGATCCACTACGTCTGCGCTCCTCATTCGGCTGGAGGATCATGGCACCGGCCGGCACGACACTCGGTGTGGCGCGACGATCAATTTTCCGCTCGATTGCCAACTCGACTTCAGCAATCGTTGAGGCCGAAACAAGCGCCGTCGCCTCGATTAGGGTGAGCTTCTGTTCCCCCTGTTCACGCACCCACTGCGCCCGCTTCGAGGCGGTAGTGGCCAGGAGCTCGTCGACATTGATCGTGACTGGAGCACCGTGCTGCTTGGGCGGCTTTAGGGCAAGCGAGTGTCCTCCGGCGATCTCCAAGCGAAAACCCATCATGGTTTCGTAAACCGAACCTATTTGCTCCACATCGAGGCTTCGATACGAGAGGCGCTCGCCGTCCAGAACCAGGAGGTTGTTGAGCACGCGCCAGACAACTCCGTCCGAGACAAGCGGGGCGTCGATGCGGCTTCCCAGCACTCGCGGAACACCGTGGGGTCGGCCCTCGAGGAAGGGGAAGCGGTCCGGATCGAAGAGATGTCCCTGGCGCGGTGGTAGGCGCAGGCCGCCGAAGCGAACACCGTCAAAGACGATCCTGAAGAGCGAGAGAAGTTGCGCCCAAGCGCCGTAGCGCAGATCCATCGTGTCGGGGTAGCGCCCAGCGTCAGCTCGCAGCCGCTCGAAGAGCCCGCCGACCGAGTAGTGGAGGCTGTAGACGTCGTCGGCCGGCATAAGGTCGCGGTCCTCGGCGTAGAGGAGGAACACAAGGCGCAGCAGGACAGTCAGCAGTCCTTCGTACACGAGGTCAGGTTCTTCGCGCAGCACGCCGTGAAGTAACTCGCCGTGGGCATGATCGTCCGCCGCTTGGAAGCCGCGAAGCAGCTCGTAGAGGCCGGCGAGGACCTGGCCGGCAAGCCGGGTCGAGACGTCGTTCTGGTAGCGCCGGCTGTCGTCGAGGATCGCCTGTAAGCGCTGCTCGCGGGGAAGCGTGAACAGCCGCTCGGCACAAAGGAGCATGTCCAGGGCAGCCAGGATGGGCCGTCCGGCCACCTCGGTCATTGCAGCCACCGGGAAGGTGAGGTGGCCCGAGGTCTCGCCCCGCGGGGCGTGGACAAGCCGCAGATGAGAGCCGTTCGTGAGCAGACCGATCGGGATCCGGCTCTCACGGAGGAGGCGCTCGAACTTCGACTCCGGGCTCGCGCGCCAGCCGCGATCGTCGGCGGCGCTTGGCGAATCTAGATCGGTGCCCTCCGGCAGAACCTGGACCAGCATCATCCACACGCTCACGGGATCGTCGGGCTCGGGCCCATGCACGGCGTAGGTGGCTCGCAGCACCTCGCCGTACTCCGGCAGCGAGCACTCCAGGTCGGAGGGTGCATCGACGAGGTCACCGTCGTCCCAGCGAAGGACCTGAACGACGAACTTGGGGAGGTCAGTCAATGCCGCACCGCGCGGAGCCTGTTCGACCACGTCGAGAAGAAGCTGCTGGAGCGGAGCGACGTTGCGGCTGACGTACGCCTGCGCCTTGACGAGCGCGGGCGGCGAGACGACAACTCCGACGGGTTGGACATATCCCAGCCATTCGCGGTGCGCTTGCAGCTCAGGATCGGCCATCGCTACCCCGTCACCGGCCACAGATAGGCGAGCGCAATCGGTTCAAGCCTCTCCGCGGTCACGTCGTAGGCTCGGCGGATCCGCTCGGGTTCGTCAAGGATTTCTCTCTCGATCTGCTCCAGTCGGCGCTCCCAGTGCCGTCGGTTGGCTTCAAGTTGACGGACTTCCTCATCAATGTCGAAGCGAAACTGGCGCGACCGCTGCTCAGTCTTGGAGACCCGGTCACGTTGCGAGACGAGGATGTCGTACATGGCCTTTGCTTCGGCCTCAGCGCGCGTTGCGAGCTGTCGACGGGCGTCCGATGCGACTTCGGCTCCCCGCTCCTCAAGGAATGGCAGCAGTTCGTGCACATCGCGGCCCGCCGATGCGAGAAGGCGGTGTGACACCGTCTCTGAAACGCGTCCGTGATCGAGGAGCGCGTCCTCTAGGAGGCTCAGCGTGTCTCGCTCTGCCGTTCGCCTGTATGGGGTGAGACCGCCCTTCCGGTCCTCGGGGTCTGTCCAACGTGCAGAAACGGGCACCAACTCCTCGTGGAGCCGGACACCGCGTGCGCCGTACAAGCAGATGCGACCGAGAAGGACGATGCGCGGGATCGAGTCCTGCGTCTGCGCTAGGCAGGCACGTGACAGGTCATGGAGAACGAAACCCTGGGCGGTGAAGCGTCCGAGCAGTCGGCGGACGACTTGGTGTTCGAGGTGGAGGTGGACCACGTCATCAGAGACAACCCCCGGGTCCTCGAACACGACCGGACGGACAGGCGATTCCCGACGCCATTGCCAGACCGGCTCACCGCGGGGACGCAGGACGCGGAGCGAGTCCATCGTTTCGGTCCACGTTGGGTCGGCACGCTCGTCGAGGACGGGGAATGCGAAGCGCTCAAGCCCTCCATCCTCTGTGGAAAGAGGTCGGAGTCCCTCCGCGCCGATGAGGTTAAGGGCCGAGCCGAGCGCCTGTCGGAAGTGCTCGTCGTTGAGACCGATCCATGACCGCGATGTCTCCAATCGGTTGCGAAGCCCGTCGAGCTGCTGCCTGAGGTCGTGCTGGCGCTGGCGTGCTTCCTCCAGCTCGTCGCGAACGGTCGCCTTGGCGTCAGGGTCGATATCCGCTTCCTCGATCTCCTGGCTGAGCAGATCGATATTCGAGTGGCGAATGCCGCCCTTGAGCATCTCCTCCAGGCGGCTCTCGACGACGTCGGCGAGGCTGCCCAGTTCTTTGCGAATGGTCTCGGTCTTGCGCACGAGGACCTGGAGCACCCGGTCCTCCGGCCGCTGGAGATAGACGAAGTAGTGGCAGAAGACCTCGTCTTGGGGCTGAAGCTTGCGGTCGATGCGGCCGTTGCGCTGTTCCATCCGAGACGGGTTCCACGGCACGTCGAAATGGAACAAGTGCCAGCAGTGGGCCTGAAGGTTGAGGCCCTCGCGTGCAGCGTCAGTAGCGATGAGGATGCGGACCGGGTTGGTCTCGGGCGGAGCGTTGAAGGCTCGCTTGATCTCTTCGCGCTCTTCGAGGGGGGTGGGGCCGTGGAAGACCACGATGCGACGGCCGGAGTCTTCCGTGTGGGCAAGCGCGGCGAGGAGCTGTTCGCGCAGGTATCGCTTGGTGTCGTCGTACTCGGTGAAGATAAGGATGCGCAGCGGCCTCCAGGTGACGCCGTCGAGCATGTTCTCCGCCATCCAGTCCACGAGCTTGCGAACCTTGGCGTCGGGCAGCCCCCGCGCGGCGTCGGCGATCTCTGCCATCTCATCGAGCAGTCGCTGCTCGCGAGCGAACAGCTCAGCAGATCGGTCCTCCGTAACGTTCCCTACAGAGGCGGCACTGGCCGCGGCGAACTGGCTGTCCTCCTCTTGGGCGAGGATCTCCTCTGGTTCATATGCCCGCTCGTCGTCGTTGGAGAGCGTGCCCGTAAGGAGGTCGAGACGGTCCGTCTCGACGGTGGAGGTCCGCTCGACACGAGACGCTTCCCACTGGCGGGCCACGGTTCGGCGGTGGACGCGAAGCGTCCGGGCGAACGCCTCGATCGAGGAGAGGAGCCGCTGTTGGAGGCCGCAGATGAGCAGGCCCGAGGCAGCTTGCGTCCGCTTCGACTCACCGCTGAGACGCTCCTCGCGAAGCTGACGGTATTGGTCGAGCAGCTTTGACAAGCGCAGCTCGGGAGCATCGTCGGGAAGGCCGGTGATGTCCTCTTGGACAGGGGTGCGCTTGGGGAAGCCGCCGGAGATTTCGCGGATGTCCTCCTTCATGCGACGTACGAGCACCTCGTCACGGAGCTTTGCCGCGACAGGCACACCGCGGCAGAACCGCTGAGGATCGAGCAGCTCGAGGAGCGCCGAAAAGCTGTTCGAGTGCCCGTTGTGTGGGGTTGCGGAGAGGAACAGGCGGTGCTCGAACCGGCTGGCGAGGTCACGAACAGCTCGGGTGATCTTGGAGTCGATCGCGTACCTCACGCCGCTCGCCGGCGCGGCGTGATGCGCCTCGTCGAGGATGAGCAGAGTTCCCGGCCGGAAATCTCCCAGATGGTCGCGCAGGCCACCCACGTAGTCTTCGTCGATCAACAAGCGCTGCGAGACGAGAAGCCGCGGATGCGTGGACCAGGGATTGACGCCGTAGCCGCGCTCACGCCGAACCCGTGCGATGTACTCGCGATCGAGGATCTCGAACGTGAGCCCAAACCGGGATTCCATCTCCTCGCGCCACTGGAGAAGCATCGATGGCGGAGTGGCAATCACGATCTCGCGGACCTTCCGGCGGAGCAGCAGCTCGCGAGCGATCAGCCCCGCTTCGATGGTCTTGCCCAAGCCGACGTCGTCGGCGATAAAGAGGTTGACGCGTGGCAGCAGGAGAGCCTTCCGGAGCGGTTCGAGCTGATAGGCGTCAAGGCGGATGCCGGCTCGAAATGGCGATTGGAATAGCCGCGGATCAGCAGCGGTGACCGAATTCCAGCGGAGAGCATGCACGTAGGCAGCAAAGTGCCTGGGTTCGTCGAACCCTTTGGCGCCAAGGTCGCCCCAGGCTTCCGCGTCCAGGATTTCAGGGTCGACCTCGCACTCCCACAAGACCTCAAGGGCCTGGCCTTGGGCATCGTCATCGACGCAGGCCAGGCGGACAAGTGTGGCGTCTCCAGGAGAAGGAGCTGGGACGATCTCCTCCACGAGATACTGGCGCTGCCGAACATGGACCAGCTGCCCCGGAGCCGGAGGGAGCGCGATCATCGTCACCGCTAGCGCCACCTCCTACAACGAACCCTACTGAGGGCGACTTCGGTGAAGGGTGGGAAGCCCAGAAGATCCTCAAGCCGATCCACAGCCGCCTCGCCTCGGCCTTCGTCAGCGCTGATCATGTTGGTTCGATGTGTTTCAGAGGTCGACGGGCGTCCGGCGTGGACAGTTCGCGTGGGCTCGACCTGAGCTTCGATCACGCGGTAATGCTACGGGCCAGGTTTCACGTCCGCAGGGGGAGTAGCAGGTCCATGCGGTCGGTAGTATCCGCGCCCAGCCATATTCCGCCAGTCTTGCTGGCGCGAGCCCGATCTCCACGCTTCGTCCCAAGCCGAGGCGTCTGACGAGCTTCCCGCATCCAAGGAGACCCATCACCTGGCTCTCGCCTACTGGGCGGACCGGATACCCCAAAAAGGCCTTGCCAAGTCAGTGACGCGTTCGACCTCGGCGATAGTCGCATCTGCCAGTGCAGCAGAGAAACTTGCTGCTGTGGGTCAAGATTCAGCGGTCGACTTCGTCAGCGGCCAGGAACAGGAACCGCTGCCGCACGGCGTGAGCGATGGAAACGACAGATCCGCCGACGATTCCGGCAGCTCGTCGTCAGGACGATCAACACCGAGTCGGTTATCCGGATGCGTCACGACGGCGAGATCCAAGACCCGCAGCTCGTTTGGATGGACCTGCTACAGGACATCAAACACGGTTGGATCAACGCCGACCCATTTCGACAGTGGCTAGCGCTCGAGCTCGAAGACATCCTTCCCTCGGGTGGTCGCGGCTCGGACGATCGGTCTGAGCGAGAACTTCTGCGCACGCGGTTGGACGCCGGCAAAGAGCTGGTTGCGCTCATCAAAAAATGGATGGCCACCGCCAATCCCGCAATAGCGGAGTAGCGATGAAATTCGACTTACACATCTCGACGACGGTGCTGGGGCGGTGCCAACTACCGGACACAGCTTTCGTCGGCCATCGCATGATCACGCGCCCAGGGGAGTGGCGGTAGCCGCAGCATCCGGCGCAACGCCGCACCCGCTCGGTACCCTCAAGATCGGTGACGACCGCCCAGCGCTCCGCCGATCTCGATGAGGGACGGACTCGCCAGCAGCGGGGCAACTGACAGGAGAGAGAGCCTCCGCGGTGATCGCTAGGTGATTGGCGATCATTGCGAAACATCGCAGCGCTGATCCGTGCGCCCGCTTAGGCGATGCGCCACACTCGTGAAGTGGACGATGAGATCTCTCGCGAGGCAGCGAACCTGCTTCGATCAGTCGTCTCGGCCGTCGCGAAGGGCGAACTCGAGGCAAGGACCCCTGACGCGCGTGCCTTGCTCCGGCGACTCGAGGGGGCGCTCATCGCACTTGAGGCATCGTCTCCCAAGAGCGAGTCTGAACACGTACATGATTCGGCTTTGCGCGATACGAGGGATTAGTGTAAGCTAGGGCCGTTGACCAGGACCCGAACACGCACTGGCAGCCCGACATCCGTCGTTGGGTACTGCCGCGTGAGCACGGAAGAACAGGGCGACTCCGGCCTCGGACTGGCTGCGCAGCGGGCTGCCGTCGAGGCCGAGTGTTCTCGGCGCGGATGGGAGTTGCTAGCCATCCACGAGGACGTCCTGAGTGGCCGGACCCTCAACCGGCCAGGGCTCGCCGTCGCGCTCGCATGCGTGGAGTCAGGCGAGGCGGCGGCGCTCATCGTCGCCAAGCTCGACCGCCTGTCGCGATCGCTCGTTGACTTCGCTGGCCTCATGGCGCGTGCGCAGCGAGGCCAGTGGAATCTCGTCGCGCTGGATCTCGGAATCGACCTCTCCACCCCGGCTGGCGAGTTCATGGCCAACGTCATGGCGTCGGCCGCGCAGTGGGAACGCCGCATCATCGGTCAGCGCACCCGTGACGCTCTGGTAATCAAGCGAGCGCAGGGTGTCCGGCTTGGCCGCCCAAGGACCCTCGCCGCCGACGTGGTGGTTCGCATCCGGGTGGCCCACGAGTCCGGGGCCGGTTGGTCCCTTATTGCCCGCGAGCTCAACGAAGAAGCGGTACCCACAGCACATGGGGGGACGAAGTGGTATGCGTCCACGGTGCGGAGCGTCGCCCTGGGTGCTGAGACACTCGCGCGACCGGCTGCAGGCACATCGGCGACATTCGGCCGTCGCGATATCACACACCAAGTCCCGCACAAGCGCTTCGCCAGGACAGAGAGTAATTGTCAAGACTGAGAGGAGGATTGAATGGCTCGCAAGCGAACTAGCACGTTCGGGAGCGTTCGCAAGTTCAACTCCGGTCGCTACCAGGCAAGCTACTGGCACGAGGGGAAGCGTTACATTGCGGACCACACCTTCGATGCCAAGGCGGACGCCGACGCATGGCTCGCCAACATCCGAACTGACATCGGTAAGGGCCAGTGGGTCGACGCCAACGAAGGACGGAAGCGCTTCGAGGAGTACGCCAAGCAGTGGTTGGAGGACCGTCACAACCTCCGCCCCAGGACGAGGGAGCTGTACGCCTCTCAGTTGAACCGCCATCTGGTGCCCGCCTTCGGCCACCTCGAACTGGTCCAGATCACGACGGCCAAGGTGCGGACCTGGTACTCCGGGATTGCCCGCGCCAAACCCGTCAGCGCTGCCAAGTGCTACCGCCTATTGCGGACAATCCTGGGTACGGCCGTGGAAGACCGGATGCTCTTCGCTAACCCGTGCACGATCAAGAGGGCAGGACAAGAGCGCTCACCCGAGCGTCCCATCCCAACCATTGAGCAGGTCGATGCCCTCGCTTCAGCGCTTCCAGAGCACTATCGAGCGCTCGTCTACACGGCCGCGTACGCCGGTCTGCGCCTCGGGGAATGCTCGGCCCTGACACGCGAGCGAGTCGACCTAGTGCATCGAACCATCTCTGTGACCGAACAGGCTCAGCTGGTAAGCGGACAGGGACGCGTCATCGGGCCACCCAAGAGCGACGCCGGTCGCCGCACCGTCGCGATTCCGAAGGTTCTCGCCGACATCCTCGAAGATCACCTCGCCCGATTCGTTGGCCCAGCACCGACCGCTCCCGTTTTCACTGGCGACAAGGGTGGGCCACTCAGCGGACAGCACTTCGGAAGCCAGTTCGCCAAGGCCCGCCACGCAGCTGGACTCAACAACATGCACTTCCACGACCTCAGGCACTTCGCCGGCACGATGGCGGCACGCACAGGGGCGACGACAGCGGAGCTGATGGCCAGGCTGGGTCACAGCACTCCGAGAGCGGCGCTGATCTATCAGCACGCGACCGCCGAGCGTGATCACGCGATTGCGTCCGGTCTCGACGCCTTGGTCGCTGAGGCGAAGAACGCTCCCGTTGCGCAGGTCGTAGAGCTTCCGAACCGCTCACGCCGGAGCTCCCCGCGCGCGTAGCGCGCGCGGCCGAGACGTTGTCTGTTGGCCGCCAGGCGAATATCTGCTCTGACCAGGGAACTTATCGGAGCGGGCGACGAGAATCGAACTCGCGTTCTCAGCTTGGGAAGCTGATGTTCTGCCGCTGAACTACGCCCGCGGAACTCCCACCAGATTAGCCGAGCACCTGTCCGCGATCCGAGGCGTTCTCTACCAGCCGAACTGCTCTGAGGAAGGAGACCAGTTCGAGCTCGGGCGTAATCCAGAAAGCATCCGGGTAGTTGGGAGGTACTGTCCGTTGCGACCAGCTCAGACGCCGACTCCGCGCGGCGTCACTTCGCGGCCATACACAGAAGATCGGTATCGTCACACGCATGACTGAGCCTGAAGGACCGGCCGAGACGACAAGGCTGGTGCGAACTCCGACGCTCGAAGACTTGGAGCTGGTTTGGCAGACCGTGCACTCGGTCTTGGAGCCCACTCCTCTCGTTTCGAGCCCGATCGCCCCCAATGGCTTTCTCAAGCTCGAGACCTTCCAGCCCACTGGCGCATTCAAGGTCCGTGGTGGGCTCGCCGGGGTTTCGACCTTGCAGCCGGATCAGCGAGCGGTGACGGCGAGCGCGGGAAACCATGGCCTCGGCGTCGCGTGGGCATCGGTGCGTCTCGGCCGTCGGGCGACTGTCGTCGTGCCGGAGCACTCCTCAGTTGCGAAGGTCGCAGCGCTTCGCACCTACCCGATTGAGCTCGTAGAGCACGGTGCGGACTACGAGACGGCCGAGAAATACGCGCTGCGACTCGCAGCCTCGGATGGAGCCTCGTACCTCTCTCCGTACAACGACCCGTTCGTCATCGCCGGGCAGGCGACGATCGGCTGCGAGCTCGACGCCCAGGCGCTCGGTGAGTTGACCGTGGTCGCGCCGGTCGGCGGGGGCGGCCTTCTCTCGGGGCTCGCGCTCTGGGCCAAGTCACGCCCGGGGGTTCGCCTAGCCGGCGTCGAGTCGAGCGAGTCCCGTGGGATCGCCGCCGCGGTCGCCGCGGGCCATATCGTGCACGTGCCGGTGGGTGACACGATCGCTGACGGGCTGGCGGGAAACCTAGAACCGGGCTCGGTGACTGTTGGC
>Ga0116111_1002170_pt1 | contig 12334 bp, 10 predicted proteins | sample June2015DPH_8_10_FD_89720 | JGI IMG/M metagenome (GOLD analysis project Ga0116111, IMG submission 89720) | Peatland microbial communities from SPRUCE experiment site at the Marcell Experimental Forest, Minnesota, USA - June2015DPH_8_100 | ecosystem: Environmental > Terrestrial > Soil > Wetlands... | reverse complement strand
AGCCACCGGCCACCCCGTTTTAAGCATGGCTATTTGCGATGTCAAAATGCATTTTACTTTTTCTTCTGCACCTTCGCCGCCACTTTCATCATGGCAATCAGCAAACTCCCGTTCACCCTTTCTGGCAAGGCCAATCGCCGGTGGCGACAAAGATTCCGCTCCTCACGGGGCGGGGCGGCGGGCGGTGGCGGGGGATTTCACTCGCGAAAGCTTTCGGAGTTGAACACAGTCGCGCACGGAATTCTAAGGGAATCGGAACCGGAAATTAATTTGAGCCCAATCTTTGAAAATCAAGCGCCCCAAATCTATTCGCCTCTTCAACCGTTAGGTAGTGATAGCTCTGTGGTGGACGGAAGCCAGTTCGTTTCCGTCGAAGCTGTGATAATTTGATAGGTTTTGCAAATTTCCAAAGCCGACTTAGCACAACTGCGAATGCTTGCTTCGCTCCTTCATAGTAATCGTTGAACTCAGACTGCGTCAATCCCGATCTACCGTTATACTTTTTCCAAATTTGACTGGGACGACCGCCAGTGACTGACTCAACCTCAAAAGCCCCCATCAGCGCCTTTATTGGGGATGACACATAAACCAAAACCATATCGCCGCTTTTTAAGCGTGGACGGATGCGGCGAAGCTCCACTGTTTTAATACCATTGAAGATTTTTTCGGCGTGTTTAGGCCGGATTGAAAGTAAAAGTGCGCTTTTGGGTTCTGGCATACGTCAGTGACGCTTTACTGGATAACCCATCGAATAGATTTTAGCAAAAACTTCCTTGGCGATGGGACGCGGCGATTGAATCGGCCCAGCGACTCCAAGTTTTTCAAGTTCTTGGAGCGATACCGGCGTGTGGAATCTTTCCGTGTCACTGAACCTGATTGCCATGATTTCCTCGTCTAGATTTTGATGGGCCAACTCCCATACGTTCCTCCAGTCATAAATTCCAAGTCTGCGGAATTGTTTAAACAAGTCCTTAGGTTTGCCGACGACAATTTCATCCAGGCAAGAACACGCCTTTACGGACATCGAACCGGTCTTTTCCTTTCCTTGACTTACATACCAAAGAATTCTGCCCGGAAATTTCAAGCCGGAGATTTGCTTGGCCCGGTAATAGACTGCTTCTCGTCCAAAATGTAAATCGTGCCGCAATCCAAACAACCGCCCACTGGCTAATTCTTCGTCAAAGAAATGCTCTGCCCATTCAGGTCGGATTGGAACTATGAAAGATGACAGGTCGGCATCAATGATTTTGGCAGGCCAAAGTGCGCGCTCAATTTGAGCGGCTAGGGCTGGCGATGGGTTTCGCTGGAGATCGGCAAGTGCGTTTGCAATCAAAGTAACGCCATCTTTGAGTTCAGGCGCGGAGTTTACCAATTTCAAAAGGTGATCAGTTATGTTTTTTGCTGTTTCCACGCATGCGAGATTGAATTTCATCCATGTTGCACTAACCGGGACAAAGCCAATCTCCCGCATTGCGTCAACTATCACCGCACCGGCGTTTGTGTCAGAAACTTTTGTGCAATTTCTGTTTTCTCGTGCCGAGGCTTCGAGCGTCTGCCGCAAAAGATGACGAACAACAGTCAGGGCCAAAGGATGGTGCGCTGCCCTCAATAAAGGAATTTCTGTTGTGTGTGCTACACCACGATTGCGAACGATAAACACAACGGGGCGTTCATTCTCATCAACAATCAGTTTGCATTCTGATTCGTTAGGATGCGAAAGGTAGCGGTGAAGATGGCGTTGAAAATCAGACTTTCGCTCGCCAAGCGCTGTTTGCTGGAAGCCTTCAATAACCAAGGTTTCGTGATCGCTTTTCAAAAGCATTTCCTTCATCCGCGATCCGGCTAGTCGAGCTGGCTGGTACTCTGCCTCCCGTTTGATGCTATCCAACTGGTTAATGAATTCTGTGGGATGCAGAACCGTCATACCGAACTTTTTGTAAATCTGATCTCCGCACGAGCGCAACAATCCGTCCCGTGTTACAAAAACTGGGATACCCGCTGCTATTGTGTGAGCAATTTGTCGCAAGTCAGATTCTCCACTTGCTGAATTGTCCACCGGCACCAGATTCTGCAATTCAGGGATCAGACGTTGCACATGTGCATCGTCCGGTGCAATTTCATGATACGCCTGCGCCAGCTTGCGATACTTCTGCCTCTTGCTGGCATCCTGGGCGCGGTCGATTTCGTTATAGATTTCTTTGGTCAGGCAGAGTTCCAAACCATCTTGAATCCAAGGCGCGAGCAAAGCTTTTGATTCCTCGCTTTCAGCGTCGGTGGGGTCATGCAAATCGAAAAACACATTCGCATCAATCACAATTCTTTGTTTGCCCTCATCAATCTGGCCTATCGAAGAAAAGAGATCTGCATGCCCGTGACTGAACCACCAATAAGTCAATTGGGACAGCTTGCTCGCACGCCCTAGTTTTGAATGGACAGCGGCGAAACCCAGCCGTGGCCACATCTTATTGACCGCGTAATCCCGCCGACAATACAGGCTGATGCCAAGCAGGTGTTTCGTCTCTACCTTTAGATGGTCCACCAATTTCCGGGCAACACCCTGTTTAAGAACGGCAGGGTTTACGCACAAATGCACAATCACCGCTTTGTTGCGTGAAATTCGATAGAGCAAATAGCCGATGCACTCATTGCGAGAATTCAGCGCGACCAGCACATGTCCGCGTGATGCGTGTTCTTGGAATGCACCCTTCGGAAAGAAACCGAGAGTTTCTGCATGCTGCCTCCCCAATTCCATTACCGCTTTTAGATATGGGGAGCTGCCGCCGATGCATTCAATCCTGATTGATTCTCCCATTTGAGGATTGCCAGAGATGAAAGACGGGACGGCATTGGATTGCAATCTCTTTTGAAACGTTTTCTCGCAAGGCCAATCGCGGGTGGCGACAAAGATTCCGCTATTCACGGGGCGGGGCGGCGGGCGGTGGCGGGGGATTTGCCGCGTCCGAGCGTGGTCAAATAGTTGTAAAATCCAACTGAGCTTTCAATCACGACTGAACCCACAAAACGCTCAAATTGTGACTTTAGGTTCTTCGCGGATTCGTCTCCTTTCGTAATTAACTTCAAACAAACCGTATTTCGTTTTTTGTTTTGCATCAAGCTCGTCATCAACAAAGTTTTGAAGTCGTAATCATATGCAGGCAATGAATACCCGATCACTGTGATTTCATCTGCGTCTTGTAGAGTTTCTTTTGTCCGACGATCAACACACTGCCTGTAAACTTCATGCGTGCTACGCCAAGTACCGGGACGCCTGACAGATTTGTCTGCGACATAGTTGCCTTTGTTGTAAAGCGGTGGAATTAGGAGGGGTTCTAAACGGGTAGAACAACAAGGACACCTTAGATCTTTGGCCTTAACCGCGAGAAAATCACTGTTGCTATAATAAAATCCCTCGCCACAGTCACATTGCCGATGACGACGGCACAAAACCAGATTTAGCGAACCGTGCGGTTTCAACAGCAGAACGCCATTTTCTCTGCAAAACTTCTGGTCTGAGGCATTCATGTATTTTTCAGCTATATCCGAAAGCGGCGCACCATATGTATAGTCTTCGATGATGTTTTCGCTCACGCACTCGAAAAGGATATTATCCAGAATCACATCGTAATTTAGCGAAATGAACGAAATGTTTCTCTTCTTAAAATCTAGGGATTTAATGAAGTCTTTGAATGCCTGAATGCGATTCTCCGACTGTTGAAACTGCATACTACCAGCGAGGGTTAACCCGAGCATCTTAACAAAAACATCAAATACCCCCTCCGCGCCTTTTTCATGATTGAAGATCGAAACTAATTTGTTTTGGTCGTAGTCGAACCGTTCAGCTTTTTTACAGTCCCAGAGAAACGTGAGAACTTCTTCGAGCGGTGGGTATGCTTTTTTGTCATCCGGTAGATTGGTAAAAATCTGCCGCATGTATTTCTCAACCTCCATCAATACCAACTTTAACTCGGCGGTGGCAACAGGATCGTTGTTGAGATCCAACAACCCGTAAGCACAATCGAATAACTCGTTTCCTAGTGGTAGCCCAAAGTCCTTAGAAGCACCTGCTCCAAAAATGTAAACTGCATTCCCCATTCTTGCTTCCATTTTGGTTTTCGGAAGACGAAAGCAGAACAGCACTGCTTATTTCTTCCTCTGCACCTTCGCGGCAACTTTCAGGCGCAGGGCGTTCAACCGGATGAAGCCGGTGGCGTCGTCCTGGTTGTACGCCTTCGTCGGGTCGGCTTTCATCGTGGCAATCATAGTGGCACCGGCGCGCAGGTCACACTTTTTTTCTTTGCCTTGCTGCCCGGCTTGTCTTCCGGCTCGACATGAAAACCAATCCGTCGTTTCGGCGGGGCGGGCGGCAGCGGCGGCGGGTCAAGAATTTCCATGACGCGCCGCAGCACGTCCACAATCACACTCTCATGCACATCCAGACGGGCAGTCAGTTTCTCTTCCAAGTCAGCCAGTTGGCGCGCGAGTTCCTTCGTGCCGCCCAGCAGGTCGCGCATTTGCACGAACGCCCGCACTACAAACACGCTCATCCGCACGGCTTCCGGGCTGTTGAGGACATTGGCCGCCATGATTGCGCCGTTTTCAGTAAAGGCGTAGGGGAGCTTCCGGCGTCCGCCGTGTGAACTTGATATCGCAAATTGCGATATCAAGATGGCATGCTCCTCGCGTGTAAGTTGAAAGAGGAAATCATCTGGAAATCGCTCACGATTGCGTTTGACCGCCTCGTTAAAACGGAAGGTCGGAACGCCAAAAATGCGCGCCAAATCGGAGTCCAGAATGACCTTCTGTCCGCGAATTGTGCGGATTAACGAGCTGATGTCGTCCACGCCTGATGAAATCTGCTTGTTCACTTTCTGCCCTTTCCCATAACCCTGATGCTCCATTAGAACCGGTCGCAATTTGCGACTGCATACCGGCTCAACTTGAAGTACCAATTTGGCACTTCAAGTTGGCCATCAGCAAACTCCCGTTCACCCTTTCTGGCAAGGCCAAACCGCGAGGCCATAACCCAGCGCCGGAGGAGCGACATATTTGTAGTTTCAAATCCCCAAAACCAATCAAGCTCCGTAGGAGCGACATCAATTTCGCACGCCCTATGCCGCTCCTATGGAGCTTTGATGATTAATGGATGCGTGATTCTACAAAGATTCCGCGCCTACGGCGCTGAAAACGCTGGGCCGCAGGACCGGTCGCAATTTGCGACCGGTTTAAAAATCAACTTGAAGTCGCAAATTGCGACTTCAAACCATGCCCACTTAATTTGAAGTACCAAATTGGCATTTCAAGTTTGCCGAACATTTATTTCTTCCTCTGCACCTTGGCCGCCACCTTTAACCGGAGCGCATTCAACCGGATGAAGCCGGTGGCGTCGTCCTGGTTGTAGGCCTTCGTCGGGTCGGCTTCCATCGTGGCGATGTGCGGGTTGTAGAGGCTCACCGGGCTCTTGCGGCCGGCGACCATGATGTTGCCTTTGTAAAGTTTTACCCGCACGGTGCCGGTCACGTTCTTCTGGCTCTCGGTCACCAGCGTCTGCAACGCATACCGCTCCGGCGCGAACCAGTAGCCGTAATACACCAGCTCCGCGTAACGCGGAATCAGCGAGTCCCGCAGGTGCATGACCTCCCGGTCCATCGTGAGGCTCTCCATCTGCCGGTGCGCAAAATGCAGGATGGCGCCGCCGGGTGTTTCATACACGCCCCGCGATTTCATGCCCACATACCGGTTCTCCACCATATCCACGCGCCCGACGCCATGTTTGCCGCCGATTTTGTTCAGCGTCTTCATCACGCCCAGCGGGGACAGCTTTTTGCCGTTCACCGCAACGCAGTTGCCTTTCACGAAATCCAGCGTTACGAATTCCGGTTTGTTCGGCGCGTCTTCGGGGAACACGGACAGCGTGGTGAACGAACCGCGATATTTTTTGTCGCTGGCATCCATCCACGGGTCTTCGAGGATGCCGGACTCGTAGGAGATGTGCAGGAGGTTCCGGTCGCTCGAGAATGGTTTTTTGGCGCTGGCCTGGACGGGGATTTTGTGCCGGGCGCAGTAATCAATCATTTCCTGCCGGCCGGGAAAGTCGGTGCGGAATGAAGCGTCCCGCCACGGGGCGATGACCTGCAGCTCCGGCGCGAGCGCGGCGGCGGTGAGTTCGAACCGCACCTGGTCGTTGCCCTTGCCGGTGGCGCCGTGGGCGATGGCGTCGGCCTTTTCCTTTTTGGCGATTTCCACCATGCGTTTGGCGATGAGCGGCCGGGCGATGCTGGTGCCGAGGAAATACTGGCCTTCATAAACCGCGCCGGCGTGGATGATGGGGTAGATGAAGTCGCGCGCGAATTCCTCCTGCAAATCGTCAATGTAGATTTTGGACGCGCCGGTCCGTTTGGCCTTGGCTTCGAGGCCGCGGAGTTCTTCTTCCTGTCCGATGTTGGCGCAGAAGGCGATCATCTCGGCGTCGTATTCTTCCTTGATCCACGAAAGCAGCACCGACGTGTCGAGGCCGCCCGAATAAGCTAAAACAATTTTCATGTCCGCACATTAAACCGCCAAGAAGCCGACTGAGCAAAAGGAAAATGCAGTTTGAAACCACGAAATACACGAATTACACGAAAGCCGCGGAGCGCCGATCCTTGCCGCGCCGACTCGTCTCGACGAATCCCGCAATGCGGGAAAAGGCGGAAGCTTCCGAGCGAAGGCTGGTCCGACCCGGCGTGTTGCCGATAAACATCCAACATTCAACATTCAACATCGAACTTCCAATTGTTGCCTTCGAACCATTCATTGGATGTTGGGCGTTCAATGTTGGATGTTCGATGTTTTCCCGCTACTTCGTGCCGGGCCGGAGACCGGCGCTCCAAGAAAATGAAATCAAGCGCAGCCGCGCCCGGCGCCTTTGCCCTGGTTTGACGGGCTAGTGGCGCGCCGATGTCCGTTGTTGCATCCACTCCCAATCCTTCTGGTCCGCCGGATCAGTGATGGCGGCTCCCCCGCTGGCTTTCTCAGCCCGGTTCAGCCACCGGTGGGTTTCGGAATGGCCATCGGCAAACGCAAAGCCGCACCCGCCATCGTGGTAAGTCCCGGGAGCGTCAATCCATTGGGGAGAATACATGCTAAAGGCAAACGCCGCGTCATTGAGGCCTTTGGCGTCTTCGTCCAGCAACACCCAGAGGCCGGAAGGTCCCGGAGCGTGAATATCGGATGCCTTGCCAAACGTGTGCCAGGGTGAATCCCGGTGATGTGGAAACGAATTGGGACTATCCAGCCAGGGGCCGTTGACCGGCAGGTTCGGAATCCCGTAGTGGGTGGCTCCCGGCCCCGGGCCGTTGGCATCATAACCGGGGTCAATGGTGCCCACCGCCTGACTCATCGAAAAGGTCCTGGCCGCGGGCACGATCTGGTCGATGAAAGCCGGCTTGGTTCCCTGATACAGGCCCATGCGCTGATCCGCCGGGCATCGGAACACATTCACGTTCCCGCCAAGATAACCGATGAGCAACGAACGGGTCGGATCCTCGAGCACATCAGGGTTGAATTCCTGCGGACCGCCTATGCCCGCCGAGCCGGGGCACCAATTGTAACCAACATTGGTGTTGCCATCGTCGGGATTGGGCGGGAAAAAGTCGTTGTTTTCGGTCGTGTAAAGGAGCATCGCCGTCATCATCTGCTTGCCCTGGCTCAGGCAGGCGGCGCCTTGCGCCCGGCTTTTGGCCTTGCTGAGCACCGGCAACAGCAATGCCGCCAGGATGCCGATGATGGCAATCACCACCAGCAGTTCAATCAACGTGAACGCCCTGAACGCCCGCCGTGTTTTCATTCCTGATAAGACACCGTCATTGGGGATTTGTTTCAATTGTTAATTGTCTATCAGACAATGTCCGCCAGCCGGCAAAACCGGACATTTACTTTCAATCTTTCGCTGCTTTAATCACGGGCATTTCAACCGGATCACAGCCCGGCACAAGTTCAAGGCGGAATATGCCGAAACACGGCTTCGGAATTTATCCGTTTGTCACCCGGATCAATCGAAAATTGATGGTCATGTTGAATTTGGTTGTGGTCGTCTGCCCCTTTCCCGTTGTTTCGTACGTCATGTGTTGTTCGGTAGCGGAATTGGCCAACATCCCAAGATTGGGGTCAAACCATGCCTTGCCGGAAACCGTTCCGTCATCAATTCTGGCCGGGCTGGTTTGGCTGGTCGCAGCCGGCTGGGAAGAAACCTCGCCTTGATATTCGATCCGCACGCATTGACGGTTATCCTGAGGTTCCCAACCTTTCAGTGTGCAGTTCAAGTTCACGACCATGAGGCCGACGGGATCCGGCATTTCCAAATGCACCGGCCAGGTGTCGCCGATTTTCACCGGCTCTTCGGGCTGTAAAGCCGCAGCGAAATCACACATCTGCTTCAAATTTGTTTCATTGAACATCGCCTCCAGCGTTGCCCGTGTCTCCGGTTGGTTGCCAGTCATGCGCGCTCTCAATTCGCTGAACCCCTCCAACTTCGTCACCTTGCCGTTGGCGTCGGTAAAACACCGGATACGCGCCCCAAGCAGTTTGCGCAAGATGGGTGCCACCGGGTTGGCGGCGTCCTGATCCTTGCTTTGCGCGGAGTCAAAATTCAGCACCGGAATTTCGCCCATTTGATAAAACATTTTCTGCGCTGTAAATTCCAATTCCAGTTCCCGCCCGCCACCGGCCAGTTCTTTGACAACTGAAACCGTATAATCATGCGTGATGCCCATGGTCGTTTTAACCGGCTCTTGTTGTTTTGATAAAGTGTTTTCCCAACTCTGGATGGTTTCCAATTGCAGGTAATACTTTTTACCCGCCGACCATTTGATTTTGATTTCCACCAGGTTGTTGGTCGTGTCAGCGGCGGGGATTGAGTTGGTCGGGGTTTTTGATGCCGGCCCGTTCCCCGGGGTTTTTGAACAGCCCGGCAGTCCGCAGATGACCACCAGGCAAAGCCAGAGGGCGGAAATGATATTTTTCATGGGATGAGTTCGTGTTTTATGATGGCGATTGAGGTGTTGGAAAACATGGCTTACTTGCCTTCGAGCAGCTTTGCCTTTTGAGTCTGATATTCTGAATCCGTGATGGCCCCGGTATCTTTGGCCTTCTGCAAGTCAATCAACTGCTGGCCGACAGTCGGGTTCCGAACTTCGTTTTTGGGCCCGCCGCCCAGTTGCAAGCTCAGACATCCGGTAAGAAGCAGCACCGCTGACAAGATGACCAGGATGGGAATAAATGACTTTTTCATGCGGTTTCTCTTTTTTGTGTTCGATGATTGAGGGGTTCAATATGGCTGACCAATGATTGGCGGAGAGTTTAATCCGGGACGTCCAACAACAGCGCGGTTACAATATTGTTTCTGAAAATAAACCTGACGTTCTGATCGGGACGCCAGTAATAGGAATAGCCCTTCAAGCCATCCAGGTCTTTGTAAAGCACACCCGCATACCCGCCGGGTGATTCGCCGAGGATGGATTTTGCGGACTGCCCCGAAATCGTTTCTGACGGAGGTCCCACTTCCCGCAAAACTTCATCCAGTGTAGATCCCAATCGCAACTTGCCGTGATAACTGAATCCTGGTCCGGGCTGGAGGCTCTCCAGTTCCTTCACTTTTCCACGCCGGATCCATACCTGGATGCCTTGGGAATAAACGAGTTGGTAGCTTTCGGGGAGATTGTCCCGGTCGATAGTTTGAGTGCCAGAGGCATACTTTTCTGGTTGGCCCAGGACCCGGACGGCTTCTCTGACGGTCGTTCCCGGTTTGCTCAAACGGGCGATCTTGGCGTCAATGGATTCGTTCTGCGTTTGAATCGTTTCCACGACAACCATTGTTGTTCCGGCAGCCAAAACCATGGTCGTTCCAACCACAATTGCGGTCTTGGCCTTTGCCCAAGCCAGGAGTTTCAATGCTCCTTTCACGAGGGTTAAGGTTGAACCGCCCGCCGCTGCGCCCTTCGCAATCGCAACGGCAGTAATTGATTTTGCCAATCCAACCGGCGCGGCTTGAATGGAATTGGTCGAAACGGCTCCGGCAATTACCGCCGCTGAAAACGCCACGCCACGTTTCGCGAAAAATTTCCGCAGTTTTTCCAGCGTACGACTCACGCGCATTTTCGCCGCGTCTTCACTCGTGCCCAAAGCCAGCCCGACTTCGCGCAAATTTTTGTTCTCGAAAAATCGGAGCACGATGGCGTTGCGGTCACTTTCACCCAGCCGCCCCATCGCCGCGTCCAGCAACGGGGCGATTTGCGGCCAGATTTCCGGTTCCGGTTCGTTCAAAAGCGATTGCATATACGCCTCCTGTTCGCGGTGTTGCCGCCGGATTTCCGTCCGCAGGAAATTCGCCGCCGTCAGCCGCGTGGTTTGATAAAGCCAGCCGGAAAGAACGGTTCGTTGGGACAGACCCGGCGCCTTCTTTGCCAGGATGATGAACACCGCCTGGGTGATTTCCTCGGCCGCGTGCGGGTTGCCCACGCTGCGCAACGCGGTGGAATAAACGAGGTTGACGTACCGTTCGACGAGCGCGGTGAAAGCTGCTTCGGAACCGGTTTCAGCGTATTCCCGCAGTAACGTGATGTCGTCCATCTCCGGCATTTACCTATAAATGTCCGCCGAAGCGAAAAAGGGAACAAGTAATTTGCCGAAAATATACAACACTGAATGGTTCATTTGCGGGCCGTTTGCCTTTGATGTTCGATGTTCAGCGTTCGGTGTTCGATGTTTCGTTCTGCTTTGATTGTGCCGCGATCTTCAACGGTTCGATGTGCACCAGCACGTCGCTGACGGCAGGAATGGCGTCGCGGATTTTGTCCTTCACGTCGTGGGCGATTTTATGCGAGCGCAGGACGGTCATCTGCGGGTCCACTTCCACGTGCATGTCCACGAAATACTGATAACCCACCTTGCGGACGATGCACTTTTCCACTCTGTCCACGCCGGGCGTGGTAGTCGCAATCTGTCGAATCCGGTCAATCACTTCCGGGCCGGGAGCGGTATCCATGAGTTCGTTAAGTGCCGGACGGAGCAGGTGCCAGCCGTTCCAGGCGATGACCCCCGCCGCCGCAATCGCCGCCACATCATCCGCCGCCTCGAAACCCTTGCCGCCGATGAGCGCCACGCTGATGCCGATGCCGGCGGCCACGGACGTGATGGCGTCGCTGCGATGATGCCAGGCGTCCGTGCGCACGGCGGAACTGTCCACGGCCCGGCCTTCGTGCGAAACAAACCGGAACAGGCTTTCCTTCACGGCCACCACCACCAGCAGCACGATGAGCGTGAACGGCGCCGGCGACGGATGGGGCTGGTTGATTTCGATGAACGCCTTGAGGGCGATCCACAACGCCGCGCCGAGCAACACGGCGGAGACAATGGCCGCCGCGATGGGCTCGGCCTTGCCGTGGCCGTAGGGATGGTCTTCGTCCGCCGGGGCTGCTGCCACGACCAGTCCGCGCCACACGATGAGCGAACTGAAAATGTCGGCGAAGGATTCAACCGCATCGGCGACGAGCGCGTGCGAATGGCCGATGATACCTGCGGCGAGTTTCGTGCCTGAAAACACGACATTGACGGTCATTCCCACAAAGGTGGCGCGCAAGCCGCGTTGGAGGCGATTCAGTGGCACGCGGGAATTAAACACGAACCGCGATGAATCGCCAAGCTTGTAGCCGCGCTTGTGAAAGCGCGGGGCCGGCGTTTTCACAAACGCCGCTACGAGGTTAAATCAGGTGGCAGAACATGGCGTCGCGGAGCTTCGGCTCGAACCAGGTGCTCTTGGGTGGCATGATGCCGCCGGCGTCCGCAATGGCCATCAGGGCCTCAATGCCCGTCGGAAACATCGAGAACGCACAGGCGTATTCGCCGCTGTTCACCAGCTTTTCCAATTCCGCCGTGCCGCGAATGCCGCCGACAAAATTGATTCGCTTGCTCGTGCGCGGGTTGTCGATGCCAAACACCGGTGACAGGATGTGTTCTTGCAACAGCGACACATCAAGCGAATCAATCAGGCCGCTTGTGGTGGCGAGCTTGTAGCGGAAGGCCAGGGTGTGCCATTTGCCCTGCAAATAAAGGCCAAGTTCGTGTTTAAAAGCGGGCGAGGCCTTGCCGTCCGGGTCAATGGTAAAAACGGCGTCTAAAATTTCCAATAATTGTTCCGGCGTCCAGTCGTTCAAATCCTTCAGCACGCGGTTGTAAGGCAGGATTTGCATCTGGTTGTGCGGAAAAATCACGGCGAGAAATTGTCCGCTGTGGCCCGCGCCCTTGCGCGATTTAAAAACCCGCGCCGCCGCCGCGCAGCGATGATGGCCATCGGCAATGT
>Ga0116111_1002166_pt1 | contig 12354 bp, 10 predicted proteins | sample June2015DPH_8_10_FD_89720 | JGI IMG/M metagenome (GOLD analysis project Ga0116111, IMG submission 89720) | Peatland microbial communities from SPRUCE experiment site at the Marcell Experimental Forest, Minnesota, USA - June2015DPH_8_100 | ecosystem: Environmental > Terrestrial > Soil > Wetlands... | reverse complement strand
GAAGCGCGTCGGACGCCACCGCCGGTACGGCTGGCGTTGCCACGTCGATAGCTAACGCTCTTAAATCAATTTTTGCCTCGGTGGGCATCACGACGGCTGGGGTGACGGCGAACGTCGCCCCGGAGGTGGGGCCTGCTGCACCAGCAGTCGGAGCGGCTGCTGGCGCAACAACCCTAGCGACCGCGCTTTCCTTTCTTAGCGTCGGCAGCTTTGACGTCGGCGGCTACGTGCTCGGCGGTGGGATGGCCATGATCCACGCCGGTGAGACGATCACGCCGGCGAACGTGCAGACGCCTTATGCCGGGCCCGCTGGTGGATCTGGCGGCGGCGGTGACGCACACCTCCACATCCACACTGTGGATGCAAACTCGTTCCAATCCTTTCTTACGCGCGGCGGTGGCCTGCAGATAATGCGTTTTATGTCGGCCGCCGGTCCGCTTAATCCGAGCTTGGCATGATCAATGGCGCTTCCCGTCTTCCCGACGCTGTCGGCCTTGGGCTGGCCGGTCAAACGGCCGGTGAACTGGAACACCGTCAAGCAGGATGCGCAATCCGGCAAGCGCACCCGCGTTCCGCTCTACAGCTATCCGACCTACAGCTATGAGCTGACGATCAATGCGCTGAGCTCCGCTGCGATTGCGTTCGGCGGTCTTGTTGCCTTGGAATGGCAAACGCTACTCGGCTTCATCAACTCGGTGCAAGGGCCGGCACAGCTCTGGGCCTACAACGATCCGAACGACAACAGCGCCACCAATCAAGATTTTGGGACTGGCAACGGCACGGCGACGGCGTTTCAGTTGGTGCGCAGCCTCGGCGGCTTCACCGAGCCGGTGTTTTTGGTCAACGGCACGCCGGTGATCGAGGTCGCTGGGTCGCCGACGACTCCAACGTCGATCTCGCCTTATGGCGTGGTGAATTTCTCGTCGCCGCCGGCGAACGGCGCTGCTTTAACGTGGAGCGGCTTTTTCTACTGGCCATGCCGTTTCGACGACGACTCGATCGAGTTCTCGAACTTCATGTCGACGTTGGCGGAAATCAAAAGTCTGAAATTCTCGACGGAAAAATTGCCGTGAGCCATGACGACAACTCCGGCACTGATCGCGCTGTTCAACAGCATCGTTGAGACAGGCGCGCCGTTCTACGTGGCGCGCTTATACACGATCACGATGTTCCAGGGCGGCCAAATCCGCTTCACTGATGCCGACTTCGACATCAAGGGAAATTCCACGAGCGCGCTGGTCAACGGCTACGCTTATCCCTCCGGCGGCATCAAGGTCGATCAGAAACAGAGCAAGACCCAGGCGCACCTGAAAGTCGGCACCGATACCGACACCTGGGTGCTGGTGCTCATGCCGCGGCCATTCGATCCGGTGACCGGGGCGACGTTTCCTGACACCATCGGCTCGGTGCCGTGGCTGCAGGCGGCACAGGGCGGTGCACTCGATTTCGCGGACTTTCAGGTCGACGAGGCTTATTTCTCATCGCTGCCGACTTGGCCGATGCCGCCTGGCGGTGCAACTCCGGTCGGATGCCGAACCATCTTCGCCGGCAACGTAGCTAATGTCGACACCACCAACGCCGTGGCCGTGCTCACGGTCAACGATTATCGGTCGTTGTTCACGATCCAGATGCCGCTGCACTTCTACCAGGCGCAGTGCCGCTTCAATTTGTTTGATGTCGGTTGCAACGCCTCTGGGAATATGAACGCGGCGAGCTTTGCCATCAACGGCACGGCAGCTGCAGGATCCACACAAGCCACCATCATCGGCAATGGTTTGCCGGTGCCGCAAGGATCGAGGACCTACGCGCTCGGCCGCATCGTGTTCACTGGCGGCCTTAACGCCACGTTCCAACGCACGATCTCACGCTGGGACGGCAATCAGACGCTGTCGCTGCTGAATCCGTTTCCCTTCGCTGTGGCACCTGGTGATCCGTTCACGGTCTATCCGGGTTGCAACAAACTTTACACCACTTGCGAAATGTTCCAGCCGTCGACCGCACAATCGAACTATGGCGGGCAGCCGTGGATTCCGCCCCCCGAGGTACAAGGCTAGTCCATGCAAATCGATCTTGAAAACCAAAGCCTCGTCGGCACGGTGCTGGTCATCGATGCTATCGCGACGGAGCTGCTCGGCGATTATCTAAAAACGCTTCCTGCCGATCAGCGACAGGCAGCGTGCGATCGCATCAGCGCCATGGTCGCGGCGAACGGCAAGCAGATCGTCGACCTGGCGCCGAAGCCGCTCTTGAGCAACGCGACCAAGATCCAGGCTGCTGCCGCGCGGATCAGCAAGCAGGTGATCGGCGATGCGCTGGCGGCGATCGGGTCACAAGCCGCGCAGAAATGACGGAAGAGGCAGAGCGCGACCTGGTCAACGCGATTGCACAGACGTGGCTGGCAACGAAATTCCACGATCACGGAGAGATCAAAGGCGCCGGCTGCGATTGCGCGACCTTCCTCAAATGCACCTTTGTTGAGGCCGGCTTAATCCCGCAATTCGAGATCGGGCATTACAGCGCTCAATTTTATCTCCATCAAAGTGAGGAACGTTATCTCGGTTGGGTACAGAAATTTGCGCATGAGATCCCGCTCGATCAGGTCCGTCACGGCGACGTGGTTTTGTATAAGGTGGGAAAATGCTTTGCTCATGGCGCGCTGGTGGCGAAGCCAGGCTGGCCGCACATCATCCACGCGCATTTTGTCGCCCGCTGCGTGCGCCGCGGTTTCGGTCATTCCGTTCATCTCGGCATGCCGATCCTTGATATGAAATTCTTCAGCTTATGGCAGCGCTAATGTGGCCAGCCTCGTTAATCTCTTCGATCAAACTCCGACGGCACAGCCGGCGACTTCGCTGCGCATCAACACGTCGGTGCAGGGCGTGCCGATTGCGCTGCATCTCGGCGGCGCCCAACGCCTCGCCGGAAACCTGATCGACTACTACAACCTCGTCGCATCGAACTACAACGGACCTGGCGGCAAGGGGGGCACGCTCGGCTCGGTCTTCAAGGGCTCGGGTAATTACGCCTACACTGTCAGCTTTATCCTCGGCCTCTGTGAAGGTCCGGTCAACGCCACCACCAGCCTCTGGTACAACGGTTCGGGAGTGCCCGCATCGGCCGGCGGGTTCAATATTTGGAACTTGCCGCAGACGCTCGACGGCACCAACACCGTCGCCTATGAGCTCTACCTCGGCGATTACGAGCAGACGGTATGGGGCAACACCGAGACGCAGGAGCCGAGCCACGGATTCGGCTATCGCGGCATCTGCTACGCTGGGTTTTCCAATTTTCCGCTCGGCGGTTCCACGTCGCTGCCGAACATCAACGTCGAAGTCGTTTCGGCCAATTGCTACAATGTGGTGCCGGGACAAGTCGATGGCGATCCGTCGATCGCACTCGAATCGTTCCTGACCAATCCCTATTGGGGCCTGGGGTTTCCGGCAAACCGGCTTGGCAGTCTATTGCTGTGGCAGAGCTACTGCATCGCGCTCGGCTTCGGGGTTTCTCCGGTCATCGCTTCGCCGATCGCGGCTTCGGCGTTCGTCAATGATCTGACCGCGGCCACCAATTCAGCGCCTTGCTGGCAAGACGGCGAATTCACCGTCGTGCCCTACGGTGACTCCTCGGTCACCGCCGGGCAAATCCAGACTATCACCGAGACCTACAACGTCCCGCAGGATCAGGAAGGAGCAGATTCCAACAATACGCCGCTCTACTTCCCGCATATCCAGGTCAGCTTCTTTGCCAGCTTCGCGGGGGATGGCGGTGTCACTTATCTGAGCGGCGCGCCTTTACAGAAAGTCTCGACCTACGCGCCGACCGGCTATCCGACCTCGGGGACTCCGGCGCAGGGGCAATACGTCGAACAAGGAGGGGTCTATTATTTCAATCCCGGCGACATCAATGCCGGGGTGCTGATCACTTACAACTACGCGGCGACTGCGTCTTACGTTCCGAACACGTCGCCGCTCTACGCCTTCACGCTCGATGACTTCCTGCCCAATCAGGGCACGCTCGGGACCGGGCTTGCGGTAGGGAATTCCCCACTGATCTGCGTGCGCAAGTCGCGCGATCAGATGCTCAACGATATCAAGGTCGAATATCTCGATCGCAACAACCAATACAATCCGGTCGATATCGAGGTCAAAGACGAAGCCTCGATCGTCGCCTTCGGCAGAATCCGGCCGAGCAACATCAAGCAGCTGCATTTCTTCTGCCTGGCGGAAGCGGCGCAACAATCCGCTACTCTTTCTCTGATCCGCCAGCAGATCGCGCGCACGTTCCAGTGGACCTGCGGCCGCCACTTCATGCCCATCCTCGAGCTGATGGCGCTGGTCACCGTGACCGACGAGGGCCAGGGGCTGTTCGAGCAGCCGGTGCGCATCACCGAGATCTACGAGAATCAGGATTTTTCGCTCACCGTTACCGCGGAGGAATATCTCGGCACCGTCTCGGCGCCGCTCTACGGCACGCAACCGAGCCTGCAGCCGGCGCTGAATTACAACGCCGATCCGGGGCCGATCAACATCCCGATCATCTTCGAGCCGACCGACGAGCTCGCGGCTACGATGGTGTCGGGCGCCGGCCTGCTGATCGCTGGCGCGGTGTCAGGGCAAAATCCGGAACAATGGGGCGGCTGCTACGTCTGGGTCAGTTACGATGGCGAGAATTACACTCGCCTGCCCGGGCAGATCAACGGCAACGCCCGCATGGGCGTCACCACTGCAGATCTGCCGGCGGTAACGCCGAATCCGACGGGCGCGCAGACCATCGATGAGAGCGACACGCTGTCGGTTTCGTTGGTCGAGAGTGACGGCACACTATCATCAGGTACGGTACTCGATGCCACCTCGCTGAATACCCGTTGCTTAATCGGCAATGAAGTCATCGCCTATGAAACCGCGACGCTGACCGGGCCGAATGCCTATAACCTGACTTATTTGGTCCGCGGCGCTTACGGCACCGAAAATGAGATCGTCAATCATCCGGCCGGGACGCCGTTTGCCAGACTCGACGACAACATCTTCGTCTACCCCTACGATCAGAGCCGCATCGGCTCGACGATCTATCTGAAATTCCAGAGCTTCAACAATTATCAGGGCGGCTTGGAAAGCCTCGCCGACGTTCCGGCCTATCCTTATGTGATTACGGGTGCGGCTCTGGCTTCGCCGCTGCCGCCCGTCACCAATCTGCGCACGGTGTATGACGTCAATTCCGGCTTCACGGAATTGGATTGGGACGAGGTCGAAGATTTTCGCACGCTGCAATACGAGATCCGCAGCGGTTCGTCGCCGACCGCGGCGATCACGCTCGGAACCGTCGCACATCCGCCGTTCCGCGTGCCCGGCAATGGCACCTATTGGGTTGCGGCTGTTTCCACGCCTGTTGCAGGTTTGACAGTCTATTCGGAAACCTGGGAAGACATCGAAGTCGCCGGCGCGGTGATCACGCAGAACGTGATCCTGACCATCGACCTGAAAGCGTTGAACTGGCCGGGCGTTTTCACTGGCGGCGCCGGTGTCGATTCCACGCTCAATGCCATCCGCACCGGCGGCGGCAATATCCTGAGCGACAGCAACATCCTCACCACGCCGGACATCTTGGAATATGGCGGCGGTTCTTCGGGCGAGTATTTCCCAAGCAATGTCGCATTCCTCGATATCGGCTACGTCGCCAATGCTTCGGTGTCGATAGCGTATCAACCGACCGGCGTGCCGGCCGGGCAGAACATCCTCACCATCGGGGATTTCCTCAACACGCCGGACATTCTCGGCTCGGCGTCGACGCAGTTCATCACCGTCTATCCGCTGATCAATACCGCGACGGCGGAGAGCGGCGATCTCTACCAGGTCGGCGATCTCTATCAGTATCCCGATCTCTACACGATTGGCGACTACAATTGGGCGGGATGGCAGCGGTTCTCGCCGGGCACCTATCAGGCCCGTGCACTCGACTTCGCGATGATCCTGGACACGGTCGATCCGAATACGATCGCCTATGATCTGGAATTCGCCATCACCATCACCATCCCGTCGCGGGTCGACACCTATCCGGTCACGACTTCATCGTCGGCTTCAACGACGATCACGTTTGAGCCTACAGGCGCATCATCGAGCGCACCGTTCAACGGCGGGGCTGGGCCGGGCGATCTTCCCGCCATCACCTGGGGCATCATCAACGCGCAAGCTGGCGACGATCTGATTATCTCCTCACTGTCGTTGTCCGCGATCACGTTCGCGGTGTGGAACGCCGGATCGAAGGTCGTGCGCAACGTCAATCTGTTCGCAACAGGATATTGATATGAAGCAGCATCTGATCGCGGGTGCCATCGCCGCTGCTGTGGCGTTTGGCGTCGCGCATTACGGGCCGGTCAAGATCCAGCAGGTTGCTCACACGGTCTATGCGTCGAAACACGCCTGGCCCGATCTGACCGACGATGAAAAAACCGCCCTCGCCAACGTCCTGAAAACGCTGCCGAAGGGCATCAAGTTCGACATCATCTGCAATGACGCGGGCTGCGCCGATCTCGCTATGGATATCGACGACGCCATGGAAGAGGCAGCGGTGGACAGCGTGCTCGACAAGAGCGTGCTGCCGCTCGGTTATGGCATCGACCTGGTGGTCAACGCTTTCGACATGGAAACCGCGGAGCAAGCTGCGGCGGCATTGAAGGAAGCGACCGGCGGTCGGCTCGACCTGCCGGTGACGCTGGCCCCGCCGAACACCACGGCGCCCGGCATCGTCTTGGTGCGCATCGGCAAATACCGGCGCTGATCTTTTCTCGATCTCTCAGACGGATAAGTTCCCATGCTGCGACGCCTGATCGCCTGCGCGACCGCATTTGCATTCTATGCCGCTGGTGTCTTTACGCCGGCGCTGGAAACGCGCGCGCTTGCTTCGCAGAGTTCCCTGCTATCGCCGACCACGGGCACGGTGTCGGGCCTGCAGCTCACCAACAATTACAACAACGCGATCGATTCCATTAACACCATGAACAGCGGCGCCACGGCGCCGACCAATCAGCTCTCCGGTTCGCCATCGCTGGGCAACTGGTGGCTCAACACCACGACGAATCCCTATCCGGCGCAGGTCTACGACGGCGCGAATTGGCTCACGCCGTTCTGGATTGACGTCAGCAATCATTACACCGACGTCAAGATCGGCGGCGGGCGAGCGACCATTGCGTCCTCCTCGACGGTCGATCTGTGCAACGGCGCGCCGCAAGCCTACATCACGATCTCGGGAACGACGACGATCACATCGTTCGGCTCGACCTGTAATGCCGGGCATGTGAAATTGATCACCTTCTCCGGATCGTTGGCGCTGACTTACAATTCGACATCGCTGATCATTCCCGGCAATGCCACAATCACGACGCAAGCTGGTGACCAGGCGATCGTTGTTGCGCTCGGTTCCGGCAATTGGCAGGTGCTCAATTACACGCCGGCCTCGGGGCAGGCGCTGATCAATCCGGCGGTGCCGGTCGGCACATTCTTATGGTATGCCGGTTACACCATCCCAACGAATTTCGTCGAAGGCTACGGCCAGGCGATTTCACGGACCACTTACGCGAACTATTTTGCCGCAGTGACCTCAGTGCAGAGCGTCACAGCAACGTCCGGAAGCCCGACGCTAACCGGGTTTTCCGATACCACGCGCTTCGGCGACGGTCAGGCGGTCGAGGCCTCGTTCCTGCCTACCGGCACGACAATCCAGTCCTGCACGGCAACGACGTGCACGCTTTCCGCAAATGCGACGGCCTCGACGACGGGCAACGTCACGGTGTTCCTCTATGGCGATGGCAATGGTTCGACGACGGTCAATCTGCCGGACTGCCGCGGTGAAACCGTTGCCGGACGCGATAATATCGGCGGCACGGCAAAGAACGTGGCCCAGGTCACGACCTCGATCTCAACTACGTCCGGCTCGCCGACGGCGACGGTGACTTCGGCGACGGGCATTGCGGCCGGTCAGTACGTGATCTCAGCAAACGTTCCCCCGGGGACGCAGATCGCGGCCGGCGGCGTCAACGGCACCACGATCACGCTGACGCAAAATGCAACGGCGACTGCATCGGGCACCACGGCGCGGTTCTCATCGACGCTTGATGCGCAGATGATGGGCTCGAATGGCGGTCAGCCGACGCATGTGCAGGCACCGCTTGAATTGCCGAATGTGAATTTCCCAGCGAGCGTCTCCGTCACGACCACCGATAGTGTGACCGTCGCTACCTGCGACAGTATGATTGCCTCTGGGCCGGGATCCTGCGGCTCGGCGGCTCCGGGTTACATAGTCTCCTATGGGCTTGGCGATGGGCCGCCAGTCACTATTGGGCATTTCACTGCTACCGGCTCAGGCAGCGGCTCCGGCAACGCCACTTCCGGCGGCGCCGCCGCGCCGATGCTGCAACAGAATCCGACGCTGGTGCTGACCTGCATCGTGCGGGTATCGCGTTTGTTTGATCGCGATCTGCCGGCTAGCAATGATAACAGGCCGCTGGTCGCCGATCGGCTGCGCCTGGCTGCCTGAACAAACAAAACATCGCCATGAAATTCCGCACGACCATATTGCGCATTGTCCTGGCGCTCGCGCTCATCTTGCGCGTCGTGCCGGCATTTGCCTCACAGGCGACGCTGGTCACACCCGGGCCGCCGCTGCCGATGACGGGACTGGCGTCGTTTCTCAATGCGGCGTTCCTCTCGATCGGGTCGTGCAACAGCGGCAATTCAGCACCAGCGAACGGCACAGGTGGGGCGGCGTTTGCCGGCGAGTGCTGGATCAACACCACGACCAATCCGTGGGTGTTTTCCTATTATGATGGGGCGTCGTGGGTCGAGTTCGGATCGCTCAATACCTCGACGCATGTGTGGACGGCGACCGGCAGCGCGGCGTTTACGGGAACGACAAACACCGTCGGCACGATCAACTCCGGCATCTGGAACGGCACCGCCATCGGCATCGCCTATGGCGGCACTGGGCAGACAACAGCCGCCGCAGGCTTTGCCGCCTTGGCGCCGACGCCAACGCGCGCGGGAGATATTCAATACTGGAACGGTTCGGCGTGGGTCACGGTTGCTGGGAATAACAGCGGCACAAATTGCCTTGTCGAAAATGCTTCCGGCGTTCCCAACTTTGCATCGTGCGCGGGATCTTCCGGCGTCTCCGGCCCCGGCAGCTCCACCAACAACGATCTGGCGGCATTCAATGGAACCACCGGGACCGTCATCAAGGACAGCGGAATTCCGCTGAATGCCTATCCGGCCGCTGACCTGAGCTATACGGCGCCGGGAACCGGAGCCGTTTCAAGGACGGTGCAGAAGAAACTGGCCGAGCGTATCAGCACGGCGGATTTTGGTGCTCTCTGCAATGGATCGAACGATAACACCACGGCATTCTATGATGCCGGCATTGCCGCGCTTGCCTACAGCGGGGAGGTTAATGTCGTTCCGGACGATAGCGGCGGCACGGCCTGCGAATGGCAATCACAGATCGTATGGGCGCCGCTGAGCAGCACGGAAAAACGGCTCGCGATCCTTATCGCCGAGTCGATAGAGATGCTGTTCAATGGCAGCACGGGCGGCTTGGCATTCAGCGGCGAAGGCGGAACCAGAATGACCGCCGTCGTCAAGGGCGGCTATTGGTATCCCTATTCCGCCGGCTCCGGATGGGCCGTCGAATTTCTCGCCAATGAACATTCCGAGTTCGACGATTTCGATTACAACATTTATGGCACGACCTCGAATACGGCCAACATTGCACTATTCGACAATGTATTCGACGGCCGCATGTCGAACTGGACCGGATGGGGCTGTGCGAACGGTGTGTTGCTGCGCAACGCCTCGAATCATATCAACATTACGGGTTTCGATCTTGAGCACTGTACGACCGAGGGTATCTATTCGGCGAATAACACCATCACCGCCAGCACGAATGCGTCGACAAGCTCTAGCAGTGCCGTCCTCAGCTTCGCGACGGCGCCTGGGGCAATGGTCGGTCAGGTCATCACCAACAACACGCATCCTTCGTCTATTACCGCTGGCACGGCCGTTCTTTCCGTAAGCGGCACCACCGTCACGATGTCGGCCGATGCCGCCAGCACGGTTTCTTCCGGCGACAGCATCACGTTCACCAACGCTAACAGCAGCGCCAATCAATTGAGCAATGGTTACATTGAACAAGTCAGCAATTCGATAGATGCGAGCGAAGCTGGAGACGGCGGTTGGTCGGGCACAAATCTGTTCATCAATCAGGGCGATTATCTCGGAAGCGGGTCTTATGATCTGCACGTTGTCGGCGGCCAGGATCTTTTTGCTAATGTGCAGATCGTCGGTTCATCGTCATTGACGAACATTCACAATGATAGCGTCTATTCCTCGTTCTGGAACATCGCCGGCGTGGGCGATACCGGAGCGGATTATTTTTTCCGCAATCACACGGCGGCGCAGGGAACGAGCTTCTGCGGAAATTACAGTGGAACATTGCCTGGCGCCGGGTTTTATGCGGACGCGAGCAGCACACAAAACAATCCGCTGCCTTGCTCCCAGGCGAACGTGAATGGCAACGCTCTGACCTATACGGTAGTCGGGCTGCCCGCATGCAATACTTATCGCTCTGGGCAACGAGCGTTTGTTATCGATGGCACATCGGTAAGCTGGCAAGGGCCGGCAACGGGCGGCGGTAGCACGAAATTGGCGGTAACCTGCAATGGCGGCTCTTGGCTCTACGATTAGATGGAAGGCACAGATGAGGCGTGGTTTTTGCTTCCTGATTGCAGCACTCGCTGTCGCGCCCATCGCGGCAGTTGCACAGATCAACATCGGCAACATTGCTGCCGAGCATCCGACTGACATCGAGCGCACGCCGGAGCATCAGGCAAAATATGATGCTCAGATCGCGAAAAACAAAGCGTGTCATGCAGAGTGGGAAAAGGCGCATTCCGGAGCAGTTAATGCCGATCCCGACGCGCGGCGCGCATTTATCAGCGCGTGTCTAAGACGGTGAAATCATGCGGAGCCTTATCGTGCGTCTCGCCGTCCTGGCGGTCTGCATCGCAGCCGCTTCTGCGGTCACTTTTTTGCTGACTGATCCAACGCGATACGCCACCGAGAGTCAGAAAGCTCTTCTTGAGGCTTATCTTAAATTTTATTGCAAGGGCCCACGTCCCGCCGCCGAAATCGGCATCCCGCAGATGGCCTTATTGAGCCGCCTGGTGATCAAGGCGGGACTCGGCCCGCTGGCGATGGCTGAGAGCATCAAGTGCCTTGAATTGTCAACAAAACCGGCGTCGCGTTAAAGCGGCCAATCGGCGGTTTCCTTCCGTAACCGAGCTTAACAGCCGCAGGTTGTCTCTGGCAACCCGACGAATTTCCCCAACGCATCCCCAAGCAAGGAGAACGAGACCATGAGCGGTCTATCCGACTATTCGGCCGAGAACGTGCTGAATTGGGAAACCGGCAACGCGCCGATGCCGGCGCTGGCGTCGCGGTTCTTGGCGCTATTCGTCGCTCCACCGACGGCGGATGCCGTCACCGGCGGCATCGAGATGGCCGGCGGAAATTATGCCCGCGTCCAGGTCGCGGGCGAGATCACGGCGGCTGGCGCGATCTCGACCTCGAGCGCGACCATCACGATGCCGAATGTCAGCGGCTATCCCTGGGTGGTTGCAGGGATGAACGTCTACGACATCACCGCGGGCAAGCAGATCGGCACGGTGCTGACCTACACCGGCACCACGCTGACGCTGACCGGCAACGCCGCGAATGCTGGTTCTGGATCCACGGACTCGCTGGCCTTCTCCGCTTGGCCGGCGGCATCGGCGTCTTCGGGGAATGAGCCGGCGACGGCTCCCGCCAATGTCACCAATTCCGGCGCCGTCGTTACCTTTCCGCAAGCCGCCGGGACCGAGCCATGGGGCGGCGCTCTTGCGGCTGGCGCCTCGTTCACGACCGCTTCGACCACGATCACGATGGGAGCCGCGGTCCCGAGCTGGGTCGTGGCTGGGGCCAACGTTTACGATGTGACTGCTTCGGCGCAGATCGGTACGGTGGCGAGCGTCGCCGGTTCGACCGTTACCCTCTCGGCTGCGGCGGCCCATGCGTCGTCCGGTTCGACTGATTCACTTTTGTTCAGCGCGCCCGCAGTGGCCTGGGGCCTATTCGACGCTTTGTCTGGCGGCAACCCGATCACTTGGGACTATCTCGGCAACAACAAGTGGATTCCGTTCTCTTGCACGTTGGCATCGCCTGGCGTGCTCACTTGCGACTCCACTTCCGACGCACCGGCCAACGGCTCCTCGATCGTGGTGACGCAGAAGTACGGCGGCACGCTGCCGACAACCGGCGGCTCCTGGTCTGG
>Ga0116111_1002158_pt1 | contig 12372 bp, 9 predicted proteins | sample June2015DPH_8_10_FD_89720 | JGI IMG/M metagenome (GOLD analysis project Ga0116111, IMG submission 89720) | Peatland microbial communities from SPRUCE experiment site at the Marcell Experimental Forest, Minnesota, USA - June2015DPH_8_100 | ecosystem: Environmental > Terrestrial > Soil > Wetlands >... | reverse complement strand
CGTTTATACATACAATAATCTACCATTGTATCCCATTTAATGCAATAGTTATTTCGGGAGTTACTTCTCAGGAATCACTTTCTTAAGAACGTCCCCTTATCCCTTCTACTCGATTTGCTTGCTCATCACTCAATGGTGCGGAGGGAACCACCGCCATCCTATCCGTCATCCCGCAATCCATAAAGACGTACCGTATCGAAAACCCATAGGACCGCGAAGCGGCATAGTTCTTCACGCTCTTTTCCGAAACTTCGCATCGGAAAAGAGCCTATACGTAATCGTTGCGGTGCCGGACGGAGGGGAGAGGATGCCAGGGGGAAGAGAGGTAAGGAGGTGACCATGTTAAACGTCACTGCCTGACCCCTTGGTCTCCCTTGCTACTACCTTGAACCCCTCGTAGTGGTACCACCACCACCACCTGCAACCCTACTCAAATCCTTCTCCGTGAGCTCTTGATCCGTGACCTTTTCGTCCAACGACGGTTTCTCGGTTGCAACTTTTTTGTCGGGATTCTTCTTCATGCTATCCTCCTCTTTGGAATCTGCTCCTCACGCCACCGTATTATGGTTTTTCTCTGTCTCTCCTATCCCGCCGCTCACCCTATCCAGGTCCTTTTCCTTCAGTTCGTCGTCGAGAAGATCGTCGATTTCCGGAGTCTTCTCTTTATCGCTCATCTTATCGGTCATTGTCTTCCCCCTTGTGCTTTGTCATCATCGTCGAATATTATGCCCTGCCTTATGAGATAAGGCATCTCTGTTTATACAACATCATACAAAAATGTCAAGTGAATTGTGACGGTTGCTTCTTTCAGTCGGCAATGTTTAATGATTTCTAGAGGCCCGAAGTCAATAGTTGTAGGTGAAGCAGGTAACATCTTTCCCGGCCGGAGGGAATTTCGATGATAGGCGCCGAAATCTCGGGGTCGCCGAACCGGAGCATACTATTTGTGTATGTGAGGATCGCCCGACCCCGAGATACAGGCGCATGGCGCGAAATTAACCCGGCCGCACACCCCCTAATCGTGTGCCTCCGCCCAGCTTTTCCCTTTCCCCATCGCCACCTTCAACGGCACCAGCAAGGGGCAGGCGTGCTCCATCTCATGCCTGATCACCTGCTCCATCTCCTCTACTTCAGACTCGGGGACCTCGAAGACCAGCTCGTCGTGGATCTGCATGATGAGGCGCGACCTGGACTTTCTCTCCTTCATACGCCGGTAGATGTTGACCATGGCCATTTTGATGATATCTGCGGCGGTCCCCTGGATAGGGGCATTCATCGCCGTCCTTTCCCCGAACTGCCTGACGTTCGCATCGCTGTTCGCGAGCTCGGGTATGTACCTTATCCTGCCGAAGAGGGTCTTCACGAAGCCGAATTCGCGCGCCTCCGCCAAAATTCTCTCGATGTACGCCTTGATGCCCTTGTGGCGCTCAAAATAGACGTCGATATAGCTTTGCGCTTCCCTGGGGCCGACACCCAGCTCTTTGGCCAGCCCATACCCGCTCATGCCGTAGACAATGCCGAAATTTATCACTTTGGCCGTCCTGCGCATGTCGGGCGTCACCCGGTCCGCATCCACCTGAAATACCTCCCGGGCCACGTTGGTGTGGATGTCCTGATCGTTCCGAAAGGCGTCGATGAGCAGCTCGTCCTGCGCTACATGGGCGAGCACGCGCAGCTCGATCTGGGAATAGTCGGACGATATATAGAGAAACCCGTCCTCCGGCACAAAGGCCTCCCTTATCTTCTTGCCTTCCACCCCCTTCACGGGGATATTCTGGAGGTTGGGATCGCTGCTCGACAGGCGGCCCGTCGCGACGACCATCTGGTTGAACGCGGCATGGACCCTGCCGGTGGACTGATGGATCAATGAATGGAGGCTGTCCACGTACGTGCTCTTCAGCTTCGCGAGCATCCGGTACTCGAGTATCTGGGCGGGCAGGGGGTGGAGGTCGGCAAGGGTGTGGAGCACTTCGTTGTCCGTTGAGAGAGCGGTTTTTGTCTTCTTCACGGGCGGCAGGTTGAACCTCTGAAAAAGGATGCGGGCAAGCTGCTGCGACGAATTGATGTTGAAGGTCTCCCCGGCCGTCTCATAGATTCGCGCGATGATAGTGTTCAGCCTCGAGTCGAAGTCCCTCGAAAGTGCCATAAGGGCGCTCCTGTCCACCTTCACCCCGCAGCATTCCATATGGGCGAGGACTTCGACGAGGGGCATCTCGATGTTGAAAAACAGGTCGTGCATCCCGAGCCCTTCGATCCTCGCGAGGAGCGCGTCTTTCAGCTCCCCGAGGTGGAGGGCGCTTTCCGCAAGGGTCCGCCTTTCGTCGCCGCCGTTGATGTCGATGCCGATAAATTCGCCGAGGACGCTGTCGATGGCGTAGTCCTTTCTCCCCGGGTTGACGAGGTAGACGGCGAGCATGGCATCGAAGAAGGCGGGGCGAAGATCGACCCCGCGCCGTACGGCAGCGAGAAAAATGGGCTTGAGGTCGTAGACGATCACCTCCCGGGCCGAGGAGAGGGCCGAGAAGAGTTCATCCGTGTCTTCCGAATAAAATACCTCCGTACCGTTCGACGCGGCGAACCTGTCGAGGGTCACATCGTAGGGGCAGCGGCCGCGAATACGGGCGACCAGCGAGATGGTCTCCCCGAGGACCTCCCGTAATTCGGACGCCTCCGGGTGCGGGACGTCGCCCCCCTCCATCTTCACCTCTTTGTAGAGGGAGACCAGCTCAAGCTCCCTGAATATCCTGCGCAGCTCGTTCAGGTCGGGCGCCCGGATCCTCATGTTTTCCGGGGGTATGTCGAGAGGGACGTCGAAGCGCAGGGTGGCGAGCTCTTTACTCATGAAAGCCAGGTTCCTGTGCTCCGCGAGGTTTTGCCTTAAGCGCGGTTTCTTTATCCGATCGAGATTGGCGTAAATCTCGTCGAGGCCGCCGAAGGTGGCGACGAGGTCCCTGGCCGTCTTTTCTCCTATGCCGTGTACGCCCGGTATATTGTCGGAGGAGTCGCCGGAAAGGGCGAGAAAATCGGGGATGAGAGCGGGGTCTATGCCGAATTTTCCGGCCACTTCCTCTCTCTTCATCACCAGGTTCTTCATGGTGTCGACTATGGTGACGGAATCCCCCACAAGCTGCATCAGGTCTTTGTCGCTCGTCACGACAAAAACCTCCGCCTCCCCGCCCTCCAGCCTCCGCACGAGGGTCGCGATCACGTCGTCCGCCTCGAAGCCTTCCTTTTCGAGCATGGCTATGCCCGTTTTCTCCACGATATGCTTTATGTAGGGGAACTGAAGGCTTAAGTTGCCGGGCATGGGCGGCCTCGTCGCCTTGTATTCGGCGGAGATCTGCGCGCGAAAAGAGGGCGCCTTCGAATCCCACACCACCACCAGCCCATCCGGCTTCTGCTCGTTGATCAGTTTCCTCAGCATGTTGATGAAAGCATAGATTGCGTTCGTCGGCATGCCCTTCGAGTTGGAAAGGTAGGGCGTTGCAAAAAAAGCGCGATATACGTAGGAATTACCGTCTACAAGGAAAATCCGCATCGTGACACGCCTTAAGTCCCGTAGGAGCAGTACGGCTCCGCCTCGAAAGGGAAGCCGCCCCTATCCATCCGCCCTCATCCATCTCGCGAGGTCCTTCGCGAAATAGGTGATGATGATGTCGGCGCCGGCCCGCCTGATGCTGGTGGACAATTCCATGACGGTCCTCCTGTAATCGAGGAACCCTTGCGCCGCCGCGCATTGTATCATGGTATACTCGCCGCTGACGCAGTAGGCGGCAAGGGGCCTGGCGATCTTAAGTCTCGCGTGGGCCAGTATGTCGAGGTAAAAGAGGGCGGGCTTCACCATGATGATGTCGGCGCCCTCTTCCACATCCAGCTCCATTTCCCGCAAGGCCTCCCTCTGGTTCGGCGGGTCCATCTGGTAGGCCTTCCGGTCGCCGAATTGGGGGGTCGATTCCGCCGCGTCCCTGAAAGGACCATAGAGGGCGGACGCGTACTTGGCCGCGTAACTCATAATCGGGATATCGGAGAAGCCGCCTCCGTCGAGGCTTTCCCTTATCGCCTTCACCCTGCCGTCCATCATATCGGATGGGGCAATGATATCCGCCCCCGCATAGGCTTGAGCGAGCCCGGCCCTGGCGAGGAGCTTGAGCGTCTCATCGTTGTCCACCTCGCCGCCCCTTACAGCCCCGCAGTGGCCGTGGCTCGTATACTCACAGAGACAGAGATCGGTGACGACCAGCACGTCGTCCGCGAACCGCTTCTTTATCTCAGCCGTGGCCTTTTGAATGATCCCGTTCTCGTCGTAGGCGCCGCTGCCGAACTCGTCTTTTTTGGCGGGAATGCCGAAGAGGAGCACTGCCGGGATGGATTGGTTGATGACCTCCTCGACCTCCTGAAATGCCCCGTCAAGAGAATGCTGGAAAATACCCGGCATGGACGGGACGGCCACCCTATCCTGACCGCCCTCCCGTATGAATATCGGGTAGACCAGGTGCTGCGCCGAAAGCTCATGCTCCTGGATCAAACCCCTCAGCTTTGCGTTTTTCCTCAGCCTCCTCGGCCGGTATTCGGGAAATCCCATGCCTCCCCCTTTTTAGGTCCGTATCCGTTGCAGCGCAAGGGGTGTGCTCCCCACCCGGAAAGCGCCGCAGACCTGACTTTACCAAGAGCTTCAACCTTTGAAAAAATGGTTACGATGGACGATAGTATACCATAAAAAGCCCGTGGGGACAGATTTCCGCAATTGCGGTTTTTCCGCGCGCTATTTCATGAAAACCCTCACTTCCCTGCCCCACGATGGCCGGCGAGAAAGACGTGCACGAGCAACGCGGTCAAAAGGTGTCTTTACTTGTCGCGAAGAACACGATAGATTAACCCTAAGGGATGCCTGAGCGCCAATCGGTGAAGAAGGCATGAGGCATGAAAAACAGGAGCATTTTTTGAAGGAGGGTAAGACATGTGCGAAGAGTGTGGATGTGGTCTGCCGGGACCGACAAAAATCGATGGCAAGCCGGCTGAAGAGGTGGCCTCGCCGCTTGTGAAGACAGACGGATCGGACGCCGGGGAAAGGCAGATCGGGATGCATGTCCACGAGGGGCACGAGCACGATCATGAACACCCACATCATCACCACGATCACGCATCGAGTCGGGTGATCGAGGTGCGCCAGTCGATCTTCGCCGCAAACGACCGCCTCGCCGAACGGAACCGAGGTTTTTTCAGCGCCCTGGGTCTTCCGGTCCTGAACGTCCTCTCCTCACCCGGTTCCGGCAAAACCACGTTCTTGCAGAGAACCATCGAGAAGCTCGGTCAGCCGGGCAGGATCGGGGTGATAGTCGGTGATCTCGAAACGGACAATGATGCCCGACGTCTTCGCACCACCGGGGCTCAGGTTGTTCAAATCACGACCGGTACTCTCTGCCACCTCGATGCGGATATGGTCGCCAGGGCTGTCGGGAACCTGAGCCCGAAGCTGCTCGATCTTCTTTTCATCGAAAACGTCGGTAACCTCGTCTGCCCATCTGAGTTCGACCTCGGAGAGAACCTTCGTGTGGTACTCTTGTCCGTGACGGAAGGGGAGGACAAGCCCCTCAAATATCCGCCCCTTTTTCACGCTGCCGACATTGTGGTTCTTACCAAAACGGACATGAGTGAGGCTGCGGAGTTCGATCGCGACGCGGCCCTGACGAACATCCGTAGAATCAATCCGGCCGCCCGTATCTTCGAGGTGTCTGCCCGCAAAGATAAGGGGATGGATGCCTGGTGCGATTATCTCCGGCAGGTACAGGCTACGGCAACTGCCAATAGATGAATATGGCGTCCGGAAAGCCGGCGTGCTTATACTATATCCAGGATAGGAATGGTGCCGTCTACATCCCCTCATCAAAAACTTCGCCTTTTTCTCGATATGATCGGGATCCATGAGAGCGAAGGAGATCTCCTCGAAGAGCTGACGCAACTTTTCGTCGGCAAGAAAGATGCGTTTGCCGATTATTTCTACGACTTCTTCCATCGCCTGGCGGATACCAGGCCGTTCCTGGATGAAGAAAAGCAGCCCGGCCATATGAAACGTGTATGGGCAGGCTGGTTCGCATCGTTTTTCCGGTCAAGGCCCGACGATGAATTCCTCGCGTACCTCTGGGGCGTCGGAGTGAGGCACGTCGAGATAAGCCTCGATCAAAGATTTTCGAACCTCGGTTTCGCCATGATACGACAGTTCTGCCACAAAATCGTGGCAACAGAGGTCCCCCCGGAACAGAGAAACCTGGCCCTCTCCGCCATAAACAAAAAACTCGATCTCTGTGTTCTGGCTGAAACGAGTGCCTATATCGAGAATACGATAAGCTGCGATATAGAGGTGATGAGGGAGGTCGCGGACAGGGTCAGAAATCCTGCTATGGTAATAGGGTGGAATATACGAAGGATGCAGGGAAGGGTCGAGAAAGGAACCAGGGAATACGACATTTTCCAAATGTTGATGGGTGAAAACCAGAGGCTCGAAAACATGGTCAGGGATATCAAGGTCTACATGGATATCTTCCAGGGGGAGCCCGACTTTCACGTGGTTGATATGAAGGGCGTTGTCGCTTCTGTGCTTGAAAAGGTCAAGGACGGGGGCATGTACTCACACGTCGCTCTTCACGTCGAGGTGCAAGAGCAGGCACGGTATGTAAAGGGCGATCAGAAATGGATGGAGCATCTCTTTTACTATCTCATTGAGAACGGCATGGAAGCAGCAGGCAAGGAAAAGGCGTTTGTGACAATTTCATCTCTTCTCGAAGATACCCCGCCGTGCAACATCCGGATCGAGTTATTCAATTCGGGCGAGCCTCCCCTCGACGAGAGCGAGAGATTATTCACCCCGTTTTTTTCAACAAAGACCGAGGGCACGGGTTTCGGTCTTCCCATCGCGAGGCTGGCGGCAAGAAAACACCATGGGACGCTGGCGATTTACGGCGAAAAAGGGGAAGGGACCAGGGTCATCGTCAGTCTTCCAGCCGCCGGTTAGGGAGAGAAAGAGGTTTTCCGGATATGCGAATGAACGACCCCAGCCGCAAGCAGCGGGGTATCGTCTTCTGTCTGGACGTCATTCCGTGCTTGACACGGAATCCAGTCGGATTTTCTGGATACCGGCTTTCGCCGGTATGACGAATTCGCGGCAAGCCGCGGGGAATATACCCGAAGGGATTTAATCGAGAGCGCAGAGGGCAGCACCATATGCACTCAGCATGTCGGGCTGATCGTGCACGAGGACGTTTTTGCCCAATCGTTCCGTCAGCATTTTTTGTAAACAGGCATCGCGGGCACATCCGCCCGCAAACACAATTTCTTCGACGAGACCGACCCTCTTCACAAGGGGAAGAATGCGTGTGACTATCGAGTTATGCAGGGCTGTCGCGATCACCTCCCTCCTCACTCCTTTCCCGATGAGCGTGATTACTTCCGACTCGGCAAAAACCGCGCACAGACTGCTGATAGTCACCTGTTGACTCGTCTCGCAGCGAAGCCCGAAATCATTCATGGAAAAGCCGAGGGCCCGGGCCATGATCTCCAGGAATTTTCCCGTACCGGCCGCACACCTGTCATTCATCTCGAAGTTCCCCACGGTCCCGTCGGCCTTGAGGAGCACTACCTTCGTATCCTGGCCTCCGATATCGATGATCGTGCGGCACGAGGGGAACACCGCCCGTGCCCCCCTCGCCACCGCCTTTATTTCGGTTATCGTAGCCATCTCCTTATCGGCCGCCAGAAGATGCCGCCCGTACCCGGTCGCGAGTACACGGTCGGGGGCAGTATCCTCGATCAGCCGCCTGCAGACGGCCAGGGGATCATAACCCGTCTCCTCTCGCAAAAAGCGCGCCACTCCCTTGTGAAGCACCGCGTACTTAATGTACCGGGAACCTACATCGATACCGGCGATAATCAAGATCGTTTCACGTCCCGGATCATTTCTATAAAAGCCTCTACCCTGGTCTTGAGTTGACCCGCATCCTCAAGGCTGTAGTCGGTCTCGATCCGCAAGAATGGCAACCCCGCGGCCTCAACCGAGTTCTTTGCCCGGTACGCTTCTACCAGGTATGGGGTGCAGAATTGGAGGGCATAATGGATTACACCTTGAGCATGCAGCTTTGATGACATGTTGTGTATGTCGGTCAGCCTTTCGTCATTTGGGGTGAAGCAGGCACAATTGATTCCCATGGACCGGTCGGCCATCTTCCGGAGGGCTTCGTCGACGGTGGAAAACGCGTCAAGAAGGTCTCGGAAGTTGCGCTCCCCCACACACGCCTCCTCACCCACCACGATGCCGCCGCTGCTCTCGATTATCGAGTGGAGTTTCCAGTTGGGGAGAGCCATGGGCGACCCGGAGACGAGCACTCTTGTGGCGCCCTTCGGGCTCACGCCGGTTCCGTGCTTCACCCGCTCATCCAGCTCATCGCAAAGCTCGTTCAGCTTGGAGGTAAACCTGAGCGGATCATCATAGAAGGAAATCTGGTTTATCAGGAGGGCGTCGAGCCCCGAGATGGGGGCCGGGTCACTGGCCCGCGCCTCCGAGAGCCTCTGCAAGGCCCGCCGTTTCGCATTGACGACCCGGGCCGCCTCCCTCAGCTTGTCGAGGGTGATCTCCCTGCCCGTGACCTCGATGAGTTTCTGAGCCAGCTTTCTTATTTCGTTCGTCCAGAGCGCTCTCCCCTCATCGCTTTTCTTGTTCGGAAGTTCCATGACGTACACTTTCCTGGTAATCTCGTCGAATATCTCGTAGGCCTTCTTCTTGCCGTCGCAGGTTGTCTCGCCTATGATGAGATCGGCTGACTCAACGTACGGGCAGAGCCCGGCCAGCTTGAACCCCATGAATCCCTTAATCAGGGCGCAGGTGTTGCGGGGTATGAATTTCTCCGCCTCCTCCGTGCCGACGTCCGCCCCGGCGCACAGTCCGATGGAAACGCCGTCCAGGGCAAGGATGAGTTCCTCCGGAACGTAGACGCAAAAGGTGCCCACTATGAGCTTGCCTGCGGCTTTGTCCTTCAGGAGCTCGACAATCCTGAGACCATGCACTTCCGAGACGACGAAATCGAAATACCCCATTCCCGCCGGTCTGTTCTTTTGAGATAGGTATATACTCTGGTAGGCATCCGATAACACTGAGAGCAATCCCTGGTGCGCTTCGAGATTGAGGCCGAGGGAAGCCCACATTTCCTGGTAATTTTCTGACATACTCTTCTCCTTCCAGTTTGTTTTTGCCCGCCGACACGCTCCGGCACGCACAGCCGCCATTGTTTTGCGCCAGCGGCGACCGAGCCGGGGAAAGTGTGTCGATTTGCTATGTGGCCTTAGCCATGGGAAGATAGGGAGAAAATGGGAAGGATCATCGGGGCATGAGGAGGTGCGAATCGATGAGGAACACCCTTTTTCTCCCGCCTCTTCTACGGAATCGGAGACCTAACCTAGGTCCCTGCCGGCCGTACCCGGCCTTTCATACAAGCGAAAAAGGGGTTGGGCGTTCGCTCATGTTTTCACCTCCTTCTCAAAAAGATGCATGTGAAAAGAAAGTACTACAGAAGGTCCTTCGTGTCAAATCGTGGGCTCGTACGGGTGATCGAGGAAATGAATCTCGGATCGGCAGACTGCCCCGGGTGACTTTATCCATTGACAGGTGTCCTTTGTTACCATACAGTATATCCTGTACATCATAATCGGCAGGCAGGCATAGAGGCCATGGTGGAGTAAGGGACGTAGATGCAGCCTTCCGGCAGTCGCCGGATAAGGACATTCAGATTCAACGTTCAGAGGTGTTGGATGCAGATCACGCAGACAAGTAAGATCATTATAACCCTGGCCGTTCTTTTCGCCGGCCTCATGGTGGTCGGTTGCGGAAAATCGAGGGAAAGCGCAGGCCCGTCGCAGGGTATCGCCCCGGAAGTAAGCGTGGTGGTCGTGCAGCCGGAGCGCGTGCCGATCACCACGGAATTGCCCGGACGAACGTCGGCCTTCCTCGTTGCTGAGGTGCGGCCCCAGGTGAATGGCATCATCAAGAAGCGCCTGTTCGTTGAAGGCTCTGATGTGCGGGCAGGCGACGTGCTCTACGAGATCGATCCGGCTATGTATGAAGCTGCCTATGCCAATGCCGGGGCGGGTCTTTCCAGGGCCGAGGCAAATGTGACCGCCATCCGGTCCAGAATGGAGCGCTACAGGGAACTGGTGGTCATCAATGCGGTCAGCCGGCAGGATTACGACGACGCGTCCGCGGCGCTCCAGCAGGCCGGGGCCGATATTGAAGCAAACAAGGCAGCCCTGGAGACCGCCCGCATCAATCTGGCATATACCCGCGTCATCGCGCCTATTGCCGGGCGTATCGGCAAGTCGAACGTGACCGTAGGCGCCCTTGCAACGGCGAGTCAGGCTTCCCCCTTCACGACCATTCAGCAGCTTGACCCGATTTATGTGGACGTGACCCAGTCAAGCGCCAATCTGCTGCAGCTTGAACGCAACATCGCAGCCGGCCGGATCAAGGGCGGCGGTCCCTCTCAAGCGCGGGTGAAACTGCTCCTTGAAGACGGTACGCCGTACCCACTCGAAGGAACCCTGAAGTTTTCCGATGTCACCGTCGATCCCGGCACCGGATCATTCATCCTCCGGGTTGTCGTCCCCAATCCGAAGCATGTGCTTCTGCCCGGCATGTATGTGCGCGCACTGGTCCAGGAAGGGGTAGTCGATCATGCAATCCTTGCCCCCCAGCAGGGGGTCTCCCGGGACCTGAAAGGGAATCCCGTGGCGCTGATCGTGGACGGCTCGGGCAAGGTGCAGCAGCGGATGATCACGGTCGACCGCGCCATCGGCGACAAATGGCTCGTCTCCTCCGGCCTTGTGCCGGGCGATCGGGTAATCGTCGAGGGCGTCCAGAAAGTGCGACCCGGCGCTTCCGTAAGGGTTATCCCCTTTGACACCGGCCGCAAGGAGAGTCCGGAGGCCGGCAAAAGCGCATCGAGCGGAGGCACCTGATGTTATCGAGATTCTTTCTGGACCGCCCGGTCTTCGCCTGGGTCATCGCCGTCATCATCATGCTGGCGGGCGGTCTCGCCATATATAATTTGCCCATATCACAGTATCCCCCGGTCGCGCCCCCATCGATCTACATTCAGGCCTCTTATCCCGGGGCCTCGGCGGAGACGGTAGAAAACACCGTAACCCAGATCATTGAACAGAAGATGACCGGCCTCGACAAGATGCTCTATCTGTCCGCCGCCAGCGATTCGTCCGGGACCTCCCGCATCGAGCTGACCTTTGCCCCGGGGATGGACCCTGACCTCGCCTGGGCCAAGGTGCAGAACAAGCTCCAGCTCGCCATGGCGAGCCTGCCCCAGGTGGTCCAGCGCCAGGGCGTCGCGGTAGGCAAGGCCACCAGAAACTATCTCATGCTCATCGGCCTGATCTCGGAAGACGGCAGCATGGACGGACACGACCTGATGGACTACGCCCAATCGAACCTGGAGAAGGTGGTCGCCCGGGTGCCCGGCGTGGGCGAGGTGGAGGAGTTCGGCTCCCAGTACGCCATGCGCGTCTGGCTGAACCCTGACGAGCTGACCAATTATTCTCTGACGGTCGACGATGTGGTCGCCGCGCTCCAGTCTTACAATGTGGAGGTCTCCGCCGGCCAGTTCGGCGGGGTGCCGGCGATGAAGGGTCAGCGCCTCAACGTCTCCATCATCGTCCAGAGCCTGCTCAAGACCCCTGAAGAATTTGCCGCCATTCCCGTCCGCGTTAACCCCGACGGCGCCATCGTGCGGATCAGGGACGTGGGGCGCACGGAGCTGGGAACCGAGGTCTATGATGTCGAGTCCTTTTACAACGGCAAACCCTCCGCGGCCATGGCCATCCGGCAGGTCGCGGGCGCGAATGCCCTCGATACGGCCAATGCGGTCAAAGCAAAAATGAAGGAGATGAGCCGGTACTTCCCCCCGGGGATGAAGGTCGTCTATCCCTACGATACCACCCCTTTTGTCAGGGTAGCCATCAAGGAGGTGGTCAAGACCCTCTTTGAGGCCATCCTGCTCGTTTTCCTGATCATGTGGCTTTTCATGGGGAACATCCGGGCCACCCTGATCCCGACTATCGCCGTGCCGGTGGTGCTCCTGGGGACCTTCGGGGTGCTGGGGCTTTTCGGGTTCTCCATCAATATGTTGACCATGTTTGCCATGGTGTTGTCCATCGGCCTTCTGGTGGACGACGCCATTGTGGTGGTGGAAAACGTGGAACGGATCATGAGCGAGGAAGGGCTTTCGCCGAGGGAGGCAGTGCGCAAGTCCATGGAGCAGATCACGAGCGCCCTTATCGGCATCGGGCTTGTGCTCTCGGCGGTCTTCGGTCCCATGGCGT
>Ga0116111_1002152_pt1 | contig 12391 bp, 13 predicted proteins | sample June2015DPH_8_10_FD_89720 | JGI IMG/M metagenome (GOLD analysis project Ga0116111, IMG submission 89720) | Peatland microbial communities from SPRUCE experiment site at the Marcell Experimental Forest, Minnesota, USA - June2015DPH_8_100 | ecosystem: Environmental > Terrestrial > Soil > Wetlands... | reverse complement strand
CGCAAGTTGTGTGGAATCCCAGACTCGTCTTTGGTCATCGTCGATCCTCCTTGCCCCGCTGGGCATGAGACCGACGCTACCACTTCAGCAAGGTCGAGTTAAGCAGGCTTGCCGAAAGGACACCGTTGAACAGATAGCTCTCCATCTGTCGGGACTTGGGATCGATCTTGAGAAGCGACCGGTAGCGGGCGCCATTGACGCTGAAAGTGAGGTCGATTTCAGGCTGGGGGTGCGTGGCGAAGTCATAAAGCGACCGCTTCTGACCGGGCAGTTGGCGAAACAGAGCCGCGAAGACCGATCCGACCAGCGTGGACTTGCCGGCGCCGTTCTCGCCCACAATGGCGATTAGCCCCTCACCCAGAGCGTCGAAATCGACGCAGACTTCATTTGGGAATGCCTCGGTAATTCCCCGCAGCCGCATGTGATGCAGTCTCATGGGGTGTCCTCCCAGGGGTAGTCAACGTTAGGGTAGGTATAGATAAGGTGTAGGTTGTCAGAATTAGTGAAATTCTGTGTCAGCGTTCTTGAAAATTCGTGTCACAGAAGGTGAAATAATCCTACTTGGCAGTATCGTGGCCGCTGGCGGCGGAGGTCTAAATGGCTGGTTTCCGTACGTGTTCCTACACTGAATCAGCGCATTGGGTGGAGCCGGCATTGCGTCGCCAGACCCGGGTCGGCAGAAGCTGATCTCCGCTATCGCACCCACTGAATCGTAGGATTATTTCAACAACCGTGACACAACCGTAGGATCTTTTCAGGAATCCTGACACGAATTTTCATGAATTCTGACATCACGCGCTGCAAATCCTTTGATATCAATAGGCCCGTTTTCACTTACTGTGACAACCTACATAAGGATGGGGCTGTTCAGCTTTCTCGACTGAAGAGAACTGCTTTCTCCACTTCCGCCAGCTTGGTGAGCAACCGCTCCTGGCGATCGGCTGGCGGGGTGCCTTTCATCATCCAGTAGGCACGAAGCTTCTCCTCGGCTGAGCGGGCGGCAGCGATAGGAGCAGGCTCTGCCAGGATCTCCGCATCGTGCTCGATCTTCACCTTGAGTTCCGCAGGGTAGGCAGCCAGCAATTTCTCCCTGAGATTGTCCTGCTGCTCGCGGCTCAACAGGCGATCAGGTCCGTTGGGGACCGTCACCACGACCTTCACCCGAGAGTCTTTCAAGGTGAGTGGATCTAAGTTGTCAGGTAGGCGCAGCTCGCCATTTTCGTAGACGGCGTGAAGCTCGACCATACGGCGGGTGGGCGACATCCTGAATTCAACGTCCAGGTCCGAAACGTACGGACGAATATCGGGAGCGTGTAGTGTCACCAGGTTGTAGCCTTTGTCCTCAATCTCGCTGTAATCGCAGCGGGAGAGCGAGCCGGCGTACCAGATGCGTGGGGCGAGCTCTTGACGGAGGTGAATGTGGCTGAGCCCGACATACTGGGCCTTCAAGCTACGTAGCGGATCAAGGGGATACTCCGCACATCGGCCGACCAGCGGCTGACCACTGCTCACCCTGGCGCCGGCCACCCCGAAATGCCCAAAGAAGAGCTTGTAGCATCCAGGCCGCTGCTCAAAGCCCCGGTTGAACTCATCGAGTTGCTGGGCGAAGGTCTCACTCAGATTGTGTTCGTTGCCAACCATCACAGCTTTGCGTGGATACGGGAAGACCGCAACAGCAGCCTCACCCAGCTCAATGAACTCCGGCTCGGTGCAAAGGTATATCGTGTGTTTCCCTTTAGCGCGACCAAACACATATAAATCTCCCTCCAGCTCCGCCCCATGATTTCCTGCGACCAGAATCACTGGAGCGTGGTTGGCCATTTCGACCAGCCTGTCGACCCAGAAGTTACGTTCCTTAATCGTGGCCTTGTAGGTTGTGAGGTCACCGTTGATTACAAAGAAGTCAACGTTCGCGCGGATGGCATCTGCGACAAACCATTCCAGACACTGCGCGGTGTCGGCGAAGTAGCGGTCTTCGTCGAGGTGAAAATCACCGGCGTGGCCCAATCGTAAGGGCATTTGGCCTCCTTTCATGTCAAAACATCAATGCGTTCTTCTGTTAACGGTGAACAGCGAAGTGGAACCCCGTCGTTGGCTTCAAGGGTTGATGCAAAGTGCACCCATGGTTGTTTCCTTCGAGCGGCTGCGATTTTACCGAAACCGCTCTGCGAGCGTGACGCGTGTCTGTTTTGCTCTCTGTCTCAGGAGGGCCTCCCTCCGGCCGTGGGCACACATCGGTACCGTCATACCTACACATCGGCTGGCGCGACGCCTCCGATTCGAGATATAATTCCACCTGCTTTGGAAATGAAAACGCAAAACCCAGATGATGCGAGCGCAAGCTGTTCCTGAAGTTCGCAGAGGAGAGAGATCATGCCTGCCGGAAAAGTGATCGCAGTGGTAGGAGCGACTGGCGCGCAGGGTGGCGGCTTGGTTCGGGCCATCCTCAACGACCCGAATGGTGGTTTCGCCGCGCGCGTGCTCACCAGGGATGTGAATGGAGCCAAGGTAAAGGACTTCGCAAGACTGGGCGCTGAAGTTGTGGCCGCGGACGTCGACGACCCCGAGAGCCTGAAGAAAGCGTTCGAAGGCGCCTACGGAGCCTATTGCGTCACGTTCTTCTGGGCGCACTTCTCCCCGGAAAAGGAAATGGCGGAAGCCAAAGCCATGGCAGAGGCAGCGAAGGCTGCCCGCCTGCATCACGTCATCTGGTCTACGCTGGAAGACACGCGGCAGTGGGTGCCTCTCAGCGACAACCGGATGCCCACCCTTCAGGGTAAGTACAAGGTCCCGCACTTTGACGCCAAGGGCGAGTCCAACCACTTTTTCACGGAGGCGGGAGTTCCGACGACGTTCCTCCTGACGTCTTTCTATTGGGACAACTTTATTCACTTCGGCATGGGCCCAAAGAAAGGTCCGGACGGAAAGTTGGCCATCACGCTGCCGATGGACGACAAAAAGCTTCCGGGCATCGCCGCCGAAGACATAGGCAAATGCGCCTACGGCATATTCAAGAAGGGTGGTGAGTTCGTCGGCCAGACCGTTGCGATTTCGGGCGAGAATCTGACGAGCGCACAGATGGCCGCCGTCTTTACCGAAGTACTGGGAATGGAAGTCCGTTACAACAGCGTGCCGCCGGACGTATACCGCGGGTTCGGTTTTCCGGGCGCTGACGATTTGGGCAACATGTTTCAGTTCAAACGCGATTTCGAAGAGTACTTTTGTGGAGTGCGCAGTCCAAACTTCGCCCGGAGCCTCAACCCTTCATTGCAAGACTTCAAAACGTGGCTGACACAGAATAAGAACGCCATTCCGCTCGAAGACGCTGCAGCCAGCGCCTAGCTCCGAGGTTCCTGTCTATTTCGGCCTTAACGGAGAAAGCCTTGGCAGGCTGTATGACCGGGTTTCGCAGGGACAGTCAGTGGTTCTGGGCGAATGACGGCGCACTTCAGCCAGCAAGGGACTGCTGCTGGGCGTGGCTCGCCTCACCTTAGCTCTGGAACAATCCTAGCTGACCTGCCGTCGAGGCGGCACTTGATGCCCTGCGTGAGGCCTTACGGCTGGGTACATTTTCAAGTGAAATACCGAACATCAGGAGTTGTGTCACCACTGCCGGGATCGGTGCTGCCGGTGGAATAATGACTTCTAGTACATCCCTCTCCGGAGGTTCTGCCTCCCTTTCCGATGGTGATGTTTGCAAGGCCCGGACTCCGAACACTTCCGCTTGCTTCTCCACTAGCCGTTTCCAAACGGCGTCGGCTGATTCGCCAATCCCTTTCTCGGTTACCAGCTCACGTGCCATCGCCATCAAGATGTCATCGCCTTCGTCGATCGCTTGAAGACCGTCGCTTGCGAACTTCCCTTCCATCGCCAGCGAAACCAGGAGCTTTTTCCCCATCAGCCGGAGGCATGGTTCCTGCATCGTGCCGGCGTAGTACAAGAATTTGACATTGACGTTCGAGTGCTGTCCGATCCTCCAGGAGCGCCGGCTGGCCTGCCGCAACGTGTAAATGGAATAGCCGGTCTCGTAGAAGAAAATGTCAGGGAATGACAAGAGGTCTAGCCCAGTCTGAACCAAACGTGGGTGCCCAATGACGACCTGCACTCCGGCTCGCAATTGACGCTCATACCACGCTTCACGCTCTTCCGGCGACACCAGTGTCGTCAGCACCGCTACCTGGATTCCTTCCTTCGCCAGGATGCTCTCCAGCCGGCGTGTCACGTCCCTTTTCTGGGTATAGACCGCGAAGGCCTGTACCTTTCTTCCGCGCTCAAGCGAAGATTTGATTTCTTCAACCAGCCGCCGTTCCTTGGCGTAGACAAGGTTCTGATCCAGGTCTCGAGTCACTGCGATCAAGAAAGGTTCGCGACGTTGGGTTTCGGGGTTGAACTCTCGCCCTATCAAATCCCCGAAACCGAAGGGCCGGTCGGGGTAAGCAAGGAGAGCATTCAACGCCACGCTGATCACTGACTGGTTACCTCGATGCTCGCGGAGGGCCTTCTTGATGTCTTCTTCCAACTCCTCGTACGCCTTCTTCAGCGGTTCATCCATCTCGATGCTGACAACTTCCTCTCGGTAGGGAGGGAGAGCGTCGGAGATGTCTTCCAGTGACACGAAGGCGCCAAGACTCATCAGGAAGCGCCCGAAGAGCAGCGGTGACGCTCCCGGCCGGTGGCGGAACCGGGTTGTGACCCGGGCCTCAGAGCAGGCATTGTCGGCCGGCTCGATCACGGTGATCTTCTCCAGCAGGCCGTAGGCTTCGGTGAAGGCCCGAACACCAGCTTCCCCGTGCTCGAAGCCTTCTTCCAGCATCCTGGAAGGTTCGAGACGAAAAAGGATATTGAACAAGTCCAGGGCGTAGCCACCCAGCAGAGTGCCGGTGAGCACTGCGATGTGGCGGGCGCAGGAGGCGAGCGTCCCAAGTGCGTTGCCCTGTGCTGTGTCTCCTCCCTTCAGCTCGTGGACTTCGTCAGCTATGGCGTAATCGAAGAAACCGTCATTCATGTACCGGCCGATGAAGTCGATCGGTGCAAAGCGTCGAATCTTGTGACCATCTGCCTGCCAAAGCGCACTGTAGAGAGGTCTGCGTGCATGATTAGGTCCGCCGCCTTGGCCCAGGATCTCACTGAGCTTCACCTTCTTGAAGTCCATTGCCAGTAGGCGCTCGCCATCCTCTCCGAGGTAGACCGGGCACCCGCTGTCCGGATTGACCACGCTGCCCTGATAACGCCCGCAGTGAGCGACTTGGTAGGCGTGCCTCCAGAAGTACCCGAGCTTGGCGCGATCTCGTCCCACTACCCATACGGAGGGACAACTGCAGATCGAATCCCAACGCTTGCGTGCAGAGGAATATGACTTGCGGAGGCGTAATTCACTGAGGCTGGTCTTCAGTCCCTCGCGCACGATGCGTCCGTTCCGCAGCTTCACTTCGTTCACGCCGTGATGGCCCTTGGAACTGGCTGGCGTCCGCAGGCCGTCGATGATGAATACGCGGACGCCTGGAAGTGTGAGGAAAGTTTCTCGACACCACTTGTCGACCAGTTGTGGCGGGACCATCGCCAGCGCCGTGAAGGGCCGACCTTCGGCATGGGTGTAGACGGCTCCCAGCGAGATCAAGGTCTTGCCGGTGCCGCACTCTGCAATCACTGCACCTGCCTTTGCCTCCTGCCAGAGTTTTGCCAAGCCGCAGATGGCTAATGTCTGCGCCGGGTAAGGCTTCCTGAGGAGCTGGTTAATCAAGGGTGACGGTGGGTCGTCGATGGCATGCAAGGGTGGAAAACTTTGCAGGATTCTCTCTCCGAGCTGGGTACTGTAGGTGCGTAAATAATCTGAAATCGTGTCAGGCAAAGGCACGGTCTCCTCCTTTCGCTATAGGGACAAAGTTGGGGGAAATTCTTACGGCCTAGATGCAGTTCCTTCGGGTGAGTAATTCTCGGTCAGGTTGGGGGGGTCGAATAGCTGGTGGGTAAGGCGGCTTCAAGCATGGTGATTGGGACTTCAACCGTCTGGACAAAGAAGCTGGCATGTTTCGGAATGGCTGAGAAGGCTATGGCATCGAGTCGCACGGTCATTTTCTCACACTCGACGGCGGCGATTAGACCCGCGGGCACCTGGAAGATCTCGGGAACTAGGACGACTTCCTTCTCTTCGATCTGAAGCTGATCCAGCATTTCGCCCATCCGGAAACTGATGCCATCGACTTCTTTATCGTCAATTTCCGAGGTGGCAAAAGGGGAGAAATAGCGGGCCACAAAATACGCCCAGTAATGCGTCCCTTCGATATTCGGATCAAGGGTCTGCTGCTCTCTAAGCGCCGCGATCCTGCTTAGTGCCAGCGTGGCAAGCTCCGGGGTCAGGTCAACGAGTGCGAATTCGCATCCCCCATCGCAATACTCGTTGCTGCTGATAACCTTCAAAACGATGCGCATAACCCTCCTTCCTCTGTTGCGGGCAAGGTGGGATTCTCTATACCCTCTTCCTGCTGGCTTTGATCTTCAATTCCAACCTCACGAATCCGGAAGAAGCTGGTGGCCAAGCTCCATCGGAGCGGTCCATTGCTTTCGGGAAACGCGATGCGCTTCTGCCTGAGTGCCCTGCCAATCCATTTCAGGAAGACTTTCTTGGACCCTCTGACCAGCACGGGAGAACATCCCAGGCCCACGATCGGTTGGATCATCCCATGCCGGGTGAGTTCCCCGTTGAACCAAGTCGCCCACTCTGGCACGACGGGCAATCCATACCGCTGGGCTACCCGGTAAAGCACGAAGATCGGATCGTGATCACACAGGATGGTGCGCTTGCCCTCCGGCTCGATTCCTGGGCGTGTCTTAGCCAGTTCTGCCGATACCGCGACCAGGTGGCGGATGGGTTTGCGGCCGGCAACACTAATGGTCCCGCGAAAGCACTGCGCGCCTGCACCCAGGCTAGCCGTGAGTGGATCATTCCCGGGAACTTCCACGGCGAAGTGGTCTTGCTCGACCACGGCTGCCCAGATGGCGCCAACATCGGAGTCACCGCCCAAGACTGAGATAAGATGAGCCTTGCAAGTCCCGTCGCCTTGCATCTCGCCAATGAATCGATCCAGCCGCACTCTGATCCGTGTAGTGGTGTCCTTCATTCGCTTCGTGTATTCCAGCACCCCGAAGCGCTCGTAAGCGTTCTTCATGATTTCAGCCCTCTGCTGATTTGTGAGATTCGGTTTGCCGGGAGGGAGGAAGGAGGTTCGGCGAGCGGCCTTCAGTGCAATATTGCTGTCTTCCCCGATGCATAGACTAACGTCAATTCGTTAGTGAACCTTTCACGTTCCCGTTGGATGATGGTACCGTCATCCTCTACTTCTTCGCTGCTGTCCATGACCTTTATTGATCTCCACGCGGATAAATGGCGATCTCCGTCTGAGCCAAAAATCCCATCGATCAAAGATGAGACAGCCAGTAATCCCAGATGGCCTGCATGTAGTGGTAATAGCGGCCGCCCCTCAACGTGCTTTATCGGCGAAAACAGGATCGGCGAGGCTTGGCGGTACGCTGACGACTTGGGCAACTGGTCTTCAATCTCGTCGAGTGGGAGTCCGCGGTAGACCAGTTGTGCTGGGCCGCTCGCAGGCACCGCGTATCGTGTTTCGGGCTCGGGAGGCAGGGCCGGGACTTGCGAAAGGTTTCTGGCAAGGCTGGCGTAATAAAGCCGTGCACGGGTGATGTCGCTGTCGGTGAGACGTTCTCGTTCACGTCGACTCCGGCGAACTCCGAAAAGAACCACCTGCTTGTAGCGCACGCAGTCCGGCACCTCAAGGCGGAAAACCCGGACATCGCGAAATTGCGTGGCGAGAATCTGGCTGCACTCGGCCAGCCGGTCGCCGGGGATGACAAACACCAGAACACCGCCGGGTTTCAGCCAGCGCTACGTGTGGCTCAGGAATGCCTGCTCAGTGCGGCGACTGTCAGCCGGCCGAAGCGTCCAGTCGTAGGGTGGATTGCAATAAACACAACTCAGGCTCTCGACCGGACAATGCACTTCCAGCGCATTGCCTTGAATCGTGTTCGGAACTCGCTTCCTGGCCTGGTCAGCACGGTAGGCATCAAGCTCGATGCCGTAGCGAAGCACCTCGACGCCGCTGGTGATTGCCTCGAAGGCGACGCCGTCGCCAACGCACGGGTCAATCGCTGATGATGGTTGATTAGGGAACACTAGAAACCTGCGAATCCGCTGGGCTTCAGACATTGGCAGCGGATAGAAGCCGAGACGGGATTTCCCCTGGAATCTCAATACCAGTCTCCTTTCCGGCGGTTACCGTGATATGTGCAGTGAAACTTTGAGAGTGGGAGCGACCACCAACATGCGGTAAAATGCGATCAGCGAGTCGGCGCGAAGGAATTGACGATGACGATGAAACCGCTCAGACCCATTGTACATGACGATCTACGCGGACAACCTGGGCTCTCCCGTACAGCCATCGAGGCACTGGTGGAGCGGCAGCCCGCCACGGTTCTGGAGGCACTCCGCATGCACGGCGTCGGACGCAAGACGACTGAGCGGCTCCTCGCCCTGGGAGTTCTCACTGATCCCGAGGGTGTACAGAAGCGGGCAATGACCTTGGAAGAGCTCAGGCGCAAAACCTGACTAAGCGGAAGCACGCGCCGCGAAATCGTAGGGTGGCCGCAACGGAGACTACCATCTGGCCGACCCGGTGGTTTTGAGTGGACGCAACATGTGCGCCCGGACTCTGGGACGATTCCCTGATTTCGCTGAGGACTTCAGGTACGCGGATATCGCGGACGCTTCAGTTCGTAACTCTCGGATCGACGGGACCGTCGCTCGCCGCATGGAAGCGTTGTGGGGGGCCTTGATTAAGGATGCGTACCGCGCCTTGCCGGGGTTGGGCAGGGAAAACCGCGCGTCGCGGGTTTATTGGCTTGAAGACCATCAGCACACCCCTCTCCGCGCGGACCTGTCCCCCACTCGCAGCTTCTATCCGTTCATCGGGTTGAGCGGCCCAATCGGGCAAGGCTGGCGACAGGAGAAATGTTTGACCCTCGCTATTTGGGTCTCACCACCAGCCCAAACCTTGCAGAGGAGAAATGCGGAACTGACGATCTTTAAAGAAATCACTCGCAGCCGGCCGATTCACATGCTGCTGAGAATGTGGAAGCAGAATCGGGAGGATTTGAAGCGTATTATCTCGATGTCAGGCGCTGGATTGGATTTCGGCTTTGGAGATCATCTTGATCCAGAGGCACTGGACGAGTATCGGGTGGACCCATCGCGTAGACACCGGCTGATGATGGTTTGGAGCACCGGCGAACCGACAGAGCCCACGAACCTAGCTCGGACTTTCACTTCGTTGGCCCGGATTTACCACGTGCTTCAAGGGGTCTTGCGTGGCGACTCCAGTCGAATCTCTTTATTAGCCCATTGAGTGGAATAAGGGCCGAGAGTATATTCGGGACCGTCGCCCAGGAACAATTGCTGAGGATCGAATGCTTGCCCCCCATTAGCCCGGTCCCAAGGTCAAAAATCTAGCCCCGAGTCAGTCTGCGGCGCTGAGATGGTTAGTCTCCGCATGTGGGAGTGGCTGCATACGCGCATACTCGGTCGCCCTCTTCCCCTACCTTTGACGTAACTCCGAACTACGCTTACTCACCTTCTGGATTCGTTTCCAGTACTGGGGGTCGATCCTGACCACCGAGCTTGCCCCTGTTGCCAAATTGATAAAGCCGCCATGATAGCTGATTTCGCCGTAGCGAAACAGGCGGGCCAGTAAGGCCAGGGCGTGCTGCGCAAGCGTCGCGTTGATAAATGGCTCCTGCCTTTCCAGGGCAGCAGCGGCGCTGCAGCTTGGCTGCCCGTCATCGTCGAGACTCGGGTCCACTATTTCAGGAAATAACTCCCACGCAGATCGGAGTCGTAGCCTTGACCTCCGATTTCGCTCGTTGAGTGGCTCACCCAGGATGAACTGTCCGCTGTCAGAGTCGTTACCCAAGTCAAGTACGTAGGCGGTCGTGCTCCAATTGCTGACCGCATCGCGAATCACTGCCCTTGCAGCCCGAGTGTCCACGCACCCGATCACAATATGCGCGCGAAGATCATCGCCCGTATAATTGCGGGAGATGAAGGTGCCTTGCTTCAAATGGACAGGGACTGCTTCCCACTTCAGCCCCCAGAACATGTTTATTCGATTGACCAGGATGATCGCCTTATTATGACCGACCTCTGACCATGCGAAAGGCTGGCGGGCGCAATTGGTGGGCGAGATCGTATCGCCGTCCATGACCGTGACATGCAGCCCTCCTGGGTGACCACGCGCCAGGAGTGCCTGATGGAGATACGGCAGTCCAGCCAAGACAGCGCTTCCTGTCCCTCCACAGCCTACCACCAGCACGCGCACCTGCCGTTGGAGCAATTCCGGATGAATGCGGTGGACTTCCATGACCATCTCCTCAGCGCTCATCTCCGCGTGCGACGAATTCTTGTAGCGTCTCACCGGCGTCGATCAGGTACTGAGCTGGGAACCTCTTCTTGCCGACAAGACTCCTCCACAGTCCAATGAATCCTCCAGGATGGCTGGTAAGCCGGACTGCTCCCGCCGCATGCGTGAACTCAGATTGAAAGTAAGCATCTTCGAAACCACGTATCGAGGCAATATCGGAAGATTCTGGCACGCGCATGGTGCCAGCACACACTAAGCCTCGATTGTCTGTGTTCCAGTAGGGAGCGGTTTGCAGTTTTGTCTCCGGACCCGGTCGTGACGTCGTTGCCATCGCGCGCACGAAGAGATCCTTGCCTACGGCCTTGAAGACAAGTGTCGGATGTGGGAGGAGGAGGCCGTTGATTCTCCGTGCTTCCTGGTCAGTTCCGCCGAAGAACATCACCCTGCGCCGGGGCGGTGACCACCACACCAACAGGTCGGGAGTGCGTGCCAGGATATTCTCGGGAAAGATCTCCGGCTTGACCTGTGCTCCAAGCCCTTGAGCAAGTGTGCGTATGAAGGCTGTAGTGAGGGGCTCGCCAGGTTCCAGATAGGGAACTCCATCGTCAACCTGCTTAACACGATGGAGGCTGGCAAAGGCACCTCCACTTCCGGCTCGATAGACAAGCACGGCCTCGCTGAGCTTGAATTCGCAATTGGCTTCAATGCCGACATAGGCTTTCATGGTTTTACCCTCAAATGACCCATTTGTCGTTACCCGGCATGAGGTCAATCACCTTGCTTGCTGCGGCGATGGTCTCGCAGGCAACTCCGAGCACGCGGAAGGCGTCACGAACGCTCTCTGTATGGGTGGGATCGAATGGAATAATGAGGTTGGGCTCAGGCGTAACCTCCAACATTCCATCGGCCTCTTCAACAAAGCATGCTTCAATCGCGTCCGCTTCGGCGAACAAGGCAAGCAGGCAGGGCAGTGGCGGATTGCGATCAGAGAGCTGTTGGCCGATGTCGTCGTCAATCTCGGGTCGCTTCGCTTGGGCGGACACACGATCGAGATTGATTGCAGCTTCGATCAGTTTAGTGGCCAGTGGATCGTTGATCTTGCTCTTGAGGCGGGCCAGATCACCATCTTCCAGCGCTGCCTGCCGCATGCAGGGTGGAATGGACCCCTGCACATCGGGGATCTCGTACTGGTCTGCGTCTGCCTCCTGCGCGGCCCATTCGCGCAGAGTCTCGGCTCGATCCTCGGCATCGCGGTGATCGTAAATCCTGATCCACGCATTGAGAGCTCCTACGAACAGGTGGAAGAACGTCGCTGGCAATTGTGGATGAACTTTCTCCAGCAACTGGAGCGTTGGTCTAAAGGTCACACAGCCACAGCTTGCCTCGGAAGGCTCGACAATGAGGAACAACTGGTTGGGCCTGGTCTCATCGCGCTCAGCCCATTCGCAGGGAGTGTCGCTGATGGCAGCAACCAGCAGGAAGCGGCGGCGGATCGCTGGCCCTCCATGCGCCTTGATGCAGCGCTCAAGTGTGATCCTGATGAAGGAGGTTGGATCGCATTCCGCTCTTTTCCAATCTCCAGGGACGGCAATGTCCAGTTCGACGAGAGATTTGGCCAGCATCACAGCCAGGCGGTCATCGGCAACCACGCGATGGATTAACGGGACGCCAGCGAGCTGCGGCAGCAGGAGACTACTCCCTTGCGCCATCAACTGACAGGAGGAAGCCAGCCGGGCGGGGCGGTGAGCGGCGTGCGATTGTAGGTGCGCGCGCTGGCGTCGACTGCGGCTGCGAACAATACGGCCGTGCTTTGCAGACGTCGGCATCTGGCGAACCTCCCCACGAGTGTCCGGTAACGGGCGTGGCGGCCCTGGCGAAGGCTTTCAAGTTCCGCCAGGACCGCCTGCTTCGTCACCTCCTTGCTTTTGGGAATTCGGCTCATTGGGTTACCCCTTCGAGCCGAT
>Ga0116111_1002144_pt1 | contig 12430 bp, 9 predicted proteins | sample June2015DPH_8_10_FD_89720 | JGI IMG/M metagenome (GOLD analysis project Ga0116111, IMG submission 89720) | Peatland microbial communities from SPRUCE experiment site at the Marcell Experimental Forest, Minnesota, USA - June2015DPH_8_100 | ecosystem: Environmental > Terrestrial > Soil > Wetlands >... | reverse complement strand
TGGTTGCGAGTTCATCTGCAATTTGGGATTTGGTCAGGGCTTTTGCCATAATTCGATCAGTTCGTTTTTATTGTTAACGGTTGTTGAGCGGCGGATTAAAGCGGGTCAGGAACCGCTCGCCAAGTGAAAACATATTGTTATTGAGGAATTCGACTGTTTGATCGAAACGGAAATAAGCCGATGATACGGTGGCTGGAAATCAATCGCGCAAGAGATCAGATAATATTTCTGCGGTTTTTCTCACCAAGCCAATGCGGGGGAATATCCTGGCAACTGTGAACGTGTGCTCTTCTATCGACAGGGCAGACATGGCGTCTTCCGCAAAAATCTGATTGTACCCGTATTCATAAGCAAACCGTGCAGTGCTCTCTACGCCGATATTTGTCGCTATGCCGCACATGACAATTGTCGTTATGCCGCGCCTCCTGAATTCCAAATCAAGTTCCGTCCCGTAGAAAGCGCCCCACTGGTGTTTGGTGATCACGAAATCGCCCGGTTTCGGTCCCACTTCCGGAACAATGTCTGCCCAGTCCGGCGGAGGGGTTTGGGCCGGCCATGGCGCGTCAACGATGGGACGCAGTGCGTCTTTTCCGTCCGGAGATGGAGCAACCCTCACTAAAAAAACCGGCATTCCATTTTTCCTGAACGCTTCGGCAATCGCCGCCGTGTTTTTCACTACGATGTCCGACGCATAGGGAGCGGTTTGCCGTCCGACTATGCCTTTCTGGAGATCTATGACGACCAGCGCCGTTTTTGATCTATCAATTAATGGATTTTTCATAACCGTCATTTTACCATTTTGGACAGAACCACGCACCCAAGATTGATATGAACAGCGTGACGACGGCAAGCCAATGCTTTTTCAAATCTTCCCGGTTCCCTTCAACAACGGCACCTTTACATTCCCGCTGCTTTGGGCGAAGATATCAGCAACAACACGATGACGAAATTACCACTGCACGATCAAAGATGCCTGGATGCGGCTGAAGGCTGGTTGGCGCCTGGAAAGCATCCGGCCGCAAATGAAGATCAGGCTTGAAATTTTCCGTCGGCGGTTGACAGTTGAAGCAACTCGCGTTAAGACGCGGTGTTGGAACTTAATGGTGAATTTATGAAAACAAGAAATTTGCAAAGAATGCTGGTGGTCATGGCCGTCGCCGGGCTGGCTTTGTCGGCGTCAACGGCGCCGGCGCAGAATTCGTCTGCCACCAACGCTGTGCGACCGGCAGCGGTCAACGCGCCCGTGGCGCAGTTGTCTTACGGCGTGTCACAAATCGTGGAACTCGCGCAGGCGAAAGTCGGCGATGACACGATCATCGCTTATATCAGAAATACAGGGAACAGCTATGGTTTGGACGTAAACCAGATCATTTATCTGCGGCAACAAGGCGTTTCTGACGCCGTCATCACGACGATGTTGAACCAGCCGAAGCCCGTAGTTGCCGCGGCAACCGTTGCAACGCCAGCCAGCACGAGCACGGCGAAAACTGCGCCGCTTTACAGTCCACGCCAAAGAGAACAAATTCCGGCTGCGTCGGCCAGCACGAGCACGGCGGAAACTTCGACCGCCACAGTTGCGCCGACGGTGACGTATGTTCAAACTGTGCCAGCCACGACTTATTATTATCAGCCTTATTACTACCCGGCTTATGCCTGGTATCCACCAGTGACATTTTCCTTTGGCTGGGGCTGGGGTGGCTGGCATGGTGGAGGTTGGCACGGCGGCTGGCACCATTGAAAAATTCGTCAGTGATGGTGACTGGATTCGGCTTTCGGGCCACTCGAGTCAAGGCTGACAATTGGCAATCACGTCGTCACTGAACAAACCGATTTCCGCTTTGCACGTGGAAAGGGTCAAAAGTTATCGGAGTGAAGGTTTGCCAAACCGAAAATCCTTTTATACCCCCAATCCCACCCGCCGGCCAATTACACCTTGATGCCATTGTAAAAATCAGAAATCAACGCCGCAGGGATGAACAACCGTTTGTTTGTTTAACAGCGCAACTTTACCGATTGCAAATTGCAAAAAATGAAGGCTCACTTGCACTGCGGAACGGCGTTTGATTCAATCGCACTGTTCCGACAGAAAATGTATGCGGCCAAAATCGGCAATCCAGTTTCCTGACCAGGAACCATGAGACATCGGCTCCGCTGGGGTGATGACGAGCTTGGGCGTTTTGGTTTTGACCAGATGATGCAGTGGCCACTTCGAGGTTCAATTCCCGGGCGATCTCCGGGAGGGAAGCCACAAAACGTTGGGCGATGTCCTGGTTGGTGAACTTCGCTGCGGGCAATTCGGGTTCAGGGTTGATGGCGGTTGACTGATGCCGGTTGGCGTAGATCAACGCTGCCGGTCCGGCAATGCTTGCGCCGGGGACACAGATGATGGTGGGGTTAAGGTTTGTTGAACAGGCCAGGAGGGTTAAATGTTGGTGGATCAATCGGGCTCCTTGCTACAAAGCAAAAGCTCCGACGGTTAAGGCCGGGGCTCCAGGGTTGGTTTGAGGTTGAGGTCCGTTGCCCGGTGGGGCGGGGGACATGCCGTATAAAATCAGGTTTATGAACCGGTCCGTGGAGGACACGGACTGGATAAAAATGATCGCCCGGTCATATACTTATAACGCAAAAGGCGGGGATGTTGCGGATTCCGGAACTTCCAAATGTGATATCGCCAAACACCAGAAACGCCGTTAACACGGACGGACACGTTATACAGTGGCGTTATGCAAACGGTTTCTGAATTTCCGAATCACCGGAATACTATTGATTTCATTAGTGTTTTATGAAGTGGTGCCGGTGGTGAGACTCGAACTCACACGACTTTTTACGGTCCCAGGATTTTAAGTCCTGTGCGTCTGCCCTTTCGCCACGCTGACTTGCTCAAAGTCCTTTGTGAGCTTACTGTTGGTCGGTGAAGTTCCGGTGTTTGTCGCGAACATGTTGCATCCTGCTTGCAGCGGGTGTGCTCCTCTCCCCTTTCACCGCCGCCGGCCAGATCAAACAAATCCGGCTGCGCGCCGAAACCATCACCACTACACCGGCGGTAAAACTGGCTCCTGCCGCGCGGTTTCAGGCGCAGGGACTGTCGGCCCAAACGCCTGCCTCCGGCCTTTTCCTGGTCCAGTTCGAAAACCCGTTGCAATCGTCCGAACAGGCGGAATTGCGCGCGCTGGGCGTTGAACTCCTCAAGTATGTGCCCGAAGACGCCTTCGTTGCCCGATTCAACAATGTGTCTGCGGCCAAAGTTGGCGGACTGAGTTACGTGCGCTGGGTGGGACCTTACCGCCCGGATGACAAGATTCACCCCGGGCTGTCCGCCGCCGCGCGTGGTCCGCTGCCACTCAACCAGCTTGTCACCGTAAACGTTTTGACTTCGCCCGATGTCACACCGGCGGAAATTGCCGGGGTGCGCTCCCTGCTTTCGTCCGTCCAGCACGAGAGCCGCTTGCGTCAGGGCACCATTTTGCGGGGCACCCTGGATCCCGCCCGCTTGCCAGCGCTGGCGCAATCCAGCTCGGTTCTCTGGATCGAGCGCGCGCCGCGGCGGAAACTCGTGGATGAATTCGCCTCGAAGATCGTGGGTGGCAACGACGGCAACGCCGGGACACCCACAGTCACGCAGCAACTGGGTTTTGGCGGGGCCGGCGTAACCGTGTGCGTGGCGGACACCGGGCTTGACACGGGCAATACGAACACGATGCACCCGGATTTGCGGGGGCGCGTGACCGGCTTCAAATATTACGGCTCCCTGACGGACGGCTCGGATGGGTATGGCCACGGCACGCATTGCGCGGGCATTGTGGCCGGCAACGCCGCCACCGGCGAAACCGACCCGGCCACCGGGGCTTTTTATGGCCTGGGCGTCGCGTCGGGCGCCAGCCTCTTCATTGAGCGAATCTTTGACGCCGATGCGAACGAGGTCAGCCCGGCGCCCAGTGACGGGGACCTCACGCGGGACGCCGTTCGCGCGGGCGCCCAAATCGGCGCAAACAGTTGGGGCAATGATGTCCAGGGCGAGTATGACATTGACGCCGCGCAATTTGATGAACTGGTGCGGGATGCAGACCCTTCGACTCCCGGCGACCAGCCTTACATCCTGGAATTTTCCGCCGGCAACGCCGGGCCCGATTCCGAGACGATGGACAGTCCGGCCTCGGGCAAGAACGTGATCGCCACCGGTGCCTCGGAAAATGTGGCAGGAGCCCTGGCGGGGACCTACGGGCTTTACGCCGACGGTCCCGACACGATGGCCGATTTTTCGAGCCGCGGCCCCTGCCAGGATGGCCGCATCAAACCGGACTTGGTGGCCCCCGGAACTTGGATCGCCTCGGCAGCTTCATCCGCAGCCCTGAACGAGGCCGCGATTGCCTGGTCACCGATTGACGATTATTACGTGTACATGGGCGGGACGAGCATGTCCGGACCGCATGCCGCGGGTGCCGCGGCGGTTTTTGTGCAATATTACAAAAGTTTGCACACCAACGCGGTGCCTTCGCCGGCGCTGGTCAAGGCGGCCTTGATCAATTCGGCCGATCAGATGGATGAAGCCAACGGCGGCCCCGGTCCGATTCCCAACAACGACGAAGGCTGGGGGCGCATCAATCTGGCCAACATCATCGTGACCAATCTCAACAACGCTCCCCGCTACTACCAGTATCTGGACCAGTCGGTGTTGCTTACCAGCGGTCAGGTTTATGTCCAGCACGTGTTGGTCCGGAGTTCGGGCCAGCCGTTGAAGATCACGCTGGCCTACACGGACGTGCCGGGATTCCCCGGGGCGATTCCGGCGCTGGTGAACGATCTGGATCTGGAGGTCGTCGGCCCGGACGGGACCCTGTATCGCGGCAACCAGTTTTCAGACGGCGAATCGGTGCCGAATGCGCCGTCCCCGGACAACCTGAACAACGTGGAAGCGGTGCATCTGGCCCAGCCGTTGCCGGGTGATTATCTCGTGCGGGTCCGCGCCCGCAATGTCGTGCAGGATGCGCGCCTGGACACGGCGGCCATTGACCAGGATTTCGCGCTGGTCGCTTCCGGTGACCTCGCCCGGCCCAATGGCGGGTTCATCCTGCTCGATCGCGCCAGTTACACCGCGCCCGGCACCATGCAAGTGGAGGTCATCGATCCGGCCCGGGCTGGAAACAGTTCGGTGAACGTGCTCGTGAAAAGCACGACCGAGCCGGCCGGGGAAACTTACACTTTGTATTCCACCGGAACCTACGGCGCGTTCACAGGCGCGGTGGCGACGGTGGTTGGTGCTGCCGCCGTGGACGGGAAGCTGGAAATTCACAATGGCGATGCCATCGAAGCAGATTATGTTGACAGTTCCGGAAGCCCGCGCCTGGCCACGGCCGTGGCGGATCTCGTTCCGCCCGTATTGACCGGCGTTGCGGTGACAACTGATGTCGGCGTCATCACCATCACCTGGCTGACGAGCGAGCCGGCCAATTCCATCATTCGCTATGGCACCAATCTCACTTTCAACCTGGCGACAACCAATTCCACGCTGGTGACCAGTCATTCGATCAAGCTGGGCAGGCTGGTTCCGGGAAAAACGTATTATTTTTACGTGGTTTCGGCGGATGCGGCGGGGAATTCGGGCACGAACAACAATTCCGGAGCCTGGTACAGCTTTGTGGCAGTGGCGACCCCGACGGTCCTGCTGGTGGATGATTACGATACGGCGGGCGAGGAGGCGGACGGTTCGACAGTCATTCCTGACAGTACCTACACCAATGCGTTGACCGCGGCGGGATACAGCTACGGTTTCTGGAAGGTAAATCAACGGGGTTATCCGCAGCTTTCCGATTTGCAGCCGTTTCAGGCGGTCATCTGGCGGACGACGGATGACATCATCAACTACGAGGGCACCAACAACACCCTCACTGCGCAGCAACAATTCATGATCCAGAGTTATTTGAATGGCGGCGGCTCCTTTTTCATGGCTTCCATGGGAATCCTCAGCCAGTTGGGGGACGTGCCGTTCCGCCGGAACGTGCTGCAGGTGGCCGGGTTCAAGCAGAATCCCGACCCGCCCGCCCCCTGCCAGGATTGCGACGAATATTTTGGCGTGCCGGCCTTCTTCGGTGCGGCCGGTGACCCCATCTCCGGCAACATGTACGTGACCTTGGATTACGGCAATTATCCCATCTTCGATTTGGACGAGGATACAATCTATGGACCGGATTTCTCCGATACCTTCACGCCCGCCACCAACGCCACCGCCATCTGTTTCGAGTCGGTTTCCGGCAAACCGTGCGGGATGAGTTACCCGCAGACCGGGTTGGATAGCCCCGGTCGAGTTGTTTTCCTTTCCTTCCCGCTGGATACCGTGCCGGCATCCGGCACACCGCCCAACAATGAAGTGGTTCTCCTGCGGAACATCCTCAAATTTCTGGCGCCCGGCGCGAACGGGGTGGGAATCATTTTTCTTGATAACACGGCCTATACGGTGCCGGACCAGGTCACGGTACAGGTGGGCGACTCGGACCTGGCCGGGACCGGCCAGACGCAGGCCACCTTCTCGACCAGTTCCTCCACGAACCAGGTGACGGTGACACTGAACGAAACGATGCATCCCGGTTTGTTCCGGGGATTCATCGCGCTCGTGACCACGAACGCAACCGCGAATCAATTGGCGGTCCGCAACGGCGATACGATTACGGCAAAATACTTTGACGCCTCGAACGGCAGCAATGTGGTCGCCACCGCGACCGTGGACACCGTGGCGCCCGTCATCAGCCAGGTGGCGGCGGTCACCGGCATTGGGAATGCCACCGTAAGCTGGAAGACCTCGAAACCGGCGGACTCACTGGTGCAATACGGCGAATCCGTTCTGCTCGACCGGACGGCCTACGCCGGGGCGTTGGTGACCAATCACACGGTCACGGTGGCTGGTCTTTCAGCGAACCGGAATTATTATTACCAGGTGGCCAGCCGTGATGCGGCCGGTAACACGACCGTGGATGATAACAATGGCGCGCTTTTCACGTTCACCACGCAAACGGCGCCCCAACCGCCGTGGTCTGACAATCTGGAAAGTGGCGCGCCCGGCTGGACCGTCGTCCCTGATCCCGTCTATGGCTCCGACATGAATTGGACGCTGGGGACTCCCCACAACGGCCTCCAGAACAGCGCGCATTCGGGGACGAATGCGTGGGGGAGCGATCTCAACGGCCAGTCGTTCAGTTTCCTGGCCAGCAGTTTTCTCTACAGCCCCGTGATTGACCTCTCCGGTGTGAGCCAGGCCACCCTTACCTTCTGGCACAGTTTTGATTTCAGTTCCGGACTCGAGGACGGCCAGCTCGGCATCAGCACCAACAGCAGCACGCCGCCAGGCTCGATCCCCACATTGGTGGATTTTGCCGGACAAACCTCCGGCAACTGGGAGCAGGCAACGGTAAACCTGACACCTTACGTTGGGAAAACCATCCAGGTGGTCTGGTATTACCAGGGAGTTGACATCGGCGAGCCGCTCTACGGCTGGCTGGTGGACGATGTCAGCATCACGGGCGTGGCTGTAGGCTCGGGCGGAACCATCGTCATCTCGAAAAACCTCGGCCAGGGAAGCTTCACCCTCACCGGACCGGTGAACCAGTCCGGCACGGCGCTCTCGACCACCATCAGCAATGCGCCGCCCGGTCCGTACTCCGTGCAATTCAGTGATGTGGCGTTTTATGAGACACCCCTTGACCAGTCGAACACCCTGGCCGCTGCCGGCACCTTGACCTTCACGGGCAATTACAGCTTCATTGATGCGAACCACAACGGTATTTCGGACGCCTGGGAAAAATATTATTTCGGCTCGGTCAGCACCAACCGGACGCAAACCACCGACACGGACGGGAGCGGAATGTCGGATTACGGCAAATTCATCGCCGGGCTCAACCCCACCAATCCGGCCTCCAAATTCATCATTCTCTCGGTAACGGTCCAGAGCAACCGGTTCGTCCAAATGCAATGGGCGGCCATTCCCGGCCGGATTTATCAGGTTGAAAGTTCAACCAACTTTGCCGGCTGGACCCCACTCACTGACTGGCTTCAAGCCTCAGGCAGTCCGATGTCCTATACTGCGACCAACTTCGACTTCGGTCGCTATGCCCATATGTTCCGGGTGCAGGTGCGTCCGTAAACCAACCGGGCGTCAACGAAACAAATGATGGGGCTTGCTCTCCGGGTGAGCTGGCGGCAACGCGATGCGGAGACTGGCCTGCCAACCGTAGCTCGTTCTGACGAGCGTAGGTTGGTGCCGGTGGTGAGACTCGAACTCACACGACTTTTTACGGTCCCAGGATTTTAAGTCCTGTGCGTCTGCCATTTCGCCACACCGGCCTCGGTGGAAAACGCTAGTCCCGATTTGGAGTGAATGAAAGCGTGAATTTCCATGCGGCTGACGATGCTGTTGGGTCAGCGGTAATCAGTCTTGCATGGGGTGAGCGTTCGCGCGATTGGCATCCGGCTTGCCGTCTGTGAGCAGGATCATTTTTTGTGATACGCTTTCCAGTGCGGGAGCCATTCGCTCTTGAACAGACCGAGAATGAGCTCGTCGTAATACCTCCCTTTCAGGAAATAATGTTTGCGCAAGCGCCCCTCGGGCTGGTATCCGAAATGTCTGGCATATCCGAGACTGCGCCTATTGTATGCCTTGACGCGTGAAATGACTTTCCGAAGGTTCAGAACATTGAAGGCATGGTCCAGAAGAGCCATCTTGGCATCGGTGGCGTAGCCCCTATCCCAGCAATCTCGTTCGCCGATCACCGTGCTCGTCTCGGCGGTCCGGTCTATCAGATTGATGTCTTTGAGACTGATAGTGCCGATCGGGCGCTCTTTGACAACGATGATCAGCACGATTTCTGTCGTAGATTTATGGCTTAGACTCTCGAGCCAGTCCCGCTGATTCTGCTCCGTTACGGGAAAGGAGCGCCTCATGAACGGCCTGATCTCCGGATCATTCATCCATTTCGTAAGCAACGGAATGTCCGTTTCAGAAGGAGGACGAAGGACAACTTCTTTTCCTCTAAGAAAAATGTGGGTCGTCATATGTGGTTTTAGAGCATGTCTGGAAAAAGATGCAGCTCTATTTCTCAAAAGCCCGTGCGATTGCCGGCTTTTCTTGCGCAAAAAAAACGCTACATTATTCATGGGAACGCTCTAATCTCCTTAAATGTTCATACCACACATACCATCAGAAATCCAGATCCGCAAGCGGGAAACGTGGCACGGTGCTGGGTGCAAATTTGACACGACCAGTCGTTGATGGGGTGAGGGTTCGCGTGATTGGCATCCGGCTTGGCCTTCAATTCAGCAAGAGATGACAAACACGGGAACACGAACGGGGAATTTTCAGGGGTCAAAAATTGTGGACGATGCCAGTCATTCACGCCTTCCGGCAACTGGCTTTCAGCCAAGCGGCATAGCCCGCTTCCTTCAATTCACCGGCAGCAAGCGCCAGTGTTTTTTCCACGACCGATTCTTCGGTGGCAGCGAAGACCAGGCCGTTCAATTCCAGAAAAGTCGCTGCCATCATGAAGCCGGTGCGTTTGTTGCCATCCACGAAAGGATGATTGAGAATGATGCCCACTGCGCAACTCGCGGCCAGTTCCGGCATCGTGGGTGAACCGTAGCTAAAAAGATTTTGCGGCCTGGCCAGCGCCGATTCCAGCAAACCTTCGTCGCGCACACCCGCCATGCCACCGTGCTGAGCCAGCATCATTTCATGAATCGCCAGACAATCGGTGCGGTCCAGCCAGACCGGCCTTTTCATTTCGCCAGTTCCTTCAAGGAATGACGGTAGCGGCGGCTCAAGTGCTCCGCCACCTTCATCTTGCGGGCAAATTCAGGATTGGTGGCGGTAATGCGAAAGCCACCGTCGGTTGTGTCAGTGAGGTAAACGGCATCGCCGTCGTCCGCGTTCAAGCGGGCGAGCGCTTCCTTGGGCAAAACAACCCCCACGGAGTTGCCAACTTTGCGAAGTTTTAATTCGAGCACCATGAAAGCAATGTAACAACAAATGTAATAACGTCAAGACAAGAGGATTTGAATTGTGATTGTGAGCCGGCATCAAATGCAAACATGCTTCGACAATGATCGAAGAGTTGGAATGTTAATTCGATTGTGCGATGGCAGCCAACGGCGACCGGAAATCCACCGGCAGCAACTTTGGTTGCACGCTCCGTTGCGAATTTTCCCCCATTCCTTTTCCCAATCATCCAGCGACGGCACGGTGACTTCGGCGTGTTTCGAGCAATCAATATTGCTCCGGTGCGGACAGGTCTGCCTTGCTGAAGGAGTACGTGAGTGCTTGATTTCGTCCGACGTGGAACACCAACACAACCTCATTGCTTGGAGAAAGATAATTAAAGGCAACAAAATCCGTGGAAGCTGCCTGAACCCAAGTCTGGCACTTTAACGGAAGATTGCATTTGTCCGTGAGCTCGGACTTGCTGGCGAAAGTGTATTTGGGGTTAGCCGTGCAGTAGTGACGGGTTTCTTTGACCAGCAGATACATGACCCCAGAGGCTTCTATCTCCTCCGTCACGCCTTTGGCCCAGTGATAAGCGCGCGACACGGCCGGCAATAGAAGCGATGCCATGATGCCAATTATGGCCATCACGCAGAGCAACTCAATCATGGAGAAACCCGTGCTTGAGCACTTGCGGTCGAGCCTCGCTGTTGACTTATTCCATCGCATATCCATTTGACCGGGAAGCGTTGGATTCCTCACGATCCTAAACCGAATAACCTGATTGAAGATTCAGAATCGCGGCGATGATTAACGCACAATTAGTGACGCCCGGTCGCGTGAGATTTGTCCTGGTGGTGTCGGGTTTACAGAAGGTTACAACTCCCGCACGCGAAGCCCGGTTGGAGGATTGGGAATTGCCGGCTGGTTTGCGGCCGGCCAATCAGTCAGGGAAGCGAATTTGTGGTCGGCCAAGTATTGGTTGCCGGAGTGACGGTCGGAGACGTATAGACCGGCATAGCATGGTCATCGCCGCTCCAGGTGGGTTGGACATCGGTCGGAGACTGGTTGAGGTTTGATGAAAACGGACCGCTGGCGCAACCGGTGGTTCCTGTGATTACGGCTGCCATAGACAGTCCCAGACCCAGCGCCAGAAACAAACGGCCGGCTTTGATTTTGAGTGCGGTCATGTTGGTTGAGGTTACGGCCTGGGCCGCCTTTTCGCTATGGGGTGTAACCCTACCGCCGGTTACCGCAACAGGCCGGAGTGTTCTTTCAACCAACGCTCGGCCATCCGGTAATCGGGACAAACGCGTTCCATTTCCCGCCAGAACCCGGGCGAGTGATTCATTTGCCGCAAATGCATCAGTTCGTGCAGACAAATGTAATCGCTTACGAAAGCGGGGGTCTGGATGAGCCGCCAGTTCAGGGAAATCGTGCCATGCCGTGAACAGGAGCCCCAACGCGATTTCTGGCTGCGCACTGTGACGCGGCGCACGGTCAATCCGTGCCGGGTAGCCAGTTCCAGCACGCGCGGTGGCAATTTCCGCGTTGCCAGTTGGCGAAGATGGCTTTCGATGGTGGGGCGCAAATCGGCGGCCGGATCCGGGACCCGGACCGACTCGCCGCCGAAGCGGACGGTTTCAGCTTCTCCTATTGCATCGTCCTCGTTCTCGTCCTCGTCCTTGATATCTTTGTCTTCGCCGTTGAGCCCGGCTTCAATGCGGACCGCGTCGCCGCGCAGAAGGATCTCCGTCCCAATTTCCCAGACCGCCGGTTTCGGGGGTTGTGTCTGAAGCCGCTGAAACTCGCGTTCCAGCCAGGCGACATGGCGTTCGGCAAACTGTCGGGCCATCGCCGGCGAGCCTCCGCGGGGAATCGTAACGCGGGCGGTGCCATCGGGACGCAACCGGAGCAGATAGCGGCGTGCCCGCGGATTGCGCATCATCAAGAGGGGCAACTTTTGCGGCCCCACCGACAAGTGGACAACCGGTGAAGCCGGTGGCGTCCCGGGTCCGAAAATTCGTTCAAACAGCATGGCGTAGTAAACCGGGGATTGCCGGAATTGGCAACCCGTTCCGGTAAGCAGGATCGGGACTTATCAGCAAGCTGTGCGGCCAGCCGGCGGGGACGCCGGCACTCCCAGGGCTGCAACGCAAATTGAAGACGACAATGAATGATATCAATTCCCAGAGACAATCGGTGCGATTGGTAGGGCGGCGCTGCTGCGCCGCCGGGGATGATGGCCGCGCAGCAGCACGGCCCTACCGGCTGAAATAGGTGCCGATTATTATCGGGAAAAGAGATCGAGGACGAGGACGAGAACGAGGACGAAGTCGCATTCGCGGCCAGGAATCTAGCGGCGCGCGGAACCGCAGACGCGGCGGTAGAGTTCTTCGTAACGCGGGACGATGACCCCGGCGGAAAAATGTTCGCGGGCGCGTTGCTGTGCTGCGCGGCCCAACCCCG
>Ga0116111_1002143_pt1 | contig 12434 bp, 11 predicted proteins | sample June2015DPH_8_10_FD_89720 | JGI IMG/M metagenome (GOLD analysis project Ga0116111, IMG submission 89720) | Peatland microbial communities from SPRUCE experiment site at the Marcell Experimental Forest, Minnesota, USA - June2015DPH_8_100 | ecosystem: Environmental > Terrestrial > Soil > Wetlands... | reverse complement strand
TACCCGCACGAACCCAGCTCTCCAGCGTGGAGCGGTCTTCTGTCGTCAATGTGAGGGCAGTGGGGTATTTGCTCATGCCCCATCATGGCATAGACCGCTTTTCAATGCAACTAAGTACTAGTATCACGCCGGTTTTTCGTAATTCTTAGGCCGCGCCTTCCGACTCGCTTGGCGCAGCTCCGGATCGACGCAATTGCAAAGAAATGCTCCACGCCGCGCCGATGGCTTGCCCCCTTAGCTTGAATGCCGCGGTGGTTGCCGTTGCCCACGAAGCACTTTCCGTCCACATGGAACACGCTGGCGCGCCACCACCACTTGGACTGGTGCAGCTGCGGAGTCTCGATCTGCTCGGGGTTGAGTGGAAGGACTTGTAGCAGAAGCTCAGCGCTTCTCCCGCAGGCTGCGGATGTGCCGGAAGTTGCGGCTAGTAGCGGACACTGGACGTGTGCGGCTCCCGCAGCTGCTGTATCAGAGCCTGCTCGAACCGGCGAAGTCCCTTCTGCAGCATGCTCGGCTGCTGCGGTGTCTGTGCCATGATTCAGTTTTCCTTTTGCTAGGTTGTAACGGGGTTCAAGGCTATCGCCTCCTGTCGATTGTCCGACAGCTGCGACGCAAATCAACGTAGTTGCCATTTCACTGCTCCCGGGCTGCACCGCACATGCATAAACACAAGCCGAAAGCGCTTCCGTAGATAAAAACGCACGTTGTTTAGTTAGTGGCTACCGTCTCATTTTCTCGTGCCCGTTTCCAGCTTCGCACGGGTTGTGGCGACGGTCGTCAGCTATTTCACATACTGGAGCCAGACAGCACAATGCTGCTAGGTCAGGAGTGGGCCACAGCAGGAGTTGGCGATAAGGATGGAGAAGAGACGACGGCGACGAAGAGGAAGCGGAAGAGGGCGATGACGGTTACTCAGAGGGGTGACGCTTCACATCGGTGTTTAGCGCATATTTCCGAGGGGGGTTGAAAAGCCAGCGGTGGCCTCGAACCTAAAAGGCTCTAAGTCAATGAGAAATGTTAGCGGAATCGGCAGATGCAGAGACGTTGGGCGCTGCCACGCCAAAGGGATCCCGGCTGCTAGAATTTCCTGGACGCATCCATCGGAACACTCCCTCTTTGAGCAGCCTCAGAATCGTTCGCCGGTTCTCGAGAACGACACGCAGCCACGACGACTTCCTCATCATCGGGAAATAGATTCCGCGAAAACAAAGACGCGCTAGGAAGATATTGAAGCGATCCCCGACATGCTGGTCGTCCAGCGCCGCAACGGTCTGGGCGAGTGCTTCCGGGCTATAGGAGTGAGCCCAGCCATAGTGCAGTTCGGCATGCGCTTCTTCGATCGTCATTTTCAGCGGACTGTGCGCCATTGTGAAGGGAACGAAATCCAGCCAGTGCCGCGGGCGCGTGAGCCGTCCGGCGGCCTCCAGCCGCTTGTATAGAGGCGTTGCGGGTAACGGCGTGAGCAGTCCGAAGATCGGCAAGCCCGGGGGCCATGTACGGACCTGCTGCAGGGTGCGTTCCGCGACTCCCAGGGTGTCGCTGTCCATGCCGAAGATGAACGAGGTGATCGCGTATATATTGCGTTTTGCCAGCCGCTCCAGCACGGCGGCATATTCGCCGGGCTTATTGAATCCTTTATTCACGTCCTTCAGATTTGCCGGATCGACCGATTCCATTCCGATAAAGATCCACTTGCCTCCGGAGGCGGCGATCAAATCGACCAGTTCTTCGTCGCGCAGAAGATTGGCGCTGATCTGCGCCACCCAAAAGACTTGGGCTTTGGCCGCGATGATGTCACGCAGCACGGACTTGGTGCGCTTTATGTTGATGGCAAAGTTGTCGTCGATGAAGAAGACCGCGATCTGGCCTCCCTCTTTGCGGGCGCGGGCTTTTAGCAGGAGCAATTCGTTGACGACGCTTTCATTCGTGCGGAAGCGAATCGAGTCGCCGAAGAAACCGGTGACCGTGCAGAACTCGCAGCCGTACGGACAGCCTCGTCCCGATTCCACCGGCACGATGCGAAAGGTTCCCCATCCTTCGCGGAAGCCCTTGAGCAAGGGGTGCATCAGCTTGGGAATGAGATTGAACTGGTCGAGATCAAGCTTGTCCCACGGAATCGTGGGATAGTGATTCAGGGAAGGCTTGCGCTCTTTGCCCATCGCATCCACGGGCGCGTAGATTTCCTTCAGCTCGCCGCGAACCGCATCTTCGACGATTTGCGGCCAGGTCTCATCGGCTTCTCCCAAGGCAACGGCATCGGCGTGGCGGGGGCCACCATCGCGGCCGAGAGCTTCATCGGCCTCTTCAGTCACATGCGGCCCTCCCATCACCACCGGAACTCCCGTCGCGCGAATCGCGTCCGCCATGCGATATGCTCTGGCGACCATCCTGGTCATGGCGCCGATACCAACCAGTCCGATGTTCTGGTCGCGGACGAATTGCGCAATTTGGGCCTCGTCCATCGGTTGGGCATTGCCATCGACCAGCAGGACTTCATGTCCGGGAGGTGTAAGAGCCTGGAGCAGAAACATCCAGAGGTGGGGCATGAAGTTGCGGGTGACCCCGTTGTCAGGGTTGTAGAGCAGAATTCGCATTACACTCCTTGAATTTAGAGCGTGCATACTTCTGCCACAGCACTCCACAACAAAACACGCATCTTTCGTCATCGCACGTTTGTGTCTACCGTCGGCTGATCATCCAGCTAATGAACCCTCCGACGATGACACCCAGTGCGAACGTCACCACGGTTGCTTCGACGGGGTGGCGCTTTATCCGCTGAGTCGTATCATCCACGAGTTCTTCGGCGGCATCACTGCTCCGTTTTACGGCATGTTTTATAACGTCTACGCCGTCGTCGATAGCCTCTGCCATCGCAGATGTTGCGCGAGAAAGTTTGTGAATTGATTCCGCGACCTGGGCGTCCGCTTTTTCTAATATGTTCTCTGCCATAAGAACCTCGACTTCCTTCGCAGTGTCTGAACAGCAGTATACTTCGGTTTCCAATGCGGGGCCATCTGGTCACGCCCAGACTTGTTTTCGGGCCCACATGGTGCGCAAACAATCGATACCGTGCCTGGGGCAAACGGATTGTTCGCTTACGCTGCGTTGTGGGTCGATGCCTCAGTCGTACAATTCCGTTAGGAGTTCGTAGGCCCGACGCATGTGTGGAATTACTATGCTGCCGCCAACCACAAGTGCCACATTGAGCGCCTCTTCCTGCTCGGCACGGATCACGCCTAGCCGGAATGACTGGATAATGTGGTAGTTAATGCAGTCGTCGCAGCGCAGGCAAGCCGAAGCTACCAGCCCCATTAACTCCTTGTACTTCGCCGGGAGCACACCTTCGAGATAGGTATTGTGATCAAGGTTGTAGAAGCGCTTGACCAGCAAGTTATCGGCTCTGTCCACGTTCTGATTCAGCCTTGTCCGGTGCGCAATGAAGTTCCGTGCGATCGCGCTCTTATCTGCGACCTGCTTCTCGGAATAGACGTAAGTTGGTTCTCTGTGCTCAGTCATGGATATAAGCGTAACAAACTGACATCAGCTCACGGGGCGCGAGCGCTGCTGTCTGGTGTGGAGCTAGGGAGCATGAACTGAACCCCGGTGGTACTATTGGCGCATTGAAAAGCTGTAACCGACATAATGGTAATGAAAGGAAGGCATGGACGTTCAAAACGTAGTGGCACAACTCAGACAGGAAGTCGCCCGCATAGAGCAGGCAATCGCAGCTCTCGTAGGACTAGGTTCCCGACCCGTACGCCGCGGTCGTCCATCCAAAGCGAGCTACGGCAAACAAGCGAGTCCTAAGAGACATCGCCGGATGAGTGCCGCAGCACGCGCCAGAATCGCTGCCGCGAAGAAGGCGTGGTGGGCAAAGCAGAAGGGCAAGACTGCGCCCAAGAAAGCGGCCACAAAACGCAAACCGATGAGCCCGGCCATGCGGAAGAAATTATCAGCGATGATGAAGGCACGCTGGGCACAGAGAAAGAAGGTGGCATAGCCAGATACTGTGTCAAGTACGGGGAGACTTTTGGTTGCATGTTTGGTTGCATAGTCGCGTGCCGAACTGCACAATTCAGCCCGAACAGCGCGACATATCGTGAGGCTAAGTTGTTGAGTCCGCACAACAGGGATGTGGGACTACATATCTTCAAAACCGGCGATTGGCATCGACGATGCAAGTGTCCTGAGCAGTGTCCTATAACTGACTACTGAGGTCACTTTGCATGCTTTCACGTCGTGGCATGCGACTGTAAGTGTTTGGAATCACGTGGTGGCACATCGGGGCAGACAATTGCTAAACCGTTATACGGTCAAAAGCTGTATCGGGGGTTCGAATCCCCCCCTCTCCGCCAGATCTATTGTTTTGTTTGATTTGACCAGCCATGATACCTTTGGTGATACCGAAAACCAAAGGTCGCCGTCAAGTGAACAAGGAAGTCAACCTCACCAAGCGCATCAAAACATCCCAGGGTCTGCGATTCTGCCCCGTCGTTATATCTACTAACGGCCGCGTCAAACCTGATTACGTCCTCATTGGCGGCAAGGAACAGCGCCATCCCGAAGGCGCCTACTACCTGGAATGGTACGAGGGCAGCAAACGCATCCGTCAGTCCGTCGGAAAGGACGCCGGCGTTGCCTCCGTCCGACGCCACCGTCAGCAACAGATCTTAGGCAGCAAAGCAGCGGGCATTAAGCTTGTTGATGAGGGTCAGGAGGCCGGTCTGTCGTTGGCCGTGGCGGTTGCCAGCTACCTCGAAGATGTCAGGATCAGTAAGAAGCCGAAGACCTATGCCGCCTATAAGACTGCCCTTGAGTATTTTCTCGAATCCTGCAACAAACCTCGCGTCACGGAGATTGAACGGCAAGATCTGCTCCGCTTTTCAGCCTTCTTGCGCGACGTGAAGAAGCTCCAGCCGCGCACCGTCTACAACAAGTTCGAAAACGTAATGTCCTTTCTCAAGGCGAATAACATCCGCGGCCTGGCTAGCAAGAATGACTGGCCCCGCTACGTCGAAGATGAACCGGAAATCTACGAGCGCGAAGATCTCGACAGGTTTTTCGCCGCATGTGAGGAAACGGAGCGCCTATGGTTCGAGTTCTTTCTGATGACCGGCATGCGCGAGCAGGAAGCGATGCACACCACCTGGGCCGAACTCAACCTCAACCGCGGAGTTGTCAATGTCCGCTATAAGCGTGAGTATGGCTTCTCGCCCAAAGCCTACAAAGGCCGTGAGATTCCAATGCCGAACAAGCTCGTACAGGCCTTGAAGAAATGGAAAGCAAAAGGCGATCCTACGTGCCCTCTCCTGTTTCCCACCACGGGTGGCAAGCCGAAACTAGATTTTCTCGATACCTGCAAGGCGATCGCACTGCGCGCGAAGCTTAACCCCGACAATTTCTGGTTGCACAAGTTCCGGGCAACGTTCGCAACGTGGGCACTGTGGGGTGGTGTAGATTTACGAACGGTACAGCAGTGGATGGGGCACTCCGATATGGAAAGCACGATGCGCTATCTCAAGCCAAACCGAAGTCAGGCCGTGCGAGAGAAGGTTAACGCGATGTTTGGTTAGAAATCAGCTCTGGTCAACTGACGACAACCTATTACTGCAACTTCAGGCCGAACCTTACTAATCCACACCTTCTACCCTTGTCTGAGCCATCGTGCAACAGCTCGTGGGTCAAATCGGACGGCTGTGCCGATTCGGAAACTGGGAAGTTTGTTGGCTTTTGCGAGTTTGTAGATCGTGACCTCGCTGACTTGTAACAGCTGCGCTAAGTTCTTTGCGGTGAGTGCATGAGCTATCGTTTCGAGTTCTTCTGGAATGGAGCGTGCAATGTCAGCTGGATCGTCCGCTTTTAAGATGTGCAGCTTTCGCCTAGTAACCTCGTTTCGGGTTCGAAAACGTGGCTGCTCCACATTTGAGATCTTTGCCGAATTGTGACCAGTTTCAGCGTCTAACATAGCCGGCCTTCGCTGCGGTTAAGTTACTTGGCGTTCGAAGCCGCAAGTTTCGAGCGCTGCCTCCTTGGCTGAGTGCCGTCGCGACCACAGTGACCACAACCTTTCGCTGGCAGGACTCTTTGTCGGCCACCGTTAGACATATTTTCGTGGTCTCTGGAAATACGAGCCGCTCGTGAGCGAACCTGTCTCGTTCAAGGTGGAAAAGCGCAAGCACAGATCCTCCCGCACTCTTGTTAGCGTCAAATCGAGTCCTAGTCAAACGGGCTGATCGCCACCGATGCCGCGACACTGGGCGCCTCCGGCTACGAATTGGTGGTGGGTTGGCAGAAAATCCAAGACAGCCCCGCTCAGAGTGTTCTCACTGCAAGATTCTGGTCCTCGGTCTGTCAAGACCGACGGCTCGAATCCGGCGTCACGATCGCCAAACCATTTTTCACCAATCACAACTTGACTGGTCATAGCGCTGGCCCGCTGGGAGCCGCAGCCACGACAAATTCGGTGAGGGAGGAGTGCGAGTCCGCCAATGTTCATAAGGTGATGGCCGCCATAGAGTTGACGTTTTCCCCGATTCGCTGTCGGAGTTCCTTGAGCCACGCTCTTGGATTGGTGCCATGAATTACACGTCCCAGGAAACCGAGGCGCTCGGCTGCATTGTTGCGGTTCCGCCGAATGTCGTCTTTCTTGATCTTGGTATACAGGTCAAGAAAACTGTCCATGCTGCGGGGCTTGGCGAAGACGTAAGTCGCGTGACCGAGCTGAGGGGTTTCGACGACGACAGCCTTCTCAACGTCAAAAATGTATTCATCGCGAAACAGATAGATCCTACGCGCCCGACAAGAGACCTGGCGATAGAAAAACTTGTCATAGTCGGGGTGCCAGCTGATCTGTGCGACATCAAAATCACTTGGTAGACGCAGCGTGGAACACATCCGTTCCAGCTCCGCTTTCTCGACTGCCCGATGTTCCAGGCACAGGCGGATCTGATCAAGAGCCTGTGAGTACTGACCAAAGCGGTGGTGAGTTGTTCGCGCCGTCTCCAATCGTTGCTGGAAATCGGCTGAGAGTTTGACTTCCAGCCGGCTAGGCAATGCAGTCTCCCAAATAACCAGATCCCACTCGCCACTGCGCTTGCGGTATCTGCCAGTTTGTACGAAGGTGCCATCGACCTCAATCTTTGTTCCCAACAGATGTTTCCACTGGTTCCAAGTGCGGTCCCAGAATGTGTGTAGGGCGGCTGGATCGAGCCAGAATTCGAGCTTGCGACGGGCGTCGCGGCACAGCGCCCGATCCTCAAGAAAATCGCAATTACGCAGTGGCACATGGAACCGCCGGCGCCGGAGATCGGGTGAAAACGCAAGGATGCGACGAGCGAAGAATGTTTGTCCGTCACGAGAAGGCTCACCAGCAACCAGCAGAGAGCCAAAACCACCGTATGGAAATATGGCTGGGAGTTCGGAATCGGCCAGCATCGTGTCATAGCAGGCGCGCAATTCAGGCTGACCGACGATGTTGAAGGCGCGCTCCAGCGCCATGCGCTGGCTGCGATAAGCTCCTGCCGTTTGGAGTTCCAAGTCGCGTAGCTTGAACGCTACGCGAAGCTCAGAGGGAGAAGCGCTGGCTGGTATATGCAGGATCTCGTACAGCGAGGGATGATCGGCTATATGGTCTGCATTTGGCAAACCATAGAAGTAGTCGCGCAGGAGCTGACACGACAGGAAAACCGTACTGATGCCAAGGCCTCCATGGTGAACCTCGGCCGAAACGAAGTACTGATTTCGTTTGTCCTGTTTGGGCTGGCTCACGTGCCGGATTGGCACGTGGTAGAGATAACGCCTTGGACCGGCGTCCGCATTCTTGGTGATCAAGATCTCTGTACGAACTGCATCTCCCGTAGAGACGGGAAAAGCGATGTCATCACCGATAGCGACATGAGATGCGAGAAGACAGGACACCAAAAGCTTGGTTCGATTCACGAACACACAGATAGCGGGTTTCTCCTGCCGCTGGACACTTACCACACGCTCGCAACAGACGGGCGTGGACGAAGACGAAATGGATGACGTCGAAGGCATACTTTCGGCGGGCATTATACGGTCGTCTTGCGGAAGTCCAAAACGCTGCATGGCGCATTCCAGTGTGCTTCCTGTAGAATTTCGGAAAGCCGCCACGTCAGCGCCATTCGCGATGTTCTGAAAAATTCTTGATCAGCAGGCCCGGTATTTGAGTCGGTGAGGATTTCTGTCCCAAGGGGAGTGGTATTCGTAGCGGCCCTTGTTGCGGTCGTAATTCCTGTCTCGCGCTACGCCTACACTTGGTTCCGCGACATTTCTGCCGACAAACACATCCGTTACGGTCGTTTGGAGCATCCGGAAAGTTCCACGGATCCGCAAGTCCTCCTGGCGGAAGCCGATCGCCTTTATTGGCTAAACAACGGCCCAAGAGCCGATCCGTTGTATGCAAAAGCCGAGAGTCTCTTCGCAAATCGAGGCGATACCCGGGATGAGCTCTACGCCAAGATTGGACGCCTCAGATCAGAAGCCGAGACGATGTCTTTCGTCGATCTTTCGCGATTCTTGAACGACCAGTTGCAGAACCCGATCATGCGTAACGATCCCAAGTTGCGCGTCTGGTGCCTCGCCGCAAAGGGGTACACCGACATCGAGATTGATTATCGAGCGGAGAAGCAAGACTGGTTGGAGGCCCAACAGATCGCAAAGAGTCTGGGGAACGATCGTTTAGCGACCAGGGCCTCGGGTGAATTGGGCGTAATTGCATTCTTGGAGGGAAATTCCGGCCGAGCGGCGAAGCTCTTGGGCGCAGCGCTCGTCTCAACGATGACTAACGGCGACAAGGGTGGTCAGATTCGCTTTCTGGAAATGATCGGGAACGGCCTGGTCGAGGTCAACCGCTCCTCCGATGCCCTGATGTTTTTTGAAAGGGCTATCAAGATAGCGGAGGCTGATGAAGATTCCGGACTTCCTTTCATGGGGTACGAGGGAAAGGCGCAAGCGCTGGTTGCGTTAGGGAGACCAGATGAAGCAAAGAGAGTCCTCCAGGACGCACTTGCGAAGGCCCGATCGCAGCAGAAACGCGGGCATGAGGCGCAATTGCTGATTGTCCTTGGCAAGCTAGCGGCGCAAACCGGGAACAAACAAGAGGCCATCGCCGATTTGGAGGATGCGGGGCAGTTCGCAGCAAGAGTCCAGTTCTACCGAATGGAAGCAGACGCCATGTTCGAACTGGCCAAACTTTATCGCGACTCCGGAGATCTCGCCACCGCAGACGACCGTGCGACGCAGGGTCTCGCTGCTAGCCAGCGAGTCGGTGATCGCTATTACGTACCGCGGAACTTAACAATTCTGGCTGACCTGAAAGCACGACGCGGGCGCATTGCAGAAGCGAAGGCACTTTACAAGCATGCTGAAGACGTCATTGACGGCATGCTTGGCGGCGATGACTCCTATTGGAACAGTTCCATCGCGGCTGCCATGAGTCAGACTTATCTCCAACACTTCGAACTCGTCGCGAAAGAGGCCGACACAGCCGGTGCGTTTCAAATAATGGAGCGAGTCCGGGGACGAACGCTGGCTAGCGCTTTGGGAGACAGAAATGCAGATCCGGAGTCAGGGTCTACCGAAGCTGCGACGGTCGACAGTTACGTCGCTACTACACAAATCCGCTTGATGCAGGCCAATAGTCCCGTCGAGCGTGAAAATCTGCTCGATGCTCTGGCCGAATACGAGTGGCGTTCGCGGTTGGCGTGGAACCAGGGGGATCAGCACTTTCCCATTGACCCCGCACCTCTAACCCAGGTCCAAGACAGCCTGAAATCAGATGAAACGCTACTGGAGTACGTACTCGACGAGCCGAACTCCTTCTGCATTTCCATTACCCACACGACCGCAAACCTGCGAGTGCTGCCGGCTGATCGCAAGCAAATCGAAAAACTGGTCCAGCGGTACGTTGATGAAATTCGGGCAAAGAAAGCTGGGGCTGAAGAAGCGAAGCAACTGTATTCGTTTCTTGTGCAGCCAATACCTGAGACATCTACGGACAAACGATTCATCGTTGTGCCGGACGGCATATTGAACCTCCTGCCGTTCGAAGCGCTACGGAATAGCGAAGGGCAATATCTGCTAACGTCCGATGTCATCAGCTATGCTCCCTCGGCCACCGTTCTTGATGCGCTGCGCAGGGAGGACAAACAGCAAGAAGCACCTCGACCGTTCCTCGGAGTGGGCGACGTTGCTTACGAAGATCAAGGCCGCGCCGGGAAAAGAATCCCGGCTTCCGAGACACTGCGGGGTCGGTTTATTCGCGGTTTCGCTGATTTCGTCGGAATGCCCCTTCATGACCTGCCGCAGACGCGAGAAGAAGTCGAGAGCATCAGTAGAATTGTGGGAAAGGGCGCAGAAACCCTTTTTGGTGCAAGCGCTACTGAGAGCGCATTCAAGAAGGAACCTCTGAATGAGTTTCGGGTCCTACATTTAGCTGTCCACGGATTTGCCGACCCGCAATTCCCCGAGCGATCAGCATTAGTCCTTGGGGCCGACCCGAAAGCCGGTGAAGATGGTTTGTTGCAGGTGCGAGAAATCAAAAAGTTACGATTGAACGCCGAGCTGACGACTCTTTCAGCATGCGACACCGGGGTTGGCAAATTGCAGGGGGAAGAAGGTGTCAGCGATTTGGCGGAGGCCTTTTTGGCGGCTGGCGCGAAAACCGTTGTTGCAAGCCTATGGAGTGCGGATGACACCTTTGCCAGTGCACTGATGGAACGCTTCTACCAGCGTCTAGCACTTGGAGAGGAGACGAGTTCGGCATTGCGCGGCGCCAAGCTGGACCTGCTAACGAAATACGGCGAACAGGTGAGCCCATTTTATTGGGCAGCGTTCGTAGCAATTGGGGACGCATCAATGCCGATCAGGATTAGGGAGCAATGAATCTGACTCTGCACGAACGCACGAAGATTTTCGACAAGGTCTGTCGATTGGTGGAAACCAAACACTTCAATCCCGCAATGAACGGGGTCGATTGGAATGCCCTAGTTCAGAGCCGAAGGGATCAAATCCTTGCGTGTGATGGGGCTGAGGCATTCGAGAAGGAAGTCCATAGGTTGGTGGCCGAACTCAAGACCAGCCACACCGGTTTCCGGCACGCTGGAATGCGTAACATACCGGCGAGACACGCAATCAACGCAACTTTGCAACGCTTCGCTGTGAATGGAGCAGAACGCTGGATGTTTCAGGATGTGCACAGAGGTGGCCCAGCTTATTTGGCTGGGATAAGGCCAGGAGATTTGTTGCTCGGAACCGGCGAGCGGGAGATTCGTCCGCCAGAAGATCTGACGTTCTCCGCTGGAGGATCAGCGGAACTAGCGATTGAAAAGCTGCACGGAGACATCGAGTGGGTAAAGCTCCAGCTGCCCATGCCGAAGTCGAAGAAGCATCCCGTAACCGCGCCGGAAGCGGTTCACGCGGAGATGCTTACCGATGAAATCGGTCTGCTTAAGGTGGCGATGTTTCCTGGCGCGATCGGAATCGATGTCGCCAAAGATATAGATCGGGGAATTGCGGCTCTCAACGGCTGCACCCGTCTCATCGTGGATTTGCGCGGGAATACAGGCGGAGGTATCGGTGGACTGCGGCTGATGAGCTATCTGACATCGGGCAAACTGGAGGTTGGCTACAGCCTGACTCGAAAGCGCCGGGAGCGTGGTTATCGAAGGGAGGAGCTAACCCGGTTTGGACGAATTCCATCTCGCAAAGCCACCCTCTTTTGGCTCGCCGCCCGATACGCCCTGGTGGACAAGTCCATCCTCGTAGTTACCGAGGGACTTGGGCCACGTCCGTTCCACGGACGCGTTGTCCTAATGGTGAACGAGCACACCGCCAGTGCCGGCGAAATGGTGGCCGCGTTTGCAGAGGAGAACAAACTGGCAACCATTGTCGGAACCAAGACACCTGGTCGATTGCTGAGCGGCGGCGCCTTCAAGGTCGGTCACGGATACATTCTGGGGTTGCCAGTTGCTGGGTATCTGACCTGGCAGGGCAGAATGTTGGAAAACAACGGCATCATTCCTACCATTGCTGCCGAATTATCGCGAGAGGCGCTGCGGGAAGGCAGAGACACCCAATTGGAGAAAGCGGTTGAAATCGTCAAGAGCTTGTAATTAAGACCCAACATCGAGTGTGAAGGCAGTCTTACAATAGATTTCTCCGCATGTCCGCGCAGCCGATTCGCTAGCGCCGCCGCGCCCCTCCTAAGGAGACCGGCCCATTCCGCATACCGGTTTCAGGATTGCTTCGGCATTGCTCACCATCCGGTAGCAAAGTGACGAGAAGGGCGTTTGATCGGCATAGGGGCGGCGGTCACCCGCCGACCCCTGCCACACCACCGTGCGTACGGGTCCGTACACGGCGGTTCGAGTTGGTTACGCTAGCACCCATCGATTAATGTCGGAAGTCCAAGC
>Ga0116111_1002142_pt1 | contig 12434 bp, 15 predicted proteins | sample June2015DPH_8_10_FD_89720 | JGI IMG/M metagenome (GOLD analysis project Ga0116111, IMG submission 89720) | Peatland microbial communities from SPRUCE experiment site at the Marcell Experimental Forest, Minnesota, USA - June2015DPH_8_100 | ecosystem: Environmental > Terrestrial > Soil > Wetlands... | reverse complement strand
TGACCCGCAGCCTGATCGTGGAGGCGAATGCCCGAACGAGCGGGCAGCAGATCCAGAAGCTGATGGACCTGTACATGCCGCTGCGGCAGGCCTGGCAGCAGGTCGAGCAAGATGTTGCACAGCAAAAGATAAAACTCCCTGCGGATTCCCGCTCCGCCGAACCGCTGCCGCGTTCCGCTGCGAAGAGCGCACGTCGGACACCGGTGATGGCAGGCTCCGAGCCGGACGGAAACGGCTCCCACTGGAACGCCTGATGAAGGAATCGATCCTAGATCAAGTTCGCAGTGCGAACGAGAAGCTCCGGGCTCTCACTTCGCGCACGCGCGATTCGCTGGCCGGTCGAGGGAATTTCGAAGTAGCGGACGTCAGGGCGATCGCGGAACCTGTCGGGCTGATGCAGCCGATCGTCACGGACGCCGAACGGCTACGCACGATCCATCCCGAACTAGACGGGGAACTCGAAGCGTATGCGGGAAACCTCGGCGAGATGCAGGTGGCGCTCGATCAGATGCGATTCATGCTGATCGCGCGTCGCGCACATATCGAAGCGATGCGGAGCCATCTGGAAACGTTGGGCATGTGGACCGCCGCGGTGCGCATGACCCAGTGAGTTGATGCAGCGGCCCCTGCCATGAACGAGCGCTTGCTGGTATTCGATTGCCACGAAGCCTGGGTGCACCAGCTCCAAGCGCTTCCTCAACCGATGGATGTGGTCGTCGGCCTCCGCGGCCGCCAGACCGATGGTTGGGACGAAAGCATACGGCCAGTTCCGCCCAACGCAAGACTGGTTCGGTTGGATGAGGTGCTCCGCAGGCGACAAGCGTATCACTGCATCGTCGCCCAGAACCTTTCCGACCTTCTGGATGCAAAATTCCTTGAAGGCCCGCGTTTGCTGGTCATACATGAGACGCTCGATGGCGCCATGCGCGAGCAGGGCACGACCGTCCCCGCGCATGAGTTTCGGAGCGCTGTGTCCAAGTTCGTGAGAATGACTGGAACGCACGTGGTGGCCGTCTCGAAGCTCAAGGGGCGATCCTGGGGATTCGAGGACGACATCGTAGCGTTTTCAGCCGACCCGGCAGCATATCCTGTGTGGAAAGGCGATCTGGCGCGGGGCTTGCGCGTGGCGAATCATATTCATCGCCGACCGCGCATCTTGTTTTGGGAATTTCACCAGCAATCTTTCGCGGGGTTGCCGATTACGCTGGTTGGGAAAAATCCCGAGATGGATGGCGTCAAACCGTCCGCCGGCTGGGACGACTTGAAAGAAACATTCAGCCGGCACCGGTTCTTCATTCATACGGCTGACCCGGCGCTCGAGGACGGGTACAACATGGCGACGCTCGAGGCAATGGCTGCGGGCTTGCCAGTCATTGGGAATCGCCATCCGACTTCACCGGTGGAACACGGCGTCAATGGATTCTTGTCGGACGATGCGGCGGAATTGCGCGGCTATGCGGAACGGCTGCTCGCCGACCGCGAACTCGCCGCGCTGATGGGGCAAGCCGCCCGGAAGACCGTCGCTGAACGCTTTTCGAGCGCCCGATTCAGGGAAGACTTCAGCCGTTCGATTGAGATCGCACGCAGGAAATGGCAAGCGCACGCGCCGCTCGCGACCCAGCAACTATCTCCAGTCTAGCCTCTTGATGCAGCAATTGCCGCAGGCCAGCACAGGAACATAATCGGCGGAGGGTGCGTCCCTAAATTGAAACCGATGGCGGAGCGGGCTACTTAATGTAGCTCAACAGCGTGGGCAGATTGAGGATTTGCGACGTAGCAGTCAAAGCCGCTTGCTCGGCGACCTGAGATTCAGATTCGTTGGCGACGACCTGCGTCATGTTGGCGCCCACGAGAGCGTTCTGCTGCGTGCTCAGGTTCACTTGCTCTTGATTGAGGTAGGTTTGGGAGTTTTGGACTTGGTCGAGGGCGTTGCCGTAAAAGACGCGCTGTGTGGTGAGCTGCGAAAAAGCCTGCTGGACCTCGGTATTTGCAGCGTCGATTCCGTTGCCCGAAGTCAGAGCGTTCGCGAGATCGTTGAGCGCCTGAAATACATTGCCATTGGCGTTTGTAAAGATCTGGTCTCCGCCCACGTTGGTTTGCATCGACTGACCGTCTCCGATTTGGACGGAGGTGACGCCGGAGTTGCCGCTGTACTGGACTCCCGAAGGCGATGAGCCGCTTTGTGCGAACGGCTGGGTCGTGACGTTCGTTCCGGAGAAGATGTAGGTGCCCTCATACGACGTGTTTGCGAGCGCGAGCATTTGTTGCTGCAGTCCCTGGACTTGCTGGGCAATCGCCTGGCGATCCGACGTAGAAAGTGTTCCGTTCGCGCCTTCGGTTCCGACGGAGATTGCGGTGGTCATGATTTGAACGGCGTTGTTGAGCGCGGAATCCGCAGCCTGAAACTTTCCTTGCAGATCGGAGAGATTCGTCAGGAACTGATCGTTTTCGCTCGTAAGCGCGTCGTTGTTCACCAACGCGGAAGCGGCAGCGGGATTGTCGGAAAGATTGTTGACGCTGCGGCCCGAGGCCATTTCCTGGGTCGCGGTCTGCGCGTTTTGCTGCGCCTGTTCGATCGAAGCGATCAGGTCGGGCACGATGTTGGGATTGACGCGGATGCTCATGAACGTCTCAGTGTACCGAGCTGACCATGGTGATGACCGTCGAGGTGAGACTTTGGATCACGCTCGCGACCTGCGCCGCCGCCTGATAGGCTTGCTGATACTGAATCAGATTCGCGGCCTCTTCATTGATCGAGACCCCGGAGACACTGCCGATCTGGTTCTGTACCTGCTGAATGCTCGCCTGCGCGCCTTGCTGTTCGGATTGCGCCGTGGAAACGTCATTTCCAATTTGAAAGACGAGATTTGAGTACGCATTCAGGGGCGTTTGCCCGTTGACGATCGCCTGGTTCTGCAGCGCCAGCATGGCGTTGACATTCGAATTGTCCCCGGCAGTGCCATTGAGGCTCGCGGCGATCTGCGCCGGATCGGTGATCGCTACGCTCATAGTCGCAGCGGCACCCGTGCCGCCCGCGGGTGGAGGAACAAAGAAATTGCCGCCCGGATTTCCGTTGAGGTCGAACCCCGCCTGGTTGACCGAATTGAACGAGGTTTCCAGATTCGATGCGAGCGAATCGAGCGAAGAGATTATTGAAGGAATGGTTGTGTCCCGAGCCTGGAGAGCCCCGCCCAGCGCGCCTCCGCTGATGGTCGATGTAATGTTATTGCCCTGAGAATAGACTTCCTGGAATCCCGTCGCCGAATCCGGCTGGGTCGTCAGCTGGAAACTCTTGTTCCCAACGACGAGTGGCGCGCCGTTCGCGGTTGTCAGCGTGATGTTTCCGTTGCCAGCGTCGATTTCGGAGACATTGATCAGCCCGGAGAGTTGAGTGATCAACTGATTTCTCTGATCCAAGAAAGCACCGGCGTTCTGTCCGGTGGATTGCGCCTCGCTAACCTGACTATTCAGCTGCGCGATTTGAGGTAACAGCGAGTTGATCTGGTTCACGGACTGCGTAACGGAGGTATCGGCGTTTTGTTGCAGGGTCGCCAGGCTCGCGGAAGCGCTGTTGAAATTCTGAGCCATATTTTGCGCGGAGGTAAGGACAGCTTGCCGGTACATGGTATTCGATGGGTCGGTCGAGAGTTGCTGCAAACTATTGAAGAACGCGGTGATCGAGCTTTGCAAGCCGCTGCCGCTGGTTTCGTTAAACAGAGTCTGAACCTGCTGCATCGTGGTCAGAAAGGAATTGTACTGGCTCTGTTGCTGGGTGTCTTGATTCAAGAGCTGTTGCAGGACGCCGCTTTGCTGGCTGGTAATACCAGTGAGTTCGACGCCGGTGCCATATAGCTGACCACCCCATTGGACAGGCGGCGCTTCGGCGAAATTCGCGGTTTCACGAGAATAGCCGGGCGTATTCGCGTTGGCGATATTGTTGCTCGTGGTGCTCAGCGCGGCCTCGTCGGCGAGCATCGCCTGCACGGAAATGTTTAGAGCAGAGCCAAGCGTTCCCACGGAATTAGACCCTCTCCTCGTACGTCGTGCCGACGGCTCCGGGCGCGGAATACGTCGGCGCGAATGAATTAAACAGGTTCAACAGGACCTGCACGGTGCGCTTCGAACGGCGCAACATGGCTTGATGTGAATCGTTGATCCGTTTGAGCTCTACTTGCGCCGCGGCAATTCGACCCAGCGTGATCTGAATCTGTTCATCTTGGCGAACATCGCCGCCGGTCGCCGGTGGCCACGAGATTGCATCGGTGCAAGGGCGAAGACCGGCGCTTTGGGCGCAACGCACCTGCGCGTTGGTGATATCCGCGTCGAGGGAACGGATCTGCTTGCAAAACTGCTCCTGCTCCGCGATCCGCCGCTCCATCGCGCCGAGATCCATCGAGACAAAATCCGTGCGCGATTTCGCGAGGGTATCGGACAGCGCACCGAGAAGGTCCAGGCGCCGCTCCAGCAATTTCAGATATCGTGTGCTCTCTGACGTCACGTTTTATGCCAGCTCATCCAATTGATGGGATTCGTCCGCATCAGATTCCGCCACCGGAGGAACATTCACAGGTTTCTCCGGGGCCTTCGGTTTCGCGCCAGACTTCCGGTTGGGATGCTCCTGCCGATTCTCGGCAGGCTCTCCGAGGGGCTCAATCCGCGATGGCGTGATATCTGCCATGACGCCTCAGCTTCTCCTACGAGAACTAGCTCTTCCTCCCACTGCTACCGAGTTCAGAGATCATGGCATTGGCGATCTGCTCGTTCGTGGGCTTGTACGTGCCCTGTTGAACCTGTTGCCGCAGGGCTGCAACGCGATCGCTGCGGACGTCCGGTGTCTGCGCAAGTTGCGCCTTCAGCTGTTGCACCTGGCCGAGCGTTCCCGACAGCTGAACCGTATCCTCGACGCCCAACGGGGAGTTGGCGGACGCCGCCGCGTCGGACTGTTGCGTGGTGCGGTTCTTAGTCTGATCCACGTTGTCCGGCTGCACATTGCCGAGAAACTGGTTTGGATCAATTCTCATGTCTCATCCTCTGGCGGTTTGAATCGCCCCGCAGGCATCCTCGAAATCAGGTCAAGATGCCTCCCTAGATACACTTACCGCTCCCCTAGTACATCGGCCGGTTGCGCAAAAGCTTTAGCGGAATCGTTGAGATTCGCGGTCGTCTGAGCGTCGAGAGTTGGCTCTAAGTGCTTTAGAATCAGCTTGGCAATCCCAAGCCCACCAGCCTTGCCGACGGCTCCAGACATTATCTCGATGCCCCAATCATCCAAGGTGCCGTGGGCAGGGTCGGAATCCTCGGTGTCGGAGGCGCCAAAGCTCTGTTTCATGGACTTCCACATCGACGCGAGCAGGATGGACTCGAAATCGCCGGCTGCCTTCTTGAGCTTGCTGACTGCCGGAGAGTCGCCCGGTGCGGGTAGGCCGGGAGCGACTTGGGCGCCTGAAACCGCGACTTGAAGTGAGGGAGCATTGAGAGAGTTGGACGTCATTACAGCACCTCGAGATCGGCTTCGAGCGCGCCGGCAGCCTTGATCGCTTGCAGGATGGAGACTACGTCTCGCGCGGTGGCTCCGATGGTTTGCAGGCCCTTCACTAGGTCTTCGACTGTGGCGCCTTCCTTCAACTGAATGAGCTGCGCTGGCGCCTCCGATGCGTGCACCTGAGTGTCAGGCACGACCGTCGTTTGGCCGCCGGTGGAAAGCGGCGTTGGCTGAGAAACTTGATACTGCGTGCTGATCTCGATGGCCAGATTGCCGTGAAGAATCGAACATGCTCCGAGCGTCACCGATCCGCCCATGACGACGGTTCCGGTGCGCTCGTTGACGACGACTTTCGCCGGGGGTTGTACTTCGACCAAAAGATTTCCGATCCGCGCCATGAGTTCGGGCACGGCGCTCAGCCCTTGGGGGATGCCCACGATGTCCACGCGCCGGCTGTCCACCACGTGCGCTGCTTCCTTGCCCAATTCTTTGTTGATGGCCGCGGCGATATTGGAAGCAGCGGTGAAATCAGGATCGTGCAGAAGCAGGGAAAGAGAAGTCATATTGGCGAGACTGACCGCCGTATCACGCTCGATAATTCCGCCTTCCGGGACGCGGCCGACGGTGAGGTGATTGATCACTTTTACGTTGCCGTTGCTACCCGCGCTGTATCCTCCCAAAGTCAGAGGACCTTGCGCTACTGCGTAGACGGTGCCGTCGGCTGCTTTCAATGGCGTCATCAGAAGCAAGCCTCCGGCGAGGCTCTTGGCATCGCCGGCCGAAGAAACCGTGATATCGATCTTCATGCCCGGACGCGCGAATGGTGGGAGCGTTCCAGTGACAAATACCGCAGCCATGTTGTTTACGCGCACAGAGGTGGCTGGGACTTGCACTCCCATCCGCTGAAGCAGATTCGCCAGCGTTTGCGTGGAGAAAACCGTTTGCTGGCTGTCGCCGGTGCGGTTCAGGCCGACAACTACGCCATATCCCATGAGAGGATTGTCGCGGACGCCCTCGATCGTCGTGATGTCCCTAATGTGAATTCCGCTGGGCCGATCTTCTCCGGCCGCGCGGACGGGAAGCGCGTATCCCAGAGTTGCCAGCAGCATGACGACGAATAGGCGCGACACGAAAGAGCTCCTTTTAGAAACTGAAAAGCCTGAGTAGAACTCTCATGAGCAGGCTCGGTTTTGCCGAGGCGTCGGCAACGGCGCCCTTACCCTTGATTTCCAGCTCGATGCTCGTGACGGAGCTCGACAGAATCGAATTATTGCTCGCGATGTCACCCGGCCGCACCAACCCACGAAGAACGACGGTCTGCCGATCGTTGCCAACTGTGAAATCGCGGGAGGCTTCGATTGCCAGGACACCATTGGGCAACACTTCGACCACGCGCCCAGAGAGATTCAACTGGAGGTTCGAACTCATGGTCGATGCCCCCTTTCCGTCCAAAGCGGTGCTGGAATTGGCGGCCAGGAGATTCTGCATAGCGTTGTTGGCGCCGATTTTCCCGAGAAGCCCCGTAATCGCGGATTGCGTGGCGAACTGGCGCGACGTCTTATTTTCGCCACTGGTCGCAGCCGAGAAAGTATCCACGAGCTGAACGACGATCAGGTCGCCCGGCATGCGGGCCTTGTAGTCGGCAGCGACGTCCGAAAGCGGGCCGGAAGAGACCCACAGGCTTCCGGTCGTTGCGGGCTGTTGCGAACCCGCCGCACGGACCCGCGTCAGATAATCGTCGAGGGATGCGGAAGCCGGACCGGGCTTTTTCTTTTTGTCCTTCGTGGTTCCGGCCGCCGCAACCGATACACCAAGACCGAGCATCAGCGACAGGGCAAGCACAGGACGAATCTGATCACCAAATTTCATTGAGCCGAGCCCCCTCAGAAGATTGCTTCGAGCCGCCGCTCACCCGTCACTTTGGCTTGGAGTATCTTGCCGGTTTCGGGAAGCTTCACGCGGACGACCTGATGAAGTGCGCCACGCTCCAGCGGGTTGACGTCGAGCAGCATTTGCATTTCGCCGGAACTCACGAGCAATGTTGCGACTCTGCCAGGTTGAACCAGCGCCACGGAACTCGGTTGCGCATCGCTGACGAAATCCACCGGGGACCCATGTTGCGAGGAACGCCCGAGGGCCGAATCTTCAGGCCGAGATTGTTGCGGCGTCGTAGAGCGGCCAGCGACCGGTGATTTGAAGCGAACATCGTCAAGGGTCGGCTTGTTTCCCGGCGGGACGTCTTCCTCGCCGACGCGAACGGGAAGGCCGCGCTGCAATTCCGCCGTGACGAGGAAAGGCAACGAACCCCGCTGCGCCAGCACGAAGCGAGCCTCTTTTAACTCGTCGTCGAAATCCATCCGCCGGACCTCAAGGTGGGTGTCGGCGGAGGAGACCATCAACGATGGGAAAACGCGCAAATCATCCGGCTGCAGATTGGGATCGGAAAAGCCGTTTCGGCTGAGCGCCGTCTGAATTGCGGCGACTACTTCCTCGCGAGTGATGCGGCGCCCTGCTCGCCGAACAACGATCTGTTGCGGAATGTCGAGTTCGCGGGCCATTTCCGATCCCAACAGATTCGCGACCGTATTCCTTTCCAGGATTCTCGTGCTTCCTGGTTGCGGGGCCGCACCGATCAACACGCCCTGTGCCTGCACGCGCACTCCCGCGGGAACCTTTGGCGGCAGCAAGTCCGAGAGAAAGATGGACTGTCCGCGGACCTCGACTTCGCCGGGCAGCGTGACCGCGACGCCGCACGCGGCCGGCGTGGCGGCGCTGAGCACGAGCGTGAGGACGGCCAATGCCGGAGATGTGTATTTGTCTTTCACTATTTTCCCCATTAGTGAGACATCGCGTTGACGTCTTGAAACATCTGGTCGGCCGCCTGAACGACCTTGGAGTTCGATTCGTAGGAGCGCTGGGCGAGAATCATCTCCACGAATTCCTCGACGACATTGACGTTGGATTGCTCAAGCGAGCCCTGCTGAATCGATCCGAGACCTTCGTTGCCGCCGGGAGTGCCGATCAGCGCATCGCCGGACGCCGTGGTCGGAAGGAACAGGTTTTGACCGACGCTATTGAGGCCGCCGGGGTTGGCAAACGTCGCGAGTTGAATTTGGCCGACCTGCTGGGCTTGCTGCTGGCCGGGAAGCGAAACGCTGACCGTCCCATCGGTGCCGATGGTGATGTTCGTCTGGTTCTGGGGAATGGTGATGGGGGGCTGGAGCTGATATCCATCCGACGTGACGACGTTCCCTTGTGAATCGAGCTGAAACGCTCCCGAGCGAGTGTAGGCCAGTTCTCCAGTGGGCAGCTGGACTTGGAAAAATCCAGCGCCTTGGATGGCCAGGTCGAGCGGGTTTCCGGTCGAGTCGAAATCGCCCTGCGCCTGAACCATTTCCGAGGCGGACGATCGGGCGCCCAAACCAATCTGCAGACCAGCAGAGATCGTGGTCTGCTGCGTGGAGGCTGCGCCGGGCATGACCAGGCTTTGATAGAGCAAATCCTGGAATTGCAAGCGCCGCTTGCGGAAGCCGGCCGTGCTGGCGTTCGCGAGATTGTTGGCGATGTTATCCAGGTTGAGTTGCTGGGCGATCATTCCGCTGGCGGCCGTATTCAGTGCACGAAACATTCTGTTTTCTCCTTGGAAGTTTAGACTCGCGACAACTGCTCGACAGCGGTCTGGTTGAAATCGGTGTTAAAGATCGAAAGCGCGCGCTGCATCATTTCGGCGTTGCGCTGCAGATCGATCAAGGCGACGGCGCTCATGACCGGATTGCTGTTGGAGGCTTCCAGCATTCCTTCACGGAGCTGCGCCGCAGGAGCGGGCTTGGCGGCGCCGGCAGGCGCGGTGAAATCCGTGTTGCCCTCAAGCGTGAGCGGCGTGTTGGGAGCGAAATCGACGACTTTCACGGTGGACACGATTGCGCCGTCGACGGAGACAGTCCCATCAGTGCTGACCGTGAGCTTGCCGGAGGGGAGCTGAATGGGCCCGTCCTCGCCCTGGAGCAAATTGCCTTCGGAATCGACGAGCTGGCGCTGCGTATTGAGGCTGAAGTTGCCGTTTCGGGTGTACCGTTCGGCGCCTGCTTTGGTCTTGACGGCAAAGAATCCGCTGCCGTCGATTGCGAGGTCCGTGTCGTTGCCGGTTGGATTGAGCGAGCCGGCGGAAAAATCAGTGCGCGAGCCGCCCAGCAAACCGTAGTTGTTGATGGCCTGATTGATGGGGGTGAGGCGCTGGTTGTGGAGCGACGTCATCAGCGCGCTGTAGAATTCCTTCTGCGCCTTGTAGCCCGTCGTATTCGTGTTGGCGAGATTATTGGCCACGAGATCGAGCGACTGCATTCGCGCTGCGAGCCCCGTGAAGGCAGAGTAAAAGCCGCTGTCCATCGAATCCCTCCCGCGTAGGTTAGAAGCACACTGAGGGCCACATTAGCGCCTTCTAATGCGCGGAAAGATCAATGATTCCTGTGGATTATAGGGAGGGTTGAATGTCGACGCAGCGGCCGAAATTGAGCGCGCGTGGATGTTGCCTAGTGAGCTCGATAAGTGGGCAGAATCTTCCGGGAGGCGGTTGCTATCAGCCCATCAAGAGAGCCGCCGGAAGTCCGTGGCATCGACCTGTTCGCTTCTCAAGAACTGGGCCAGGGCCGCGCGGTCCTCGTCCCGTAATTGCGGGAGGCAAATTTGAAGGAATGCATCAACGCTGCCCTCGACATAGGCTGGCTCTTTGGTTTGAGCTTCGACGCTTTGGTCGGACAACAAACTCGAATAACGATCTCCCACGGCCACGATCTCGACGAGGTTGGGATCCCGAGTCGCGTCTGAGGGACAGTGGTGATTTTCGAGCACATCGATCAGCGACGGAGAAAGCTTCCACGCGGAGCCCAGGGAACGTCCGACCTCGCAATGATCGAGTCCAAAATAGTCGCGCTCAACCGCCGGCGTGTCCAGCCAACCGGTGGGAGGTGTGCCACCGTCCACTTCCTCCTCACGCGCCACGATCAGCAAAGGCAATCGACCAATGTCGTGCAGCAACCCCGCCACATATGCTTGCTCGGTTTCGGCGCAGCCCGCGCGCTGGGCGGTGCTCGCGCTTAACGACGCGGCGAGAAAGCTGTGTTGCCAGAATGTCAGCACATCGTGTCTGGAGAGCTGGCACCCCGAAAACCGGACGAAAGCGCAGCTCAGAATGAGCGTGCGCAATCGCTCCGAACCCAGCAAAACGACAGCCTCTGGAATTGCAAGCACTCGCCGCCGATGACCGCTGAGAGCCAAGTTCGCGAGACCGAGAATCTGAGAACTGAGGCTCGAATCGGTGCGAATGATTTTCGTCACTTCGTTGAGATCCACGGAAGAATCACTTAGCAGGGCATTCAGCCGGATGACGTAGCTTGGAAGCACCGGAAGGCCGTTCGAGACAACCGCACTGACTCGGCGTTTCCGGCGTTCTCGTGCGTCGAGGGAAGTGACGCGAACTTGTTGTTCCAATTGCACGGTCGATATCCCCGGGGCGCGACGAATCCAAATGCTGCGTGCGCCTCATGAGCTTCATCGGCAGTTGGAACGAAGGCTTTAGCCCGTTGCAAGGTGATAAATAGGGAACTTTCTTCGCCGTCCCGGGAGGATTGAGACAGCCCTATCCCTGGGCTTGCCGCGACGGGACTGGTTGGGCTTACGCTTTCAGCAATTCGGCCTGCGGAGGGGCGCCCGACAATTCCGTAACGCGCAACCCGAACTTGCCGTCGACGACCACGACCTCACCGCGGGCAACAAGGCGTCCCGCGACGAGCAATTCGGCGGGTTCACCGACCTGGCGGTCGAGTTCGATTACGGAGCCGGCCGACATCGACAGGATGTCGCGCAGCAAGAGTTGGCGGCCGCCGAAACGGATCGTGGCTTCCAGTTTTACGTCGAAGAGTAGATCAAGATTGGAACTTGGTCCTGCGGCTTGGCTTGCGCTCATTGTGGACGCTCCCGAAGTTTTTTGGGCTGGACTAACGGCCGAAGTTTCTTTTTCCAAGGCTATCAGCGATTGAGCAAGTTCGGTGGACGGCCCGAGAACGATCGTGACCGGTTTGAACTTCTCCGCGCTGATACGCAATCCTTCACAGATCAAATCGGGTTCCGCATTCTCCGTACCCGAGGGAATGATTTCGAGTTTGGCTGCTCCGCGAACCCAGTGGGACGACGTCAGTGTTGCAGCCGTGCGGCTGATTAATTCCGTCAGCGCGCCGCGTTGCGCGTCATCGAGTTGGGACGCACGGCTGGCGGCATCCGGCGTCATCACGAAGCTGAGCTGAAGCGCTTCCGGCTCGGACAGGACGAGCTTCATCGTTCCCTTGAGCTGCCCACTGCCGCTCAACGTCGCGCAGTATTTCCTTTCTTTCATCTGAGCGAGCGCACCGGCGCAGCTCTTGGCATCAACCTTTTCGATCGAGACGCCGGCCAGGCCTGCCTCCATGAGAACCTGCAGAAAACTGCGGCACCACCCCTCAACGAATTGCGAGATACCCGGACTTGGCGCGAGGATCTTCACGCTACTTTCCGTCCTTATCCGGGGCAATCGAAAGCACCTTTTCGACTTGCGCTCCGCGCTGCGAGCCGCATCCGACGGGAGCGGCCAGAAACATGTTTTTCCCCGCGACGTTCAAATGAATCGGTTCGGTGGCGCGCACTTCGAGGACCAGCACGCTGCCGGGCTGGAGCTTGAAGACTTCGCGAACGGAGACCGGGCTGGGCGGGAGCACCAATTCCGTCTCGAAGCGGCTGTTGAGCAAGACTTCCTGGAGGCGGGCGCGGTCTTTCTGTGAGTTCGACGGCTCGGAAAAAGGCATCTCGATGGCGGCTTCGCGGAGCAGGGAAGCAGAAAGAGCGGACGGAAAACCCACGGTGAATTTGCTCTGGGCTTCCATCAGGGTGACATCGAACGTCACCGACAATACCTTTTCCGAGG
>Ga0116111_1002141_pt1 | contig 12437 bp, 12 predicted proteins | sample June2015DPH_8_10_FD_89720 | JGI IMG/M metagenome (GOLD analysis project Ga0116111, IMG submission 89720) | Peatland microbial communities from SPRUCE experiment site at the Marcell Experimental Forest, Minnesota, USA - June2015DPH_8_100 | ecosystem: Environmental > Terrestrial > Soil > Wetlands... | reverse complement strand
GGGCTACCGAAGGATGTATGGTGAGACAACGAATCTGTGGCGGAAGCCTCTGTATTTACGAAATACCTCCCTATTTAGTGTGATGGCGCGGGAGGACGCGGCGCGATCCTGGTGGGCTAAATTCTCTCGCCTGGGAGGTACGAATAAGCGCGTGCCTGAGAGTAGACTTACTCCTTATCGTCTCTCTCCGGATGCCGCCAGGGGTAGAGCAGGCACCTAACCATCCAATGGGTTGAGGACGGGAACATGGGAACCACATCTGGTCCGCCCGTTTTCGGAAACGGGCTATCCGTGGAGACCGGGGAAGGACGGATGTGGGGCGGAGCCCTCGTAGTAGTCTGGGGATGGGAAAGCCATCCACATGGCGAAGGGGGGCAGGAGATCGATAGGTTTTTGATGCCGGAGAAATCTGTGGACACAGATGCAAAGACTGATAAGGTCTGGTTACTCGGCGTGCAGAAGAAACTCTATCAGTGGAGTCGGGAAAACCCCGAAGGAGCCTACCGCGAGCTGTGGGGTTGGGTTGTTGACATCCGCAACCTGCGGTGTGCCTGGAGAACTGTAGCCTCAAACAAGGGCAAAAGAACGTCGGGCGTCGACGGGGTCACTGTCAAACGTATCCAGAAGCTTGGAGTAGACACATATCTTGAAGGCGTGAGAAAGGAGCTGCAAGATCGTTCTTACACACCGTCTCCCGGCCGAAGAGTATGGATACCCAAGCCCGGCAAGCCGGGGGAGTTCCGGCCCCTTGGAGTGCCAACCGTAAAAGACCGTGTAGTGCAGTGTGCCCTGAAGCAGATCATCGAGCCGCTGTTTGAAGCCGCGTTCCTTCATGTATCTTATGGCTTCAGGCCCGGACGGAGTTGCCACGGAGCGTTAGAGCATATCCGCAGGGCAATCCGTTCCCCAAAGAAGGCGGACGATGGTAGGAAGAACAGCTTCCCCTACCCCTGGGTCATTGAAGGCGACATTAAAGGCTGCTTCGATCATATCGACCATCATCAGGTAATGGAAAGAATCCGCCGCCGTTGCGCTGACAGGAAGGTGAATAGACTGCTCCTTATGTTCTTGAAAGCAGGTGTTCTCTCGGAGGATCAGTTTGTTCGTACCAACGCGGGGACGCCCCAAGGGGGGATTCTTTCGCCGCTCCTCGCCAACGTTGCGCTCGGTATCATTGAGGAGAAGTATGAGCGGTGGGTCTATTGGTCCAGGTCGAATGATGGATTGAAAGCAGCCCAGGGTGCCCGTGAGAGGGACAGAAGGGCGGGGAGGTCCGTATTCCTTCCGATCCGTTATGCAGACGACTTTGTTGTCCTCGTGTCAGGAACGTACGAAGACGCGCTTAGGGAAAAAGAGGCGCTTGCCAGTTATCTGAAAGATGCCGCGAGGCTTGACCTCTCGGTTGAGAAAACCCACGTTACCGCAATCGAAAAGGGGTTCGAGTTCCTGGGGCATAGAGTCCGTGTAAAATGGGACAATCGGTACGGCCTTGGTCCACGAGTTGAAATCCCGAAGCGGAAGGTGCTGGACATACGCTACCGGATAAAGCAGGTGACCACACGGACTACCAGGTGGCCGCTTGAAAAGCTCCTCCGGAAGGTGAATCCTATCCTTCGCGGTTGGGCGAACTTCTATCGGTTCTGTATAGGGGCAAAGACTGTCTTTAACGCCCTTGACTGGTATGTGGGGCAGAGAACCTGGCGGTGGATGACGAAGAAGTGCCCAAAGGCACGGGCCAGTGAAATATGGCGCTCTTGCAAGCGAGTTGGAGGACGGCGTATCTGGCGCGACGGGAAGGAAGAGCAGTTTCTTGCAGGGCGGCTCACGGTTGAACGGTATGATTTAAAATGGGTGCGACGGCCCGATTATGCATGATCTCTGGAAAGCCGGATACATAACGAAAGGTGTACGTCCGGTTTGGCGAGGGGCTACGGGAGACTGATGGTTGAAAGACCATGCGGCGCCCGTAGTCTACTCTACCGCCGTGATCGAGGGGTCGCGAGCCGGAGCATACATTTTGGTATGTGAGGACTCGCGGCGCCGATGAGACAGGCGAAAGGCGCGCAAAGATCCCGGCCGCCCCCACCCCCGCTCGACATTATTGTCGAAATATCCTATACTTTTTACGACCTTTTTGTCATGATGCGAAAGCACCCGGCGGCCGGCAAGGCGCCAAAGGGGCGCAATCTGCACATGTGTGAGGGTAGTGAGCAATGGCACTACTATTGCTAATAGCTGGATGAGGAGGACCCCGCCTATGAAAAGCATCGCGTTGGTCGCCGTGGTCGGCAGGCCCCGGCAGTCTGTGAATCCTTGAGCGTCATGCTCCGGGACATAGAGCGGAAAAAGCCCGTGACGATTCGATTCTTATCAGTTCTGTGCGCCCTGATCCTCTTTGCGCCCCCCGTCTATGCCCAGCAGTCGTACCGCGAGTTCGAGAGAGAGCTCAATCTTTCCGGGTACCAAAAGGCGCAGGTAGCCGGCATCAAGAGGAAATATATGAACGAGTGGAGGGCCCTGAACGATGAGTCGGCACGGAAGCGGCTCCAGCTGAGGGAAATGGACCGAAACCGGCCGGACCGGAGGGAGGGGGCGGAAAGACTGAGAAGGGACCTGGACCAGATAGAAGCGTCAAGGCAGCGGCTGTTCCGCAGCTACCGAGGAGAGATATCGACGGTGTTTAACAATGAGCAGAGGGGACAGTTCTACAGGTTTACGGAGCAGGAGAACAGGAGAGCCGCGAGGCCCATGGACCAACAACCAAGGCGCCGGTTTTATGCAAGATAAGAAACTCCTTTTCCCGCTCCTCCTTTTCGGCATATTCTTCGTGCTCATCGGTATTACCGGCTTTTTTCAAATTGCCATCACAAAACGGAACATGGAGGGGTTGTTGCTCGACCAGGCCGAGACGTTGTTCCAGAGTGTTGCGAGAGAGATAGAAATGGACATGGAATATCTCACCCTCATCGAGAAATCACCCTCTATCATTACCCCTAACTTTCTCAACGTCATGGCCTATGACGAGGCAATTGTCGACGATCTGTACAGCCGGTTCAGCAAGGCAACGGAGCTCGAGCAGGCCGGCTCGTCCCTCAAGAACGTCTTTATCGCCGATAGAAACGGGAAGCAGTTGCTGCGAAAGGGCGCTATAAACGTTGAAAAGGCAGCACTCAACCTCCTTCTCAAGAAAGACAGGCAGACGGTCATAAGGATGCCCAGCGACAAGGATCTCGGCCTCTTCATGGGGATAAAACTGGCCGATAGGCTCCTGTTTTTCGCGTTGAGCCCGGAAGAGCTTGAAAACCTCCGGAAGATCTATATCATGAAAACAATCATCGAGAACGAGGGGAAAAGGCTGAATATTGCAGACGTCACGATTTACGACGGCTCGGGACGCATTTACCTGGGCTCGGGCAAGAGGCCGAAGCATGTGCTCAGCATCCTGAAGCCCCTGGGTTCCCGCTATTTCCCCAACTACTCCATGGAGATATTCGTATCCGACAGGCTCGCGAGCGACACCATCAGGCGGACCAGCGCGAATTTCATCATGCTGCTGTTTTTCCTCGTCCTCGGAGGGGCCGGGGGGATTTACCTGATATTCCGGCTTGAAAGAAAGCACGCGGTCAAGCTGAATGAGATGGAGAAGGACATGGTCATGAAAGAGAGGCTGGTATCCCTCGGGAGACTGGCTTCCGGCATGGCCCACGAAATACGAAATCCCCTCAATGCAATCAGTATTTCCATACAGCGATTGAAAAGGGAATTCGTTCCCGAACACGAAAAAAAGGAAGAATATCATAAGTTCCTCGATATCGTGCGCGGAGAGCTGCAGCGGGTCAACCGCATCGTGGAGGAGTTTCTCCTTTCCACAAAGGCCGGTCAGAGCATGGAGCCACATAATCTCCGCGGGGTCATCGAGGAAGTGGTCACTATGCTCAGGGAAAAGGCGGACCGCGCGGGCATCGTCATCCACAACGAGACCGGCGGGCAGGTTATCCTTGAATTCCAGAAAGAGCGGATGAAGCAGGTCCTCTATAATTTGATCATGAACGGTATTGAAGCCGTGAGCAAGGGGGGGAGCATCCATATATCGACCTCGCTCAACAGCGTCCACGTCCGGGTCTACATAAAGGACACGGGCCCGGGGATCAGGAAAGAGGATCTCCCGAAGGTTTTCGAGTATTACTACACGACAAAGGATAAGGGCATGGGCTTGGGCCTGCCTCTCTCCTACATGATCGTGAAAGACCATGGGGGAGACCTGCAGGTCCTGAGCGAGGAGGGGAAGGGCACTACCTTTGTGATAACTTTACCGTCGAAAAAGGGGCCGTAATATGGGAAGAATGGGTATTTTGATCGTGGAAGATGAAGAAACGCAGCGGGACCTGCTCGAGGGCCTGCTGAACAAGGAAGGCTATGCAGCCACGGGCGCAGGCAACGGAGAGCGCGCGCTCCAGCTCGTAAAAGACCATACCTTCGAAATTGTGCTCCTCGACTACAAGCTGCCCGATACGGACGGGCTGACCGTGCTCAAGAAGCTGAAGGAAATGAACCCGGAGATCCAGGTCATCATGATCACCGCCTTCGGCAGCATAGAGAACGCCGTAACGGCCCTCAAGGCAGGCGCCTTTGAATACCTGACCAAACCCATCGATCTCGACGACCTCTTCTTCAAAATAAAGAAAGTGGAGGAGCGTCTGCACCTCATCCATGAAAACCTGGTGCTGAAAGAAGCCCTGAAGGACAGGATGAAGTCGGAAAACATCGTCTACGCCAGCGAAAAGATGCACGAGATCGTGAGCCTCATCGTGAGGGTGGCAAAGACGGATTCCACGTGCATGGTGCAGGGCGAAAGCGGGGTCGGTAAAGAGATCGTGGCCAACCTCGTCCACGAATTGAGCGAGAGAAAACACCAGCCCCTCGTGAAGGTCAACTGCTCTGCCATTCCCGACACACTCCTCGAAAGCGAGCTTTTCGGCTATGAGCGGGGCGCGTTTACAGGGGCATATCAGAAGAAACTGGGGAAGTTCGAGCTAGCCAACAAGGGAACCATCTTCCTCGACGAGATCGGCGATGTGCCCCTCTCCTTGCAGCCCAAGCTGCTCCGTGTGCTCCAGGAGAGAGAGATAGAAAGACTCGGCGGCCTCTATCCTATCAAAGTCGATGTCCGCATAGTGGCGGCAACCAACAAGAACCTCGATGAAGAGGTAAAGCAGGGCCGCTTCAGGGAAGACCTCTTCTACCGCCTGAACGTAGTGCAGATAGAGATTCCGCCCTTAAGGGAGAGGAAGGAGGATATCCCTCTATTTCTCGATTTCTTCCTGAAAAAATTTAACCAGAGACACAGGAAAAACGTGAAAGGATATGCAAGAGAGGCCCGGGATGCCCTTATCAAGCATGACTATCCCGGGAATGTGAGAGAGCTCGAGAACGTCGTGGAACGCGCCGTCGTCCTGGCAAGGGGAGAGTACATCACGAGGGAAGACCTCTCCATGTTCAACACGGCCGAGCCGCTGTCCGCCGACGGCAGCATGAAGCAGGTGGTTGAATCGGTGGAGAAGAGGATGATCACTGAAGCCCTCGTCTCTACCAACTGGGTACAAACAAAAGCTGCGGAAGCAATCGGTGTCAGCGAAAGAATGTTGAGGTATAAGATGAAGAAACTGAGTATTGCGAAGGAGGGGGGAGGCTCCAGCGGCTCTGCCGATGGAGGGGGCGCTGAGCCCTAATAAAGGCCTTTGTGAGGGGGGAGGCTCCGTGAGCTTTGCTCATGGAGGGGGCGCTGAGCCCCGGTAATAGCATGTTGAGGTATAAGATGAAGAAACTGGGTATTGCGAAGGAGGAGTGACGGGCTCGGTTTATTCAGGGGGGAAGCGGCCCCGCTCTGTTTTTTTCCGGCTTTCAACGGAGAACACAGGCTCCTCCACGGATTCGCACCTGCAGATGGGACACTTCCCCGGCTTTTTCAACCTGCCCCTCTTGCGGAAAACAAAGCCGCACTTGTTGCATCGCGCCGGCAACACCACGAGCTTGTACTCGCCCTTGTTCATGGTTTTGCGGATGTGCTCAAGATGTTCGTAAACGTCTCTTTCCGGGATCCTGAGCTCGTTCGATATCTCTCTTCCTGAAAGCGGCCCTTCTCTCAGGAGCATGACTATTCTTCGCCGAAGCGTCTCATACCTTTCCTCGGGTACAACCGGTTCCTTTGTCCTCTTGAGCGCGGCCATCAGCCTCTCGTCAGCATACCATACACAACATTGTAAGCGCGGACAGCCGGATATTCCACTACAGTCCATGGGGCAATCCCGATTTGAGTGAGAGCGTATGACACCCTTCCCGAGATGCGCGGCGGGGCCGCGGAGCGTAAAGGCGGGATCTCGCGGGAGTTGCAAAATCTTATCTCCTCCTGTAATATGCGTACAGGGAGATGAGGAGGCGCCATGACATTGATGGATGATTTGAGAAGAAAGACCGAGGATGGCCTGAAGACGCTCAAGGAGACCGCAGAGGGAATCGCCTTCAACGTCGAAAAACAGGCGAGAATAGCCGGAAAGAAGATGGATATCCTGAGGATTGAGAGGAAGGTGCGGAGGCTGTATACCGAGGTAGGTGAGTACGTCTACGGGGAATTCGCGCTGGAACGGCCCATTGCGATGGAAACCCCTTTCCTGAAAGAGAGCATGACGGCCATCTCCGAAATGAAGGCGGAGATACGAGAGATAGAAAAGGAGATCGAAGAGGTGCGCAGCACGCAGCCGCCCGGACACGAGGACCGGTGAGGTTTTGTAACCTTTCCCTCAGCCGTGACCTTGAGGGGGCACTGCGCGACGTCCGCGATAGCTTCGCCCCTGCATAGAGGGTGAGAAGGCGCACCGTCGCTACAGATACTTTTCCGCAAGTATCTCCGCGATCTGGACGGCGTTGAGGGCCGCGCCTTTCCTGATGTTGTCGGCGACAATCCACATATTCAGGCCGCAGGCAATCGATTCGTCCTTCCTTATCCGGCCCACAAAGGTCTCGTCTTTCCCCGCCGCGTATATCGCCATGGGGTACAGGTTCTTCTTCGGATCGTCCACGACGACTACACCCGGCGCCTTTGAGAGGATCTTCCGGGCCTTATCGGGCGTCAGCGCTCTTTCGAACTCCACGTTGACCGATTCCGAATGGCTGTAAAAAACCGGCACCCTGACAGTCGTCGCCGTTACCTTGATGGAGGGGTCCTCCATGATCTTCACCGTCTCCTTCGCCATCTTTATCTCTTCCTTCGTATACCCGTTTTCCAGGAAGACATCGATATGGGGAAGGCAGTTGAATGCAATCTGATGGGGGTAGACGCTGTGGGTCACTTCCCTGGCGGCGTAAATGGCCGTCACCTGCGACTCGAGCTCGGCTATCGCCCTCTTTCCCGTGCCCGATACGGCCTGGTACGTGGAGACAACCACCCTCTTAATCTTTGCGGCATCGTGTAGCGGCTTGAGGACCACCACCATCTGTATGGTGGAGCAATTCGGGTTCGCAATGATGCCCCTTTTCTTGTAGCCCGCGATGGCGTGGGCGTTCACCTCGGGCACGACGAGGGGGACATCCCGGTCCATTCTGAAGGCGCTCGTATTGTCGACAACGACGCAGCCGCTCGCGGCGGCGATGGGGGCGAATTTCCGGCTGACCGAGCCGCCCGCCGAGAAGAGGCCTATGTCGATCCCCTTGAAGGAATTCTCTTTCAGGACCTGCACGGTGACGTCATGCCCCTTGTAGCTCAGGCTCGTACCCGCGCTCCTCTCCGATGCGAGGAGCACCAGGTTCCCCACCGGAAATTTCCGCTGTTCGAGCATTTCTATCATCTCATTTCCTACCGCCCCGGTGGCGCCGACAACGGCCACGTTGTAAGCCTTCATTTCCTTTCCTCCAGTTGCCTTCTCAGGTGGTTTATCAGCCCTCCCTCGCTGATCAGCTCCAGCATGAAGGGAGGGATGGGCAACGCCTGTACCTCTGCCCGCGCAGTCTTGATCAAACCCGTTGCCAGATCGACCTCGATGGTCTCCCCGGCGCTCACGGCGTCGCAGATGTCCGCCTCGAGCAGGCCAAGGGCCTGGTTGAAGGCGTTGCGGTAGAATATGCGGGCGAAGCTCTTCGCGATCACCACAGGTATCCCCAGGGACAAGATGGCAATGGGGGCATGCTCCCTCGATGAGCCGCAGCCGAAATTCGAGCCCGCGACAATGATGTCGCCCCTTCGAACGCTCCGCGCAAAGTCGGGGGCAAGCGGCTCCATGCAGTGCTGCCCCAGCACCAACGGATCCGTATATGCCAAATAACGGGCAGGGATAATGATGTCGGTATCGATGTTATCGCCAAATTTCCAGACTCTTCCGCTCAGCATCACGCAACCTCCCTCGGGTGGGCTATCTCCCCTTTTACCGCACTCGCCGCCGCGACTGCTGCCCCTGCAAGGTATACCTCGCTTTCGGGATGGCCCATTCTTCCCACGAAATTCCTGTTTGTCGTCGACACGGCCCTTTCACCCCGGGCCAGTACGCCCATGTGGCCCCCAAGACAGGGACCGCATGTGGGGGGTGAGATAATACAGCCGGCATCGAGGTATGTGTCGAAATAACCCCTGTTGAGGGCAGTGTGATAGATGCCCGGAGTGGCGGGGATGACAATGCATCTCACGTGTTTGGCCACCTTCTTCCCCCGAAGGATTTTTGCGGCGATCTCCAGGTCCTCCAGCCTTCCGTTGGTGCACGAGCCGATAATCACCTGATCTATGCCGATATCCCGCACTTCTTCCACGTTCTTCACATTGGAGGGAAGGAAAGGAAGGGCCACCTGGAGCCCCAGGTCGCTCACGTTGATCTCGGTGACCTTGCGGTAAGGGGCGTCAGGGTCGCTTTCAAAGACCTTGTACTCTCTCCCGGCGCGGCCCTTTATATACTCGAGCGCTTTCCGGTCGACCCTGAATATGCCGTTTTTTGCGCCTGCCTCGATCACCATGTTTGCCGCCGAAAACCTGGAATCCATGGAAAGGTCTTCAATGGCTTCCCCGTCAAATTCCATCGCCTGGTAGCGAGCGCCTTCCACGCCTATCATACCGATGATGGAGAGGATCAAATCCTTCCCTGTCACCCACGGCTGCCATTTCCCCTTGCAGACAAATTTTACACTCTCCGGCACCTTGAACCAGAGAGACCCCGTCACCATGGCATAGGTAAGGTCCGTGCTGCCCACACCCGTAGAGAAGGCGCCTAGCGCGCCGTACGTGCAGGTATGGCTGTCAGCGCCCACCACCACGTCTCCCGGCCCCACGAGGCCCTGCTCCGGCAGAAGGGCATGCTCGATGCCGCACGCGCCGCCTTCGTAGAAGTTGGTAATCCCATGTTTCTCTGAAAATTCGCGGATGATCTTGCAGTTCTCCGCGGACTGGATATCCTTATTCGGCGTGAAGTGGTCGAGGACGAGGACGACCCGCTCCGGGTCAAACACGGACTTCGCGCCCGCTTTTTCGAATTCCTCCAGCGACAGGGGAGCGGTAATATCGTTGGCGAGGGCGATATCGATCCTTGCCTCTATGATTTCCCCCGCCTCCACATGGTCCCTCCCTGCGTGGCAGGCCAGTATCTTCTCTGTCACCGTCATGCCCATGTCAAACCCCCTTTGCGTTCCTCTTCTTCACGAACTCAAGCTTGTTCAGGGCGTTTATGTACGCCTTGCCCGACGCGACGATGACGTCCGTATCGACGCCTTTTCCGATTACCGTCGACCCCTTTTCCTGCAATTTGACAAAGACTTCACCCTGCGCATCGGTCCCGCCCGTGATGGCGTTGATGTAGAACTGCAGCAGCTTGCTGTTTGTCTTGATGATCTTCTGTATGGCTTTGAGCGTCGCATCGACCGGACCATCGCCAAAACCCGCCTCCTGGTGCATCTGGCCGTCGACCTCGATCCTCACGGTGGCCGTGGGTATGGCCATGTTGCCGCAGACGACGCTGAGATACGCCATCCTGTACTTCTCGGGGACGCACTACCTCGTCCATGATGATCATCTCAATGTCTTCATCGTAGACTTCCTTCTTCATGTCGGCCAGGGCCTTGAACCTCTTGAAAACCAGGTTAAGCTCTTTGTCGTTGAGGGTGTAGCCCAGGTTTTCTATTCTCTCCCGGAACGCGTGCCTGCCCGAATGCTTGCCCAGGATCAGAAAGCTCTTCGGTATGCCGACGGACTCGGGAGTCATGATCTCAAATGTCAGCCTCGCCTTGAGCAGCCCGTCCTGATGGATGCCCGACTCGTGGGCGAAGGCGTTCGTCCCCACAATGGCCTTGTTCGGCTGTACGGGCGCGCCGGTGACCGACGTAATAAGCCTGCTCGTAGGATAGATCTTTTCGCTCACGATCCCCGTATCGAAGGCAAAGAGGTCTTTCCGGGTCCGCAGGATCATGACGACCTCTTCAAGGGCCGTATTGCCCGAACGCTCACCGATACCGTTGATGGTGCATTCTACCTGCCGCGCGCCGGCCTTCACTGCCGCGAGAGAATTCGCCACGGCGAGACCCAGGTCGTTGTGGCAGTGGACACTCACGACAGTTCCGGAGATGTTGGGGACATGCTCCGTGATATAGCGGATCAGGGCGGCAAATTCGTCGGGGACCGTATACCCCACCGTGTCAGGGACGTTTATCGTGGTCGCCCCTGCGTCGATAGCCACGGCAAAGACGCGGCACAGGTAGTCCCAGTCGCTCCTGGTCGCGTCCATGGCTGAGAATTCCACATTGGCGGCATACCGCGCCGCCCTCTTCACCGATTCCTCGGTCATCCTGAGCACCTCGTCCCGGCTCTTCCGCATCTGGTACTTGAGATGTATGTCGGAGGTCGAAATAAAGGTGTGAATACGCGGACGAGCCGCATGCTTGACGGCTTCCCAGGCGCGGTCGATATCATCGAAATTGGCCCTGGCAAGACCGGCCACCTCGCAGTTCTTCACCACCTCTGCAATCTGTTTGACCGACTCGAAGTCCCCCTCCGAGGCGATAGGGAAACCCGCCTCGATGATATCGACGCCTAAAGACTCGAGCTGTTTGGCAACCCTCAGCTTTTCCTGGGCATTCATTGTATTGCCGGGAGACTGTTCGCCGTCCCTCAGGGTCGTGTCGAAAATAGCCACGCGCTCTGTCATCTTATCCCCTCATCGTGCCGCATACCTGCTCAAGCAGTGCGTCCTCGTTCTCGATCTCCGCCTCGATCAAAAGAGAGAAAAGGTTATCCCGCACCCCTGTCCCATCGATCTTCACCGCATCTTTTTCGGTGGTTATCACCATCTCCACGCCCTGCAACGACTCTATACGCCTCAGATCCTCTCTGTGGTAGCGGTAGTGGTCGGGAAACTCGACCGTCCGCACCACATCCGCGCCTATCTCTTGAAGGAGCCTGAAAAAAGAGCTGTTATCGCCCAGCCCTGAAAAGGCCAGCACCTTTTTTCCCCGGATATGGCCGTAATCGACCATCGCCCGGTCCTTCAGCCGGCACAGATGAAGGGGGCGGTACCGGACGTGAAAGACCGGTATGCCGGCCGTAAGGGCCCCGGCGCGACCGTCCATCTCGCCCCGGTTGACCAATAGTATATCGGCTTTCTTCACCATTTCAAGGGGTTCCCGCAAAAAACCCAAAGGAAACAGATGCAGGGCCGGCCCGCGCGCCCGGCCGTCCAGGATAAGCAGCTCCACGTCCTTGTGCACGTTCCGCACCTGAAAGCCGTCATCGAAGATGGCGACATCTATGCCGAAATCACGGATACCTCGCTCTATGCTCTCACTTCTCTTCTTTCCTACCAGCACCGGGAGCATTGTCCTCCTGGCCAGCATGATCGCCTCATCCCCCGCGCTTTCGGCCGTATCCGTGTTGCAGTCAACCGCAAAAGCGCCCCTTCTTTTCTTCTTGTAGCCGAGCATGACGATCCCCGGGCAAAAGCCCCTTTTTTTCAGCTCCCTGGAGAGGCGCTCGACTACCGTGGTCTTGCCCGTACCCCCGAGGGACAGATTGCCGACGCTTATTACCGGAACGGAAGGCCGCGCAACCCTTGCGATGCCCACCGTGTAGCAGAGATCCCTCGCTGCCAGGCCTGCTTTGTAGGCATATGAGAGGGCAAAAAGGAGGGGAAAAAGAAAGGCCCGCAAACGCGGCGCCTCTCCCTTCCAGATTCTTATCATCAGCCTGCGCATAGGTGCCAGTCCGCCGAGTTTATGCCAACCCCTGGAGATCGACCGGCCTTTTCGGAGCAGAGAGTCTGTCCTGAGAGCACGCAAGCGGCGACAGTCGATTGGCCGGCGTTGATCAATTTAGCGCAAAAGAGCAGCAAAGTCAAAGCGACTGCCGGTGTGGGTTGGGCGGCCGGGGGCGGTGGGTCGCATGCGTTGGATATGGCGGAGCCCGGCGCGCCTATCCT
>Ga0116111_1002134_pt1 | contig 12482 bp, 5 predicted proteins | sample June2015DPH_8_10_FD_89720 | JGI IMG/M metagenome (GOLD analysis project Ga0116111, IMG submission 89720) | Peatland microbial communities from SPRUCE experiment site at the Marcell Experimental Forest, Minnesota, USA - June2015DPH_8_100 | ecosystem: Environmental > Terrestrial > Soil > Wetlands >... | reverse complement strand
GCGGGCCTGAACCGCGAGCACCGCCAAGCACCGAAGACGGCCGTGGTTTTGACGATCGATCCAGTGGATTTGCGGGCAGCCGGGTCCTAAAATAATTCCACGAAGGGTATTGACTTCATATGAGCCATGCACTAAGCTTGCAGTCTGGAGCTCCAAAAGATTCGGATGTCAGTGCCACGCCAAACTGAGTGTGCCGCAGGCCCTGGTTATGCCAGCGTGGCTGCCGGCTGGAGAACGCCGGAATTGCGAGTCAGATTGTGGAGGTGGCGGCCCGAATCCGCCCGCCGGAAATTTATGGCATTGCCGACCTTCTATACACCGTTTGAAGTGGCACAGAAGTTGAAGGTGAATCGGCGTTCGGTGTACCAGTGGCTCGCTACAGAGCAACTGAAGGGGTTGAAGGCTGGACAGAGTTGGCGCATTACGGAGGAAGACCTCATTACGTACATGAGAAGGTCCCATCGGTTGGCAACCCCTGAAAAAGATTCGGGCGGCAGTCGTGCCGGATAGGGCACCACGGTAACAGCAGTTTCTCCTCAGCTTGGTGAGGAGTTTGAAGACGGTCGTTGTCGTTGCTGAGCTGGTGGCCGCTTTGAATGTTTTGGCAAGGGCAGCGGGCGCGCAGATTTGGGCTTGGGTGCGCGTCTTTGATTAAGGAATTATAATACAGCCCGATTTCGATTAGAAAAATGCGAGGAAGGAACACGATGACGAGTATGAACCGAAGAGTCCGGATTATGGGCGTAGGATTGGCACTCCTGTTGATGGGGATGTCGGTGGCCTCGTCCCACAAGGGAACAGCATCAAACGGGAAAAGTTCGCTTGTTCAGGCCAGTAAGCTGACTCAAGCGTATGTAAAGGAATCGGTCGGGAAACTGCCGCTGGCCTTTGAACAGAATCAGGGCCAGACCGACCCGCAGGTGAAGTATGTTGCACGGGCGAAAGGCTACACCGCATTCCTAACCGAAAACGAAACCGTTCTGTCCATTAAAGGTTCCGCGCAAGGCGTTCTCCGCATGAAAATGCAAAATGCCCGGCCGGCCAGCAGGATCGAACCCGGAGACAAGCAGATCGGGAAGACCAATTATGTTCGCCCCCAAGGCAACATCACGGGCATCCCGAACTACGGCAAGGTCACCTACAAGGGGATCTATCCGGGCATCGACGTGGCCTACCGAGGCAACCAGCGGGACCTGGAATACGATTTCGTGGTGAACCCGGGCGCAGACCCCAGCCAGATCCGCGTTGCATACGAAGGCAGCAGCCGCTTCGCGTTGGATGGCGATGGCAACCTCGAACTCGAGACCGCCGCCGGCAGGACGCTGGCTCACAAACCGGTCGTCTATCAGACGATCCGCGGCGTGCGCAAGCCGGTCCAGGGCGACTACGTGCTGATGGCCGACAACCAGGTTGGTTTTAAACTGGGCGCCTACGATCACAGCCAGACACTCGTCATCGACCCGGTGCTCAACGTGCTGGCGTTCCTTGCCGGCGTAGCCCCCAGCGCTGGCGTCGACGAGGGTTTCGCGGTTGCAACCAATCCGAGCGGCACTCCGATCGGTGTCTTTTTGACCGGCCGCACGCAGTCCCTCACCTTCATCACCGCGACCCTCCCGGCACCGAAGGTAGCGCATTCCACGGCCCCTGCCGGCAACTATGACGCTTATGTCGTTGGGTTGGATCCGACGGGCATGACCCTGGTCTATACGACCTTCCTTGGCGCCGCCGGCGATGACAATGGCGAAGGAATTGTGGTGGACAACACCGGTGTTGCCTATGTCACCGGGTATACCAACCTCAATATGTCCTCCACGGCTCCGGTGGTCGCGTTCAGTGGCGTCTACAATGCCTTCCTCGCCAAGTTTTCGGCGGCCGGCGCATTGTCGGCGATTACCTATTTCGGCGGCCCGGTCAACACCACGCAGGCGTTCTCGATTGCGCAGGACACCTCCGGAACCGCTACGAACGGAAACCTGGTCATCGGCGGTTTGACGAATGGTCTCGCGGGCACTCCCAGCGGCGAATTCAAGACATTCGGCGGCGGCACGACCGATGGTTTCATCGCCACATTCAATACCAGCCTGGCGCTGCAAGCCAGCACCTACCTGGGCGGCAGCAACTACGATCAGGTCAACAGCGTGGCTGTGGACTTCGCCGGAAATATTTATGCGGCTGGTATCACCGCTTCGGGCGACTGCTGGGGCGGCCCCAATGGGCAGCCCTATCTCCCGCCTAACTTCCCGACCGGAAGCACCCTCGGCCTGAACGCTTTAGGGCAGCCGGACGTTGCCGATTGGGCAACTAATCCTGCCGTTCCCCCGATCATAGGGCCGTGCAGTATCTCGTCAGGCACACAAACCGCGTTCGCGACGAAGTTCACTGCGAACCTTGGCCAGCGGCGCTACTCCTCCATCTTCGGCCCCGGCGGTGAGGCTGCCAACGGTATTACGGTGGATGCCACTGGCGTAGCTTATGTTGTGGGAACAACCCGCAGCCCCTTCTTCTATCCACCCTACAACGGCTATGTCAATCCTGGCGGTGGCTTCGCCTACTATTTAGGTGGATCCCTGCCCCCTACGACGCTGAAGTTCGGCGCCCCCATCCACGGCGGTATTGATGGTTTTGGTAACCTAACCCAGTTGAGCCCGACCACGACGCAAGGCTTCGTGGTGGCTCTGCGAGCCCCTAACAGCTTGGGCCAGAATCAAGGTCAACTCCAATACCTCGCTTTGCAAACTGAAGGCACACTCGATCCGCTGGTCAGCGGCTTTTGCAACCTCACCCTTCCGCGCTTCGGCGGCGCCCTCGGAGGCGTTCCCAGCCCGTGCATTGGGCCGACCGCGCCGTTCGCCAGGATAGAAAGCTGGAATAACGTGACGGTCGATACGGATGGGCAGCCTTACATAGCCGGCCAACGGGTTTGGCCGGGTCCGAATTCCGACGTCCCCCCCGATGCCCTCCCGACATATGGTGCGGAAATTCTCCGTATCAGAAACTATGGCTTGGCTCCCAACCCGATATATGAGCGCCTTTATAACACTGGTGTCGACACCCAGGCTTTTGGAATTGCGGTGACGCCGTTCCGCCTGGCGTTCTTCACTGGCGATGTGATGGGGCCGGCGGCTACTGCCGCAACTGTGGCAGGCTTGGGTTCCTCGCTGGCTCCTCTGGGGCAATCGGGGATCAACAACACCACTCCGGCTATAATTGCCGGCAGCAAGGCCAAGGCGGATGGCACTACCGATGCCCTTTACGGCGCTATTCAATTCCTCGACGTGATTGCTTCGCCGACTACGGTTACGGTTCCTCCAGTAGGTTTACTTACCCCCACGGGCGCTGGCGGCCCTACCGTCACCGTTGCCCTAACTGACTCTCTTGGCATCGCTAACACGTGCGTCGGCGGCAGCATCAGCGGACCCGGGTTTCCTTTTACGATGACGCAGCTTGCCAACACGAACAGCTTCCAAGTTCAGCTCGCAGGCAACGCAACGAATACTGCGCAATTCCTCGGCCCCAATTACGCGTACATTAGTTGCCCCGGCTACGACAACGTCGTGACTATCACGATCAGCGGGAGTGTTTTCGGTCCGCTGGATGTCGCTCCGGCGGCTATCCTGACGCCATTGACTTCGGTTCTCAATAGCGGCTTGATCTCGCCGTACACCACGACCGCTAACCCGTACAACAACAACAACCCGTACCAGACCGCCGCTAACCAAATGGTCGCTGTTCCGGTTTCGGTAATCACGCCTGGGACGGGAACGCAACCCTACCTGGTCAATATCGCGCCCCTAGGCACGAACTTCCCGAACTGCAACCTTCTGGGCGTGCAGTCGAATGCTTCGGGGTCGATCTTCGCTAACCTCAACGTTACCACCCCCAATATCAACGGCACCGCACAGCCGGTCGGCACCAACCCGACATACGGGAATGGCGGTCTCTTCAATGTACTGGTTAACTCAGCCTGCGCCGCCGGGCTACCAGTGGGGACGTACTCCGCGAATATCAACGTCACAAATTCCCTTGGTGGGAGCGCTGTGACGCTTCCGTTCAGCCTCCAAATCACCAGCGGCGGGGTTGTTTCGCAATACCCGCTGAGCCTCGGGTTCCTCGACAAGGGGTCGCCTGCGCAGCAGACTTCGTTCTCGGTGAACGCGCAAGGTTCTTCACCGCTGAGTTACGGGATTTACTATCAACCGGCGACTCCTCCGGCAAATCCGCTCCCCACCGCCAACGTCTCAATAGTTAGCGGCGGACTCGGAACGGTCCCGGCAGGTGGGACGGGCTCGGTGATCGTTCAGGTCACCCCGACCGGCTTGGCTGCCGGCATTTACATGGGTACTTTCTATGTGACCCTTCCCGGCACGAACCCGCTCATAGTGCCGTGTCCCACGGCAGGGGTAACGACAACGACGGGGTGCATCGGCATGGTATCGATCACCGTATTTGTTGCCGCGAATGGGGTGACCAGTCTGGAAGCCATGATTCCGCCGACCCCAACCGCGGTCAGTATTACGGCTCCGGCGGGCTATCCCGCCAGCTTCATTACCCAGCCGGGAGTTCCCTTCGGCGCGCCCATCCAGATCAGCGCTGTAGGTAATACGCAGGTCACGCCCCTTTTCGTGGGTAATACCTCGGGTGTTCCCGGTATTACGGCGCCTACTATCTCAACCCCCGCTAACTTCCCTGCCGGGATGACGGCTTGCTTCCTCCCGCCCGGCGCGGCTGTTTCGTCTACGACACAGCAGCCCCCGTGCGAGCTCCGGCTGACACCTTTGCAGGGTGGCAACACCTGCCAGGTGTATGCAACGAGCCCGCAGTACCCGAACTGGAACCAATGCAACTATGCGCTTTCGGTCGATACCACTCTCCTGTCGCCGGGCACGTATGCCTCGACTGTAACGTTTACCACTACGACCGGCCTCACGCTCGGCGTCCCGATCAGTCTGACCGTGACGCAGTTCCCGAGCATTGTGCTAACGCAGAATACTGGTCCGCAAGCCGGTCTGCCGGTGACGGCGCTGAATTTCACCGGCGTCGCGGGGCAGAATGTTACGACGTGCCAGTCGTTCAACGTTAACACCACGGGTGGAACGATACCCGGCGTCACGATGAGCACCACCAATTCGTTCCTGGGGATGTTTATCACCCTGCCACCCGCCAACTTCCAGTTCGTACCTGGGTACTTCAACAGCGTTAGCCTGGGCAACTTGACGAACCCCGGGCAAACCGTCTGGGTATGCGCGAACGCTGTCGGCCAGCCCACCAAGTCCACGGTTCTCGCCGGAACAGTCACGTTCTCCGGATCCGGCGTGGGCAACCCCGTCCTGCTTCCGGTGAGCTACACGCTATCCGGCGGTGCGGGCAATCCGGCTAACCTCATCCAACTCGGCGTGTTCCGTCCACCGGCTACCGTATTGAACCCGGCGGGGACCGTGCTCGGCACGTTTGCCCTGGACCTGAGCGGAACCTATAACTACGCAGGAGCCACTACCAAAAACCGATACTTCGGTCTGAACGGCGACCAGCCGGTAGCCGGAGACTTCTTCGGCACGGGCGTCGTCGAGTACGGCGTATTCCGTGGTGGTAACTGGTACATCGATGCCAACAACAACGGCGTTTACGACGGAATTGCCGGTGGCGATATGATCTGGAGCTTCGGTCTTCCCAACAGCGCTACCACGACTGACCAAGCGATCGTCGGCGACTGGACCGGCGACGGCAAGAGCAAGATCGGTATCATGCGTTGCCCGGTGACAATGGGTCAATGCACCTGGTACCTGGATGCCGGAAACAAGCACGCGTACGATCCGGCGACGGTGGTTACAATCAACTTCGGTTTGACTGGTGATATTCCGGTGACCAACAACTGGAACCATACCGGAACGACCGACCAAATCGGCGTGTACCATTGCACTGGACTGAGTGTCTGCCAGTGGCTGGTGGACAGCAACGGCAACGGCACCACAGGCGCCACGTACAATTACGGCTGGCCTACGGATAGACCGATGGTCGGCAACTGGTACGGGACGGGCACCAAACGCATCGGCGTATTCCGAACGGTAAATGGATACGGACAACCGATCCTGAATTTGAGCGGAACCAACGTATACCAACAAGGTATTGATTTCAACGGAAACTTCGGTCTCCCGGGCGATCTGCCGGTGATCGGGTTGTGGACTCAATTCCCATAGAAGACCCTGTATTTCAGTAACCAAGGGCCCCATCCTCACGGATGGGGCCCTTTTTTTGGTGTGCCGAGCATGTTCGACAGCTCGGGGGTGAAAGTCCCCTTGACAACCTGGTGGAGGCGAAGTCATAGCGAAGCGCAAGGGCGTTCCGGTGACGGAGGGTCTGAAAGAAGCGTGGAGCAAACGTACGAGCCGATGTACAAGAACCGGATCTGAGGCATGCGGTGCTGGACGAGCGGGCTAATGACCGCGAAGTCCATATCCATCAAGGGCACTGGTTGTAAATCCGGCGGTTGCGTGCGGAAGGCAGGCGAGCTTACCTCGGGAGATCTGCCGCTGGTCCGGGATACCGGACTGAGGATCGAGTGATCGGTCCTGACGGGGCGGCAGAAGTCAGCAGCGGGCGTAGTAGTCCGGCAACGGATGAAGGCCCAAACGGTCCTCCGCAAGGAGGGTAATGGGAGCGGTGAGTAAGCTGCGCGACTCATGGGCGACAAGCGGCAGAAGAACCAGCTAGTGTTGGCCTTCATGGAGGAGGATCGGGGTGAAGCCCCGAAGGGCCTCGCAGGAGGGACCGAATCGTCTGCGGGAAAGCGCGGGACAGAAAGCCCGGCCATCGCCGAACAGTTGATGGAGGAAGTCTGCGAGCGGGAAAACTGCAAGCGGGCATGGAAGCGAGTCAAGGCCAACAAGGGAAGTCCCGGCGTGGACGGTATGACGGTTCATGATCTTCCGGGGTACCTGATACAGCACTGGCCAACCATTCGGGAACAGCTGTTGAACGGGACCTATAAGCCGCAACCGGTGAGGCGGGTGGAAATCCCGAAGCCGGACGGAGGGGTGCGGAAGCTTGGCATCCCGACGGTGTTGGATCGATTCATCCAGCAGGCGGTGATGCAGGTATTGCAAGGCAGGTGGGACCGGACATTTTCCAATCACAGCTACGGGTTTCGGCCCGGACGCTCGGCGCATCAGGCGGTGGCGAAGGCACAGCAGTACATGGCCGAGGGCTATCGCTGGGTGGTGGACTTGGACTTGGAGAAATTCTTCGACCGGGTGAATCACGACAAACTGATGGCCAGGATCGCAACCAGGGTCAGCGATCAGCGGGTGCTGACGTTGATCCGGACGTTTCTGAAAGCCGGGGTGATGGAAGACGGGTTGGTGAGTCCGGTGGATGAGGGGACGCCGCAGGGCGGACCATTGTCACCATTGCTCAGTAATATCGTGCTCGACGAGTTGGACCAGGAGTTGGAGCGGAGAGGTCTCCGGTTTGCGCGGTACGCGGACGATAGCAACATCTATGTTCGTAGCCGGCGGGCAGGGGAGCGAGTGATGGCAAGCATAAGGCGATTCATCACGACGAAGCTCAAGCTCAAGGTGAACCAGCAGAAGAGTGCGGTAGCACGGCCATGGGAGCGAAAGTTTCTGGGTTTTAGTTTCACTTGGAATCGGGAACCCAAACGGCGTATCGCGCCGAAAGCGGTGCTGCGGTTCAAAGGGAAGATCCGGGAGCTGACGCGACGGACGCGAGGCGTGAGCGTGGAGAAGATGGCCCAGGAGTTGGGCCAATATCTTCGCGGGTGGATTGGCTATTTCGGCCAAAGCCAGACGCCATCGGTGCTGCAAGGACTTGAGGAATGGACCAGGCGCAGGCTACGGTCTGTGATCTGGAAGCAGTGGAAGCGGGGCAAGGTACGTTTTGCTGAGTTGCGGAAACGGGGAGTGGGCAAAGATCTCGCCGCCCAAACGGCGGGCAGCGCCCATGGTCCGTGGAGGCTGGCAGAATCACCCGCCCTGCATTTCGCACTGCCCAATGCGTACTTCGACTCGCTCGGGATTCCGAGATTGACTGCCGGTCGATAGCTCAACCCGCCGAACCGCCGGATGCGGACCCGCATGTCCGGTGGTGTGACAGGGAAAGTAGGCGACTACCTACCTATGTCGATTGTGCGCTGCCAGCCCGCATTCCACACGCGGGGCCACGCAGTCGTGCGCAATGCCACTTAGCCTGGATTTCTCATCGGTCCAACCCAGTGGTGGCGCACGCACTCCTGCGTGCCGTGTCGAGACTCTTCTCGACACGACTTTGCGGCGGTGACAGAGTGTCAATACCAAGCGTCGGCAAGAGTGCCGACGCGGCACGCAGGAGTGCGTGCGCCACACACTTCTACCGAATGTCGATGAGAAATCCAGGTTAGTTTTCCCATTTCAGTATTCTGCACAAATCGTGGGGCGGGCAATTTTGCCCGCAGCCGCCTTTCAGGCGGCTTCTTCGGGCTGAGAGAGATCCCTTGCACCCGGCAAGCGCCGGCTGAAAGCCGGCGGCAGCCAGGATTGGCTGCCCCACAATTTGTGCAGAGGTATTGACTGTGTCAACTACATCCGAAGGGGTGTCAGGTTTTTGACGCTGGTGACTGTTTTATGACGCGGCAAATCCCTGGTCTTGTCATGTTTGCAGTAACATAGCATGGATCTGAAAATGCATGCGTTTCCGTGGGGCGCCTTATCGGGATGTGGATTACAGGCTTGCACGCAACTGCGTGGAACATGCGGCTTCCGGCGCCCGGGGGAGAGAAATGACAATCAGTCTTCAAACGGGTTCTCCGGCGCTCGCGACCGTGAACGGATCTGATTCCAGCCAGGCGATTGGCTCAAATGGTCCCAGTGCAACTGGAGACTCGCCGTTCGCCGCGGTCTTGCAGGAGCAACAGCAGCAGGAAGCAGCCGCGACGCCGGCGCCGGTGGCGGTCAATGGGAGCGCGACCACCACGCAATGCTACACCTATGATTTCCTGGCCAATTCAGGGGACGATGTCTACGAGATCGCCGGCGCTCAAGTGCGCGGAATGCCTGTCGTTATCTATGATCCCAACGGAGTGCTGCCCAGCGTCACAATCCTGCCGACCGATGACGCTGTGGCCGTGATGAAAACCAACAACGTACCGATCACCACGCCGGATCAAGGTGTCAGCTACGAATACAACCGGCTATTCGATCAGGATTTTACTCCAGCCGTAGCCCATGGGGCAGAGACTCCCACGCAATTGGAAGTCCAGGTCGTCCAGCAGATGCAGGCGGAAGGCTGGAGCAGTGGCGCCCTCGCGCCGTGGATCAATCAAGTGGCTTCTTACCTGCCGGCCGCGGCGAGTGATGCGTCTCCAGCACCAACCGGATCTCTTCCCTTATCAACCGCCGATTCCGCAGTGGCGGGAACGACCAATCCAGGCTCCTCGGCATCCACCACTTCCGCGCCAGCGGAGACACCGGCCGCCGCGGCCGAGGATCCTTCGCCTCTTGAAGAAGCCGCGGTGGCGCCGCCGTCGGCTAATCCGGGCGGGGCTGGCCCGGCGAGCACCCCAGCGTCTCTCAATGCGGCCGGCACGGCAAGTGCGGACACTACGACCACATCCTCCGCTGCCGTTGCCGCCCCGGCGCCGGTGGTGGTCAATGGGAGCCGGACTACCACGCAGGGCTACAGCTATGATTTCTTGACCCAGGCAGGGGACGATGTCTATGAGATCGCCGGCGCCCAAGTGCGCGGAATGCCTGTCGTTATCTATGATCCCAACGGAGTGTTGCCTAGCGTCACAATCCTGCCGGCCGATGACGCCGTGGCCGTGATGAAAGCCAACAACGTACCGATCACCACGCCGGATCAAGGTGTCAGCTACGAATACAACCGGCTATTCGATCAGGATTTTACTGCAGCCGTAGCCCATGGGGCAGAGACTCCCACGCAATTGGAAGCCCAAGTTGTCCGGCAGATGCTCGCGGAAGGTTGGAGCAGTGACTCCCTCGCGCCGTGGACCGATCAATTGGCTTCTAACTTGCAAGCCCCGGCGAGTGGCGCGTCTCCAGCAGCAACCGGATCTCTTTCCTGATCCACCTCGCCGATTCCGTAGTGGCGGGAACATTGCCCAATCCCGGCGCTTCGACATACAACACGGGCGCCGAACCTATTTCCGCCCCCCGTCAGTATCCGCCCTGATCGTAATGGTCCTACTTGACCCCAGTTGGGCCGTTCCGGACGGACCGGAAGCCGTCGCGGTCACGGTGTGCTCTCCAGGGCTCAGTTTTGACGCCGACATTTGGAAGCTCCAGCCGCAATTAAAGTAGTCACTCCTGCTATAGTAGTTCTCCACATCCCGACGCACGACCCCCAAGGTAGCTGCTCCCGCACTGATACCATCCACATCCACCATCACCCGGTCCACCGGCGCTCCTTTCGCTGTGTCCGCCGCCCAACCCAGAATATACAGAATCTCCGCTGTGGAGACCGTCTCAGCCCCTTTGGAATCTCCTGCCCGGTCTACGGAACCGATTTCGGTTGGCGGCGTTCCGGGCGCGCGCCGGTGAACGGTGATACCGGATCGCTCGATAAGGTACAGGGCCAACAGAAGGGCCGGAACAACAGCCAGGCAGAGAATCCACGATTTGAGCGGGGCGGTCTTCATATGAACCAGAATGCGCCGGCTCCAGGTTTTGGCTACGGGGATCTCCGGCTGGGGCTGCGTGTCGGTTTCCCGCGCCGCTTCCGGCCTGAACGTGTCCGTAAACTGCCGGGTTAGATAAACCCCGGCGGCAACCGCCAGCACAAATACCAACGGCATGAAATTACGCGCTTCACTTAGCCAGCCAAAGAAGAGGCTCGAGATGAAGAGCACCGGGAGGAGGAAAACAGCCTGACGCCGGAGCGAAAGCGGCGTTTCCTTCCAGCCAAGCGCCAGAAAGGGCAGCAACGCTCCGGCGGTCAGGAGAAACGGCTCTGGCCACACCAGGTTGTGCCAGTTATCCCAGACATGCCCCAGCACCATGCCGCTCACCTGGCTGTAATGCATGGTTCCGTGCAACACAAATAGACGCGCGCCGAAATAGACGGCTGTGCCGGCAAGGCACAGCACGGCGGCCTTCAGGGGATGATTTTTTTCCTTCCGGCAGAAAAGGAGGTAGTAACCAGCCATCGCAAGCACGGTCTCCTTGGCCAAAGATCCGATCAGCAACGTGCTTAGCAGCAACGCAAATTCCTCAGTCTCCAGAAAAATAAAGGCGAGCACAAAAGACAAATGCGAGAGCGGATCGGTCAACTGTCCCGCGTAATGCTCGAAGCTGACGGGATAGATCGCCGTAACGGACAGCATGGCAATTAATGCGCCGGTGTAATTGCAGTACAGCCGCGCGTACTTGTAAATCGAATAGAAAAGCAGCAAGCCAACAATCAGACGGTAGAGATCGCGAGCGGAATCAAAGCCGATCCCGGCGAGTTGCATCCAGCGCACGATGGAGTTAGGCAAGAAGCGATAGGAATGAGGCAGGACCTCCGGAGAAAACCGCATCACCAGGTTATGCAGGTTGTTCTGCCAGACCCGGTTGGGATCCGGGGGATAGTTAGTTGCCTGGTCCACGTTGAAGCCGTGGAGATTGTTGGTGATGCCGGTGAGCAGAAATACAACAAAGACCAATAGTATGGCTTGAGACCGGATAAGCCGCCGTGACTCTGCGCGATAAATACCATAACAGATAGCCGCCGCGACGCAGTACCCGAGGCCGATCGGGAGATATCGATCGGATCCGGCGTATGGCGGAGGCGCTGTCCAATGGAAGATAGCCGGCAAGACGGCAATCGCGGTGAGACTCCAAACCAAGATAAGGATCGGCCACCGCCGGGTTGAGCCTCTCTTAGTCACCGGGTGAACGCCCCATTTGCCGGCCGCATCCCACCGCGAATCGCAGTGCAGTGCGTCCGAAATCCTGCCGGCTTTCAGCCGGCTGGACCCGCTGGAAAGCGGGTCCGCAGCCTGAAAGGCCGCCCCACAGTCCGGGCGCATACCCGGCATTCTGCTTGCCGCACTCCAGTAGGCTCATCGTCTCGCGGTCGTTCCTCCGTGGTCCCTTTCTAATGATAGGGAAGAGACGGGAGTACGTTATACAATGTGGGCCTGGCGCTATAAGGGTCATGGTGCGATATATCCGCCGTTATCCTGCCAGTAGATTGACATTGCTCACAGTCAAGTTCGCCGGGCTGTTGACGATTACCAGATGGCGACGGCCGTTGAGGAGCACGTGCCGGACCGGCTCATGCAGAAGCTCACGCGGATGCCGATAACGAAATTAGTCCCGGTTATTGTACCATTATTATGGAGCGTTGCCGGCGGTTCGCAAGTGCAGGGGTGTGCGACATAAAAGTGGCGGAGCTCCCGATCCGGCGAAATCCGCAGGAATCTGAGTGTAGGGGTACGCGAGGTTTGGTCTTCGGCTTTGTATCAGGGCACGGCTTTAGTCGTGCCGTAG
>Ga0116111_1002130_pt1 | contig 12491 bp, 16 predicted proteins | sample June2015DPH_8_10_FD_89720 | JGI IMG/M metagenome (GOLD analysis project Ga0116111, IMG submission 89720) | Peatland microbial communities from SPRUCE experiment site at the Marcell Experimental Forest, Minnesota, USA - June2015DPH_8_100 | ecosystem: Environmental > Terrestrial > Soil > Wetlands... | reverse complement strand
GGTACAGGTCAGCCACTTCTTCCGGCCACCCGGATGCCTTGAATACCCCAAGATTCTTACCGGATGAAAAAATGAGGATACCGTTGGGTGCCGAGTTGACACTCATTACAATGTGCATGACGAGGTCGTCGGCTGATGTATCTCTTTCTGGCGCAAGTCCGGGGTCAGGTTTAAAAAAATATCTCCACGGTATGTGCACCTTTTTTATTCGTGAATCATACGTCGGGATCTCTTCATCGTGGATCACGCTGCCCCATCTCTCGAGCTCTTTATCGAGTACCGGTTTATTTTCCTGGACATCGTCAAAAAATACGTGAAGGGCATAGGAATCTGCAAAGTCCGGATAAATCCCATAGGCTACATATCCGGCGCCTTCACCATTGCCACGCTCGTCCATCATGGCGAGCGAGTTCCGTATGCTGCTGCCGTCCATGCACTGACGGCGTTTATCGATGACACCAATTATACCGCACATTGTAATCACAAATCGGAATGATCTATAGTACTAAAACGTCATGGAAATTGAATGTGAGCATTCTTTATTGAAGTTAGTTCAGAAAATATAAATGTGATTGGGTGGAACTTTTTTTCTTATGTCAACAGACGTATCCAAGTTGCTCAAAAAAATTGAGGCCGATGATGTAAAATTCGTCCGTCTTCAGTTTACAGATGTTCTGGGAATGCCGAAAAATGCGGCGGTACCCGTAGCGCAGGCTGAAAAATCACTGACCGAGGGGACATGGTTCGACGGCTCCTCCATCGATGGGTTTACCCGGATTGAAGAATCAGATATGCTTCTCAAGGCAGACCCGGCTTCGTACGCGGTTTTGCCATGGAGACCATCCGAAGGAAAAGTTGCGCGGTTTGTTTGTGATGTTTACACCTATGGCAACAAGCCGTTTGAAGGCGATCCCCGGTATGCCCTCAAAAAGACCATGGCGGAAGCCGCGAAGATGGGGTACACCTTCAATACCGGCCCCGAACTCGAATTTTTCCTGTTTAACCGTGTCGATGGAAAACCGACGACACAGTTCTCGGATACCGGGGCGTATTTCGATCTCGCGCCGAATGATGCTTCTGAGAATGTCAGAAGAGAGATCGTGCTCTCGCTGACCCAGATGGGGTTTGAGATCGAGATGTCCCACCACGAAGTCGCGGCGAGTCAGCACGAGATCAACTTCAAGTACACAGATGCCGTCACCACCGCCGACCGGGTCATCACCCAGAAGTTCGCGACAAAGGCGATCGCCCTGAAGTACGGCCTCCATGCATCGTTCATGGCAAAACCCGTTGCCGGAATCAACGGCAGTGGTATGCACACGCACTGCTCCCTGTCAAAAGGTGGCAAAAACGCCTTCTTCGACGCGGATTCGGAGAAAGGGCTCAGCCAGACCGCCCTTTACTACATCGGCGGTCTTCTGAAGCACGCAAAGGCGATTACACGCGTGGCAAATCCCACCATCAACTCGTACAAGCGCCTCGTCCCTGGCTACGAAGCTCCATGTTACATCTCATGGAGCACCACCAACCGCTCTGCCTTAATCCGGGTCCCCGCCGCCCGGGGCAACGGTACCCGCACAGAATTCCGGAGCCCCGATCCGATGTGCAACCCGTACCTGACGTTTGCCTGCATGCTGGCAGCAGGTCTCGATGGTATCAAGAACAAGATCATGCCACCGGATAGCACGGACGTCAACATCTACCATTTGAGCGACAAGGAGCGCAAGAAGATGAAGATTGAGATGCTCCCCGGAAGCCTCGCGGAGTCACAGGCATACCTTATGAAGGATAACGTGCTCTGCGATGCACTTGGCGGCCATATCGTAGAGAACCTCGCACGTATCGCAGAGGCGGAGACTGATGCGTTCCGTCTTGCAGTCCACCCGTGGGAACTCGACCGGTACCTGGCAACCTACTAATTTTTTACCAGCGTCGTGCTCTTCCGCCAGAATTCGGGAGCTGACGAGAGCCCCAATGCTTGGGCGGTCCACGGCATGGGTGATCTATGAGGGGCATTCGCCACCGGCATCTTCGCGGCAGCAGCGGTCAATGGAGCATCGGGGCTTCTGGAAGGAAATGTCCACCAGTTTGTAGCAGATGTTGCGGGCGCTTTCGCTGCCCTTATCTATGCGTTTGTTATAACATACATACTTGCAATCATTATTGACAAGACTATCGGCATGCGGGTAACCGAAAAGAAGGGATGTGTCGGTCTCGACATCTCCCAGCATGGAGAGCGGTGCTGATTTTGAGGGATTAACATGAAAATGGTAAAAGCAGTCATTAAACCTGAACGATTTGAGTTTGTAAAAAAAGCCCTTGAAGACAAAGGATTCAACGGGATGACTATTACTGAGGTCAAAGGCAGGGGCGAACAGAAGGGTATCGCTCTTGAATATCGCGGCGGTCTCATGATCGTTGATCTTCTTCCCAAAATCGCTCTTGAGATCGTTGTTAGTGACAAGGATCTCGATACCCTGATCGAAACGATTACCGAATCAGCGAGGACCGGAAAGATCGGTGACGGCAAGATCTTTATTATTCCCGTCGAGAAAGCCATCAGAATCAGGACCGGGGAGATCGAATCGTAAAGTTTGTTTCATTCACTTGAAACTCCCAGAATCACTCAGGACCAGACCCTTTTTACGAAAATACGAATTAAAATTATCTTTGTAATAGTATGATAATCCGGGAAAGAATTGTCACAATCCCAGGAAAGCGTGTAATTTCATCTCGATATGAGATGAAACCGGATGATGACCTGGCAACGTGAAGGTATTCTGGTCTTCATAAATTGCCTTCTCGATATCCTCATCGGAAATTCCGTATTTCTGATGATCCACGATCTCATGGAAGAACACTTTCCCGGCACCGGGTATTATCCGGCACAGGGACACATATCCATCACTTGTCCGGATATAAAAATAGGAATTTCCTATCTGGGAGCTCGGGCATTCCTGAACCTGGTTGAGGATCTCCAGGTAGTCCGATTCTGATGCATCCGGCATGAAATACCGGGGCAATGATACTGAGCCACTCACTTTTTTTACAGTAACCATCAAGAATCCCCTCGCCTTCCCTTTCCCTTCTTATGTCCTCTTGAATACAGAACTGAATGCAGTCCTGAGGTACGAAGGCAATATCTTGCATGTACATATATATTTTTCTATAAGTATCTAGATGCGGTGAAAATACGACTAATCGGCAGCAAAGCAGATTGTTATCTACTATTAGACCAGTAATTCTTTACTGTATCATGATACCGTGGCTGAGTTCCAATTTTAAAAATTTCAAACCCAATGCGGCAATTGCGCTCAACGCCACGAGACACATGAACAAGGTTGAACGCAGAAAATTGTTCTCTCCTGACATTGAACCGATGCGGACCGCCGAAGGACGCTGGTTTGAAGCAATCGTGTATGAGATGTTTCTTGAGATCTCCAAGAGATCAAACCGCATCAAATACCTTGCCATGAAAGGTGCCGATGCCCCGAGAAAGCGGGAAGAAGTAAGGCTTGGCCAGAACGGGCTTTTCTATTCAAAATACGGGGATATTACGGTGAGGGGCAATGGCCAGGACCTTGCGGAGTTTGATCTTCTTCTCGTAGATTCCGATAACCATGTGGCATTTGCCGAAGTCGTGACCTCTCCTTCAGACTTGAAAGAGTTCGAGCAGGAGATCGCATTCAAGAAAAAACTCCTTGGCTACCTCTACGCACAGAAGACGACACCTTTTCTGCTGGTCTCTTCGTTCGATTTATCGAATTATTCCGTTGTCAAACGGCTTGCAAAGGACAAGACCAATGCGATCATCCATACAAGCTCCTGCGAGCAGATCAAGTCGCTTGTCAAACATTACCGTCCTAGGATCCTCTACAATACTCCGGAGAACCACCCGAAGTTGATACGAGCAACCGAAATTCCTATCAAAAGACCCTTTGATTATAAACAATATCATGACGAAGTCCGAGACCGTATCTTCTCCGAGATCAGCAAATCCGGTGGAAGGATGCACCCGGAGATATCAGACCAGACGGGCCAGCTGGTAAAAAAAGTGCTCTACGGGGGGATATTTCCGCAATCGGTAAAATCCCTCTGTGATATTTACGGGTTGAGTGTGAAAGGAAGGAAGATCGAGTTTGCCGATTTTTCAAAATATTATACCAAAGCTATTATCGCCACCGATCTTCCCGGTTACGAGATTATCATCTACCTGCGTTCGCGGCAGAAAAAAGAGTATCATAAAATGATCCAGCATAAAGACGGCCATTTCAAGTTCGAGCGCCCGACCCCGTCCCGGGTGGGTTTCTTCCTCTGGCTGGAGTCGATCCAGCCGACACTTGGTACCCGTATCACACTCCGGCTTCTGGAAGCGTTCAGTATTGGGCCGAGAGTGAATAAATAATCGGTACATAAAATAGCGGTTCGCTAAAAAATTCAGAGCCTGATGTTCATCAGTCCAGCAGAATTTCAAGCGCCTCATCTTTATAAGCCTTCATTACGTAGGCGATACCGGAAATAGTTGCAGCCTCATCGGTAAGCGCCATGACGTCCCGGCGCGAAACATACGGTATGGAGAAATTTCTGGTTCCCGCCATAATCTGCTGGAAACCGGTCCGGAACTTCTCGGCAAAGGTATACATGCCAAGTGCGCCGAACGGTATTTCTTTCATACGTTCTCCATATTTCTGCTTCAGGTCCTCATAACAGACAAATATTTCTTCTGCAGCCGTCCCGTATTTCGAGACGGTTTTCGGCAGTTCACCGGCATCAAGCCACTTGCGGATATTTTTTCCCACCATCGCGGGAATCATCAGGCCCCTCCCCATACAGACCGCCTTAACGTAAGGGCTTCCCATGGCCAGTGCCTTGAAGACGTTTGGCTCATCCGTGAACCCCCCGGCCATCGCGATATCCGGGACTTTCATACCCTTGCGGCTCAACCGCTCGCAGAATTCGTACATCAATGACTGGAGGTAAAAAGTGGGGATCCCCCACTCATTCATCATCGGCCACGGACTCATACCCGTACCTCCCGAGGCCCCATCGATGGTGAGCAGGTCTATCTTTGCTTCTGCTCCATACCGGATGGCCATTGCAAGTTCCACCGCGGAATAGGCCCCGGTCTTCAGGGTGATCCGTTTGAAGCCGATATCCCGGAGACGGTCAACTTCTTCCAGAAATCCCTCCCGTGTCACAAACCCCAGTCTTGAGTGACGTTCGAACTCCCTTACGGCACCTGATTTAAAGGATATCTGATGTACTTTGACCGTCGGGTCCGGTAGTACGATATACCCTCTTTTTTTCAACTCGGCCGCGCGTTCCAGAGTCGGGACTTTGATCTCGCCTCCGATACTTTTTGCACCTTGGCCCCATTTGAGTTCGATCGTTTCCAAGTTATGCCTGCTCGCCACATATTCAGCAGCACCGATCCGTGTGTCCTCGACATTCATCTGGACCAGCATTTCACCGTATCCTTCAGAAAAACGGCGGTAAATTTCCACGCGCCTATCCATTTCCGGCGATTTTTTCACTTTTCCATTCATGTCCAGCTCAAGCTGGGGGTCAACACCGCAGACATTTTCACCGCAGACACAGGTTATTCCGGAAATCGCTGCTCCAATTGCAATCTGCTCCCAGTTCACCCGTGCGATCTCAGTCGAACCCAAAGCACCGGTAAATATGGGGAGGCGCATCTTTACTTTGAGATCCCACCCGTACGATGTTTCAGTATTGACCGATGAGAAGACCGCGGTATCAGGACCTGCCTCTACACCTTCAGGCATACCTTTGGCACCGACGGCATACCCTTGGATGTTGAGGTGGGAATAGTCGACGGGATAATTCTTGTCAGCCCCCGCAGTGACTTCCCCGAACGGCCCGGGGTAGAGTACTTCCCTCCCCCGGAATGATGACAGCCATAACTCGCAGTTTCCCTTGCACCCGTCAATACACCGGGAACAGATCCCGGACATTGGGGAGACATTTCTCGAACGGTTTATGGTTCCTGTTGCCTCATTTGCATTGGGTTGTCGCAGATTCACGATTCACATCCTGAATCCAGGGCCGCATTTCGTTCGCAACAGAATGCCGGAGAAGCGAGGTGAGTGCGATCCTGTATAAAAAGGGGTTATGTCAGAAATAGTAATAATCTCTTGCATTCCCGTGAAAGGTAAAAAGGTCATAAAAACTTTTTTTTTAAAGAAATCCCGATAATTATTGCTTTAAAATGCCCGGAATTCGCGCTAATATATTCCACGGGAAACTGCTCACCAAACTGGCCGGTAAATTCTTTCTGGACAAAATCCTGGCCGCGTAATTCAAAAAAGACCGAAATCTGGGCAGGATAATCAGATATTTATATATAGAAGTTGATCTATATGAGATTTTAATGCTGAGGCACAACATGTCAACTACCAAAAAAATCCGTGAGACGTATAATGAGACCCAGCACAAGATCGTTTTGTATCTCAGCTCGGGGATAACCAAGGGAAAACACTATTTCAAGTCAAAATACATAGCAAAAGATCTCGGGCTATCGCCAAAAGAAGTGGGAACAAACATGGCCATCCTCGCTGAACATTGTAAGGAACTTGATATTATCAGGTGGAGCTATTCGAACAGCACGACATGGATGGTTACGCCTCGTGCAATCTGATACTACCATTATTGTCCCTTTTTATCATGGCAAAAGTTCTTGATTTCGAAGCTGAGATTGAATTTGTTGCGGATATCAACGACTACAAAGACTGCCTTATGTCCCAGGACCCGACACAGGAAAATCCCATTGCGCTCTGGTTCAATATTGATATCCCTAAAGGGCACATGCTGAAAGCGGGTGACCGTGTCAGGGTAATTGTCGAAAAAATATGATTAGTGCGCGGATTCATTTACGCGAGAGTTGATGGTAGAGAACCCTGTCTAGGCAGGTTTGTATGCATCATAATAGTTCCGCGCTGTTTCCAGAGTTATGCGGTAGCGATCGATATAGGCCGTCGAGATGATCATATACACATCCGTATTCGAAACCTGGATAATACGGTAGGATGACCCCCGGTTCAGGATCTCTTCACCGTTAATAATGGAACCATTGGATGCGTAACAGAGAACCATTCGGAAATCCCCGTATTGGGGGGTAAGATTTGCCGTCACCGTCGTATTGAGCACCCAGACCGGATAGGGGACCGAGAATATCTGGGTCAGACCACCACTACGGTTATACTCAATAAAAGCAAACGGTACCATATCCTGACGGTTTGCCAGAATGTCCGACGCCCCGAATATTACCATATTCTCCGGAAGCTTGAACCTCGGATATGTGAACGGCTTATTGGTGTAAAATATCTGGTAGAGTGCTGCACCGGTCGCTACGGCAGTTGGCGTTGTTATTGTTTGAGGGGTTACGAAACCACTTTGATTCGGATTCAACTCCGTGGAAAGAGTTCCCTGAGTGGTTGCGACGCCACTGGTATTCGGACCCAGCCCGTGAGGAATTATGGTCGTTGTCGGAACTGCCTGAACGGATGATCCCGTCAGGTGCTGGGGGTTTGCCACAAGAGCAATAACAAGGACGAGAACAAGTCCGCCCACAACTGTGAGGATATCACCGGATTCCACATATAGTACTTGGAGACGAGATAAAAAAACATGACGATTATCAACCAGGATTAAAGTGGGGTGGAAAGTGGGGTGGAAGAATTATTCTGGCTGGATCCGGGAATTATATACCTGCTGCCGATCTTTCTAGATATTATTTTTTATATGCCATATCCCAACCTGACATTTTTTTAATCGACACAGAAAGTCTGACAATTTTTTTTATTTCCTCATCCGAACCGTCCCCGACGAATTTGGATGAGGATTCCCGGGGGTGTTCAAAAATTTTGAGAACAAAAACGTGCATCTCACACCAAAAGTATTGGTGATCCAACAATGTTCCGCTTCTCATTCATCTGATGAATCACTTCTTTCCGGATCCGATAATTCATGCATGAGGGTTAATGGATGCGGATAGGATCCATGGAGTATTGTTTTAAATAATTGCCTCGTATGCCCCAGCATACCGGATATCTTATTATGCGTTTGATGAGTAAGGATGTGTATGGAGTTGCCCGGGCTGCGGACATGGGTTGTCTTTTACCTGATCTCGTTTGTCGTCCTGCTATGGGCAGCGTTCCTGTCAGCCCAGGGCGTGATGGTCTGGGTCAGCCTGTTTCTGATCATCCTTATTATCGGAATCAACTTCGTCACCGTCTTGAACCAGGTAAAAATGCACTCTGCCAGGAAAGAATTCCAGCATAACCTGACCAAAGGGTTCGACCGGGGTAAAGATAAAGAATGAGACTTCCGGGCGTCCACATCGTGGGCCCGGATCAGGACTTTTTGATAAAGATCTTCAGGGATGAATTGAAAGAAGTGAAGAGGTTCTCGACCTGCCGGCCCAGGTACTCGGTCTTACCCATGACATAAAATCCGTTGGTGACAAGTGCGCTATGGAACGTGCGTGCAAGGTCATCTTTCTGCTTCTCGTTAAAATAAATCGTGACGTTCCGACAGGTGATCAGATCGAGGAAACGAGAGGGCGGCACACCGCTCATCAGGTCATGCGGGCGGAACCGTATGAGGTCTTTGAGATGCTGTTTTGCCTCGTATGAGCCATTGGGCAGCTGGGTGAAATGCTTCTGGACAACCGAGATCGGGAGTTTTTTGATGAGCTTGTCTTCAAACACGCCGGCTTTTGCCTTCCCGAGTACCACCTGGTCGATATCAGTAGCGATGATATAACCGGATATATCTTGATGGGTGGCCATCAGCTCGTACAGGATTATGGCCAGCGAATATGGCTCTTCACCGGTCGAACTTCCGGCACACCAGATGGAAATCCGTTTCCGGTCCTTGATGATGGCGGGAAGAATTACCATCTTGATCGCATCGAAAACTTCCTTGTCACGGAAAAACTCCGTGACATTGATTGTGAGCGCTTTTCGCAGCAGCTCCATCTCCGGCGGGTTGGTTTTTACGTAATGCAGGTACTCTGCATAGGAATTAGTATTGGTGGATCGCATCCTGGAAAAAAACCGTCGCTTGATATAATCTTCCTTGTAATTGGAACAGAAGATCTTGAGGTTCTGTTCAACGAAATGCTTGAGCTGGAGAAATTCATTCTGGTTTTCAATCATATCCATAATCCTGATTATGTAGGCAACTACTTCTTTTCTATATCCTTAAATAATTTTAGAATATCCAGCCAGATAACAAGACCGCTTCCCTGCTTTGTCTCACCGGCGGAGGACATATTGATGATTCCCTTGACGTAATTGCCTTCTTTCTCCCCGCTCTCTTCTGATGCCTGCTTCACCTGCGACACGGGTACCACGACCACACTTGCAACCGAGTCTACAACAATCCCAACGTTGTTTCCCTTGATGGTATCTGCCGTGAAGACAATGATCTTCTGGCTTTTCGAGAGCTCTTTGGGCGGCAGTGCAAGGTGTTTGTTCAGATTTACGATATTGGTTATCTCGCCGCGGAGGTTAATGACACCCGTTATATAAGGTGGCGCCCGTGGTATGGGAGTTATCGGTACCATTTCCACAATTTCGCGGATAATGTTGATATCGATCGCATAACGTCCGTCCGCATGGGCAAACTCAATTACTTCAATCGATGATTCCATGATTCGCCTCCAAGTCTCCGTCGGATTAACATCTGATCAACGTTGGTCTCCATTGTAAGATTCCTAACTGCCTTTTCAGGGTATACAAGTGTCATAATGTCCGGTACGCCCCCTCGGGAACAAGAATCTCGAACCGTGCCCCTGTACCCTCAGTGCCTGTCTCCTGGATTGTGAGTCCGGTGATGGCGAGCACCTCCTGTGAGAAAAAGAGCCCGTAACTGATCCTGCCGGAACGTGTGTGCTCGAATATGAGCTCTTTTTTACCCTGAGGAATACCGATACCGTCATCCTCGCATACGATGACTAAGGCACGTTTCCGCTTCTCACCGGAAAACCGGATGGCGGAGACATGTCCCCCGTGTTCGATTGAGTTTGTGATAAGGTTTGAGAAAACTTTCTCGATCAGGTCATCAGCAAATATTTCTATATTGGAAATATCCGATTTCAGGGATATTTTTCCCAGATCTACCGAAGATGCAGCCGCCCGGATACTCTCCGCAACATTCGTCCAGCGTGGGGGCTGCAGCCCGATGTTCTGGTAATCGCGAGTGAAGCTGATCTGCTGCTGGATGGTCTTTATGACTTCCTGCTGGCGGTCAAAGATCTCGGTGATCTTCTTGTTCTTGGTCTGGGCCCTTGCCACACCGAGGTAACCGAGAAGTTTGGTGAGCCCGTTCAGGACATCGTGCCGGGTAATGCTATTTAAGAGAATGATCTGTTTTGCTGCGCGGCGCAGTGCATCCTCGGACCTCTTTCGTTCCTGGATATTCATGAGAATGCCATGATAACCGCTCATGACCTCATTCCGGTAAAGTGCCCTGCCGGATGTCTGAACCCAGCGAGGAGTACCATCATTTCCTAGAATCCTGAACTCAAATGGTTCCGTTGTCCCTGATCTGCCATGTTCCATACCTTTGATGAACGACATGATATCATCCTTATAGATAAAGTCCTGCAGCTGGCGCCCGAGGAGTTCCATAGGTTCGTATGCGGTAACCTGACGGATAACCGGGCTTATGTAGGTGATCGTGCCGTGATCATTGAGCGTAAAGATCACATCCCGCATATTCTCTACGAGATTGCGATATTTTTCCTCAGATTCCTGGAGAGCTTTTTCGATCTTCTTGTGCTCCTGGAGTTTTTCTTCAAGTTCCTTGTTGGCAATGATAAGCTCTTCAGGGGGCTCCTTGATCCGCCCTTCAAGATCCTGCTGGTAGTCTTTCCATCGTGAGGTCTCTTCAAAGATGATACCGAGCCCTTTGTTGCCCTGGTCAAACACCAGTGGCAGGAGTTTCATGCGGAATGTACGTGGTTTGCCACCAATGTCGATATCCTCTTCCAGTTCCTTTTCCTCGCCTTCCATAGCCTCTGCGATGATCTCGAGGTGGTGGGAGGTCATGTGCTGCGCAAGCGGTGAATGGGTGATCTGTGTGCCAATGATCGCCTCACGTTCAAGCTTGAAGAAACGCAGAAGTGCGTCGTTCACCTGCTGGATGAAGAGGTCGTCATCGAGGATCATGATGAGATCTGAAGAGAAACTCAGCATCTGGGACAAGGGCACGCGGTGGGAAAGGCTGAACAATTTTGCCGGCCCAAGGCTGCGCATCTCGGCCTGCCCCGACACAACAAGAAGGTTGAGGTACTTGGCCGCGGTCCCCCTGTTAAGCCCGAGCTTCTGGGATACATCTTCAATAGTCAGCCCCTTTGGGTATTGTTCAAGAATCTCCCGGATGCGGACAACCTCACTCTCCTTTACCATGCTTCGAAACGCTCCTTATTGATATTCAACCTGCACTCGCTCCAGTGATTGGTAATAATAAACATATTCATTCAACTATTTTAACCATTGCATCTAACCGCCATAAGCCATAATATTTATATAGTATCGTTTACCAACGATGTTGTTACCCACAGTTCGCCCGGAAGGCTAACATTTCCGGACCGTCGCGGTGCCCGTGGCAGGCGCCGCATACTACGGTACCCTCGCGGGTTCACTGGAAAACAGCGCACAAAGAACCCACATGGGCAGGATTCATGGGAGACCACATGGGGTTAGATCTGAAAAAGGAGGAAAAAGGAGAACCATATGCAGTTCATTGATGACATGAAGATGGGAAAGAAGTTGATCGGGGCATTCCTGATCATCACGTTGATTGCCGTTGTTATCGCGGTTATTGGATATACCAATCTCGTAACAACGAGCAGTGCTACAACATCACTCTATGAAGATTCGGTAATACCAACCGGACAGATTGGTGTTGCGTCTGCTGATTTCCAGCAGCTGAGAGCCGAACTCTACCGGTACATTTTCGTACCGGATTCACGTTCTACGGAAGAACAGACTACTATTCCCCAACTCAAAGATGAGATAAAAGCTCAGATGGATGGCTACCGTGCAACATCCTTATCTGATGCTGATAAGACCAACCTGGCCAAGTTCGACAGTGCGTATGCGGATTTCCTGACGCAGTATGATCTGACCATCGCTGCGGCCAAGAAAAATGACATGACAACCGTGAATGCCCAGCTTGCAGCGGGTTCACCCCTTATCAACGCACGGACGAACACGGTCAATGCACTGAAAGCTGCAGTCGATGCTAATCAGAAGGACGCAAAAGCCCTGGAAACTTCGTCAGCCCAGTCAGCTACAGGAGCCCAGATGACGATGATTGTTGCCACGATCATTGGCATTGTCATTGCAATTGCACTGGCACTCTACCTGTCCAAGAGCATTACCGAGCCATTAACCACGGTATCAACCAATCTCAAAAAGCTCAGCAAGGGAATTGTCAGCACGAGGCTGAACATTACACGG
>Ga0116111_1002124_pt1 | contig 12508 bp, 12 predicted proteins | sample June2015DPH_8_10_FD_89720 | JGI IMG/M metagenome (GOLD analysis project Ga0116111, IMG submission 89720) | Peatland microbial communities from SPRUCE experiment site at the Marcell Experimental Forest, Minnesota, USA - June2015DPH_8_100 | ecosystem: Environmental > Terrestrial > Soil > Wetlands... | reverse complement strand
GATGGAAAAGATGTTTTTGCCCTGGATATGGAAATGGCGGACAGTGTTTGGCTTCACGAACACCATCATTCCCGGCTCGATTACTTCTTTGAGGGGGTTCCAAGCGGGAGTATTGAAGTTTTCGCGGTCGAGCCCCAAGCGCCGAAGCGTTTCACGCACGTAGTGGTAAACGTGATTGTCGGGATCGAGGTCCGTCCCGCGATATTCAGGGTATTTCTGGGGTGGGTGGAAAGGGACTCGTCTCGGGTAGTCGGCAAGTCCCGTAAATGTTACGGCAACGTCATAGTTGTGAAATCCCATCCGTACTCAGCCTTGTGGGTTGGTGTATGAATGTCCGCGATTATTGCAGCTAGCAATGATGCACGGTAACGTACTCACAAGACTCTCGTCGATTGTGGTGGACCCGATTTCAGGGACGGAGGGGGGCAAGCTTGGCTATATGTGAGGACTTCCCCTTCCAGACTCGCGTAGGCTACGACCGCCCGTTCGCTGCCCGACCCCTCCGCGCACCATTTGCCATCTTTCTGGACCAACTGCATTTGACTTCTTTGCCTCCACCACTTGCTCACTTCTCTGGGCAGGGTGACCCACACATTTCTCTCCTGACGGACGCGGTCGAGCATCGCCAGGAGCCCAGTGTAGGTCTTCTCCTCCCGGGGGCCTGTGATGTAGTCGGGGTGGGTGATGACGTTGATCATGCCGTGTTTCCGCAGGATCAGTTCGATCTGCCGCTCCCACAACTGCAAAGAATAATCGTTCAGGATGTAAAACAGCGAGTAGTCCTGCGTCGTGGTTACCGGCAGTTCCACCAATTTGCCGATGAAATAGGGCATCACGGTACAACAGCCGCCCCGCTGAGGGTCCAGATGGGCGACGTTCGGAACAGAAGTGTCGTAGTCGAAATCCAACAGATCAAACCACTCTTGGTTCCGGTACAGCACTCCGGCCCTGAATCCCGCCGCACCGTAGTGTTTTCCGTATCGATTGATCTTGGCGACCCTCCGTTCAAACTTACGCCGGTCACAATAGAGGTGCCCATCATGATTTAGATCTTGAACATTGACCTCGCACCCGCGCCGCCGAATGCTGTCCAGATAGGCCTCAGATACGGAATAACGCTTCTCAGGTATGACCTGAAACGAAGCTGGAATCCCGAATGACTCGTTCATGTCCATAAGCCGGGCCGACCGATCGACTCCATCCTGCGTTTCCACATCGTGGGTCACGATGGCGCACCCATTCTTACCTTCAGGCCAAAACCAAATGAACGGCACTTTCGCGCCTTCTCGCTGCCTGATCGAGAGCGCCATCAGCTTTTCCATCAAGACGTCCACGGTGGTGTCCACTGGCCAGTTAGGAAACGCTAAGTCACGCCATCCGCTGAGACTGACTTTCTGCAAATGCTTGCGCACGTGTACCGACAGGAGCGGCCTTACAAAGTAATAAGCGTCGCGGACAAGTCTCGCCGTGCCCGTCCGCCCTTTTGCACCGGCTATTGCGTAGCGCTCATAATGGAAGTTAGTAACGACCTCGGAAGGATCGAAGGGTAGTTGTACAGACGACCCGTGATTTCTCACGTCGGCGGACACGTCGTAAAGTGGGCCATCTGGCCTCCTGGCCCGGTAGCCCGCGGCCGACCGGCCGTAACATACGATTTCGGGGCCAAAGCGGAAATATCCGGCATCTTGGGAAAGTCCGCCCGTGAGTTGAAAATCGGCGGAATGCGCAGCACACCGGAAATACTCAGTCAAGAAACTTGCCATCGTCCCACGATCCTACACATTGATCTTGTCTTGGCTCAGCGTGAAATGGAGAAGCAGCATTCTCCGTTAGTGTAAGATTCCGCCCCTTCGGGGCGGGGATTTTCAAGGCATCTTGGGGTCTATCGTCCGATGACTTTTTCTGTTCTGTGAACAGCGCGAGAGGGTTAAGCTCGCGCGCTGCCCGCATCGGCTCGATGAGCCCCGCCAAGTTATCCCTCAGCATGGTTGCGTCCCCGCAGAGCCCGCTTCCGTTTCACTTGGCGAAGTCATTTTAGCTGTATTGCAGAACCGCGCAAACCTCGAAGACGTCGTCTGCTGCCGGCGAAGTTGCCGTTGCCTACGAGCTTCTTCCAACTTACGGTCGCGAGCCGCGTGGATCTCGGCCTGTCGTCCGGCGAGCCGATCCTGCGGCGTCACATAGCCGATGGCGCTGTGCAGCCGCACCGTGTTGTAGTGATCCACGTAGATTTGAATCAAGCGGCGCGCATCTTCGAGCGTCAACGGGGTCAGGGGCCGAATGCACTCCCGTTTGAGCGACTTATGCCAGCGTTCGATCTTCCCGTTCGACTGCGGGTAGAACGGCGATGTGCGCACGTGCGTCATCCCCGAGATGCGAATGAACTCCTTGAAGTCCCGCGCGATGAACTGCGGTCCGTTGTCGGAGATGATCCGCGGCTTGGCTTCCGGGTACTTCTCCTTGGCTCGTTCCAGAATCATCTCAATGTCGGCTTCCTTCATCGACTCCCGCAGATCCCAATGCACCAGAAAACGACTGCAACCATCCAGCACACTGCATAAGTAGTAGAACGTGCCCGACAGGTTGATGTAGGAAACATCGACATGCCAGTGCTGGTGCGGCTGCAGCGGCTGTTCGAATCCGGTCCCTTTGCGCGACGGCTTCGGTTTCCAGCGCGACAGCAGTCCCGCTTGTTTCAGCACTCGCCATACGCTCGCCGGACTCACGGCCACCACATCTTGATCTAGCATCATGAACGTCAATCGCCGATAGCCTTCCAAAGGATTCTTGAGGTGGAAGTTGATAATGGCTTCTTTCTCCCACACCTCCAACCAGAAATCTCGGGGTACCCAACCGTTGTGCTCATTCACTCGTCCATAGCGCTGCCGCCAGTCGTAAAACTTACTCGCGGTGACGCCCAGCCAATGAATGAATCGGCCGGCACTGATCTCGGTCTTCTCCGACCAGCGCCGGACGAAGTCCACCACCTGATCCCGCACATCATGCGGTACCCAGGTCGCGGTCAGAGTTCCCCAAGGCTTTTTTTTAACGCGATGTGCTCCGCCATCAACTCGGCCAGGACCTCGTCCTTGGTCTGCACCTTCTTCTCCAAGAACTCAATCCGTTTCTGTTTCTCCTCCGCCTGGCGGCGAGGACGTTCCGGCGTCTGGAAAGCAGCCGCTCCGTTCTCGAAGAACTCTTTTTGCCAGCGGTAGAACACCGTCGGCTGCAATCCCAGTTCTTCACACAGATCCGAAACCGGGACCTTGTCTAAAAGATGGCGCCGTAGAATCGCCACCTTTTCCTCAGCAGTGTAGTGCTTGCGCTCTTTTCTCATACGTTCGCTCCGCTATCTTAACGGACGAACGCCTTCTCCATTTCCAGCTGAGGCGGGACAATCTCTGTCGTCGCGGATAGTACGCCGCCGGAGGAAACAGAGTTTATCACATCGGTACAAGTTCTTGCGGGAAAGAGTCTCGAAACCAGGGAAGGATCTTTTTGTCTAGCCAGCGTGTTTGTATAACACCTTCCCCATAGCAATCAAGCAGCGATCCGGCAGCCGAGACAATAAGTAACCGCCGATTTTCCGTCCCTTGAGCCGGCCGCTCTTTTCCGAACGTGACAATTCAGGAAACCGCCAATACGTGAGTGTGGAGTTCGCTGCGCCCCAGTTGGACTTGAAGTGGATCAACCCAGGATTGTCCAAGTCCGAGCGCCCCATATCGAGGACCTGCGCCCCAGACTCCTTTGCATCCCGGACCGCATGCCAGAACAGAAGTACGTTTCCGGCCAAATTGTTGTATCGCTCATCGGAGCAGCCATACTTATAAATCGTTGATCTACCATGGCTTACGGTCATTATACTGGCCGCTGGCACGCCGTCCTTGGAAACCACACGAATCCTGGCCTTATCGCCCAAGATAGCTAACAGATTGCTGTACCAAGCAACTGGTTGGGGCGGAATCCGGTGCCGCCGGCGCGTCATGACCATCAGGTGGTAGAACTTCTTCAGCAGCGCTGGCGAAGATCCCTCCTCGTAAACCAGCCTCTCTTTCTCTGCTTTTTGAATCCTTTTTTGGATCGAACTCTTGTCGAACGACCGATACAGTTCTTCAACAGACGGTCCCAAGTCAAGCAGATGGATCCGGAATTCCTCGCTCCGTCGAAAACGGGTACTGCCCTCGAGCCTCAGGCCACTGTCCAACGGCTTAATTTCGACATACCTGGTTCGCGCGCGCGTTGATTCTTGAACCACCCAATCGAGTATTGAGTGAAGGTCCTCGGTTCGATCGATGAGAGGATCGCAGTGGTCGGAAAAAGGCACCGACACCCAACGGGAACCCGTCAACCAACTCGTCACACGACAGAAAACCATTCCGTTGGTCAGGTCATTGCCAGGCGGAGTGGTGGTGAGACCGAAGCACTCATAGCCGTAAGTCCGGCGCAGTGTTTCCAGCCAACCGGGTGTGTGAAAGACCGACGCTCGAGGATGGATTTGCACAAATTGCGCCCAGCGTGGGTCGCGCAATGGGTCAATTTGATAGACGGCCATTTGGAGTCAGGACGCCCACTAATTATACTGTGGCGCTGCTAGGGGGAGGGCTTCCCCGTGTCGCCTGCAACGCAATCATGGGATGGCGCGCTTCCCAGCGTTTTCTGCACGGGCTTATCTACAGAAGAATTAAATTCCGGCGCTTTTGATCCCGCTCGGATCATGGCGCGCAACCGCTGGCGCTGCTCTTCCCGCAAGTAATCGATGAACTCCTTTGATACTAGTCGAGGTGCGCGGCGCAGGGAAGAAACACAGAACCCAGTCCAGCGTGCCGCCGCATTGAGAACAAAAGGGTTTTCCATGACTCGCCGCGCGCACTTCACGATTTCAAACGATGGCAGGCTGCCCAAAGCGTAATCCATCTTCCCTTGTCGGTACAAATAGCGCAGTAGGCTGCCGCCAGTTCCTGTGGCTCGGTGATGAAAAGCCTTCAGTTCCGGGAATGCTTGCACTTTCCAGCCCCGCATACGCACGCCCACCTCGGCGCACCAATCTTCTCCGCCGTATGGGATGGGCCGCAGGCCGCCGATCGCTTCATAACATTCGCGCCGGAACACCTGGGTGGCCCCGGCCACGGAAAGCGGCGTGTTCGGCTTACGACTCTGGAATTCGCCCCGCTCTTCTTCGTAGATAAAGCCGCCACATAACCCCAATTTCGGGTCCAGCGAAAACTTCGCCAAAAGCTCGCTGTAATATTGCGGATCGAAGGAAATGTCTCCGTCCAGAATGCCAAGAAAATCGTAGTCCAGACCTTGCAGCCGCTGATATCCCAGGCTCAGGGCATGCACTTTGGAGGAGAATCCTCTCCCCTGCTCTCCGCGCGCTTCAACCAATTCGATGAATTCATATTGCTTGGCATAGGCTTCAACAATCGGCCCGGTTCGGTCTGTGGACCGGTCATTGACGACCACCCACTTCAGAGGCTTCTGGACCTGAGCGACGACGGACTGCAACGTGCGCTCGACGTAGGCCTCTTCATTGTGAGCGGCAGTGATCAGGACGTACTTGCGTCCAACTGGAGCACTCATAAGAAATTCGAAGTCATCGTTGGCCCCTGGTCCTCAAGCGGTAGGACCGGAGTTTGCGGCACGTCGCTTCTTACAGTTTTCGACGATGCCCGCCGCTTCCCCGAGTTGATCCGCCTCACCAAGGGGAACCACGCAGCCTTGGCGGCAAAGCCCGCGGTGCGTGAGCTGTCACTTTACCGCTGCCCGCATACCATCTTAATTCAGCGCCTCATGCGGAAACCCCTGCCGCAAACACGCGCGGCGGCCGCAGCCCCCACTCGCCATCGATGCGCGAGAAGAATGCAGTGCCACTTTGCACCAATGCCAGCAGTTCCGGTTTGCTGGAATGCACCAGTGTCCAACTTCCATTGCGCAGGAAGAAACAGGACTTCAGTGTCAAGTCTTCCATGAACTGTGGCTCGAGCCGGCCATGGAGCCCGATCATCCCCCGCTTCCAAGCATCGTGGAAGAGGTGGTCGAGCACCTTGGCCATCGAGGCCGTTTCCGCTCCAACCTGGAGCACTTCTCCTACCTCACCCCGGTCCACGTAGTACATGTACCAACCCAGCACCTTGCGATCCTTGTCCCGCACGACCACCTTTCGGACTTCCTCACCCAGGGATTTATTTCTAACTACGAAATCGACTACCCACTTCAGGGAAGCACGGTCGTATTCCGGGAGGAGCCAGTTCTTGGGCAGTTTAGCCAGCGCCTGCAGATGGGTGTCGAGGTCAAGTTCTTCTCCGATGGTATCGTGTTCAAACTGCCGAAACGGGCTGAGTGGCATGCGTACGATCACAGCATCAGCCAGAGCGCTGAACGGCTTCGCAATGGCGCTCACCGTTCTCGCTAGTTTGCTTTTCTTCAGGCGGGCCACACCATGGAGAGCATAGAAAGACGGCCGCAGTGGACGGGCCCAAAGCAGGCTGTATACGGGCACAACCGTAAACCCAAGGCTCCGCAGCATCTGCCGGCTGTTCTCGTTCGCTGAATCAGTGATGGAAACGTCCTGCGGGCCTTTCATGAACGCCCGGAGCAGTTGTATGGCCGCCATGGTCGCGCGGCTTTCCGGATCGACCACAAAATTGCTGCCAAACGCGAATCGAATGGTCTTCCCCTGGAAGGTCATCCGGCGCGCGATTGTTCCGAAGAACGCAACGATCTTCCCTTGGTTGTCTTCGGCTACACGGGAAACGATGCCTTCCTCATGCCAAGGGTTTTCGAGGAACAGCTCCCTGAAATAGGACCTCAGGTTTGACGGCGAGGCCCCTTCCCTTTCATGAAGTACCTTCCATACCAAGTCCGCTACCTGGGGAACATCGGCTTCCACGAATGTCCGTATAGCCATTTGATGTCGAAACCCTCCCTAAGTTTCCGGTTCAACGCTTGCGTCACAGACTTCGCGATACCAAAGCAAGCAAGTAGACAATAGTGAACCTAGTCGATTCTTGAACTGCCAAAGACTCAAACCGTGCTCCCGCCATCGATCACCAAACACTGCCCGGTGATAAAACTCGCCTGGTCGGACAGGAAGAACAGGACAGCCCCCACCACGTCCTCGGGCGATCCCAAACGCCCCAACGGTGTACGGCGCAGGATCTGTTGTTTATGCGCATTGGACATATTGTGGCTCATGTCCGTGTCGTAGTAACCGGGCGCGATGGAATTGACACGTATTTTCTGCTCCCCTAATTCGCGTGCCAGCGCGCGGGTGAAGGCGTCCAGCCCACCTTTGGTAAAAGCATAAGCCGACATTCCCGTGAAGCCACGCAGCGAACTGATTGAGGAGATGTTTAGAATGACCCCGCCACTTCTCGCCGACAGCATTCTCCGCACGACCAGCCGAGTGAAGCGCAATGTGCCTTCGGCATTCACCAGTAGTAGTTTCCTGATGGAATCTTCCGAAGTAGTGGCTAGGAGACCGTCCACCGCAATCGCCGCACAATTGATCAACGCATAAGGGCGGCCGAACAATGCCTCGGCCGATTTTAGAAACGATGAAACTGAAGGGCCATCGGCAAGGTCTGCCCGAGCGAAATAGAAGCCTTCTCTTCCTGCGAACCTTTCGATGAATTCGGATGAATTGCGGCTGAAAGTGCTGACCTGATAACCGGCATCGAGCAACCCCTGCACAATTGCCTTTCCCAGCCCGCGGCTGCCCCCACTGATAACAACGTGTCTGGGTTGTCCAGTCGATCGGTTGCTCATGAAGTCCTGCTTCGGAGGGTCTTGCCTGCCGCAGACAGACCGATTTGATCGACCAGTTTAATCAATCGGGGCTGCTGCGGGCTCGAAAGCGCGGACCGGCAAACCTGATTGACCCGCATCTTTAGCGCCTCCGGATCTTGACCCGGGGCCGGGACAATCTCACACGCGACCAGTTCCCCAGCCACCGATGAAACCTTGCCAAAAACCCGCACGTCAGAGACTCCAGGAACAACTCGGATCACACGTTCCACTTCCATCGGGTACACTTTGCTTCCGGCCACATTGATCATGTCTGTCCTGCGGCCCACAAAATACACCCGATTCCCCTTCAGTTCCACCAGGTCGCCCGTCGCAAACCAGTCCGTGCTCAGGGTCTGCTGCCCAGAATGCGGGTCATACATCCTCATGGAATTCGCCGACCTTACCAGAAGCTCGCCGTCCTGGATTCTAAGTTCGGATCTGTCCGGAAGTACCTTCCCGAGATAACTGGCGGGGAACCCTGCCATCCCATCATGGACCGAGAAACACCGGCCAAGCTCCGTGGTGGCATAAATGTGCGCCAAACGAACCTGGGGAAAATACTGTTTCAACCTGTCCAGCAAAGGCTGATCGACCACTTCCCCACCTAATGTGATTTGCACGAGGGGTGCTCTCTTCAGCAGGTCCGAGTCGACAAGGATCAGCAAGCGCCGCCAGAAGGAAGGCGTCGCCGACACAAACTGCACTCCGGCATCGCACATAAACTGGGCCATAGCGCGCGGATCCATGTCCGCGTCAGGAATGGCCAAGGTGCCCCGGTCGGCGAAGCACTGCAGCATGACCTGCAGTCCGGCGTACAGATTGGGCCGGTACGTGAGCAGCCACCGCGGCGCGGCGCCATCAGGCCCTTTTCGAACCGGACGCGAGAGGCTTTCCCACGTGTGCCGGGCCGCTTTCGGCTCTCCCGTGCTGCCCGAAGTCAAGATGGTAACCGTGCCGCTGCCACTCCACTTTTCCTCGCCACACAATTCGTGAACGCTGAACCCTGAAGACTGCCCGCCGGGCGGCGCGGCCAAGACCGCACCCAGCTTCAGCTTTCTCGCAAGCGCCAGCATTTCCTCCAGCGGGAGATGTGCATCGAACAAGAATGTGTCGGACTCGAGCTTGTCCAAGGCTGCCAGGGCCGCATAACTCTCGCCCGCGGCGCGGAACGACACTCCCACACGACGCGACCTGAGAGCCGCAAAAGCGGCGGTCATATCATGCGCTTGGGCCCGCAACTGTTCCCAGGTGGCCGGCCGGCCGCGGGTGACCACCGCCTCTTGCGCCAGAGGGATTGTTTCTTCCAGAATTATGGAACTCAGCATCTCAGAAGCCGTTCTTCAGGCGTACAGTACAGCAAGGTCGGACAACGTTTTGATCTGGTAGTCGTCCCCCGTGGCAAACGGGTCCTTACCGGTGAGTTCCTCCAGCCGGATCACCGCTTGGGCAAAGTCCAGCGATTCGAGGCCTAATTGATCCAGCGCCGTGTCTGCCAGCAACCGGGGCTGAGCAAGGCCCTTGGTAGCAAAAATCTCCAAAAGGACCTCTGCAACTTGGTTCTCCGTAGCAGTCATGCAGTCTTCTCTCCAGGTTTTAGTCCAAGCTCTCTGGCTGACTGTCCCCGCAATCGAGACAGCACCTTGCGTTTTAGATCGAACATGAATGGGAGCCAGCGGTACGCTCCCAGCACTTTGAGACGAAACTCGATGGGCCAATCGGTAGGGCAAACCCCCATGCGCCCGGTTAGGAACTCCTGGGGCTCGGAGAACGCGAAATAGGGCAACGCCGAGAAGACGCGCTCGTAGCCGGCCTTTCGGCATGCGTCGACGACGTCATCGTTAAATGCTCCGTAGGGGAAGCTGAGGAGCTTGATTTCTCGGCCCAGCATTTTGGCCAGTTTGGCGCGAGACCCTTCGACTTCCTGGGCGAGTTTCTCCCGGTCGATCTGCGGCAGCACCGGGTGGGTCATGGTGTGGGACGCGATCTCCACGATAGCGGAGGGCAGCTTTCGCAGTTGCTCCTCGCTCATAACACGCTCTTGTCCGGTGTCTTTTGGTCCGAAATATTCCCAGTCAGGGAGCTTTCCCAATACGTCCGTAATAATAAAAAGCGTTGTCGGGATGCTTCTCTTCTCCAGTTCGGGCAAGGCATTGTCCACGATGTTCTGCATCCCGTCATCGAATGTGACCGCCGCGTATCGCCCTCCCTTGGGCGGAAGAGCTTCTATGTCAGCGCGCACCGGCTTCGCATAACGGAGCAAAGTGTCCATCTGACGGGCAAACAGCGGACGCTCCTCCGAGGTCACGGAATGATAGGTCAGAACCACACAACTTCCATGTGGCCGCAGGCCCAGCAATCTCCGGGCATTGTTCCACAGCAGATCGCCCGCTTCGACAAGCAAGCTTCCCGTGAGGAAGATGATACGTTTTGGCGTCGTCGGCATTTCCTGTTACCTCTTTCTTTGGTACCCGATAGTCCCAGATCTCGGCGTCAAGGCCGGACTTGGGACGCGACCGCCTTGCGGGAGGGGACCATTTCGTCGCAAGTGGACGGATTGATTAACGTCTTAAGCATCGTGGTCCATTTCACGATCGAGGACTGTAGAGATTCCTTCCTTCCGAAAAGCGACAACCCGTAGATGACGGTCAGACGGGCGACCGCATTGCCGGCCAACGCGATCCGAAAGAGCCACGTGTAGAAGCGCCCGTAAAACTTCTCGCAAAATTTCAGCATAGATTTCGACTTCGCAGCGAGTTGCCACACGCGTGGACTGCTTGTGCCCGCGTAATGCACCGCCACTGCCTCACCCACATAGTAGTTCGTCCATCCTGCCTTCGCGATCTTGTAGCACAAATCCATATCTTCGGCGTACATGAAGTACTCTTCACTGAACATGCCCACCTTCTCAAACGCTTCCCTCCTGATCAACATACAGGCCCCAGATATCACCTCGGCCTTGGCAGGTTCCGTACCGCTCGAAAATAGCGGTCCGATCCCCCAAAATCCGGGCCATCGCAGCCGCAAGTATTCGAATTGAAACAGCTCATTGAAAATCGTTGGAAACTGCATGATCGAGCTGGTCTGAACCGAAAGATCGCGATTCAGCAGTTTGCACCCCACGACCCCGGCGTCCGGCAAGGATTGTGAGTGTTTCAGCATGATGTTGATGATGGGCGAGATCAATTTCGTGTCGGGGTTCAGGAAAAGAATGAATCTACCAGTAGAGTGCTTGAACCCAAGATTGTTTGCCCCCGCAAACCCGAGGTTTTCCTCACTCTTGATCAGCACGATGTCTGAGAACTCGCGTCCAATAACGTCCGCATCTCCAGCCGGTGAAGCATTGTCGACGACGATGATTTCATAGGAGAGCCCCTGGGTATATTTGCGTATGCTGGGGATACACTCCCGCAGGTAGTCCACCGAATTCCAGTTCACAAAGATGATTGAAACGTCCATGGAAGCACGAGTACTAATCAAGTCCACATCTCGGGGAGCGAGCGGACCGTTTAGCAGGTCACTGCAGGACCCCCACAATGTTGTCCACGACGGCCTGGAGCGCCGAGTGGCCGCCCACGTTCGGTGTGGCTTCGGGCCGGCGGCGCACAAGATGGAGTTTGCGGTGAACATCTTCCGCGCTCTCGAGGAGAACCAGCCGGCCAGTATCGGCCAAATGACGGTCGACCGCGCCGATCTTCCCACGAAAGATGCTGTAGACGGGCACCCCCAATGCTGCGGCCTCGCGATTCATGGTACCGCCGCCGCTGATAACCAGGTCCGAGTACCAGATAAGATCTAGTCCATCGACGATCTGTTGTGGCACGATAAATCGCTTCTCTGCAAATCTCTGTGGCCACGCTCTCCGTAGTTCAGATTCTTGCTGGCTGGTACGGGGGAGAATCACGACTTTCACATTGGACTGGCTTCCCAAGAATTCGAGTACGCAATCCAGGAGCCGATCGCTCGCTGGATTATGGTAGTGCGCTTCCGTTGCGGGGGGCCTCAAGGTGACGATTAGATCGTCTGTGTTCAAGCCGATTCGGCTCTTGATCGACGGATCGGGCTTGAAAAGGGGCGCATAAACATCTTCTTTGATACCTGGATATCTGAGAATACGAGTCTTGTCGAAGCCCAGGCCGCGCACCACCTCGTCAGGAATAACATCTGGCGCCATTACCCAAGACGGATTTACAAACTTCGTCCATCTCGCGTGTTCATAATCGCAGATCGTGATCGTGGGAATCCGCAGCAAAGAAGCGAGCACGAACATCGACCTGGAACCGTGCGAAACGGCGAGATCCGGCTTATGCTTCAGAACAGTGGGACTTAGCTGGAGTACCCGAACCCCGAGTCCCGCGACCTTTGCCAGCATGTGCTTGCCATAATGGCGCCCGATTCGCTTGTATTGCAGGCCAAGCAGATCGGCAAGATCGCATACCTGGAAGCAATCTCTGGCCGTCAGTAACACCGAATGTCCGCGTTCTTCAAGCTCCTCAATGATCGGTTTGAAGAACGGTACATGGGGGGAATTCTCGAGGTCGATCCAGATCTTTTTCCCGCGGGTCCTCTGCTGCGGCGGAGGGCTAGCGGCCTTGGCACTATCGACTTTCACTGGCGTTGTGCCTGAAGAAGTTTCGGAGGAGGGCTCGCGAACGCCTCTATTGGTAATACTTGACATCTCATCCCCTTTTGAAGTTACGCAATCCATGAAATGGTTCTTGGT
>Ga0116111_1002116_pt1 | contig 12549 bp, 13 predicted proteins | sample June2015DPH_8_10_FD_89720 | JGI IMG/M metagenome (GOLD analysis project Ga0116111, IMG submission 89720) | Peatland microbial communities from SPRUCE experiment site at the Marcell Experimental Forest, Minnesota, USA - June2015DPH_8_100 | ecosystem: Environmental > Terrestrial > Soil > Wetlands... | reverse complement strand
GGGTGATTGGAGGCTCTGCGCGCGTGTCCATCGTACTGTTTGCAAATCGGCACGATGCGGCATACGATAGGGGCGTCCAGTCCGTTATCGAAATGCCCCGGCCACCGTGCCGGGCTTTTCATTTTCGGAACACCCATTCTAGGCGATTTATAATTAGAGAGGGTACTGGACGAGATGAAATTTCGGGGATGGATCGCTGCGGCTTTAGCAGGGGGGCTGCTTGCAGAGAATATCGAGGCCAAACATGCTGCTATTCAGCCGCATGTGCTGGAGAATTTATCCTCGCCGCTGGAACCGAACACGCCGCCGCCAATATCAGCTAGCGGAACGTTCACGGTCACGATGCAAGGCCCGATGTCCATAGGCGGATCGGTGAACGCTATAGTCGTTCGGGCGGTGGATATTAGGTAGGTTCTATTTGTCCTGCTTGCGGGGCCTGCCGCCGCCGTGCGTCTTCCCCGCCGCCATCTTGCGGTAATGGTCCGCTCCGAGCCGTCGCGACGTGGTGCTTCCGCCCTTGTGGCCCAGCACCGCCGCCGCGCTGGTGCGGAGTTGCTTCAGGAGGTTTTCGAACAGGGCGAGCGCAGCGGCCAAGCTTTCACGACAACAAGCCGTGCGGTTCTGCGGAAGATCTGGAGTGGTCTCCAGGGTGAGGCTTGCATCGGAGATCAGATGCGGAGGGCTTCGAGAGACGCGCGGTCGATTGGAATACCTTCATCGTGCGGCAGGTTTGAAGGGAAAGTAACCGATAGCTGTTTTTCCGTCAACGCACATTCCAGACACTGCCAGTTTTCAGCAGCGCAAGGAGAACCGACGTAAAATGAAGCTGGCCGCCTAGCCCAGCGTCATGAACCGGGGCGAAGGCTGGGCACCCTACCCAGGGGCGGCTACTCCATTCAGGGAATCGCAAAGGGAGCGATTCAATGTCGGACCTTCCCCAGGAGCTCAAGCGAATACGGGCCGAGGCTGTCGATTTCTTTGTTCGCGTCAGCGCTATGGACTTACGGGACGGCGACTTGTGGGGAGCCTTAACTCCGTCGGACCGGCAATGCAGTGAAGACATCCTCGGGGAAATCGGGCAGGTGGCGCGTAGAATCCAGGCGGTGTTTGAACACGAACCCTTGCTGGGAGAAGACGCAATCCGGACTCTGAGATTTAGCGTCAGGGTAATGGACGCAGCACTGCGGTTTAGGCGATTGGATGTTTGGGATACTCACACCGAATGGGACGAGGACATTCTTCGCGCGGTTGTGCCCGCGGGCGAGTGCGAAAACCTGGTCTCGGCGTCCTCGGCGCAATCAATATTTGAGGAGGCAATCGACCGAGTACTCCGACTCCTCCGCGTTGCGGAGCCAGAGCCACACAAACCGCCTGTAGCGGACGAGTCGGAATCAGCGCTTGGACCAGAGCGGGAACCCGTCTCACCGCCGGGGCGCAAAGGCCGAAAACGTGGGCCACCAACCGGCTTTAAAGCCGCAGTGCGCGTTGCTGAGATTGTCGCCCGCGTGGCATCTGATCGGGATTGGCGCTTGACGCCAGACGAAATTGGCGAAGCCTTGGACCACGGGCTCTGTGATGCTCCGGACTGGAGTGCCTGCGATTCCCCTGACCACGAGAAAATCCCGCTTCCGCGTGGATGGAAGAAGAAGGGCGCGGACTGGTTGAATCCTCCCGACCGGGCTACCTTGGTCAAAGCCATCGTATACCGGCTTAAGTTAGCAGAGCAGCTAGAGAAAGCCACCCCCGAAACTCTCTCCTAATTTCCGCAAATTTCCGCGACTCTGCACTGCTCACCGGCAACCCCGTTTCCATTGGGTTCTGGCTGCGGAAGTTTTCAAAGTAACTCTCGGTTCCTATGATTCGGTTGTGTGGCAGCGAAACCAAACCACGAGAGGATTACGAATGGGAACAGTTCCAAAGGTCCTGATTCACCTTCTCAACGAACATCAGGTTGCCGAAATGTTGGGCGTCTCGGCGGCGACGGTCCGCCGATGGCGGCTTTTGAAGCAGGGTCCCCGCTATCTGAAATTGGGCGCACTCTGCAAATACCGAATTGAAGATATCTCGGCGTTCCTCGAATCTCGTCTGACCGGAGGCGCGGCGATCGAGGCGACCGAACCACAAGCGAACACGCCCGAAGCTGATCCGATCCCAGAGGAGCGGCAATGAACGCCGAGCAACTCACCGACGAACTCGCCGTCCGCGTCATGGGCTGGAGGCCCGGTCCGGATAGGTTCATCAAGTCCGGCCGGAGCTGGATTCCCAGATGGCGGTTCCGGCCTCTCACTGACCTCGCGGATGCCTTCCAGGTGCTCGACCGTGCAGCGGATCATTACACACTCACCAAGGACGGGCACACGTTTAAGGCCCAGGTTCGAGCCGGTTCAAGACGTGGGACAGCATCGGGCGAACTGATGGCCAGGACCATCGCCGTCGCGGTCGCCCGAGCTCTGGGACTTGACCCGGCGGACGGAACGGCGCCGGCCTCGGCGACCGTGCACACCCGCCAGAAAGCTGAAGTGCGGAAGCGATGACTGCCCCAGAACCCATTCCCGAGCGCATCCCTCCGCCCTGGGGCGGACCGCTGACCGCTGCTGACTACGCGGCCCTGTTGAAATCCTGGATCCCTCAGGAGATCGCGGACGCGGCGATGCTCCGCCGGGTGGACCAACCACAGGGCCGCAAGCTTCTCGGCCTCAGGGGCTCGCGCGACTGCTCGGGCATTCTCATTCCGTACTACTGGCCCGGTGATCCCAAGCTGTTCAACTATCGAGTGCGCCGCGACCATCCCGAATGGACGACGGACAAGGACGGCAAGCCGAAGCCGGACAAGAAATACCTAGGCCCCCCGAAAGGCACCAACCGGCTTTACATTCCACCAGGGGTGACACCAGAACAGCTTCCAGACGTAACGATTCCAATTGCCATCGTCGCGGGCGAAAAGAAATCTCTAGCACTGTCGAGGCTCGCCCCTCGATTCATCCCCGTGGCCCTAGCGAGTGCCTGGAGCTGGCGCGGCAAAGTGGGGAGGACCAGCGGAGCAGGGATCGAGTTGACCGGGCCCATCGCCGATCTGGGGCGCATCGCGTGGAAGGCGCGAAAGGTCTTCATCGTATTCGACGCGAATGTGCACACCGACGACAGCGTGAACTGGGCGCGGAAGGGGATCGCCAGGGAACTCGCCACCCGCGGCGCGGAAGTGGAGTTCGTCAATCTGCCCGAGGACTGCGGCGTCAACGGGGTCGATGAACTGCTGGCGGCCTGGGGACCTGAGAAGGTGCTTGAACTGTTCGATCGATCAGTGTCGGGCGCCAGGCTCCATGTTGTGCTTCCCCCTCAGTTCCAATCGAGACCCGAAGGCATGTTCCGCGTCACGACCAAGGGCGAGAATCTGTCGGAGGTTCAACTAGCCACCTACCGCGCGGCGATCATCACCAACATTCGCCTGGACGATGGCGTCGAGGCCAAGCGGGAATTCGAGATCGAATCTGAGCTGATGGGTCGGCGCTCCCGGTTCACCATCCCTGCTTCGGAGTTCGCCGGCATGGACTGGCCGATCGAGCGGATGGGCGCGGGAGCGATCACTTTTCCCAACCAGCGGGAGTACGCGCGCACGGCGATTCAGTCGCTCTCTGTGGCCGCCGAAGAGCGATGCATCTATACCCACACCGGCTGGGGAAACGTGGACGGCCGATGGATCTTCCTTCATGCCGGTGGCGCCATCGGTCGCGATGGGGCTGTGTCCGACGTGAACGTGCGGCTCCTGGACCCGGTGAGCAGCTTCGAGCTGCGCCTCCCAGCCGGGGCCGACCAGCTTGCGCTCGCGCTAAAGGCCACTTTGCGGCTGGTGGAACTGGGACCGGCATCCATCAGCTTCCCTTTGTTGGCGGCGACGTGCCGGGCGGTGTTTGGTGAAGCTGATTTCTCTGTGCACGTGGCGGGCGAAACCGGCGCATTCAAGAGTGAGCTGGCCGCGCTCTATCAACGGTTCTTCGGTGCCTTAATGGATCGCCTGCATTTGCCCGGTGCCTGGTCATCCACCGGCAACGCTCTCGAAACCCTCGCTTTTCATGCAAAGGACACTCTCCTCGTGGTTGATGACTTCGCCCCGCAGGGCAGCGCCAACGATGTCGCGAAGTACCATGCAGCCGCGGACAGAGTGTTCCGTGCGGCGGGGAACCGCGCTGGTCGCGGCCGGCTGGACTCCTCCGCCAACTTGCGGGAGCCGAAACCGCCGCGCGCACTAATCCTCTCGACCGGCGAAGAAATCCCACGCGGCCACTCGATCCGGGCGCGGCTGCTCATTCTGGAGATCCCAAAGTTCGCCATCAAAACCAGCGATCTCACCGCATGCCAGAACGACGCCCAGGCTGGTCTTTATGCCGAAGCCATGGGCGGCTTCATCCAATGGATCGCTGGGCGATATGAGGAAGTCCGGACCGCGTTCGGCCGGAAGGTCGCTGCATGCCGATCCCGCGCCCTGCTGGATGTAGCTCATGCCCGCACGCCGGACATGGTCGCCAATCTTCAAGCGGGCTTTGAGCTGTATCTGGATTTCGGCGTCCATGCTGGCGCAATAGACACAACCGAGCGAGATCGCCTCGCGGGTCGATGTTGGGATGCGCTCTCGGATGCGGCTGCGGCCCAGGCCAAGCACCAGGCGGCAACCGAACCCACGGCGCGCTTCCTGGCCGTCTTGCGTTCGTTATTCGCCTCCGGCCGGGCGCATCTTGCATCACGCACCGGGGGTGAACCGGCTGATGAGCCTGGGGCCTGCGGCTGGGTAGACGCCGGGTCGGGCGTGTTGGTTCGGCGAGGCGACTGCATCGGGTGGGCTGAAGGCGGCGATATCTACCTAGAACCGACGGCCGCGTACCGGGCGGTGCAGGTGGCGGCCAGCGCCGCGGGCGAAAGCCTGTCGGTCTCGGAGCAGACCCTCAGGAAAAGGCTGCACGAGAAAGGTCTGCTGGCATCGGTTGATGAGGCTCGTCAGACTCTCACGGTTCGGCGCATGATCAATGGCTCGGCGAAGTCCGTATTGCACCTCTTGCGGGATACCGTCCTGCCGGTCGGGCCGTGACAAATGTCGGGTAAGGTCGCCAGAAATGTCGGGTAGTTTGTCGGGAAATTGACCGTACCCGACAACAGGTTGCTGAGTGGAATCAATGGTTTAGGTGGCAATTGTCGGGTTTGTCGGGTTTTTCTAACAGGAGAGAGCGCTGGGGAAAATGAAAGTGGTCTCGAAACCGCCCCTAATCCTCGTAACTTGCTCTGAATATTGGACTTGAATGATGCTGCCAATGGACGGTAACCTTCACATGCTGGCTGGAGGCCTACGTGTGAAGGCGCGTGTTCAACACCCCGGAGTAAAGCCGCGGAAGGACCGAGAAGGCTGGCCATGGATCTTCCGATATTGGCACGACCAGGTCCAGCCCGACGGCTCCGTCAAGACGCTTCGAAAGTACCAGGCGGTCGGGCCGAGCAAGGGAGAGGGCGCGATCACGAAAAAACAGGCCGAGATCGAGCGCGACCAGTTCCTGGCGAAGCTGAACGCGCCAACCGTCGAGGTGGCTGTGCAGCAGGTTGCGGCGACCGGCGTCGCGCTGTTTTCCGAGGTGGCGACGATGTACGAACGGGGCTACCTTGGAAGAACCGATCAGATCGCCAGACCCACCCGCGAGAAGGAAACCTTCTACCTCAACCAATACATCGTTCCACGGTGGGGCGATTTCCGTCTGAACCAGATCCAGCCCCAGGCGGTCGAGGACTGGCTGCACACTACGTTCGATTCCTGGTGGACCATGCATGGCGTGCGGGCGATCATGAACCGCATTTACCACTACGCTGAAGGGCACGGGCTATGGGAAGAAGGCAAGCGCACTCCGGTAAGCCGGGCGAAGCTCGGGAGGAAACACTACAAGCGCGAACGCAAGATCCTGTCATTCGAGGAGACGGCGCACGTGCTGGAGCGATTGGACGAGCCCTACAAGCTGATCATCGAAACCTGCATCGCAACTGGCGCCCGCATCTCCGAAGTGCTCGGGCTGAAATGGAAACACGTGAACCTGGGCGCCGGCACAATCAAGATCGATCAGCGTGTCTGGCACCAGGACATAGGCCGCCCGAAGAGCGAGGGCAGCAAACGCGTCCTGGGGATCGGCGATTTGGTGGACCGGTATCGCGCAAGTGCCACGGCGGACGTTGCCATGCCCGATTCGTTCGTCTTCCAGCAGAAGCGGGCACACGGACGACCACTCTGGGACTCCGGTGTCCGCGACGCGCTACACCAGGCTGCAGAGGCTGAAGGCTGCGACTTCCCTGGCCTTGGGCCGCATAGCTTCCGCAGGAGCAACATCACCTGGCGGCAGCAGGTGGGCGGAAGCGCGATCGAAGCTTCCAAGATTGCCGGGCACAGCGACCTCGATATGACGGGCGAGTACACGTTCGTTACCCCTGAGCGCCAGAACGAGTTGACGCGCCGTATCCAGGCGAAGCTCGCCGAAGCGGGCAACAAGCCCGTTGCCGGGCAGGCACCTTCGATCGTTTCCACATCCCAAACCGCGCCGAGCCTGGCGCAAGCGCCGCCGGCGAGTCGCTTGGTGCAATAAGGTACTTCAGACCTGCCTTGTTTTCGACAACACAATAGCCCCATAATGTTTTCAGAGCGAGGAATGCCATTCAAGACGACCGAGGTGCGCGCGGAGAGTGAGGATCGCCGGTTGGCGCCGGCGTACTCGGTGGGCGAGGCAGCCCACTATCTCCAACGAATGCCGGAAGCGACGCTGCGCAGTTGGGTGGCTGGGCGGTATTACCCTGTGGCTGGACGGTCAAAGCGTTCCAAACCGCTGATCCACCTCGACGATCCCAAGAAGCAGTATTTGTCCTTTGTCAATCTCGTTGAGGCGCACGTGTTGGCTGCCATTCGTCGCCGCCATGGTGTGAGGCTTCCGAAGGTCCGCAGGGCCCTCGATTACGTGGAGCGCGAGTTCCATGTCGAGCGCCCGCTGATCGTTCAGTCGTTCCAGACGGATGGATTGGACCTGTTCGTCGAGCGATACGGGGAACTGATAAACGCTTCTCGGGAGGGTCAGCGCGCGATGAAGGAAATCCTCGGCGTCTACCTCAAGCGAATTGAATGGGACGCGAAGGGGCTTCCGATTAGGCTTTATCCCTTCACCCGGGACACGCAGGCGGAAGCGGCCGCGGCGTCCGCTCCCCGCGTTGTAGTCATGAATCCAGCAGTTTCGTTCGGCCGCCCGGTGATCGCCGGAACCGGCATACCCGTCTTGTCCGTCTACGAGAGATACAAAGCCGGCGATTCCGTCGCTGATCTCGCGCAGGACTTCAATTTGGAGATCAGTGCGATTGAAGAAGCAATCCGCTGCGAAGCCGCCTGACGGAAGCGTATTCTTCATCGACCGGTCTCTGGGCATCGAACCCCTGCGAGGTGAGCTTGTAAAAGTCGGCCTCACCGTTGAGATCCACGATGATCATTTCGCCCGCGATGAAGAGGATAGCGTCTGGCTGCGAGTAGTCGGTGAGCGAGGATGGATTGTGCTCACTAAGGACCAGCGGTTGAGGTACCGCCCGCTGGAGATTGCCGCTCTCCGGGCGAGCAACGCCAGGGTGTTTGTCCTGACTGCCGGCAATCTCCGCGGCAGCGAAATCGCCGCGGTATTTCTACTAGCCATGCCTGGCGTCTGCAGGATACTGAATTCTCGGCCTGGGCCATTCGTGGCCCGCATCTCGCGGTCCGGCAGCATCGCGACTGCTTGAATGCAATCTGTCGACGTGGCTACCGTGTACCAGCGCGGCTAGGCAGACTTCGGTGGCAGCCTAAGAATGAATCCGGCAGATGTGTATTCCACGTCGAGCCTCGCCCCTTTTCTACCCGGCTCAAACGGCAGCTCTAGCTGCTCCGCCAGTTGAGGAGTTGGACGAGATGGGCGCAGGAGGTCCGCTGGAGACACCCGAAGCGCTGCCGCAATTTCCTCCAAATCGGAAATGCTAGGCATCGTTCGTCTATTTCGCCAATTTGAATGTGTATTCTTGTCGCGGACCACAACCTCCCAGAGGTCGCTATAGTGTCGATGCTGTTCGGACAAGATCTCGGAGATGCGTTGCCATAGCAGTTCATTGAGTCCCGTTCGTGCTGGTTTTGTCCTAGACAATTAGTAAAATCCTAATATAATAGGATTTTAGGGTCAAGAGCCTGAGATCTTTTGGCCCCCCAATGGGCCTTGGCGAACTGCGGAATTCCAGTTGCAGTGTGATAGGATAAGATTCCCCGAACGTGGAACCTCAGTACGAACAGCATGGCCGACTCATCGTGATGAGGGCAACATGGCAACCAAGAGTAGGAAGAGCAAGAAGATGAAGGCACACACGGACCGAAACGCAATAGCCGGTCCCATTCGCAAAGTGGCCTCAGCACCCGTGAGCTTCGAAGAAGCCCTGCAGGATTGGGAAAAGGAAATGGAACACGACTTCGAAGCGAACCGAGCGGCGGAACAACTGAGTGCTGAAGATTTGGCGATCCGAATCAACGCAAAGGCCTGACGGGACTGCGTGAAGGGCATCTTGGTGTGGCGCTCGAACGACAAATCCGCTTCTTGTCTCTCGGAACCGTTCCGCTCAGAAAGCAGCTAGAGATTCCCTGGCCCTTGATTCCGTCCAAATCAGCGTCTCGTCAGCTAGGCGCGGTGGAACGGTACGCCAGGGACCCTGAGCTAGACGCAAAGTCGGTAGCGGTGGAAAGCCACTACATAGATCGAGATTTTATTGAAGACTACAGCGTCTTTTACTCTAAGAATCTTGGCCACATCCCTAATTACTGCCGACGCGTGCATTTCTTCAAGCTCGAAGCAAAACAAGCCGAAGAGGAACTACGGCGGATACGGCAGCTTTGCGACCAAGATGAGTTCAGGGTTGCTAGTCGGACCTTTTCGCAAGAGCATTACCTCGGGTTTAGCGTAATCAAGCCACTTCCGGGGTGTCCCGTCGGACGAACAGTGTTGCGGTGCTTTGGACGAGACACCAAGCCCGGATTCCGCCGGGACTTCGGTTGTGCATGTGATTATCAGGTCCACCTGATGGGAGTGCCGCTCCAAGTATCCGGATTGGCATTTCAGCAACAGGACCTCGGCGTGAGCGCGTGCGCGACCACAGCGTTGTGGTCCGCACTGCAGCGGGCTAGGGAACTGGAATCTGGCGCATCCGCGACGCCGGCACACATCACAACGAAAGCCTCGCAGTACACACTGCCGTTTGGCCGCTCCATGCCTTCGGAGGGCCTGTCGCTGGACCAGATGTGCCAGGCTGTTCAATCGCTGGGTTACGCACCCAATCTTTTCCGCGCCGAGAAATACGAGGTGTCGCGCTGGATCATGTTTGCCGCGGTGCGCTCCGGGATCTCTCCAGTGCTGATCCTGCGCCGAGAGAAACTGGCACATGCCGTTGCGGTTGCTGGAATGAAGCTGCGTTGGCCACACCGTCCCAGCGATCCCAATAACGTGACCGACGAGTTGGCGGCAGACTTGGCAGCCGTCTATGTTCACGATGATCGATTCGGACCGTACATGCGGGCGGAAATAGAGGAACGTGCAGGATCTCTCCACCTGCGCCTGCGAAGCGACGACCAATCCTGGGAGAAAGCTTGGCGACTCTCACACATTCTGGTGCCAATGCACAACAAGGTGCGCTTGTCATTCAGTCAACTCCGAACTACGGCGCTTTGGATTGCCGGCAATTTCCAGTCTCGACGCCTGAATTTGGGGATGGAGCGGGTGCGGACGGAAATCGCAGCTTGGATCGAGAGATCCCACTCCTATATCGAGTCGCAGTTTGAAAAACAGAATCGACTGCCAGACGCAGCGCTGGAGAGTCTGTGCGATGAGATCCCGTTGTCGCGATATGTGGGAATCGTCCGGTTGACGGCCGAAGACATCGGTGCAATCGATGTTCTGTTGGACACCACAAGCACCGAAAGAAACCTTCAATGTCTCGCTGTGATTCGCAGAGAGGCGGAGCGACCGCCTACTACGGAAATCGCCAGATTCGTTGCGGAAAGGCTTGGCTGTCGCTACCTCGGATAAGAGACAACATCAGCGCATCGACAGTGCTACGGTGAGAAGAGGGGCATTCGATATGGTTATTTCAGAGCCCGCTCCGCGCTCCCTCTTCGCGAAACGGTACGAGGGCGAATCTGCATCGTCTTCGGCATCAGCATCTTCTCGAATCTGCAAACCGCGCCCCATCAACAGGTGATCCGGGTTGTCGAGAGATTGGTCAAACAGGTAGGTGAAGTCCAGCATGTGTTCGGGCAGGCCAGCGGGCCGATCGACATCCGAGCGAAAGTACGCCTCGGGCAGCGTGACATCGGTGTGGTAGAGGCCATGGTATCTACAGTAGTCTTTGCCCTCCAAGAAAACCGGGAGTTTCACGGGACAGGGCAAATCGCCGCCCGATTTCTCCGGCCTCGGAAGGAGGTTTGTCGCTTTGCCGGATGTGGCGTCAGAAGCAAGGTCAATCGTTCTCATCGCCATTTCGAGCGCCTTGTCGAGTGATTCGATCTTCGGATTCTGAAAGTCGGGTGGGGTGCTTCCCATCGCTTGCTCCAAATGGTACAGAGCCTGCGTCAATCGCCCTGACTTCACCATGTGTCCAACGGAGTTGATTGAAAAGGCCATTCCAACCGGAATGCCATGGTCTTGCCACCACCGGTTGTCGGCTTGGGCAGAGAAGTAGTTGACGCCAGCGACCCACTTCCAGCAGGTTTGTTGCTTGCCTGGCTGCTCCAGAAAGATCTCGTCGAGATAGACCCGATCCAACTGGATATCGCGCAGCAGATACAAGCTACAAATGCGACGGGCAATCTCCTTGACAGGCGCACTCGGCACCGCGTCGGCGAGTCTCTGTGAAAGCACGGCTATGACAAATGCACTTGCTTCACCTCTCCAACCACGACGTATCCATTCCAGCCGTGCCCGTTGGATCTTGCGCGAAACGATCTCATCGGATGCAAGGAGATCCTCTTCGCGGAGCAGACAATAATGTATGAGACTCTGCTTGGCCGCGATTCTGCCGAACAGACACGGTTGGAACTTCGAGAGCCAGTCTGAAAGCACCGCCGTGACAGTCTCGTCGGACGCTCCCGGCGCCAGCGCCCCTTCCATCGCTGCATGCAGGCTAGGGGTGAACCCGACCTCCTTTCGCCAATCGTCCGTCTGAAGCTGTCCGAACCATTCAGCAAGCGTGCGAGGAGCCATAAGGGTGATTCGATTATGCGACTTCGAGACTATCCTATCAAAACCAGCCCAAAGCGAATCGGAGCATCGCGCGGTGCGCGTGCACTTGTGGAGTCCCGGTGGAGTCCTTACCGCCCGACTCGGCGTTTTGGCGTCCATTTGGCGTCCAAATCGGGTGATCCTATGTCTTTTGTTTTCAATGAGGGCTGTCTGTAAGTGATTGATATTTCTTGCTTGGGGTGCAAGAGGTCCCGGGTTCAAATCCCGGCGGCCCGACCAAATCCCTCAAAGAGTTACCGTCCAAACATTCATCGAAAACTACGTTTTGGAGTCCAAGTGGAGTCCAAAATGGACGCCGGCCCGCACGGCCTCCCGAGCACACGAAAAAAGCTGCTCAAATTCCTGGCGCCTCTCTCCTGCTAGAAAAACCCGACATTCCCGACATTTTCGACCTAAGCAAATGATTCTGTTCGCAAAACTGATGTCGGGTTCTTCCAAGAAACCCGACACGGACCCGACATTTCCTCCAAGAAACCCGACACTCGGCCACGGGATGGGCGCAAACGCTACCTCGCTTCTCACAATCCTCACAATACTCAGAATGCCCCGCACCGCCCCCTTTTGACGACTGCGCGAACTCGGCGAACTCCACTCTCCAAGTTTTCTGTTGACGACTGAAATCCGCAACTGCTCTATTCAGAGGTGGAATGACCAAGTCTGCGCAGCCGCTGGAGATTCAGTTCTGGCCCATCGACAAGTTCGTCTTCTACGCCCGCAACCCACGCAAAAACGATGCCGCCGTGGACCGCATGTGCGACAGCATTAGGGAGTTTGGGTTTGCGGTTCCGGTGCTGGCGCGCAGCGACGGGGAAGTGGTGGACGGGCACCTGCGTCTGAAAGGTGCGCTCAAAGCTGGATCGTGGCCCGGCGGTGATACCACGAGAATCCCCTTGATCCTCTGCGACGGGTGGACGCCGGCGCAGGTCAAGGCATTTCGCTTGATGGTGAACCGCTCCGTGACGTGGGCCGAGTGGGATGAAGACTTACTCACCGTGGAGCTGCAGGAGTTGAACGAGGCGGACTTCGACCTCAGCCTCACGGGCTTCGACCCGAAGGAACTCGACGACCTGCTGGTTGCGCCCGAAGCGGATCAGATTGCCAACGCTGTCCCGCCGCTGCCCGAAAGCCCGGTATCCCGACTCGGTGATCTGTGGGTCTGTGGCCCGCATCGCGTGCTGTGCGGCGATGCGACCAGCCCGGACGACGTGGCACGGCTCCTGGGCGAGCGCAAGCCGTCACTCAT
>Ga0116111_1002109_pt1 | contig 12572 bp, 7 predicted proteins | sample June2015DPH_8_10_FD_89720 | JGI IMG/M metagenome (GOLD analysis project Ga0116111, IMG submission 89720) | Peatland microbial communities from SPRUCE experiment site at the Marcell Experimental Forest, Minnesota, USA - June2015DPH_8_100 | ecosystem: Environmental > Terrestrial > Soil > Wetlands >... | reverse complement strand
TGTAGCTGCCCGCCGGACTCACCGCGCCGTTATCCTGAACGTAAATTTCATCCGCATGAAAGTTGCCACCTTGACCGACGCGTGCAGTGAAGCCAGGGGCAGATGGCATTGTGGTTACGAAGGATCCGCCCCAGGAGTCGGCAATTTCGACGAGCCACTGCGAATCGTTAGTTAGCAGAACCCCTGAGTTTACGTTGGTGCCGGTTCCACTCGCCAACATCGACGATGCAAGGGCCGCATCCATCCCTGCTGCCTCGTAGACGGCCAAGCTCTGCATACCCATAGGCTGGCTCAACGTGTAGCTGATCGGGTCAGCGCCACCGGCAGCCGTGATTGCGGCAAATACAGCGAATCCAGTAATTGGGTTGGTCGTCCCGGAAGTGTAACTCGTGGGCCCAATTTGTGACCAATGGTTGCCAAGTGTGTCGCTGATGGTCGCCACTGAGGCTGTGTTCGGGCCGGGGGATGTAGGCGACCATTTGGGCATCGCCAGGATTAGGTCGCCGGCCTGTACGTTGAGGCTGCCACTTGCTCCCCCGGCACCGATGTAGGGGAGAAAGACTGATTCACTTTGCACGAAACTCGGGAGCGCAGGGACAGCGTTGTATGCGCCGATAACAGGGACGTTGGAAAAGGGAGCCAGCCCCGACGGGGGCGCGCCCACCATCGGCCCGCTAACACGCGTTGCTCCGCCGCCTATCCCCAGCATGAATCCGTCATCGGAATAGAAGATCAAACTAACGTTGCCTGCGCTGGGTACAGTGAAGGTCCCAGCAAATACTGCTTGGAAGTTGGATAGCGATCCTACCCCTGCTTGCAGCCCATTGCCTCCAGCAACGATGCTACCGCTGAAGTTGCCGCTCTGGGCGGTAGTGACTTCGGTAAACGGACGACTGTCAAGGCCAATGCTCGCAGGCGTCCCCGGAATCGAGCCTGAAGGTGGGTTGAAGTTGATGTTTGGGAAACACTGTGTGAACGCAGGAGTGGCGGTAGGCAGGGTGTCAAAGGAACCCGATCCGTCGGAGAAAAAGAAACGTCCACACACTGTTCCGGTGGAAATGGTCACAGCAGTGATCCACGTTATGCTCGCCGTATTCGATGCGCTCGTACCTAATGTCCCCTGTACCGAGTCAGTGCCTTGGTTAGTGCCGACGTAGGAAAATGTGGCAACACCACTGCCGTTCGTAGTTGCATTGCCGCTGGTGGCATTCGCTCCCGTTACGGTGAACTGTACCGCAGCTCCCACAACCGGAACTCCTGCTTGGGTAACAGTCGCAGTTAACGTCTGGGCTGTCCCGGTTACATTGGGCCCAGCCATCGCCGGAGCCAAAACAACCGTGAAAGGAGCGGGATTGACAGTTATCGTCGTAGTTGCGCTGTTGCTAAGTTGCGTATCGTTGGCAGTTAGTTTCAGCACGTACGTGCCTGCGGCCGAAAAGAATGCGTCCGTGACGGCCGTGTTCGGACTGCTAAAGGTTACTGAGGCTGGCCCGCTCACTTGTGTCCAAGAGACCGTTAGAGGGTGGTTCGGCAGGCCGTAACCCGTTGCACTACCGTCAAGCGTAACCCTGTTTACCGGCAGAGTAATCGACTGATTTGGTCCGGCACTGACCACGGGAGGTTGATCCGCTGCGGCATTGATCCACGTCGTAACGGGATTACTGTTCAATTGCCCGTTGCTGACGATCAGTTGCACTACATATAGCCCCGCCAAACTGGCAACGAAGGTCGGATCCACCGTAGTCGCAGTTGACAGGACTGCGTTTGCTCCGGAAGGCTGGTAAAGAATTGCCCAACGGTAGGTGAGAGGATCTCCATCTGCGTCAGTCGACTCCGCCCCCGATAGCTGTACTGTGCTCCCAATTGCAACCGTCTGATGCGGCCCCGGACCCGCTACAGGCCGGGAACTGTCGGTTGAAATCAGTACAGTCCGCGGCGCGCTATTCATAACCCCATCGTTCACGATGAGCTGCACCGCATACTTTCCCGCTAGATCGGCGATGAAGTAAGGATTCGCTGATGTAGCAAGTGACAGACTGGCAGCGCTACCAGAAGGCTTGGCGAGCAGACTCCAGCTGTAGGCCAAAGGGCGGTTGTCGGAATCGACGGAGTCTGATCCGTCAAGGCTGGCCATTCCGCCAATTGCTACCGTCTGGGCAGGGCCTGGATTGGCCACCGGCGCAATGGCCGAATTTGTGATAGTTACGGTACTGGTACGGCCTCCGGTGGTGGTTATCCCCGCATTACTGCGACCGCAGGCGGGCAAGCTGCTGATGGTGCCATCGTTCACAATGAGCAGAACTACATAAGTCCCGACAACATCCGCATAGAATGTGGGCCGTGGAAAAGTCGAACTACTCAGGGCCGCCGTGCTACCCGTTGGTTTGCTAAGCATCGCCCACTGATAGGTAAGCGCATTCCCGTCCACATCGGTTGAACCTGTGCCATCCAGTTGCACTGTCTGGGAAGCGCTGATGATCTGGTTTTGACCTGCGTTGGCAATCGGCTGCGAATTAACCGTGCTTATCTTGACTACTGTGCCAGAACCCGATGTCGGATAGGGACCGGCGTCGAAGCTATCCTGTACTGTAAGTACAGCAAAATAGCTGCCGGCCGCACTCGCAACGAACGTGGGATTGAGTATATTGGGGTTCGAGAATGGCGTGCTGCCTTGATAAACCCATTGGCCGGTGTTGCTGGCTAAATACCACAGCTCCCACAAATAAGTTGTCAGAGGAAGTCCGGCTAGATCGGTAGAGCCGCTACCATCCAGTCGCACCGTTGAGCCTACGGCCACAGTTTGATCAGGTCCCGCACTCCCAATCTCCTCCAGACCGAGCCAGTTTGATAGAGGAGGAGCAACTTTGATGGTTACACTCGTAGAATACAGGCCGCTGTTGACTGTTCCGTTACTGACAAGTAGTGTCGCGAAGTAATAACCAGGCAGGTCGGGTACGAATGTAGCAAGTGGACTGGTGGGATTAACCAGGATAGTGTTACTACCGGTAGGTACTTGGTAGAAAGACCACTGATAGGTAAGAGGCAAGCCTCCGACGTCATACGAGGCCGTGCCGTTCAAGTAAACCGTGGTCCCGACGACCGCATTTTGATACAGTCCGGCGTCAGCCGTCAGACCAGAGAGCGAGCCCGTCACCGTGAAACTAACGGGGACGCTGGCGACTTGATCGTAAATGACAGCGACCTCACCTGTGGTGGCTCCGGGCGGAACCGTGAACTTCAGTGATGTGTCCGTCGGGCTCGTAATGTTGGCGCCAACTCCACAAAAAGTGCAACTGCCGGTCGGATAAAACACAACCTGCGTAATCCAGTTTTGGCCGGTCGGGTCGATTAGATTCATACCTTTGAGAGTGATTACTTTCCCAATGGCACCCGAAGTCGCCGACAGGCTAGTGATCGACGGAGCAGGCACAATTGTGAGCGGGACTGCATTACTTTGGACGCCCCCAACTGTCACGACTACATTCCCGCTCGTCACACCGTTAGGAATCATAACGTCTATGAGGCCATCGCCACCGGTGTTCCAGTCGGAAAACACGCTTGCGGGAATACCGTCGATGGTCACGGTGCTTGTGCCCTGCGAGGTGCCAATATTGTTGGCTTGGATCTCCAAATCTCCGCCCACAGGTGCAATAGATGGCATCAGTGCAACAATTTGCGGAGCTTGGGCGAAAACTGGCACCGTTGCTCCGAGGATGAGAATAAAAAGAATTGCGGAAATAGAAACGCCACGTGTTGAGCGACGCATACACTCACCTCTCCAGAATCCTCCCGCCACAAGTAGCCCGGATGGTAGGTAGGGTAAGAAGGTGCGCTATTTAGTGATTGAAAAGCAATTGTCAGAATCCGTTATTTGTTGTCAGAATTCGACTTGTTGTGGATAAATGAGGGTTGACACAAACTTAGCTCACGCCTAGGGGATGCGGAATCAGATTTCAGGTCGGTTTAATGCGAAGTGTACCGTGGGGAGCGTTCGGGTCGTCCCTCAGCAATTCTTCGGCCTGCAACACCAGCTTTCCGATTCGCCACTTCCGCGGACTCACCCCGTGGATTTGTTTGAAATCACGATAGAAGTTGCTTACGTCACTATAACCAGAGACAAGAGCTATCCGCTTGATCGCCAGCGAGGAGTCGCTCACCAACTCCGCAGCTTGCGTCATCCTCCGCTTTCGCAAATACTTCCGAAATGTTACCCCGACTTCTCGCTTGAAGAGGCGGAATAGGTGTGCCTCGCTAACTCCTAGCACCGTGCTGCTCGCATTCAAGCCCAGGTGAATGTCTCCTTTTTGTTCTTCGATGATTTTCAAGACAATTCCAATGCGGGGATCCACGGGCCTTCTCCGTCATTGCTGAGTTTCAATGATGGCCAGAGCTTGTCGCCAAATCTCTTCGGGTGGCGTCAGATCCGCCAGAAGGGCGTGGCCTTTCGTGAGACGGCTAATACAAGTTACTATTCGTCTCAACTCAACGGAGTTCGGCGGAGACTGTGCGCTCTGAAATCCCCGGGACTGAGGAAAACAGAACAATGGAAAATGCGAGGCTGCATCGGATCTTCTCCTTGCTGTGCAAAACACGGCAACGCGCATTAAGGCAACGGCAGCCCTGTCGGTACGCAAAACCGTAACACCTGACGTAGGGCCGTTCCAGCGCCTTAGGAAGCGGACTGCTCAAGTTCCGGGGAAGAAGAAGACCAGCGGGGAGTCTCTGAGACGGCGGAGACCAAAACTGACTCCACTGGGGATTAGTCGATAGACTAGTCAAACCGTATTTTGGTGTCAAGGACCATTAGTGCAGATTTGTGAATGTTTGATGACTCTTCCCACCACAGCTAGCGAACGTAGCTGGCCCAGCCAGAAGGAGTAAGTGCCGGGAGGCGCTGGATAGGAAGATCGGCGAGTCCAGGAAGGATCGCAGCCGAATAGTCGCGAACTGAAACCTTTAACCGCCGGCAGGTTTCCACAACTGAAAGGATCGCCGCGACTTTCGGTCCCGCCCGTGGGCTGCCGATGTGGATCCAGTTCCTTCGACCAAGAGCCACGGGACGCATCGAATTCTCCGCAAGGTTCGCATCGCGCTGTAGACTGCGGACAAGCGGGAGGCGGTGCGCCAGGAAAAACTGCGGATTGGGCACGGTGATTCCGACCGTCCTGCCGGGAAATAGGCCGCCATTGTTCTGAGCCTCAGCGAGCGCCGCCTGCGGCAGCGGGCGGGGCAGTTGACATATCACCCCAGAATGGGTGCTGCTGCGCTGGAAAGTTGCCGCAGGGTAACCACTGAAAGCAGGCGGATGCGCTAATTGCGGCGCTGCCGGGCGCTGTGCGCTAACTTGTTGGAATGTCTTTACTGCCTGCCCCGGAATGGAAGCAAGATTTTGGCGCGGGTCGAGCAAACCCTGTCAAGGTGCGTGCCCGCGTAGCGGCGACCTTCAGGTCGACCTTGACAGGGTTTGCGCCCGCGCTACGCTGCCATTATCGGGGCAGGCAGGGGTTCTAAAAACCGATTCCGAGACCTATGCCGTGGTCCTGCTGTTGACCCTGGGAGACTTCCTGCTGCGGCGCAATCGTCTGGTTGGGTTTGATCTCGGGCACATGCGCGCTCTGCTGCGATACATCGTGACCGAGCGCTGCAGGCAGCTTCTCGCGGTCGTTGGTGAAAAGCTGTGCATCGTGCGCTCCGCGCGAGACAGAGACATAGGCCATACGGCTGTTGAGCAGATCGTTCGCGCCCAACTCGGTGTCCACGTGAATCAGGACACGGTCGGCAGTCTGTCCCTGGCTGGAGTGGCTGGTCATGGCATAGCTATGATCGAGATGCGGATGCTTGCGCGGGTCGAGTTCGACCGTGCGGCCACCGTCCATCTTCAAGCGCAGACGCCCGTCTTCCTCGATCCTCTCGATGGTCCCCAACTCGCGGTTCGCAACTTTCAGTTCGTTGGCCGGCGCGGTGAACTGGAGGCGGTCGCCCATTGAAAAGCTCCGCATCTCCTCACGGAAGACAGAAACGCCCTGCTGTCGGCGGGGATCGTAAGTGCGTTCCGTGCCGTCCTGCAGTTCGACCGTCAGCCGGTTGTTCGGAGCGTCGATGCTCTTCACTTGCGTGTACTCGCCTTTCCCGATGCCGGTCTCCTTCGACGTGCGCGAGTAGCGCAGCACATCGCCAACCTCGTACCGCTCGGCCCAGGTGCGGTCCGCGCCGGTGAGGTCCTGACGGGGCACGAGGGTCCTGATGTGGTGCTCCTCATTGCTGACAAAGCCCCTTGCCTGCAATTCCGCGTGGACGCGTTCATTGATTTCCGCGCGAGAGCGATTGTCGGGAGAAACGACCAGCGTGTTCTCCGGCGATTTTGCATACTCCGTCGCAATGGCAGCGATGCGCTCATCGTGGCCGTGAATCTCATGGACTCGACCTTGCCGGTCAAGATTCTGGATTGCTTCGCGCACTTCACCCCGCGCAAGCTGCTCGACCACCCGTTTCAGTTCCGGGTGTTTCTGGCGCACGATCTCTTCGAGCTTCACCGTCTTCATGCCAGCGTCCTGGAGTTGCACGAAGGGCCGCCCGGCCTCAATCGCCTCATGTTGACGCCGGTCGCCGACGAGCAACACACGGTCACGTGAATGGAGCCGGTTCACAAACTCATGCACTTGCCGGGTCGATGCTAGCGAGGATTCGTCGAGCACATAGAGCCGTTTCTCGCCGGTATCTGGCTGCTCTCCGCGTGCCAGATGCTTCTGTAGCGTGGATGTCTCCATGCCTGCTTCTCCGAGCTTCTGCGCCGCGCGGGACGTGGGCGCGAAACCTTCCACCCTGTAGCCCTCGGCCTCCGCACCTTCGCGGATGACGGACAGAGTTGTTGTCTTGCCCGCGCCTGCGATGCCCTCTAAACCGACAACCTTCTCACGCGAGAGAAAGATTTCGTCTACCGCCTGGCGCTGCGAAGCATTCAACTCTGGGTGGCGGTCTTCGGTGGCGATGCGCACCTGCGGCGAGACCAGCATGGGATCGCTGAAGTCGCGCCGATTGCCTTCCTGCATCCGGACAATGATCTCACGCTCCATGCGTACCATCGCTGTGGTCGTGTACCGTTTGCCAGCGCCAACGTGCGCGACTTCGCGGAACTCCCCGGCATCGATCCGGCGGTCGAACTCCTGTCGGATTCTGGCATACGTGGTTTCTCCCATGCCGCGTGCCAGCGCCGTTTCAAGGATCGCGCGGCGGTCCTCTACAGCCGATCTCTCGAAGACATGATCGCGCGCCCAGGTCACGGCACGCTGCGCCTGCATCTCCGGCTCCCGCATCTGGTATTGCCCATGTGCGCGCGCTTGGGCGACTACACGGTCCGCCTGATGCCCATACTGTGCAGCCAGCTCGCGGTGCCTCTGTAAGACTTCTCCAGGCGACAACAGTTCCTTGCGGTCGCGGGTATGGTGGGCCGCGATCTGTGCCGCCGCCGCTCCGTCGATTCCTTGCTCCCGCAGATGATCTTTGATCTGTTCACGTCGCGGACTGGAAGCCTCCAGATATTCCTTCGTATAGCCTCGGATTTCCGGCTGTCCATGCTTGCCGCGCTCCAATTCGTAGCCCAGCTTTTCCAGATGTAGTGCCAACTCGGATCGGTAGACTGCCGTGATGTAGCGCTGTGACACGAACATCTCGTGCGGCTGTAAAGCTCGCATCTTTCCCCCGTTTTCGGAGCCGTTCTCCCGCCCGGTCATGTTGAAGATCACGGCATGGGTATGAAGCTGCGGCGCCGCATAGCCATCGACGGGCCGCGCGGTATCGTGCTCGAAAGTGGCTGCGATGAATTTTCCCGTCGTTTCCGGGGCATGCACATTTCCGATCCGTGCCTGCGTGTATTGCTCAAGTTCCCGAAGCGCTATGCGGACACTCTCCCGATGGGCTTCTCGCACCCGGTCATCGCCGCCCACAAGCGCGGTGAGCGATACTGACTTCGGCGCGGAAAACGTGGCATCCCACCCGGCGCGGTGCTCGGCGCTGGTCACTTCTCTGCCGAATTTGCCCTCGTAGGTTCTCGCAACCTGATGCTGGACAAGCTGCTCTTCGGTGTGGGGATGCTGGCCTTCGCTCAGCCGCGCGAAGTGTTCGGAACCAACGGCACCTTGCAACCGCCATTGCTCAGCGAGCCTGCCCTGCCATTCGCTGTGGCCCTGCTGATCGCGGCTCCAGTAGTTCTGTTCCGGCGCGGCAAACTCCCGCGCATGGTAAGTGCGCGCCTGGCTGGCTGACAGCGGTTTCGAGATCGTGAGCATAGGGAGTGCTCCTCAAGCGTGAAGTCGTGTTCTTGGCAACTTCTCTCTCATTCGATTTCGTTCGTCTCCTCCCAGGCAAACCTCTCTTTGGGCTTGCCATTGGGTGCGCCGATGGTCGAACCGAAGACAGCGAGCACGGGCGGGGGGGGCTTCTTCAGCGGATCGGCGGGAGCTGTGGCTGGTGCTGGTGGGATTGCCTTCGGCGCAATCTCTGGCATCCTCTGCTTCGCAAATCTCGGCAGTCCGAATTGAATTCTGCCCATCTTTACCCTCCATCTCTGGAGCAAATTTGGCTGCGGTCTGCCCCATTCAATCTCGTCCATGTCCCACCTCTTAGAGGAGGACCGGCTCCGCGATATATTCCGCGCCGCCAGTAGCAAAAGGAACATCGCGGCTCCCCAAAGCAACGGCGTGAACAGCGAAAAGCTTCTGGGAAAAGGCATGACACTCATGGCATACGAGCTCTTTCCTTGCCCTCGCGGGCAAAGAATTCTTCCAGTAGTTTGCGAGCCTGTTGCAGCTTGCGCGCGTCGGCTTGGTCACGGATTTTGAGGACGGAATCAGGCACCAGTTGTCTGCCTTCCGATGCCGCCTGAGCGGCTGCATGGAAGAGATTCAGAAGCGCGTAGCGCACTGCCCACACTTCGGCCAGAACGAGTTCGGCGGAATCGCCAGGCCGCCGCCGCGCTGCGCGCAAGGTGGTCTTGCGCAGCCACTCCGAAACCGACTGCCCCGCATCTTCGGCGGCAGATTCGATCTCGACCAGTTCCTGGGGAGTAAGGCGCATGGCCGCAGTCTTGGTGCGGAAGCCCGGCTTCGGCTCTTCGCCGAAGGGCAAACTAGACTGTGGAGTGGCTTGAATGCGGGGAATGCTCATTGGGAAAGCCGCCTAGTCACTTATGTTGCATCCGACTCCTCTTACATTAAGCAGCGAAATCGCTGGTTCACAGCAAGGTCTTGCGCTTCAACGCGTTTACGTGATCGACCATTAGGAGCGCTTTGTCACAAACAAACGTCATCGTTCGATATCGCAGTCACTCAGCAGGTAACGAAATTCGTTGACGCAGCGAAAGTTAACCTGCGTAAACATCGAAGCGCTGTCCGGCGCTCCGCAGTTCCCAATTTGGGGGTGACGTGTCCACCCTTCTTCCGGTGCGAAGCACCGCGCTCTTACATCTCGCCATATTCCAGCACCTGAGCCTCCCACGTATGGATCACTTCGGGGGCCTGCCATGCGCGGCGAAACAGATTCCGGATCGACTGCCAGTGTTCCATCGGGAATCCGAAAGTGATTCCGTTCTCACGCGCAAAGAAAAACACTCCCCCTTCCTCGTTCTCCAGGATCGCCGTGTGCGCATAGAAGTAGTAGCCTTGCCATTGGCAAAGATCCCGCTCCAAATCAAGCTCTTCCAGCATCCTTCGGAACTCCGCAATCCTCGGGTATCCACACACCGGATAGCGCGGGGCAAGCGGTCCGGGAAACTGCAAACGAGGGGAGAATTCATTTCCCTCTTCCCGCACCAGATCGAGGCGGTATCCGCCCTCTTCCAAGGAGGGCAATGCCGGCTGAACCGCAAGCTCAAAATCCTCGTCGTCTGTCTCCGCAGGCACCTTCTCTCGCAGGGGCTTTCGGTGAGCGGAATAGTGGCCAAGCGCGCACACCCGCCACAAGGCCTTCCAGTGCGGCCAAAGTACATCGTTCAGCTTCTCAATATTCGAGAAGTTCTCCTCATCGAGAAGTCGGTAGAGATTCCGGACGGCGAGTATCGGTTTTCGGCGCTTTTGAGCCGGGTTCCTCAGCATTTGAATGGTGTGATTCACCACCCGGCGCACGTCATCGCTTCCAACATCCTTAGGTTCCTTAGCTTCGACCTGTTTGTCCCCTGGAAGAGTCATCAGATATACAAAGTCCAGTGGGGACTTTTTCGGTCTGCGTGCGATGGCGTAAGCCGCAAGGAAAGCCTCCAGGATTTCGGCCAGGGACTCGTAGGAAATCTGGCCTTGTGCGGTGTTCGCAAAGGACTCTGCTCCTACTGCACAGTAGTGGGCCACCATGGTCCATTCCGCCTGCGAAAGCGAGAGTCTTGCGTCTGCCTTCCCGCGAATTCTCAGCAGGGAATCTGTCGGTTCCGTGAGCAGGTTTACCAACTCAAGACGGTCGTCTCGGGCAGACTCAAGCAGCTGCTTTGCCACCTCCGATGTCGAGACCGTTTGGCCGCTCTTGAGGAACATGATTTTCCTCAAGGTTTCAAGCCTGGAGCGCAGCGCCTCGGAAATGCGAATCGAGATTACCGGCTGCTGCGGTGTCGATGTCTTCTCTACCATGGGGTCCTTTCGCGTAATACAGTCGATCAATATGTAACGTTACTTCTTGACTATATGTGTACATGTAGGATATTGTCAAGCGCGATGCTTGGTACAGCTGGATGGCGTATGTCAGCTCAGGAGGCAGCGTGGTTGATGGGGAAAGCCTCTCCGAAGCAGTTTCTCCAGTGAGGTATAAATTCAATGCAACCGCATACCGACCTGCCAACTCTCGAAATCAGGTCAACGAACAAGAAGCAAGCGCGGCAAGCCCAAGGCGAATCCAATTTTGAGTCATTGTTGAATGTGGCGGAAGCGGCCAGGCTTCTGAGAATCCATCCCAAGACGCTGCGTAACAAAGCACGCCGAGGAATCATTCCCGGCGTTCAGGTAGGCAGACTTTGGCGATTTCGGGCCTCAGCACTCAACGAATGGCTAGATGAGATCGCGAGTTGAGGAGCTGGCGTGCTGGCAAATGTCTCTCGACCGTTCTACAGTCCTGGACTATTCTGGACTGGGCTGTCAGTGCCGTTTAAACAGAGGAGGAATTTTGTTTAGACGGACACGCTACCAACAAGGAAGTCTCAGGCTCGAAGAGCGGAAGAGAGGTTCCGCAGTATGGGTGTACCGGTGGTGGGAGAACGACATCACGGGAAAGCCAATACGTCGCAAGGTGCAGTTGGGATGTTTGGAACGATATCCAAACGAATCAGCGGCATGTGCGGCAGCAGATGCTCTTCGGTTAACAATCAACAATCAATCCAAGCGAAAGAATCTGCAGAAAACCACCGTGAATACTCTTTGGGAGCACTACTGTCGAGAGGAGCTTCCTCTCAAAGAGATATCGACGCAAGATGCGTATCTTGTATATGCCAAGAATTGGATTCTGCCACGATGGGGAAACCTCTTTTTGGAGGACGTGAAGACTATCGAGGTGGAGCGCTGGCTACGGGCAGCAGAAGTTGCGGACGGGACCAAAGCCAAGATCAAGTGCGTTATGTCGGCTGTGTTCTCGCACGCCGTTCGCTGGGAGTTCTGTGGCCACAATCCAATTTCATCGGGAATACCGGTTGGAACGGGGGGACAGAGAGGCCCAAGCACTGGCGTGCGCGTCAGTGCGAAGCGTCAGAAGTCTCCGCTAGTCCTTTCACCGGAAGAGGTCAAACTCGGTCTGGCGCAACTGGAATTTCGCGACCAGATTCTCGTGTTTCTGGATGGTGCCTTAGGAATCCGTCAAGGGGAACTCGGGGCACTGCGGTGGCTAGACTGCGACTTCTACAACATGAATTTCAGTGTGCAACATTCCTACTACTGGCGTCGGGGTGGACACCTGAAAGGCACAAAAACGGAAGCGTCTGCAAAGCTATTGCCGATGCATCCGAGTCTGAAGGAGGCCTTGCTGGAGTGGAGGTCACTAAGTCGCTACAACCAGCCGGGCGATTTCGTCTTCCCTTCGGAAAGACTGAAGGGGAGCAAACCGCTCGACTTGGCTTCGGTGTTGAAGAAGAAGATCCAACCGGCCTTCAAGAAAATCGGGATCACCGGCGTGGGCTGGCACACTTTTCGGCACACGGTGGGAACCATGCTGGCAGAGATGGGCGAACACCAACTGATGATCCGCGACTACTTGCGTCACAGCGATCTGCACGTGACCAACAAGTATCTCCAGGCAACGACAAAAAGCAAACGTTTAGCGCAGGGGAAGCTCGTGGATGCCATCCTGCCTGGGGGTGTGTTGTCGGGAAGCAAATCAAACCTAATCCACTAGCGCCCGAGAAGTTCGCTTCTCCCGGTTGTTTGGATGGGAGGAACGGCGAATCGGCAGATGCAGAAACGCTTATTGGACCCAAACGGACCCAGATTGTTTTTCGGGGTTCTTTGTAAACCATTCAAAAGAATGGCGGGGACGACGAGACTCGAACTCGCGACCTCTGCCGTGACAGGGCAGCGTTCTAACCAACTGAACTACGTCCCCTCTTGCTT
>Ga0116111_1002098_pt1 | contig 12627 bp, 9 predicted proteins | sample June2015DPH_8_10_FD_89720 | JGI IMG/M metagenome (GOLD analysis project Ga0116111, IMG submission 89720) | Peatland microbial communities from SPRUCE experiment site at the Marcell Experimental Forest, Minnesota, USA - June2015DPH_8_100 | ecosystem: Environmental > Terrestrial > Soil > Wetlands >... | reverse complement strand
CTGCACAAGTGCACCTATATTGATCCCTTTCTGTGACGAGACGGGGATAACAGGGGCATTTTCGGCGATGGTCCCTTTTACAAACGCCTTGATCTCGTGGTAATTATCAATCGCCTCTTTCTGGCTGATCACATCGATCTTGCTCTGGACGATTACGATCTTTTTGATACCGACGAGCTCAAGTGCCATCAGGTGCTCTTTTGTCTGCGGCTGGGGGCACTTTTCGCTCGCAGCGATGACCAGCATCGCCCCGTCCATCAGTGCCGATCCTGAGAGCATCGTCGCCATCAGGGTCTCGTGTCCCGGTGCGTCAACAAAAGAGACGGAACGGAATGGCGTCCCTTTTCCGCCACAGGCCGGGCAATCGGGACTGGTCGAAAAGGCCTCGGTCCCTTCGCACTTTTCGCACCGGTAAAAAGTTGCGTCAGCATATCCGAGACGGATGGAAATCCCCCGCTTCACTTCTTCGCTGTGCCGGTCTGTCCATGTCCCGGTGAGTGCGTTAACGAGTGTGGTCTTGCCATGGTCGACATGGCCAACGACCCCGATGTTGACATCGGGAACTGTCACATCATGCAAATGAAATCGAACCTCCTGACTCTCTATAAATTTAGAACACCAATACCCTGATCTGGAATTAACACCATCTTTGATTCATGCACCCGGACATTCAGCGAGACACCAATCAGAAAGCTGATGCTGGTTTGATAACATATAAGGACTCCAGACTTTTATTAAAGTATCTTGCTGAACAGCAAGCCATACGGATAGTTTTCCATTCCGGGAGATTGCCGGCTTTCTGATCAAGGCCTATAACCCTGCGAGGAGGAGAAAAAACGACTCAAAGATATCGCTTTTTGGCTTTGTAGAAATCCCAGTTTTTCCTGTAATCCGGTACAATTCTTCGTCCCGTTATGAGGGTGACGCCCTCTCTCAAGTCGAAGAACTCTGACGAGTTCTTCTCCAGCCTGCTCTTCCCTTCGGGGAACAACAGTCTTCCCCAAGAGCGTTGTAGTATATCTTTGAGCATTTCTAAAGAGCACGCTTTTTGGATCTGTCTACGGTGAATAACTCCGTGACGCGCTTACGGTGCTGATCCGCGGGTTTCGTGACCCCGCATCCAGGAGAGCACCCCTGCAATACCGATAATGATGACCGATGCCCAGAGAGCGGCATCGATCCCCCGGATGAATGCATTGGAGACCCCGCCCACGAGGTTGGTGGTGCCAATAAAGACCTCAAACGCCACATCTCTTGGTATTGAGGCTGCGGAGACCGTGATGGCAATCACGAAACTTCCCAGGATCCCGATATTCTGCATGGTTCTCAGGATACCGGATATCCCGCCATAGGAACCCTGCGGAGCGTTTGCCATGACCGCACTGTTGTTGGACGGGAAGAACATCGCAGTCCCCAGACCGGAGATACCCGATGCTACCAGCACCACCCAGAGCGGGGTATCGACCCTGAGTGTCAGATAGAAGAGGGTGGCAAGGATCAGCATAAGGGTGCCGGAGGTTGCGAGCAGCCGTGCCCCGTACCGGTCGGAAAGCCTGCCCATATACGGCGAAAGCAGGCTGCCCACGACATAACCCGGAGTGAGGAGGAGTGCGGCATCGAGAGGTGACAATGCACGGATGCCCTGCAGGTACATCGTGATAAGAAACACTACCGACAGGTACCCGAGACTGAGGAAGAATGCGGCTGTCATGGAGTATTTGAGAATCCGGTTGCCCAGTGCGGAGAAATCGATGATGGGCCGTTCTGTCCGCCGTTCGAAGAGCACGAAGAGTACAATGAAGACCACGCCGAGACATAGCGTGACAATATTCAGAGCAGCTGTCCCCTCTGTCGCGAAGTCCACCCCACTGAAAGATATGAACGTGAGTGCAGTACCCAGCAGGATCATACCCGTGATATCGAGCCTGGCATTCACCCGGAGATTATCCGTTACGTACCGGAAGCCGAGAAAGGTGGCCGCGATCCCGATCGGGACGTTGATGAAGAATATGTATTCCCAACCGACATAGGTCGTGATGATACCGCCCAGCACAATGCCGAGCATGGCGCCGCTCGTCCAGCCCAGTGAGAGATACCCGAATGCGGTACCCCGAACGTTGGGCGGGAAGGTGTCGGCTATGATCGCACCGCTGTTTGCCTGCATCAGCGCCCCACCGACTGCCTGGATTCCCCGGGAGGCGATCAGCCAGTAGATGCCGGGAGAGAGACCGCAGAAGAGCGAGCCTACCGTGAAGACCCCGAAGCCGGCATTGAACATCCGGCTCCTTCCATAGATGTCCCCGATCCGGCCGAGCTGGGTCGTGCAGACCGCGACGACAAGGAGGTAGATCAAGATCATCCAGAGTGTGGTGATGAATGTAGCATGCAGAGAATTGGAGATGGTGGGGAAGGCAAGAATAACGATAGTGGAGTCGAGCGACCCCATGAGCGTGCCGAGCATGAGGACGGATATGATGATCTTCTGCTTCGTGTCCATCCGGATCTCATGAGATATTACCGGGGCCTGTTAATGTACCTGTCGAAGGATGGATGAAAAGGGAAAAACGGGTTTTAACGACGAACCCGCGGCGGGCGTCTGCGGTTCATTTTGTGATTTTCGCCTTCAGGCAACACATGGGCGCATTTTCGCCATCGACTGCCATCAGGACCTTTGATCTCCCTGATATACCGTAGCCGGGATACATCATAGTGGTCTTCAGCACCGTGCTCACGGACTTTCGGGTGGATGGGGAGGAGTCCCCGCCGTTCTCTCATCCTTCCGTTTTAATAATGGTTTCCCGGAATAGTTTACTCAGGTCTGATAAGGAATTGCTCAATCTGCAGGATGAATCGGGATTCTCAAAAAGATCAGGCAGGATCAACCCCCTCCTTCACAGCTCTGGTCGATGTTTTTCAGCGCATCCTGCAGTCCGCTTCCTGCAGCAAATTCCCGTTCGCGGGCAATGACTTTTTTTGCATCTTCAATGATTCCGGCGGCCGTTTTTTCCGAACCAGATGCCGGAACCAGCTGGTCTATACGGTACAGGAGGCTGGTACTGTCCAGTTCGGCAAAGGTCTCGCCTCTCACCCGTTCGGTGCGCAGGATCTTGCCGGTAGTTCCGGTTCGCGGGTAACGCACCCGCATGCCGAGGGCAATCTCTTCTGCTAACATACAAGATTATGAGGTGTATTCCATCATATAAGTATTATTGATCTTGCATCTGGCACAGCAAAATGATGTCATCGCTGATGTCATCGCATGATGCCGGCCGTCAGAAAAGGGACACTATAGGAGCGGTCTGGCACGTTGTTCTAAAAAAGATGAGGTGCTAATTGATGGTCGTTCCCTGCATGACTGCTGATTCCGGGACGTCGAATGTTGTGCTGGTTCCCTCGATATGGTATGGCCCGGTGGCCTTCACGTCATACGGGTTACCGGTTGTAGAGTAGGGAACGATAAATTCGCTGTTGACGCTCGCCTGCCGGTACGTGAAGTTTCTGCCGGTATTGGTGACAAGAGGAATATCGATGATCCCACTGCCTTTGATGTGTGCTCCCTTGACATATTCAAATATTTTTACATATTTCAGGTCATTTGCCGGTGAATTGAGCACATTCGTTGGTGATTCATGGACGAGACGGTAATGGCTGAGGGCCGGGACGGTATCGAGTGGAAGAAGTACGGATACACCGAGGACGGTCGCGTGGTACCCTGCCTGTGCGTTCTGGTTATATTGATCAGCGCGGAGTGTCGCTTCTGAAACATTCATTGCTGTTGCCGAAGTGATGACCGGAAGTGCTGCGTGGGCAATTCCAGGATCAACATATTCGATATAATAGGCGGATGAAGGCTCTGCCATTGAACCGTCAAAATTGTGGAGTCTCGAGACCATGGTAAGGTAGTAGAGTTGTTTGTTGAGGAGGGTCGTCTGGTAGCTCTGCGCACTGCTGTCTGCGGGTGCAAACATGGTCGTCTGGTATGGCTCTGTGGCAGCTGTCGCATTCAGCCATGTTGACATTGCCCAGAATTTGCCGGTATCCATCTCGATATCCGTAACGACATACCGGGTCCCGTCGTGATCGAGAATTGAATTTGCGGTATCTTCAGATGTGGACATGAAATACGCTGCCGATCCATTCGGACCCGTAACACCCTCCTGGAACGGGTTGGCATTCGGAATACGTTTCGCGATGTACGTTATCATATGCCCGTAATCCCACCAGGACATGACCCCGTATGATTCCAGGGGATAGGTGAACGTTTTCGGGTCGTAGACCCCAAAGTAATTCACGACGGGATCCGGAGTATTATTCCCCATCCAGGTAAGGGATTCCTTCCAGTCATCGTTCATCTTTGTAGGTATGGTAATGACACTGGAGTAACTATAGGAAACGGACGTGTATACAAACAGGACCCCCAGCCCGGCCACGAGTACGATTAATGCTACGGCTGCATAATTGCTGACGGGGATGTCATCACTCTTCTGGGATTTTTTATGTTTTCTGCCCCGTACTCCTGTGCCGGTATCCGGTTTTTTCGGGTGGGGATCCTTATGTTCTCCAGACAATGAACCCGCAAACCTCCGGATATCTGATTCTGCGAGCTCCCAGGCAAAACTGATACAGACTGCTGCAAGGAGAGCGACGTTCACAGCAAGGTAATATTCATACCGTATATGCTGCCATGTCGAAAATAAAATAATAACGGACCATACGAGTGCGAAGACATGGGCAGGACGCTCTTTGCGCACGTTGTTGAATATCATGACAACGAAGCCGCCGGCCATCAGCAGCAGGCCGTAATTGAATGTCACCCAGGCGAGGTTGAGGGCCCACCCCCGCGCCTCCTCCACGGTATTCGTAACCGGCTGCTGTCCAAAGAATGCAACCAGATCCAGAACGAACAGATCGAAAATTTCATGGCTCACGAAAAACAGGACAGCGATACCGAGAATTACCAGCCCTGCCAGCGTCAAGGGATAATAATATTTCTTCCACCCTTTGAGGTATTTCGCAATCAGGTAAAGTCCTATAGTCCCGAAAATAAGGAACAGGTAAGCGATGATATGCCCGACTGAGTAGGTTGCCAGATCGATACCGGTGCTGTTTTTGAATCCGAACAGCATGAGACCGATAATGGCTATCGTAAAAATAATTATATTGATAATAAGGAGATAGTCGCTCGAACGGTTGCGGTAAAAATCCACGATGAACTGGATGATGGTGAATACGCCGACAATCATCGCAAAGAGGATCATGGTCGGCATGAGGAAGAGGCCGAGGAGATACGCGATGCCGGCAAGAGAAGCCAATAGGGCAGTCTTTCTCCAGCTTGTGAAATCTTTCAGATTGATAGTTGCGCCATTCTCAGAATTGATCGCATAGATATACACGAGACAGAAGAGGGTTGAAAATAGCACTTCCCCTATGTGATGATCGAAATACCCGTATAACGATCGATAAAAATACTGGCCCGATACTATTGCCGTAAAACCCGATGCGAGAAGCCCGGTTTTCCAGTCCCCGCAGGCCTTCCCGACAAAGTACATGAGAGCCGTAACGAGGGTTGCCATAACGGGAGGTACGAGAAGACAGATGCAGATAATTTCCGGCCTTGTCGTCGCCCCGAAAATCATGCAGGCAATGGCGGAAATATAAATAAAGAGAGGGCCCCAGTAGACCGTGGTGCCTGTCGGGTACAATGTCATGGGGTCGAACCACTGGTAGGTGGGGAAGTTCACGAGAAGGTGTTCCACCTGACGCAGGTTGTATAACGGGTCATCGCTCCCCACCATCGACAGGATGTCGGTTTTTCCCATAAGGAACATGGGAACCAGTCGGATCCAGAGGGCAAAGAGAGAAAATAAAACGACCAGACCGAAAACCCAGTAAGTCCGGCGGCTTTTGAAATCTATTGATATCATAAACTCAACCTGTATTGAGTATGAGGTTTTCCGTTGAGACCATTAATAAATTTGGATGAGTGCCTATAGCAGGCTCCGAAAAAGTTCTTCAAATTGCCGGGCCTTCTCTTTCCAGCTGTTTCTTTCAAGATTTATTGAAAACGTAGCAGGGTGGGTCATAAGATGCTTTACCTGTTCGATATATTCCTCCCGTGTCCGGTAAACAAAAAGGTTCGGCCCCCCGATCCTTTCCACATCGGGCATCGGCCGCATCAGGATTGGTTTGCCACAGGCAGAATACTCGAAAAATTTGTTGGGAAGAGCAATATCTCCCCACCGGGGTGGTGAAAGCGGTATGGTGCAAACATCCATGCTGGCGATATACTTCGGGAGATCGTGGTAAGGTTTTGTCCCGGTAAAAATGACATGGTCAGCAACGCGCAGTTCACGGGCAAGAACCTGCAACTCATGCAGGTAATCCGTGAACAGCGATCCCCCGACAACGAGGAGTCTGGTGTCGGGACGGTGACGGATTAATGTCGGAAGTGCCCGGATCATTTCATCAATGGCATACCAGCGCTCGACACTCCCGCAGAACCCGATCACGAAGTCGTCGGCCCCTATACCCAGTTCAGAGCGGGCCACGCTGCCGTCCATGGGCCTGAAGAAATCGGTATCGACACCATTGGTGATCAGGTCAGCTGAAAAACCAAACCCTCTCAGTTTTTCAACAAGTGATGGCGAAACGGTTGTTATTTTGTCAACAAGGGACAGGTTTCGTTTTGTTATGGCCCAGACACTTTTCCTTACGGTCTCCTGCAGAATACGGTTGGTAAAATACGCTGCAGCGGAGTCCGGGAACCAGTCTTTGAGGTCGAAAACAACAGGGACGTTCTGTTTTCCGGCTGCATGGATCACCGCGGTTCCGGCCAGTACGTGAGCGGCAACCACCAGGTCAAATTCACCGGTTTTCAGGATCCGGTCGAAAATGTAGTAATGGTAAGGAGTGTTGAACGTGTAATGCAGAAGAGGGCGCTGCAACGGGAACAATGTTGCCTCTTCAACCGTGAGACGGGTCGGGCGTGGCACCGCTCTGCTGACGTGGAAGTGAGCAACATGAACATCGTGCCTCAGTGCGATATCTTCGAAGATATTATGGTGCCGCGACGGTACCGGGTGGTGGATATAATCCTGGGATGACACGAGAAGGATTTTCATAGGATTCTGGTCCCTGCAACGAAATACGATCGGGTGTACGCTCCCGATTTACCGGCGGTTGAGTTTCACCTGGCCCGGAAGATCCCTGAGTCTTGCAGGAGAACCGATTGCCAGCATATGCTCCGGTACGTCCCGGGTAACAACTGCACCGGCAGCAACCAGTGAACCTTCTCCGATACTGACGCCCGGGAGCAGCGTTGCGTTGGCACCAATTGCTGCCCCGTCCCTGATATGCGGCCCCTGAAGCCCGCCAATCCCCGACGGGGGATAACGGTCATTGGTGAGGACGGCATTCGGGCCGATAAATACATGATTCCCGATACAGGCATTTGTCGGGACATATACCATACTCTGAAGGTTCACATCGTCCCCGATAATGGTGTTCCCCTCTATCACCGTCGCCGTTCCAATCGAGACCCGGTCCCCTATCCTCGTCTTCTCACGGATGATGACATTGTGTCCTGTCTGAAAGTCGTCTCCAATAACGACATCGCAGTAGATGATGGTCTGGGACCTGATGATTGCATTCTTCCCGATCGTAGTTCCGGTAAAGCCGGTTCTTGAAAAGTTGTCCCGGGAGGGAAAGCCGATCGTCACGGGTTCAAAGATCCGGGCGTTGGGGCCAAGGGTATTTCTGCCATATTCGATCATTCAACGGTCACGCTCTTTGCAAGGTTTCTGGGTTTGTCGATGTCACGTCCCAATGCAACTGCTGTATGGTAGGCAAGAAGCTGAAGCACTACCAGACTGGTAAGGATCTGGACAAAAACCGGGGTCCGGGGAATAGCAATAAAAATATCTGCAATATCCGGAAGTTCTGCATCCCCATCACAACCTATGGCGATGACCGGTGCTCCGCGGGCTTTTATCTCCTTGATATTGGAGATCATGACACCGTATGTTTCCCCGGGTACGCAGAGTGCGATCACCGGTGTTTCCGGGGAGAGGAGCGCGAACGGGCCGTGTTTCAGTTCCCCGGCAGCATATCCCTCGGCATGAATATAGGAAATTTCTTTCATCTTGAGGGCCCCTTCGAGGGATACTGCATAGAACGGGCCGCGACCTACATAGAAGATACTTCGGGCAGGTTTGCAGGCGGCGACCGCTTCGGTGAGATCAAGGAGAAGGACCTCCTCAATCGCTTGGTGAGCATGCAGGAGTATATCGTCAAACTTTCTGTCGCACAGGCTGTTGATGAGCTGTATCAGCACTGCCAGCTGGGCGACGAATGACTTGGTTGCAGCCACGCTGATCTCCGGTCCGGCCCGCATAAACATGGTTGAATCTGCGATCCTGCTGACGGTGCTCCCCAGGACATTGGTGATCGCTAAAGTCCTGCAGTTATGGGACTTCGCCTGTTTAAGGGCGGAGAGGGTGTCCGCAGTCTCTCCCGACTGGGAAATCCCGATCACGAGTCCCTCAACCGGTGGCGGGTAGTACTTGAATTCGGATGCAAACTCCAGACGTGCCGGAATTCCGCACGAATCCTCGAGAAGATATTTGAAGATGAGTCCGGCATGATACGATGTACCGCAGGCAACTATCGTTATGGACGGTGGTCGGTGGGAAGACCAGGGTATCGTATCGGAGTTCACTGCACGAATCGTATTGTAAAATGCCTGGGGCTGTTCATAAATTTCCTTGAGCATATAGTGTGCGAACCCGCCCTTTTTTACATCCTCGACAGACCAGTCTATCAATTCTACCGGCCGGGCCACACGCTCTTCCCGGTTAAAAACCTCGACCCCCGTCCGGTTCAGGGAAGCAATATCTCCGTCTTCCAGGAACATTGCCCGCTCGGTATACTCGATGATGGGGGTCATGTCAGAAGCCGCGAAGATCTCCCCATCACCAATGCCGATCACCAGCGGACTTGCGTTTCTTGCAGCAATTATCCTGTCTTCGGAACTCGATATGACCAGGATGGCGTAGGATCCTTCGAGCCTGGGCACGACCGCCTGTACTGCCGCAAGGAGATCTTTTCTTCCCGGATATTCCTCCTCAATGAGGTGAACAATCACTTCAGTGTCGGTTTCTGAACGGAACGTATGCCCCCTTGAAAGGAGCTGGCGTTTTAACTCAGCGTAATTCTCGATGATCCCATTGTGGACAAGTGCAATGGTACCTGTGCAGTCGGTATGCGGATGGGCATTTACATCATTCGGGATCCCATGGGTTGCCCACCTTGTGTGACCAATGCCTGTCTTACCCGTCAGCCTGGCAGCAGCGCCTGAATTTTCCGATATCCGTCCCTGGTGCTTGACAAGCGCAATGCTGTTTCCGGTCGTCGCGATCCCGAAAGAGTCGTAACCCCGGTACTCCAGTTTTTTCAGGCCTTCGACGATCAGAGGTGCAGCGTCTCTCCTGCCAACGTAGCCTACGATACCGCACACGCTATATCACCATGGAGTTGTCCTGAATACTGCGGGACACGATACAACTTCGCCCTTCGATAGTGACACTGTTCCCGATTATGGAATTTTTAAAGATCGTGAAAGGTCCGCTGACAACGGTATCCCCAAGGATCGCCCCGAATTCCGACCTGGTTACCTGCCCCTCAATTTCCATGAGTCCAACTCCGGTCGATGTGGAAGTATGATCCGCAAGCGCACACCGCTCTCCAATGACGGTGTCGATGATACGGGAATGTGAACCGATGGTGGTATCGTCCATGACCACGGAATTGCCGATAATGATAAACGGCTCGAGGATAACCCGGGAGCCGATACTGGTATTGGGCATTATACAGGAGTTCGGGCCGATAGTGAAGTCATTCCCGATAACAACCGGCCCGGTTATAACGGTGTTGGGCCCGATTGTCGTGCCTTTCCCGATACTGACTGGTCCCTGGATGATGGTCTGCCTGCTTACCGTTCCTTCACGTGCGGCAGGAATGTGGCAGAGGAGGCGCCGGTTCATCTTGAGAAGATCCCAGGAGAAGATTGCATCCTGCCAGTCATCTGCAGGGATTCCCTGCAGATGGATGCCGTTTTCGATCATGGAGGATATGGCATCGGTCAGATCATTTCCCTGAATATAGGAGAACACCTCTTTTTTCAGGCGATAAATGCCGGTGCTAACCATGAAGCTCGGGGCATGTTCGGGTTTCTCGATAATCTGGGTTACCCGCCCCTCATGGAGCATAACCACGCCGAAGTTTGACGGGTTCGGATGTTCTTTTACCAGCATCGAATCCGGGATATCCCTGATGCGTGCAATCGAGTGTGGGTCGATATAATTGTCCCCGGGAAGGAGAAGAAAATCCCCATGAATTTTTGATTCTGCGCATAAAAGGGCGTTTGCTGTCCCTAATTGTTTATCCTGGACGATTACATCGACCGATACGTCCAGCTGGTTTAAAAAACGGGTTACCTGTTCTTTGCGGTATCCTACGACAACAATAATCTCCCGGATCCCGTTTTTTACCAATGCGTCGATTACATATTCGATGATCGGGTGGTTGGCAACCGGGATCATCGCCTTGGGCCTTCCTCTTGTCAGGGGGCGAACCCGCTTCCCTTCACCTGCTGCTAAAATCACTGCCTGCATCTGAGTACCTACCGGATTATCGCTTTATCACCGATACAACCTTCGATAAATGAATTCGGCGCAAACTGTGCGTTACTCCCTATCATCGATCCGACATTGATCGAGCAGTTGATCCCGAACTGGACATCGTCTCCGATAACCGCGCCGAATTTTTCCCTTCGCGTGTCGTTCCCACAGACTCTGATGTTCCCATGGTCGTGGCGGAGGTTTGCAATCTTGGTCCCGGCACCAAAGTTGCAGCCGGCACCTATGATGGAATCCCCGACATAATTGAAATGCGGAATTTTTGTTCCGTTCATGATGACGGAATTCTTGATCTCGGAACAGTGACCGATATGGCATTCATCCCCGACACTCGTTGTGCCGCGGATATAGGCATGAGGACCGATGCGACAGTTCCGTCCGATGATGCAGGGACCTTCGATATACGTCCCGGATTTGATGACACTGCCCTCCCCGATCATGACGGGTCCCCGGAGAGATACACCCTCTTCAATGGTTCCTGAGTTTCCTGGCCTGAGATCATCCATCAGAGTGGCATTCGCGTCAAGCATGTCCCACGGGTGACCGACATCCATCCAATAGGACAGGTGGTACGAGTGCAGTTTCCGTTCCGCGACCAGCACATCGAGGGCATCCGTCAGTTCAAGTTCGCCCCGGGGAGAGGGACGCACCTTGCTGATGAGATCGAAAATATCGGGGGAAAAATGATATGCACCGGCATTGATCAGGTTGGATTTCGGCTGTTTTGATTTTTCTTCAAGCGAAATGACGAACCCGTTCTCTACCAGAACAACCCCATAATCCCCGGGATGGTCGGTTGTACTGATGCTCATGCATGGCGATTTGGCACTGCAGAGGTTTGCAATATCCGGTGACCTGATGACCATATCCCCGTTCAGGACAAGAAAAGGACCCGTGACAAGATCCTGTGCTGCCCGGACGGCATCCGCTGTTCCGTACTGGTGGCGCTGCGGGGCGTATTCGACATGAATTCCCCACCCGGCACCGTCACCAAAATGCCTGCGGATCTCCCGCTCCCCATACCCCACGATAAAGATAAAATCCGTGATACCGGCGTCGCGTGCCGCGAGAACGAGATGCTCCATCATGGGGCGGTTGGCGAGGGGGAGCATCACCTTCGGGCGTTTCGCGGTGAGAGGGCGCATCCGCTTTCCCTCTCCAGCGGCGAGAACGACGCATTCCATACGTAAATCTCTTCCTGCAACGTTTAAGCAGTTTTCCCCTGCCGGATCCGTTCTTTGCCCTTTGCAAGCATCGCCTTTGCTTTCCGGAGAGTCTTCCCTTCTGCGGTTATGCGTATCTTGGGTTCTGTGCCACTCGCACGGATCAGGTACCAGCCATCCTCATCAGCAACACGCACCCCTTCAGTCGGGCTCGCCGCGCCGAGAGCAGAGACAGTTTCCCGGGCGTGTTCGTCCGGGAACGATTCCCGGAGGACCGGGTAGGACGGCATACTGTCGATCTCCTGTGCGGTGTCCCACTCGGATGCAATCTCGCAGAAGAGTGCTGCTGCGTACGGGCCATCCGGGCAATAGGAGATATGCGGGAAGATCCACGCCCCGGAAGGTTCACCGCCGAAATCTCCCCATTCCAGAAGTTTTTCCGAAACGTACGTATCCCCCACCGGGGTCCGCTGGACATCTGCGACCTCATCAATGATCATCGAAGCGTCACTTGTCGTGACCACCTGTCGTGCACCGAGGTATCTGGTGAAGAGCATGAGAAGGTGGTCACCGTCGATATACCTGCCCCTGTTGTCAAATGCCATCATCCGGTCGGCATCGCCATCATGGACCACAGCGCAGCGGGCTTTGGTGCTTTTGACCATCTTCCCGACATATCCAAGGTGTTCTTCCAGGGGCTCGGACGGCCGGGCAAAATAGCCGGATGGGTTGCAGTTGATACAGACCGGTTTTGCCCCCGCTTCCGTCAG
>Ga0116111_1002088_pt1 | contig 12709 bp, 10 predicted proteins | sample June2015DPH_8_10_FD_89720 | JGI IMG/M metagenome (GOLD analysis project Ga0116111, IMG submission 89720) | Peatland microbial communities from SPRUCE experiment site at the Marcell Experimental Forest, Minnesota, USA - June2015DPH_8_100 | ecosystem: Environmental > Terrestrial > Soil > Wetlands... | reverse complement strand
TCGTCCAGCATGCGTTGACGAAGTGGGGTCACAGAAAAACTCCTTTCTGTGACCGAAACTACCGCTCCATACGCCTCGAAGCACGCGCCACCGTCCCCCGCGCCAGCGGGTTAGTTCAAACGCTCTATTCAATGATCGCCTTCGCATACCACGTGCAGGACCCGGTGATTCAACTGGTCGGCCTGCCCAAGTGGGCGAGAAGCCAAGAGTACGCCGTGAAAGCTAAGCCGGCGGAAGGCTTTCCCATGCTTTCGCCCGCCGAAAATCGCGAACAGGTGCGTCTAATGATGCGGGCGATGCTCGAGGACCGCTTTCATTTGCAGTTGCACATCGAAACGCGGCAGGAGCGGGTGTACCACCTCGAGGTCGCCAAGGGTGGCCCGAAGATCAAGGAAGTAGACCCACCGGTGCCTCCGGCCAAGGCTGGGCTCGACGTGGTGATGGGCGACAGCCGCGGACGGATCAGGGGGAGAAAGGCGGCCATGGCCGATCTTGCCAGTGCCCTGAGCAGCTTCCTGAATCGGCGGGTGATCGACCGCACCGGCCTCGCCGGCTATTACGATTTCGATGTGCGCTGGACCGCGTTGGAAACACCCGAGGGGCCCCCTACCATAGGGGGATTGGGCGCCGAAGCAGTGGGGCTGTTCTTTGCGAACTTTGAAAGTCTCACGGGATTGCGCGTAACCAATGCCGTAGGTCCAGTGGAATTCTGGGTGGTGGATCATGTCGATCTGCCGACCGCCAATTGAAATTGCCGGTCGTTTGTAGTGACTTCCCCGCCAACGCCTCTCTGCGTGTTACTGGTGTTGACCTCCGTCGTGTGCGCGCAACGCCGGGTCGATCCAATAATTCGGAGGGAGGCCCTTTAGGGCCAAGGCTCACTCTCTGTAGGGCGGCCTCGCAGGTCTCTTCCCGCTGCTGGATGTGCTTGATGGTCAGCGCGGCGACTTCGGACCGGCGCAATCCGCAGCCGAGCAGAATCGCAAGCTCCGCACGGTCGCAGCGGGCTGGTTGAAAGCGATGCTCAGAGACGCCGGCCGGCTCTGGCCAGGTGGCGCAACAGGCCGCCGCAGACCGCCAGGCGGTCGGCATCCGGCTCGGAGGCTTTGAGAGCTTGTAAGAGGCTGTCGAGCAGTTCGCGGCGCTCTTCCTCCAGGGGTGTGGGCGCGCGGCCCGGCGGACGCCTTTCGGTAAAGACGAATTCCGGGCTGTAGACGCATCGGATAGTTTCCACGGCGGGAAGCTCGGCTTGGCGGATCGGGCGGCTCAATCCTCACCTCTAAAGGGCTTATCGGACGCGTTTTCCCGTGTATTAATGTCTTCGCGTGGGGCCGCCGATAAGGTTCATGAAGAGTCCATGATCCGGCTGACTCGCCTGAATCGCGCGCCCATGGTTCTGAACGCCGATCTGATCGAACATATCGACGTGACGCCGGATACCGTCATCACGCTGACCACCGGACAGATTCTGCGTGTACGAGAGACCGCCGAAGAAGTGGTGCGGCGCATTGTCGAATTCCGGCGGCGTATTTTCTCGCCCGCCGGCGATCCCTCCGGTCTGTGCGAGCCGGCCGGTCTGGCTGGGGGCCTGGAACAACCCGCGCCCCCGGAGGAAACCGAGGACGCGAACTAAATTCCCATGGCAGCCGCTCCCAGACCCGCTCCCCAAGCCCCCCAAGCCGCCAAAGCGCCTTCCCGGAAGCCGGCTCTCCGGCCGGATCTTTCCACGCTGGCGGGAATCGGCGTGGCGCTCACCGGCATTATCGGGGGGCTGCTGCTGGAAAAAGGCAATATCCAGGACGTGGCCCAGGGCACCGCCGCCATGATCGTGCTGGGCGGTACCCTGGGAGCGGTGCTGGTGACCACGCCGCTGCCGGTCTTCCTGCGAGCCGTCAAGGGTTTGCGATGGGCCTTCCTGGAACAGGCCAGCTCCACTAAGGGCACCATCGAATCCCTCATTCAATACGCCACCAAGGCGCGCAAAAACGGTATCGTTAGCCTGGAAAGCGAGGCGGCCACCATCCCCGACCCGTTCCTCCGCCGGGCCGTCAACCTGGCGGTGGATGGCACGGATTTGCAGGAACTCCGCAAAATGATGGAGCTGGACATCGGCCTCAGCGAGCACACCAGCGAGGCGGAGGCCAAAGTGTGGGAAGCGGCCGGCGGCTATGCCCCGACTATCGGGATCATCGGCGCCGTGATGGGGCTGATCCAGGTGATGAAACACCTGGAAGACATCGTGGCCGTGGGCCACGGCATCGCGGTGGCCTTTGTGGCCACGGTGTACGGCGTGGGCTCAGCCAACATTTTCTTCCTGCCGGTGGCCAATAAGCTCAAGGCGCGCATGCGCGACGCCTCGCTGCGCAAGGAGATGATCCTCGAAGGGGTGGTGGGGATTGTCGAAGGTCTGAACCCCACGTTGATCCGGATCAAGCTCGAAGCCTACGACCGGGAGGCGGCGAAATCCGGCAAGCCCAAAGCGGCCAAGGATGCCGGCGCGCCGGCGAAGGCCAAAGCCGGGCCGCAGCCGGCCGCGGCGCGGAAGTAGGAACGACGATATGCGACACAAGCGGGCGAGCGACCCCGAAAATCACGAGCGCTGGTTGGTTTCCTACGCCGACTTCATCACCCTGCTTTTCGCATTTTTCGTGGTGATGTTCGCCTCCACGCAATCCGATAAGCTCAAAGCCAAGGAAGTTTCCGAATCGGTGCGCGAGGCGTTGGAACACGGCCAGTTCAGCGCCGCCATCTCCACCGTGCTGGGCCGCGGCAAGCACGAAAACAGCCGCCCGCCGGCGAATCCCGACCGCATCGATCACTCGGAGAACCTTCCGCCCAAGCCGGCGCCGCCGCAACAGCCGGCCGACCTGGCCAAGTCGCTCGACCGGCTGCAGAACGGCCTGGGAGCGGAATTGAAGGCTGGCAAGATCGGGCTCAAACTGGAAGGGCGCGGCCTGATCATCAGCCTGCGGGAAGCCGCCTTTTTCGCTTCGGGCGACGACAGCGTGGCTCCCGCCAGCATTCCGATTCTGGCCAAGGTGGCGGCGGAACTGCAGGCATCGTCCAATCCGCTAAGGCTCGAAGGCTACACCGATGCGGTCCCCATCCACAATTCGCGGTTCCGCAGCAACTGGGAGCTTTCGACCGCGCGCAGCATCGCCATGCTGGAAGTGCTGCGCCAGCGCTTCCAGATCGCGCCGGAGCGGATGGCCGTGGTGGGTTACGCCGAGAACGCGCCGGTGGACTCGAACGAAACCGAAGAAGGCCGGGCGCGCAACCGCCGCGTCGATCTGGTGGTGCTCTCGACCGAAGGGCAGAAGGCCGAGCCGGTGTCCGCGGCGCCGGCTGTGCACAGCCCGTAGGCGGAAGACAGAAGTCAGAAGTCAGAAGTAGGAGTTAGAATCACCACGCGGGTGTTGCGCAGTCCGGCCGGAGCCCTGGATCGAAGGGCCGTTCGAGGCGTAAGGGCGAAGGCGAACACTGGGCGGCAGCACCATTCTGGCTTCCTCGACTTCTGACTTCTGACTCCCATATCCCGAAGGGTTATCAAGGGCATAGCCCGGGCATAGCCCTTGTCTGGCTACAGACACGTCCGCAGCAAGGCGGGCGATCGCGGAGCCCTTTGCAGGTATTGCTCCGCCACGCGGAGGGCGTCCAGCCGGGATTGCGCGTGCGTCCGCGCGAGAGCCACCGTACGGCGCGACCATTCGAGCAATTCGCGGGCTTCCTCCATGTGGGCCTGGGTGCAGACGCCGCGCGAGATTTCGCCTTGGAGCAGGTTGGCGTATTCGTTCCACAAGTTGGTGGCGCCGGGGAAATCTCCGGAGGCCACGGCCCGGCGAATGGCTGCGGTGCGCGCGGAGTTCATAGGCTACTCGTTCGCGTACATCTGGTCGGCGGTCTGCATGGCGGAAAACATGCTGTTCAAGTAGGAGTACTGCTGCTCCATGGTGGCGATCGCGGCGTCCGCCTGCGCCATCTGGTTCTGGAGCTGCGTTTGCAGATTCGACACCTGGGTCTGCTTGTTGCTGATGGTGGTCCCGAGGTTGGAGATCTGCGACTGCAAATCCGTCTCGGAAGTTTTGATCAGGCCGGTGGTGGGATCTTCGAGGCTGTTGATCGCGTTGGTGGCGGCCTCGAGGAACCCGCCGCCGGTGGCCGAGCCTAGAAACGTGTCGACTCCGGATGAGTTGCCGAAATCGGTCGACATCAGGGTCGTGGCCGTGTAGGTGAGTTGGCCGTCTTTGCCCAATTCCAGCCCCAGGTTCTTCAGGTAGCCGATGCTGTCGCTCGAGCTATAGGTGGAGATACTGGCGAGCGCCTGGGAAAGGCTGTTGACGATGGCTTGTCCTTGCAGCGCACCTCCGGATTGTCCGTGCTGATTGTCCAACTCAGTGGCCGCCGCGTTGTAGGCATCGGCGAACGTGGAAAGCGCGGTGTTTAGCGCCGAGGTGGACCGCGTCACGGTCACGTCCACCGGTCCGTCGCTGGCCGCCAGCATGTCGACGGTCAAGCCCGTGGCGATGGTCACCATGCTCGACGTGCTTTGGACCGTCACGCCGGAGTTGTCGACTTCGTATTCGGCTTCCTCGCCCGGCGGCTGCTGCTGGGTTTGCAAGCTGTTTCCGGAAGAGTCCTGGATATCCAGGGTGGTTGCGCCGAGGGAGGTGCTTTGCAGGGAAATTTTGTATTCGGGGCTGGCGGCCGAACCCACGTTGACGGCCGTGGCGTTGACCATGTTGCCGTATTGCGAATTGATGGTCGAGGCCACCGTGGCCGCGCTGTTGTCCGATGGCGTGAAGCTGTAGCTTTGGGTGCCGACCACCAGCGAATAAGTCGAGGGATTGCCCGACGGATCGGCCGTGGAGTCCCAGGCATTCGTGGTGAGGCTGGTGGCATAGCTGCCGGGAGTCACAACATTGATCGAGTAGACGCCTTCCTGGACTCCGTCCGACACCGAGGCGCTCACCGACTTTGGGTCCGAAATCGTCGTCTGGTAGGAAGATCCGCTCATGGCGTCGGAAATTCCCTGGATGGCGGTTTGCAGCGCCGTGAACTTGGTGTCGATGGTGCTCAACTCGTTGGACTGGTTGGTCAGCGTGGTCTGCTGGTCGGTCAAGAGAGTGATGGGCAGAGACGCGATGGCTACCGCGCGGTTGATCACGTTTTGAAAATCCTGCGAGTAGGCGCTGGTCCCCGTGAAAATCCCGGTCGGGTTGGAAGGCGAGCTGCTGCTCAAGCTGCTGCTCCCGGACGAACTGCTATTGGTGTCGATGCTGTTGCTGGTTGCGGTGGGCAACGAACTGCTGATGGTCCCCATATTTGGAACTCCCGGCCGGACAGCAGTCTTATCGTCCTGTCCGGCACGAAACTTTAGTCGCCGCGGGCGCCTGCGGCGCCAACATCGACCAAAGCCTGTCGATGTTGAGAAGTCAGAAAAAGCCAGAAGCACAACGCGTGCGCCGCGCATTCCGCCATTCTGACTTCCTCGACTTCTGGCTTCTGACTCCCATATCCCGGATTTCAAGGGCGAAGCCCTTGCCCTAGGTCTTCAGCAGCGAAAGGACGGCCTGGGGCGCCGAGTTGGCCTGGGCCATGGCCGCAATGGAGGCCTGCTGCAGCACTTGCGCCTTGCTCAGATTGGCCGCCTGCTGCGCCACGTCGGCGTCGCGAATCTGCGATTCCGCCGAAGAAAGGTTGGTGATCTGCGACTGGGCCAGGTTGACGGCGTAGTTCAGCTCGTTCTCGCCCTTTCCGACGGCGGCCTGGGCCACTCCCAAGGAGGATACCGCCGATGTGATGGCGGCGATTGCCGCCTGCGCGCCGGACTCCGTGCTGATGTCCGCCGCGCCACCCGTGCCGACCTTGACCGAGCTCAGGGTGTTCCCCTGCGAGCCGATCCCGGTTCCGTTGGTGGTCGAGCCGACGTTCACGCTGAAGTTCGGAACATCGCTCACGAACTCAATCTTCTCGGTGCCGGTCACATTCACTTTGACGGCGTTGATCTGCATCAGCGTGGAATCTCCGGAAGCCTGGATCTGCGTGTTGATGGCGCTGATGGCCTGGTCGATGTCCTGCGAGTTCGCCTGGCTGAGCGAAATCACCGCGCTGTGGGAGTTGCCCGAAGCGTCGGCCGCCGAGAGCGTCAGCGACTGGCCGTCGGTGGCGTAGAGAATCGGCGCGAAGGTAAGCGGCTGGGCCGTGCCGGCTCCCGCGACCACCGATCCCAACCGGTACTCGCCCTGGGCATCCTGGTTGACGAAAGTCGCCGTGGGCGTGGCAGGCGCCGTGTAACCGGCGGCCAGCCCAGCCGCGTTGCGGGCGGCGGGGGCATAGAAGCCCAAGGAACTGGTGTTGACGCCGTCATTGCGCACACCCAGCCGGAAGTCCGTATTGTTGGTCGAAATCAGCTCGACGTGGCCGAGGCCGTTGTCCTCGGCGATGATGCCGGCCTTGTTGAAGGCCGACCCGGTTCCGGCCGCGGCAATCGCGGCGTTGATGGTGGCGGCGGCCTGGGCCGCCGTGGCATTCGAGGCGGAAGGCATGGATACGGCGAGGGTGGTCGAGGATTCGCCGTCCAGCGACAGGTCGAGATCTACCGTGCCATCGGCCGTCGACTGGGCGAAGACGCTGCCGGCCGTCGCCGAGGTGGCCGCAGCAGTCCCCGTGAAGCTGCCGTAGCCCAGCACGTTCTGGCTGTCGCCGGTGATCGAGACCTTCACCGCTCCGCCCTGGGCGGAGGTGAAATTCAGCGGGCCGTTGGTATCCGAGACGGTGATGCCCGCGGCTGCCAGGGCCGGGTTCGCGGCCACCACGGTCTGAATCAGATCCGCGGTGAAAACGGCCGAGCCGGCGCCCGTGTAGGCTGTCACGTTCAGATTTACGGGCGACGTCAGGCCGGCGCCTTCCACCGTGACGGTGAGCGAGTCGGCGGTGGCGAAGTTACCGTTAAAGGCATTGCCGGCCAGGGGGCTGGAGAGCGAGTTGCCCAGACCGTTCGCGCCGGTGTTGCCCAGGAAGGCATTGGCCATGCGGTCTCCGGCGCGCACCTGGAACGCGCTTTGGCCGCTGGAAAACGTCAGCACCTGGCGTTGGGTGGTGGGGTCGGTGGTCATGGAGGCCGTAATGCCGGCGTTGGCTAAAGCAGTGTTGGAAACGCCCGCCGAGGTGATGGCCTGATTGACGGCCGTCACCAGGCTGGCGCCATCGGTGATGGCGGAGGTGGCCACGTTGACGGCCACGCCCTGGCCGAAGCCCGGCCCGTAGAGCAGGAATTGAGTGGCGCCCGGAGACACCGTGGTGTTGCTTCCATTGTTCACGATGGCCGCGATGTTGCTGGTCGAGAGGTCATATCCGGTGTTGCCGGTCTGCATGCCGGTCAACCCCAGGCTTTGGGAATCCACGGTGGAATTGCTCAGATCGACCGTCACCACGCCATTGGCCAGCACGCTCGCAGCCGTGGAGCCGCCGCCGCCGCCCATATAAATGCCCAGGCTCTTGGCGAAACCACCGCCGGTGTTCAAGCCGATGGACTGGGCCTGCCGGTCGATTTCGGTGATATCCGTCTGGAACTCGTTGTTCAACACATTGCGGTCGCCGGTGAACGTGCCGGAAGAGGATTGCGAGGCCAGGGTCTTCAAGCGGTCGAGGATCTGGGAGATGTTGCTGATGCCGCCATCCATGATCTGGAGCTGGGCCACGCCGTCATTGCCGTTGGCAACGCCCTGGGTCAACTCCGAGACGGAATTGCGGTACTGGTTGGCGACTGCCAGGCCGGCCGCATCGTCGCCGGACGAATTGATGCGGTAGCCGGAGGTCAACTGTTGGATGGTCTTGCTTTGAAACTCGTTATTGATGTTGAGGTTTTCCTGAGCGACCAGGGAGTTTACGTTCGTTTGGATGGAGAGCATTTCTGAAATTCCTTTCGGGGTGGTCTCTGGCATCTTGCCGGACAAACCACTCATCGTCCCTTGCGGCCAAAACCTTAGCCGCCGGACGCCTCGCGCGCGAACGTTCACGCGAGCCCGATCGCGAAATGTCATGGCCCCGGCCGATCCGCCGGAGCCTGTAGTACCTACGGTAGGGGCCGGCGGGGCGGCCCTCAGTCGAGCCGCCCCGCCGGGTTAGCGGTTTCGATTTAGGTCTTCAGCAAGGACAAGACCGCCTGGGGAGCCGAGTTGGCCTGCGCCATGGCCGCAATCGAGGCCTGCTGCAAGACTTGCGCCTTGGTCAGGTTGGCCGCCTGTTGCGCCACGTCGGCGTCACGAATGTTGGATTCCGCCGAAGAAAGGTTGCTGATCTGCGACTGCGCCAGGGCGACCGCGTAATTGAGCTGATTCTCGCCCTTTCCGACGGCGGCTTGCGCCACGCCCAAGGCGGCCACCGCGGCGGTGACGGCCGTGACCGCGGCCTGCGCGCCGGCGAGCGTGCTGATGTCCGCCGCACCACCCGTGCCGACCTTGACGGAACTCAGGGTGCTCCCCTGCGAGCCGACCCCGCTTCCGTTGGTGGTGGAGCCGACGTTCACGCTGAAGTTCGGAACGGTGCTCTCGAACTCGATCTTCTGGGTGCCGGTCACATTCACTTTGACGGCGTTGATCTGCATCAGCGTGGAATCGCCGGAGCCATGGATGGCCGAGTTGATGGCGCTGATGGCCTGGTCGATGTTCTGGCCGTTGGCCTGGTTGAGCGAAACCACCACGCTGTGGGATGCGCCCGAAGCGTCGGCGGCCGAGACCGTCAGCGACTGCGTGTCGTCGCCAAAGATCACAGGCGTGAAGCTGAGCGGCGCGGCCGTGCCGACTCCGGCGTTGGTCGTGCCCAACTGGTACTCGCCTTTGGCGTCCTGGTTGACGAAGCTCGCCGTGGGCGTGGCGGGCGCCGAGTAAGCGGCGGCCAGCCCACTGGCGTTGCGGGCGGCGGCTGCATAGAAGCCCAAGGCACTGGTGTTGGTGCCGTCGTTGCGCACACCCAGCCGGAAGTCCGTACCGTTGGTCGAAGTCAGTTCGATGGAGCCGCCGTTGTTTACGGCCATGATGCCGGCCTGTTTGAAGGCATTATTTGAAGCCAGCCCGGCAATCTGCGCGTTGATGGTGCCGACGGCCTGGTCCGCGGTGGCATTCGAAGCGGAGGGCATCGATATGGCGAGGGTGGTTAGAGTGTAGACCGAGTTTTGGCTTCCGTCGCCCAAGGACAGGTCGAGATCCACGGTGCCATCGGCCGAAGACTGCGCGAAGGCGCCGCCGGCGGTAATCGATGTGGCCGGCGCGGTCCCCACGAAACTGCCGTAGCCCAGGACATTCTGGGTGTCGCCGGTGATCATCACGCTTACCGCCCCGCCGCTGGCACTGGTGAAATCCAGGTGGCCGGCGGTGTTGCTGACGGTGATGCCCGCCGCTGCCAGCGCCGTGTTCGCAGCCACATCGTTCTGAATCAGAACCGCCGTGGAAGCGGCCGATCCGGCGCCGGTATTGGCAGTCTGACTAAAGCTTACGGGCGCTGACAGGCCCGCCCCTTGCACCGTGATGTTGAGCGAGTCGCCGGCAGTGAACGTAGTGCCGTTGTAGGCATTGCCGGTCAAGGTGGCGGCGAGCGCGGTTCCCAAGCCGTTCGCGCCCGTGTTGCCCAGGAAGGCATTGGCCATGCGGTCTCCGGCCCGCACCTGGAACGCCGAGCCGGCCGAAGAGAAGCTGAGCACCTGGTGTTGGGTGGTGGCATCGGTGGTCATCGACGCTGTGATGCCGGCGCTCGCGAAAGCCGTGTTGGAAACGCCCGCCGAGGCGATGGCCTGATTGATGGCCGTCACCAGGCTGGCGCCGTCGGTGATGGCGGAAGTGGCTACGTTGACGTCCACGCCACTGCCGAATCCCGGTCCGTAGATCTGGAACTGGGTGGTGCCGGGAGAAACCGTGGTGTTGCTGCCGTTGCCCTTGATGGCCACGATGTTGCTGGTCGAGAGGTCATAGCCGGTGTTGCCGGACTGCACGCCGGTCAGCCCCAGGCTTTGCGAATCCACGGTGGAATTGCTCAGATTGACCGTCACCACGCCGTTTTGCAAAGCGCTTGCGGCTGTACTGCCGGCGCCGCCGCCCAGGTAGACGCCCAGGCTCTTGGCGAAACTGCCGCCGGTATTCAAGCCGATGGTCTGCGCCTGCCGGTCGATTTCGCCGATATCGGTCTGGAATTCCTGGTTCAACACGCCGAGGTTCCCTGTGAAGGTGCCGGAAGCCGCCTCCGTTGCCAGGGTCTTCAGCCGGTCGAGGATCTGCGAAATGTTGCTCATGCCGCCGTCCATGATCTGGAGCTGGGCGACGCCGTCGTTGCCGTTGGATACGCCCTGGGTCAACTCCGCCACGGAATTGCGGTACTGGTTGGCGACTGCCAGGCCGGCGGCATCGTCGCCGGAGGAGTTGATGCGGTAGCCGGAGGTCAACTGCTGGATGGTCCTGCTTTGAAATTCATTATTGACGTTGAGGTTTTCCTGAGCGATCAGGGAGTTTACGTTGGTTTGAATGGAAAGCATGTGAAGTCCTTCGGGTTTTGAGTTCCGGCATCTTGCCAGACACTTCCCTCTTCGACTCGAAGTGACAAAATCTTAGCGCGTGACGAAATCTTGGCGGCCGCTCTCGGAGACGGCCACGGGCTGAGCGAGATCTTCTCCAGGAAGGACGCGGCATTCGCGTGGCGCCCGAATCCCCACCCGGACCCGCGAACGGCCGACCCGCACGATCAGGATCTCGATCTCTTCGCCGATGAGAAAAGCCTCGCCCTGGCGGCGTGACGTGATCAGCATCCGGTCCTCGCGCTATACATGCATCCCCTAGGAGGCTGCTGAGAAAAGTCAAAGCGTGGCTGGCCGCCGATGAACACCGATGAACGCGGATTGAAGAGCATTGGTCTATCGGTGTTCATCGGCGGCTCAGTATGCTTTTTTCGGACTTTTTCAGCACCCCTTTTAGATCGGCCGCCCGGCGTTTCCAGTGTAGACCTACAGCCGGGCGCCCAATCCGCCGATGAATCCACTGTAAGATGGACGCCTTAGTCCTCAAGCTGTACAACCGAGGCTGCGCGCTCGAAGAACTCGGCGATTACGGGGCCGCCCGCGACACGCTTAAACAGGCGCTCGCAGCGGACGGGTCGCTCGAAGCCAGCGCGCAGTCGGTCTTCGCGCGGCTGAACTGGCGCGAAGGGCGGCTGCCCGAGGCGGTGGCTGCCGCCGACCGCTCGCTCGCGGCCGACGGCGCCAATCTATTGGCGCACGCCATCCGCGCGCTGGCTTGCGCTACGCTCGGCCGCGCCGAAGAGGCCGTCGAGGGTTTCCGCCGGGCAGTCGAAATCGCGCCCGACGCGCGCTTCCACAGCTCGTTGCTGATGGGGATGAACTTCGCCGCCTCGACTACCCCCGAAGCGCTCTACGCCGAAGCCCGCCGCTGGGACCGGCTTTACGCCGCGCCGCTCGCCCGGCACATCCGGCCCCACGCCAACTCTCGCGACCCGGAGCGCCGTTTGCGCATCGGCTATGTTTCTCCCGACCTGGTGAATCACGCCATCATGAAGTTCCTGCCGCCGGTGTTCGAGCGTCACGACCGCGCGAGCTTCGAAGTGTATGTCTACGCCGTTGGCGGCCGGCCAGACCAGATCACGGACCGGGTCCGTTCGGCCGCCGACCACTTCATCGCGTTCCGCGGAACCGCGGGGGAACTGGCGGCCCGCGTGCGCGCCGACGGCATCGACATCCTGGTCGACCTGGCGGGCCATACCATGGACCCGGAGATGCTGCTGGCGTTTGCCTGGAAGCCCGCGCCGGTGCAGGTTTCCTGGATGGGAACGGAAGCCACCACCGGGCTCTCCACCATGGACTACTTCCTCGGCGATACCCACATGCCATGCCCGGGAACCGAACACCTGTTCAGCGAGAAGGTCTATCGCCTGCCGCGCCCGCGGTATTGTTACCGGTCGCTGGCCGAAGTTCCGCTGGGTCCGGCGCCGTGCCGCGAGCGGGGCTACGTCACTTTCGGCTGTTTCAACAGTCCCCGCAAGATCACGCGCGAAACGGCAGGGTTGTGGGCGGAAATTTTGCGCGCGGCGCCGGGGAGCCAACTGCTGCTGAAATATACGGGCATGCAGATGGCTCCCGTCGAGCAGCGTTTCCGCGATTGGTTCGCCGCCGATGGCATCGCGCCCGAGCGGTTGCGCTTCGCCGGCCCGAGCCCGGTAGTGGAATACATGGCGGCATTTAGCGAAGTGGATATTGCGCTCGATCCGTTTCCCCACAATGGCGATACCACCACGCTGGACACGCTCTACATGGGTGTACCCGTCGTGACGTTGGCCGGCCGCCTCGGGGTGCAGCGCGACGGCGCCACCATTCTCTCGGCCGTGGGGCTTGGGGACATGGTGACGGAAACGCCCCGGCGCTACCGCGAAGCCGCCGTCTTTCTGGCCGGCATTGTGCCCCGGATTCCCGATCTGCGCCGCAATGTGCGTCAGGCGCTCAAATGCTCGCCGCTCATGGATGAAGCCGGCACGGTGCGCGCCGTGGAAGAGGCCTTTCGGGAGATGTGGCGCGCCTGGTGCCGTTCAGCAGAGTAGGACAGGCCTCCTGGCCCATAAGCGCTAACTTAAGCATTGATGAATGTTAATATTTGCGCTACACTTTGGCCATGCAACCTCTCGACGAGGACTGGAAGTTGCTACTGGATTTATTGCC
>Ga0116111_1002082_pt1 | contig 12730 bp, 9 predicted proteins | sample June2015DPH_8_10_FD_89720 | JGI IMG/M metagenome (GOLD analysis project Ga0116111, IMG submission 89720) | Peatland microbial communities from SPRUCE experiment site at the Marcell Experimental Forest, Minnesota, USA - June2015DPH_8_100 | ecosystem: Environmental > Terrestrial > Soil > Wetlands >... | reverse complement strand
CTTTCACCGGCGAAATGGAACTGGAGAGGCTCATGAGGCTTCGGAGCTGGCGATCCGTTTCATTTGCAGAGTCATGTCTTTTTTCCCGAAGGCTTCAACGCGGAGCCGAATAAGCCCGATGCCACCCCGACAAAAGGCGATTCACGAATCGGGTAAGCGAGTGCACTCCTCTGCGAACATCGACAGAAGGAAAGTGAACTTGAGTAAGAAGATGTTCTCATTGGACATGGACTAGCCGCGGATCTTTCTGTTTCTACATCCCGGACCAAGTAAGTTTCCAGTTCCATTTCGCAGATTCGTTCAAAGGACGGTAGTCAGAATCAGACACCCACGGCCTTTTCGTACCCTTCGGGCGGGTGCAGCAACTCGTGAACCTTTCCCAGCAGTGCCACCCGGCTAATCGGTTTTTGCAGAAACGAATTTTGTTCGGCTATCACATGGGCGAGAATGGGACGGTCAACATAACCCGAGATGAAGAGGAAGACCATCTCGGAGTGTAGCTTCTTCAGTCTTTCCGCAGCCACCGGGCCGCTCATCTCAGGTAGAACTGTATCCATGATGACCAGAGGGATGGATTCCTTGTAGCGTTCCGCAATCTCAAGGGCGCGCTGAGGATGGTTCGCCCCCAACACCGAATACCCGCTGCGCAGCAGAAACTGGCGGATCACATGTAACAGAGCATCTTCGTCCTCCACCACCAGGATGGTCTCAGTTCCCCCGGGCGCTTTAGAGAGCGTCTTGAAACATTTCTCCGCGGCCGCAGGTGTTTCGTCTACGCGGGGCAGGTAGATGTCGAAACAGGCGCCCTTTCCCGGTTTGCTCTCTACCCAGATGTAGCCGCTGCTTTGTTTGACCACGCCGTACGCGACAGCCAAGCCTAGTCCGGTGCCGTGTCCTTTTTCCTTGGTGGTGAAGAAGGGTTCAAATACCCGATCTCTCACTTCAGGCCTCATGCCCTGGCCTGTGTCAATGACAGACAGTCGAATGTACGGCCCAGCTTTAACGTAGGGATACTTTTTGCAATCTTTTGTCCCCAGCTCCGCATCCATCGTCCGGATGATGAGCTTTCCGCCTTTGGGCATGGCATCGCGCGCATTGGTGGCCAAATTCATGAGCACTTGCCCAAGTTGGCTCTGGTCGGCCCGAACGGAACCGAGATGAGCTTGTAGCTCGGTCACGATCTCCACATCCTCTCCGATCAGCCGCAGCAGCATCTTTTCAATATCGGAAACCACCACGTTCAAGTCCAATACAGTCGGCTGCAGTACCTGGCGGCGGCTGAAGGCCAGCAGTTGCGAGGTCAACTGGGCGGCACGGCGAACAGCACTCCCGATCTCCTTCGCTTCGCGTTGCTGTGAGGCGGTAAGACCGGGCTCCGCTTCCAGCATTTCTGTATTTCCTGAAATCACGTTCATCAGATTGTTGAAGTCGTGAGCAATCCCCCCCGCCAAAAGGCCGACCGCTTCCATCTTCTGCGCCTGGCGGAGCTGCCCATCGAGCCGCAGACGCTCGCTCACATCGCGCATGACCTCCGTTCCACCTCTTAAACCGCCGTTCGCGTCCCGTATCGGACTGGCAATCACGTCAAAGGTCTTGTTCAGCCAGGAGTAGTAAACATCTTCCCGATGCTGCTGGCCGCTCTCCATCATGGAACGGAACGGACAACTGCTCCTAGACTCCGCCGTCCGGTGGAATACCTCATCATGAGGCTGGCCGATCAGTTGAGCGAAGTCCAAACTCAGCAGTTTGGCCGCGGCCCGGTTGCCGCGGCGCACCACACCCTGAGCATCGAGAACCATCACGGCATCAGGAACCGTGTCGAAGGTGAGTTCCCATTCCTGTTTCGCGCAGAGAATGATCTTCTGCAGTCGCAGGTTCTCCTCCAGTTTTTCCTTGTCCAGTAGAGCCCGGTGCAGTACGAACGGCAGGCGCTTCAACCGGTCTTTCAAGACGTAGTCGGTCGCTCCCTGCTTGAGGTATTCCACGGCGGCTTCTTCTCCGATGGTCCCGCTGGTAACGATAAATGGAATAGCCTTGCCGGTGCTGTGCAGCCGTTCGAGAGCTTCCGTCCCCAACCAGGATCCGAGATTGTGGTCGCAGAAGACGACATCGTAGTCATTCTTGAGGTGCTGCTGAAACTGGTCCGGTGAATCAACAAGGTCGTAGGTCAACACGTAACCCGCCCGTTTCAGGACAGCCACCATCAATTCGGCATCGGCGTGGCTGTCTTCCACGATGAGTAACCGCAAGGGTCTTTGTGCCCCTAGCTTACTTTGCTTCCCAGCCATTCTTCTACCTCGCTCGTTTTGGTGCGATGGGTTACCGGCGGCGGCTCGTTCACCAGCAACCAGTAGTAGCCCAGCTCTTTCACCCTCTCCCGGAAAGAGGTGAAATCCACCGGCTTCTGGATGTAGCTGTTCGCCCCGAGTTCGTATGCACCGCTCAGGTCCCTTTCTTCTTTCGAAGAGGTCAATATCACCACCGGGATTGCCTTGGTGCGGTATTCGCTCTTCATCACTCGCAGGACTTCCAAACCATCCACTTTCGGCAACTTCAAATCCAGCAACACCAGCTTGGGCTGATCGTTCGGCTTGCGGTTGCCGTACTTTTCCCGGCAAAAAAGAAAATTGAGCGCTTGTTCGCCGTCCTGAACCACGTGGATCCGGTTTGCCAGCTTGTGCTCGCGGAGCGCGTGCAGGGTGAGATCGATGTCATCCGGATCATCTTCTACGAGGAGAATCTCGACTGCTCTTTTCTCAGGCATAATTCACTCCTGTGGCAGGCAAAGCATCGATCGCATCACGCCACTCCTGCCGCATGAACTGCTTGCTCATGGTCTGGTTGTTTATCTCCCTGGCCGGCTTTCAGGGCGCCCAGGGTAAAGTAAAATGTTGCCCCTTTGTTCAGTTCAGCCTCCGCCCATACCCGCCCACCGTGCTTATGCACGATTCGCTCGACGATGGCGAGCCCCACGCCAGTGCCTTCGAAATCCTGCTGGCGGTGGAGCCTCTGGAAGACGCCAAATAACTTGCCCGCATATCTCATATCGAACCCGGCGCCGTTGTCGCGTACAAAAAGGACTGGCTCGCCGTCCCTGACCGTCTGCCCAACCTCGATGTGTGCTTGTTCACACAGGCGCGTGAATTTCACCGCATTCGAGAGGAGGTTCGTGATTACCTGTTTGATCAGTGCCGGGTCGCATTCTGCGAAGGGCAGCTGGCCGACTCTCCATTCGATATCCCGGCCCTCGCAATCCGCTTTCAGTTCGGCGACGACCTCCTGCACAATAGAGCCCAGCGCGCAAACCTGCGGGTTCAACTGCTGCCGTCCCATCCGCGACAGATGAAGCAGATCTTCCAGCAAGCGGCTCATGTGGTTCGTCCCGCCGCGAATCCGCCGCAGGTATTGTTGTCCCGCAGCGTCAAGCTGGGCACTGCATTCTTCCGCCAGGAGGTCGGCGAACCCGTGAATGTGACGCAGCGGCGCCCGCAGATCGTGCGCCGCCGCGTAGGTGAAGGCCTCCAGTTCCTTGTTCGCAGTGACGAGTTCGGCCGTGCGCTCTTGTACCCGCTGTTCGAGTTTTTCGTTGAGGGCGCGAAGTCCTTCTTCTGCCTCCTTCAGATCGTCGATGTCGGTGCAGGTCCCAAACCACTTGACCAGGCTGCCCGAGACATCGCGCAGAGGGCCGCCCTTGATGAGAAACCAGCGATAGCGGCCATCGGCCGCCCGCAGGCGGCACTCCATACGGTAGGTATTGCCGGTCGCGAGCGCATGGTTCCAGGTGTTCCACGCGGGCTGCTTGTCGTCGGGGTGGAAGGGGGTGTCCCAGCCTTTGCCGTAGCTCTCCTCCAGCGTCAGCCCGGTGTAATCCATCCATCGCTGGTTGAAGTAAACGTTCAAGCCATCGGGCGTGCACATCCAGACCAACTGCGGCACCGACTCGTCCAGCATGCTAAACGCCTCGGCACTCTCTTGCAGTGCCCGCTGCGCCCACTTGCGCTCGGTCACATCGCGGGCTGCGGCAAAGACGCCCTCGACTTCTCCCGCTTCGTTCTTGAGCACGCTAGCGCTGTAAGACACATCCGTAAGCTTTCCGGAGATGTGCCGGATAACCAGCGGGTAGTCTTCCACCGAGCCCTCCGCGAACACGCGTTCATAGCCCTGTCGTGCCTTGTCCGGTTCGGTAAAGCAGTTGGAGAAATCGCTGCCGATCAGACGGCCTCGGGGCGCCCCGGTTATCGTTTCCGTGGCTTGATTGACGTCGGTGATCCTGCCTTTGCGGTTGATGATCACTAGTGGATCCAGACTGGCCTCAAGCAGGCTGTGGGCGTAGAGCGCAACCGTGCGCACGTTATCTTCCGCCCGCTTACGTTCGGTAATGTCGCGGTTGATTTCCAGGATCGCCGTGGGATTGCCCTGTTCGTCGCGCATCAACGACCAGCGGCTGGTAACCACGATTGCTTTCCCATCACGGCAGGTATGCCTGAGTTCGCCTTCCCACTCCCGGGTTTCCCGAATGGAAGCCTGAATCGCTTCCAGCGAATCGGGAAACTCGGTCTGCAACAGTTCGTGGGCGACCTTGCCCAGAGCCTCCTCAGCCGGCCACCCATAGAGATCCTTTGCCCCGCGGTTCCAGAGCAGTATCCGGCTGTCCAGATCGCGGACTAGGATCGCATCCTGCGCCAGGTCGAGGAGGGCAGCCTGTTCGCGCAGCTCTTGTTCTGCTTGCCTGCGGGCGGTGATGTCCCAGAAAATGCCCAGCACGCCAATCGTGTTGCCGTCCGCGTCGCGGAAGGGCGTCTTCACCGTTTGCGCGATCCTCGTGACCCCGTTGTGCGTGAACTCCTCCACAATCTCTTCGGTGACGCCTGACCGCATCACTCTCTGGTCATCGGCGCGGTATTTCTCCGCCAGCGCAGGATTGAAAAAATCGTAGTCGCTCTTCCCGGCGAACTCTTCCGGGCGGATGCCCAGCAGCTTGGCATAATTCGCATTGCAGGAGATATAGCGGGAGCTTCTGTCCTTGGCGAAAATCATCTGGGGAAGGCTCTCGAGCAGTGTGCGGTATCTGTTTTCGCTCTCTCGTGCCGCTTCTGCCACCTGTTTACGCTGGGCGATCCCCACCGATAACCAGTGGATCTGCTGGTAGCGCGAAGCAGCGACGAGGACTGCCACGAAGGCAACTAGAAGGACCGCCGTGATCGTGATTTCCAGGGACAACTGGTTCCTCCAGTGGTCTATCGTCGAGCGATACTCCGCCCGCATCAGGATGCTGACCCCTGTGAAGGCTGCGAGAACGCAGACGATGACCGCGAGTATGTAGCTCCGGGGAAGATGTTCGACCTTGCCGGCAACGCTGCTGTCCCCGCGCAACCAGTTGCCGATTCCTTTGGTTGCGGTGGACTTGCGCGGATAGGTCGCCATAAGAGAACCTCGGCCGAGTCGCCTCGCAACCTTCCAAACCTGCTGTTCACGCTCACAAAGGAGGCAGGTTCGGTGAAAGATGACGCACACGGAAGCTGGCTCTGGCCGGCCAGAATCCGGCGTGTGCGTCACCGGTTGGTGATCACCGCATGGCTGCCCGTCCCACTCCACGAGTTGTGGCCATTGCTTTCCCTCACAGCGGGGTTCCATGCGTCGCTCACCGTATGGTTTGGAACAGACTTGGCCCGCGGAGGCCTGGAGGAAGGAGGCCCGCCCTCACGACTCATTCGCCGATTAGGGAGTCCTGAGCAGGCCATCCCGTCGTTTACCCCAACACGTTCGAAAGTCAACGGCGACGATGACCCGAGCCCGGACGCAGGCCAAGTCCGCACCACACGAAGGATTTCAATGACCTTGGGCAGAACCTGCATGGGTTCACTGTCTAGCAATCTGCCCATGCCGTCTTTGCGCTAGCGCAAGAATTGCCGATATTTGTCTTCTCAAAGCGGGGAAAAGCCCAAAGGGCTTCCCGCGTAACGAAAGTGTCCGATCCAGGCGAGATCTGAGTCGGTCACGCCGCTTTCGGGGATGGACGCGATCCAGAAGATAACTGCGGATCAATGCGATTCGGCGGAGCCGCTTCAGCGTGAGCCGGTTATCGCCGCTTGCGAATTTCACGGTCGCGCCTTAAAGAATGCGGACCAGCCGGCGGCCGCCCGCGCCCTACGTCATGACGATCGCGGATGAAGTGGATGCGCAGTTGACACAGTCGATGGAGAGCTATCTGAGAGCCATGCGGAACTGAACGGCAGCGTTACAGCTGCCACGCATGAAGTGCGGCTGCGTGGAAATGTCGAAGCGGCTAAAGGGTCGACCGCTGGATTACTGTCGTTAGTGGCTGGAAGGCTTGGCCAAGTTACTTGATGACACCGCGCAGCTCGAACTTGAAAGGGCTAGGCGAACAGGGGGCGACGACCACGCCACGGCGTCACCTGCCAAATTTCGTCTGCGAGTGCCTCGGAAATGCCTACTGCAAACTTGCAGCTGAACCCGCCCTAGGGAGACGCTGCTGCAATGCGACCTGCTCCGGGTAATTCCGCAAGGGCGACCTCGCCGTCCAGTTCTTTGGTGATCCACGTCCGCCCCCGAGGCCGTGTCAAGTGGATTTTTGTGAGGAACTGAACAAAAATTGGGGATGAACCCCATGCACCGCGGGATGATGACCATTCGAGCTGGTAAATTGTAGGAATCAGAGCCTCAGCCGGGAAAAACGCTCTTTGACATTGCATCATTATTCAGAAAACTGTTCTGGGTTGCGTGCTGGCCATTGATGAGGTTGTAGGAATCCATGATCGCGCCCACGTGCGCTTCTCTCACGGCCGCTTCGAAGGTGGGCAGATAAATCTCGCGCATGGTGCGCTCGTCGATGACGGAATCGGCGTCGTGGCGCAGGAATCCCTGGTTGTTGCCCATGTAGTGCTTGATGGTTGCGCTCACGCTGTCAAGGGCGGAGTAAAAATAGACCAATGGGGCGGAGGAAAAGTAGACCAGTGGAGGTGTAGGAGATCGGGGATTGTCGGGGAGGAGGGCGTCTGGAGCGGAGGCCTGCGCCGCCTGAAAGGCGGCGCGTATAGGCCGGAGCGGAAGACGTCCTCCTCCCCGAGGCGTGTTCGCCGTCGCGGGTAGAGGGCGGGAGTCGAGGCGGGTGATGGGCGGATTAGGAGTTCGGCGGTGAGCCTCGCTTGCGTTTGCTCTGTTTCAAGCGATAGCTCTCGCCGTTCATCTCCAGGATGTGGACGTGGTGGGTGAGTCGATCCAACAGCGCGCCGGTCAGCCGTTCCGAACCGAGGACCTCGGTCCACTCCTGGAACGGCAAGTTGCTGGTGACCAGCGTCGAGCCGCGTTCGTAACGCTGACTGAAGACCTCGAACAGCAGTTCGGCTCCGGACTTGGACAGCGGCACAAATCCCAGCTCATCGACGATCAGCAGTTCGTAACTGGCCATCTGTTTTTGATAACGCAGCAAGCGCTTCTCATCCTTGGCTTCCAGTAACTCATGCACCATCGCCGCCGTCGTCGTGAAGCGCACACGGTGGCCGCGTTGGCAGGCGGCCAAGCCGAGGGCGAGCGCGAGATGAGTTTTTCCCGTGCCACTGTTGCCCAACAGCAGCACGTTCTCCCGACGCAGCAGAAACTCACAACGCGCCAACTCCAGCACCATGGCCTTGTTCAACGATGGGATGGCCAGGTATTCGAAGGTGTCCAGGCTCTTGACCACTGGAAAGCGGGCTTGATGGATGCGGCGTTCGGTGGCCCGCCGCTCGCGATCCAGTAACTCCAGTTCCGTCAAGCGCAGTAGATAGCGTGGGGAATCCACGCCCTCCGCCGCACATTGACGCGCCACTTTGTCGTACTCGCGCAGGAACGTCGGCAGCCGTAACTGCTTCAGGTGATGTTCCAGTAACACCTGCGGCGTGTCGTTCCCTGAGGGCATGGCGAGGTCGCTCGTTGTCATTGTGTCACCTCGGAAGCAGAAGTCTCCGCGGGTGCGAGGGCCTGAGTCGAGAGCAACGCCATGTAGTCGGCGGCCTGCGTAGTCTGTACGTCGGCCAGCGGCAGGTGCGGATAGTTCTCCAGGTCCAGCCGCGGCGGTCGCTGGTCGATGCGGCACAGCAACAGATGCTTGACCGCATCGAAACCGATCGTGCCCAGATGCAACGCATCGACGATGGCCGCTTCGACCTCGGGCAAGGAGAACGTCTCCAGCAAACGTAACACTTGGATATACTCGCGCTTGCCGCCCTTCTGCAGCCGCGCTTCTAACAACCGCCGCAGACGGGAGAAGCACTCCGGCAACTCCCAGCCCGCTAGCGGCGCCGCCTGGTCCAGCGCCCGTGGCTTCCGCTCCAACAATGCGAGATAGTGCAGCGGTTCGAACACCACGTCCTCGCGTTCGTAGCTTCGGGGATGCCGCGCAATCACCTCACTGCCGCAGATGACCACCACCTCATGCACGTAACCCTTCACCAGCACGTCGCGGTACCCATACTCGGTCGGCGCCGAGTAATCGTTCGTGCGATAACGTACCAGCGACATGGAACTGACTCGCGCCGCTTCTTTCTCGCAGGCTTCGTATGCGCTGGCCGGGAGCGGAAGAAACGCCGCACGGTCCCGCGCATAACGTTCTCCAATCGTCTCTTCGTGCCCGCGCAGCCGCCGCGCTCGGCGTTCCCCACACTGTTCAAGTAACCGCTCGTTTAACTCTTCCCAACTGTTCACGCGCGGTATCGGCACCATAAAATTACGTCGCGCATAGCCCACCAAACCCTCGACCTTTCCTTTGTCATTCCCCTTCGCCGGCCGTCCGAACTTCTCGGCAAATAGATAGTGACTTTGTAACTCGGAAAACGCCCGCGTCTTCTGCCGGCTGCCATCGCCCAGTATCTTCGCCACTGCCAGTTTCGTGTTGTCGTACAGAATGCAGGTGGGCACGCCGCCGAAATAGGCGAAGGCCTGAACATGCCCCTCCAGAAAGGCCTCCGTCGTCTCCGCCGGAAACGCCATCACGAAGCAGTCGTCGGAGTGCGGCAGGTCCATCGCCAGGTAATGCGCCTTCTGTTCGACTCCACCCACGACCACCAGCGCCTCGCCGAAATCCGCCTGCGCTTGACCCGGAGCATGCGTCAGCGGCACGAACATTTCCTGGTGGCGCAGCGTGTACTGGCGCACGTAGTCTTTCACGATCGTGTAGCCCCCCGTATAGGCGTGCTCCGATCGCAAACGCTCAAAAATGCGCTTCGCCGTATGCCGTTGTTTCTTGGGTTGCTGCTTGTCGTCTTCCAGAATGGCGCCGATCACGCCCAGCCACGGCCCCAGCTTGGGCCGCTTGGGAGGCTCCTGCCGCCGGTAGCCCGGCGGCACTGCGTAGCGCAGCATCTTGCGCACCGTTTCGCGTGCCAGCCCAAACTCCAGCGCTACTGCACGCTCGCTCTTGCCTTCGACTCGAACTGCCCGTCGTACCCGCCCATAGAGTTCCACCTTGTACATCCCTCCGGTGTTCCACGGTCTCCCCCTCTTCGGCAAGAGCCCGCGAAACTAAGATCCGGCGGTCTAGTTTTACCCCGCCGCCTCACGCCGCTCCCGCGGCGTAATGCGGTCTATTTTTGCTCCGGCGCTTATACATCGCTCTGCAACAGGAATAGATGCGGCTTCAACACCTCCGCCAGCGTACCGAAGCCGGTGGAATCTGCACAGCCGAACCTTTCGATCCGAACCACAGGTGTGTGTGACGGGCCGCTCGAACAAAGTGAAGAAGTTGCTTATTTGAATCGTTTCAATTAAATTAGGTAGTCCTATGGGTCGCAGCGGCCCAATATCAGCGGCAAACTAGAGGTCAGTGGCGGATCTGAGTTGAACTGGGTGAACAACTACTTCGACAACCCGAGTGTGCTCCAAGCTCCAGCTCCATATACCTTGGGCAACATGCGCGGGCCATCGGCGTGCGCGCGGCATTCAATTTCGCTGGTAACCTCTCGATCGGTAAAGAACTCGGCCTCTCGAACACGGATGAAGCGATGAAGCTGGAATTGCGCCTGGAGGCGCAGAATGTGTTCAATCATCCTGTCTTCGGTACGCCGGATACGACCGTGGGCGATCCTAGCTTTGGCCAGATCTCCTACACCGCCGTCGGACCAAGGGAGGTCCAACTGGCTCTGAAATTCAGCTTCTAGAGCAGACCTGCAAAATTTGACTCTGGCATCGGGCCATCATGGTTCGGGAAAAAGCAAGAAAGGAGCCGAAATGGAAAAGGAGCGGTGCCGCACGGAATGCGAAATGGACCGCCGGGAATTCCTTCGCCTTGCAGCCTTGAGTTCGGCAATGCTCATGGGTATAAGTTCTGCACTCGAGGGGGCAGAAACAAGCCCGGATGTCCGCTCGTATGCTTCGCTGCATGCTTTGCCCCCTGGCGCCGTGAGGCCTGCCGGTTGGCTCCGCACGTACCTCGTAAGGGAAGCATCGCAACTCGCTTCCAAGTTGCCAGAGGTTTCATATCCATTCAACAGGGCGTACTGGGCTGGCGAGGAAACCGCCGAATCCTGGTGGCCCTGGGAACAAACGGCGTATTGGGTGGACGGCGCCACCCGTTTGGCTGTGGTTCTCGGGGACCAGCGCCTTATGGAACTGGTTCGAACCCGCATTGACTACACGCTGGCGCATGCCTCCGAGGATGGATATCTTGGGCCCAAATTCTTCCAGGATCCCAAAGGCGATTTTCATCGCTGGCCGCACGCTCTGTTCTTTCGCGCTTTGTCAGCCCTCTCCGATGCCCGGCTGGCCCAAGGTGCTATCACGAGCGAAGACATTGTAGCCGCAATGCAGAAGCACTATCTGCTCGACAAAGCTTCCTATGGGTCGCCCACTCGAAACGTAATCAACCTCGAGTCCATTTTGTGGTGTTACCAGCGCAGCGGCGACCACCATCTACTTGAGATGGCCGAGACTGCCTGGAAAGAGTACATGAAGGTCGCTGCCGATCCGGAACATGGGGATCTCTCGGAACTGCGCGTTTACGCGGCGACTCCTATTAACTCGCATGGTGTCACCCATATCGAGGTGGCGAAACTCCCCGCCATTCTCTACTGCTATACAGGGAAGGATGAGTATCTGAAGTTTGCGCTTGCCGCTCAGCGCCGGATCTTTGACCACCATATGCTGATCGACGGTGTCCCTTCGACTTCAGAAGACTACCGGACTGTAACTTCGCTCGACTCCCACGAAACCTGCGACATCGCCGATCGCTCCTGGTCTTGGGGCCACATTCTCATGGCCACCGGACAAGCCGTGTGGGCAGATCGCGTGGAGCGGGCGTGTTTCAATGCCGCTATGGGCGCAATTCGCAAAGACTGGAAGGCGCTGCAGTACTTTTCATGTCCCAATCAGTTTCTTGCGAAGCTAGACTCTGACCACAACGTGATGGCACATGGCGGCTTCCTCATGGCCTTTCAGCCGAACCCCGGAAAAGAGGGCGCCTGTTGCGGCGGCAACGTGCATCGCATCTTCTCCAACTACGTCATTCGTATGTGGATGAAGACCAACGACGGCGGACTCGCCGCGGTTCTCTACGGCCCTTCGAAAGTGACCACCAGCGTGGGACCGGATAACCAGCAAATCGCAATTACGCAGACCACTCGGTATCCGTTCGAGGAACAAGTTCACTTCAAGATCGATGCCGACCGGCCGGTGACGTTTCCTCTGTCCTTGCGCATACCGGCGTGGTGCGAGGCACCGAGTGTCGCCATCAATGGCGTTGCCACTCGGGCTTCTCGGCGCGCCAACGGCTTCTTGATCCTGGATCGAAAGTTCGCTCCAGGCGACACGGTGATCTTGACTCTTCCGATGCGAATCGGCATCACGCATTGGCCGCAGAACGGAATAGGAATCGAGCGCGGCCCATTGGTGTATTCGCTGCCGATCAAGGAGAAATGGACGCCGCGCGTGGAACCGAAGTACACGACGGAGGACTTTCCGAGTTGGGAAGCAACTCCAGAGAGCGCTTGGAACTATGGAATTGCCGTTGATCCTGCGCTCTTGCCGCGAGAGGTCAAACTCAAGAAGAACGCAACGCCTCCAACCGAAGCCGACAACCCCTGGGAATACCCTTCCATCGAGTTAGTTGTCCCGGTGCGAAAGATCGAAGACTGGGAACTTCAGCGCAACCCGGACAATCCGAAACAACTGTTCACTCCTCCGTTGCCGGAGATAGCAGCAAGCAACGTAAGTGCGATCGTCGAACACGCCTCGCTTGCCCCTTACGGTTCGACTCACTTGCGGCTAACAATTTTTCCGGTGTGTTCGCCATCGCGGGCTTGAGATATAAGAAAAGAATAGTCGATTTCAAACTGACGCCCGGGAAGTTTTCTTATGTCTGCAGGAGTTTGCATCCACGCCTGCGTCTGATTGGCGAGAAATCCCGATAGCATTCATTGATAACGGGTTTCGATTTGTGAGCTGGGTTTTGTTTTTCATGCCAGTTTCAGTGGTGGAACGGTAGAACCGAACAAGCACTGGGGACCGTGTCATAAACGTGTCCCTGCGGTCGTCATCGAATGCCCTGAGGCCGCCATTCTCGCAGCATTCCTCAGGCACCTCCGTGCGGGCTTTGTTTTCTCGGCAAGTGGTTGATGTCATATGATTTGAAACGAAATCTCGGCCTTCGGCCAACTAATCGCCTGTCTAAGGGGCGTGGACTTAGGATAATGTACACTTGCAGCATTCTCGTGGCCAAAAAGGAGATTTCTGCTAAATT
>Ga0116111_1002080_pt1 | contig 12735 bp, 9 predicted proteins | sample June2015DPH_8_10_FD_89720 | JGI IMG/M metagenome (GOLD analysis project Ga0116111, IMG submission 89720) | Peatland microbial communities from SPRUCE experiment site at the Marcell Experimental Forest, Minnesota, USA - June2015DPH_8_100 | ecosystem: Environmental > Terrestrial > Soil > Wetlands >... | reverse complement strand
CGGCCAGCACCGGTTTGAGGTTCAAGCCGGTCATGGTTTTCAGCGCGTCGAGGCCCTGGGTGGCGAAGAGGCGGCTGGTGGCGACCTCGACGGTGCCGTTGAGGCGCTTGAGCGGCAGGAGTTCCTCCTTCAGCAGGATGCGGGCGGGAAAAAGGGAGAGAAGCTGACGGTCCGGCTCCACGTCGTCCAGCGTCGTGTAGGCGAGGCCGTATTCCTGGGCCAGCCAGCGCAGGATGTCTTCCTCGGTTTGGACGGGAGACTTCGCGCGCAAGAGGGACTCCGCGTCAGTGGAAGACAGTTGCCGGCCCGCGACCATGCGGTCCAGCAACTGTTTCAACGAAGTGGCCTGAACGGGAGTTTCGTTCATATTACGGACGTCAGCTTCTCTTTTGGATTGGTTATTCGAGCAATCCGAGCAGGGTGGCCTGGGCCTCCTGTTTTGTATTAAGCACCTTGCGGAGGTTTTCCTGCGCCGTCACGAGCTTGGCCTGTTTGGCTTTTTGCGAGGCCTGGTATTTCGCCAGCGCAGCTTTTATTTGCGCCTTGGGCGCATTGTCATCAATCGACTTTTGCAGTGCCTCGGCTTCGGGGCTGGGTTGCGGGCCGAAGCCGTTGCGTCCGCCCCCGCCGCCGCCTTGGCCGCCGCGATTGCGGCCGAACATGCGGCCCATTCCGCCGCCGAAACCGGCATCACGGCGCGCGTCCATTACTTTCTGGATGAGCGGCTGGACGGCGTTCCAGTCGGTGTCATTGGTGAAGCCGAGTAGAACCCGATTAGTGTCCATCATGCGTTGCTGGAACTGGGCGGGATCAAAATTCCCCCGGCCAAAGCCGCCCGGTCCGCCGCCGGGACCACCGTTGTCATTTTGGGCGGAAACGCTGCCCACGCTCAACATCAGAGCAGCAGCCACCCCGCAGATAGTTAACAGATTTTTTACTTTCATCGAATTTTCCTCTCGTGGTTGAATTGTTAATTTTGCTTTGTCGCGGGACGACACACGCGTGCTGTCCTTTGTTTGCGAATCAAATCAACGCAAACGCAAGGAACGTGCCATTCGGGAAAACGCCATTTTCAAGGGAAACGGAAATGGCCGCCGCGCAATTACTGCTCACCCCGTTGTGCCGCGCGCAAAATTTGCGCAAGGATGCATCGAGCCGCACTGCATTGAATCAAGAACATCCCTTGAGTTTCAGCAAAGCCAAGGCTCCAGTGAAACTTGAAAAGGGCAAAAACATCATCACTTACTGCTCTGCACTTTCAATTGTTCGAGCGCGAAATCTGTCAAATGCTTAGTGGTGGTATAGTGAGTGACTAGTGACTGCTTAGTGATGTACTAGTTGGAGGCGAGGGTCGGAATCGGTCAATTTACCCCGCTGTTGCACTCCAAATATACCCGAATTCATTGGCTACTCAACATAATTTGGCTTAACCCAGCTTAACCCGTTTTAACTCTTTTGGTGTCCGTTTTGGTGTCCGCTCTGTCAATGAGCCAGTATAGTATCCAAGCACATAATCTACGCCTTGATTTCACCCTACATCCGACATTAGAGAGTCTTCAAAAAATCAGCAATAGGTTTTAGTGGTGGACTTTCCCAATCCCACACTTTATTTTGCGCTGCGCGTCCTACCAGTGGGTCGAACTGGCCTCGCCCTGAAAGATGAACCCAAACCTTGGCTTTGGATTCGTTTATAATTGCAACTTTATTTGCACGAAGACATTCGATGAATTTTGTGACACATTCCAATTCTTAAACGAGTTTTGAGTTGGCTTCTAACACAGACCAACAAAGTGTCTCAAGCATGCCTGGGTGTCGGCAGTTTGGTAAAATATAAACTCCTACTTGTGGCGTCCCGACACTAAATGAGCCGACTGCGTTTGGATAGGTAAGGCCAGATCGCTTTAGATGGGCACAGACAGTTTCAAAACCAGTAATTGCAGGTTCGCTCTCCGCATCGCGAATTATACCTAACGAGACAACTTTAACTTGCCAGTAGGGAGCGCGGGACTGCGCGCAAGAGATACACTCACATTTGCGCAAGCGTCTCTGTTGATAGTTGGGATCATCCATAATCCCCCAAAATTCGATAAACACAGGGCGCCGTTCGGCTGTGTATACAGTAAAGTCGGGAACGAGGTGTTCTGGCACGTTGGCCAAGCGCTCGTATTCATGGTAATATGAGCCACCCCGTTGACTCTTCGCCGGTTGCGTCCAGCCCGAGGGCCTCGTGGTCTCCGCGCCGGCGTTGGTGGATGCGCAGGCCATCATTGACCGCGCCCAGCTTGGCGATCTCCAGCGCCGATTTGCCGAACACGTCTCCGACTTGCCGATTGCTGAGAACGACACCGCGGAGACTCAGCCCGGCATCAAGAATCTCCAGCGCCTCGTCACTGAATTTCTCGACTGGCAATACGAACTCCTCGTTGGCGTTGACGCCTCGCGTCCATTGCCTGACTCGCTTTGCATTGCATTGCCGGACTTTCAGGAAACACTGCGACCATCGTTCGCCGTATCTACATCGTTAAGAAGAAGTTGGCGTAAATCAGCAACAATCTGTTCACACACGACCAAAAGATTGATTAAATCCAAAATCAGGTTAAAATTACCTACAAATTGTGCTACAGACCCTGAAATGGTTAGCCTTTAAATCGCAGCAAAAGAAGTCTATTGGAAAAATGCGGGGAAAAGGCGTTTTTGCGGTCGCTTCAGTCCTATGGTTTTCAGCAATCTGCTGCTCATTACCCGTCTGTTTCGCGCAGGATTGTGCGTTGCCCACGACCTTCGAATGGACGTCGACAGGCCCGCTCGCCCATCCACAGCACGGGTGGATCGCGCTCAAGGACTTCACCTGCGTCAACTACAATGGTGAGTTCATTGTCTACATGTCGAGGGTCAACAGCTCAGGGAACTACGGCGGGGCCATGATGACCTTCACCAATTGGTCTCAGATGGCCACCGCCACTCAGTATGCGATGCCTGTGGGGACCGTTGCGCCGACGCTGATCTATTTCGCCCCGAAGAACATCTGGGTTCTCATGTACGAGTGGGGTCCGTGGAGTTTCAGTTACCTGACCTCGTCCGATCCCACCAACCCAAATGGCTGGTCGGGCCCATACGATCTCTACGAGGGAAGCTCAATCGACGAAACGGTAATCTGCGACAGCACGAACGCCTATCTCTTCTTCGCGAATGACAACGGCAGCATCTACCGGGCAACGATGCCGATCGGCGACTTCCCGGGCACCTTCACCAACGCGACAACCATCATGACCGACGCCCAGTTCAACCTGTTCGAGGCGGTGCAGGTCTACACGGTGCAGGCGGCGACCCCCCAGTACCTCATGATCGTCGAGGCGATCGGGGCCACGGGACATAGGTATTTCCGGTCCTTTACCGCGACCAATCTCATGGGTTCGTGGACTCCGCTGGCAGCGACCGAGAGCAATCCCTTCGCCGGCGCGGCCAATGTCACCTTCAGCAACGGCGCCGCTTGGACGGCCGACTTCAGCAGCGGTGATATGGTTCGCAACAATCCCGACCAGACGCAGACTATCAACCCGTGCAATATGCAATTTCTCTACCAGGGGGATGCCCCCTCGTCAGGTGTTTCCTACAACCTGATCCCCTGGAGACCGGGGTTGCTCACGTTGATCAACGCTGTAACCAACGGGCCGGTGAATTACACGTTAAACATTGTGCCCATCGGCTCGGGCGCATTCACCGTCTCTTGGCCGTCAGAGGCGACCAATTTTGTGCTCCAAACCAATGCAGATTTGACCACCACGAATTGGGGACTTGCCAACTACCTCATTTCCACCAACGGCCCGACCGAAAGTGTCACCGTCAATCCATTGCCGTCGGGGAATTTATTCTTCCGGCTCATTTCGCAATAGCGTGGGGTAGGAACGGCCTGCAACGCCAGCCGTCATGTGCTTTTCACAAATAAAGTGAAGTTGAGAAATAAAGTCTAAAATCCATGAATCAAATGGCACAAAGTTTCGACTCAATTTATTCCGACCTGACCGAAGAAGAACAAAACAGTTTTTCCGAACGCGTAAAAATTTACGGCGAAATTCCCGCGATGCAATGGGTCATTCAACAGCATCCGCCAAATTCTTCGCAAAACGGCCAGCAATAAAATTCCTTTGCCACTTTGCCTCTTGGCGTCTTTGCGTTAACAATTCCCCGTGCAAGCGCGGTTTTTCCTCGGCCCCGCCGGCAGCGGCAAGACGTTCCGCTGCCTCACGGAAATCCGCGCCGCCCTGCGCGAAAATCCCGAAGGCGCGCCGCTCGTTCTACTCGCACCCAAACAGGCCACGTTTCAACTCGAACGCCAGTCCCGCCCTCGGCGGCCTGCATGATGGCAGCGGCTCTTGGGATTTCACCACCGCCGACTGGTGGAATGGTTCGACCAATGTCGTCTGGAACAATGCTACCCTGCCTGCCCTGACCAGCTTTGGTGTGACCAACGGCCCAGCCGGAACCGTCACCTTGGGTGCGGCCATCACGGTGAGCAATCTATGTTTTAACCCTGCCAGCAGCGGCAACTACACCATCGCCGCCGGTTCCGGTGGCGGCCCGCTGACCTTCGTCAATGGCTCGACCGTTACCGTTGCCACCAATTGTTTCCCGGTCATTTCGGCACCCGTGACAGGGACCAACTTCATCTATGTCGGCCCGGGGACGCTCACCCTGAGCGGCAACAACACCTTAACTGCTGCACTGACAAGGAGATTAACACTGATAAATGATTGAATCAAGCGAACAATGCTCAACAAACGCCTACAAACACCAACCCGTGCCAACACCTTTAGTGCCCGTTTTGGTGCCCGTTGCTGACCCACTCGTTTTCCGGCAAAGCCTTGGCCGTGAAACGGATGACGGAAAATCAAGGCAAGAGAACGCCCGGAGTGGACGGCGTACGCTGGAGCACTCCGGCGGCCAAACTCAAGGCCATCGGATCGTTGCAACGTCGTGGATACGCGTCTGGTCAATCACGCTTTCGGAATTGATTCATCAAACTTACCAGCGTGAGAAAGTCGAGGACGTGGCGCAATGGCGGGATGCCGTCAAATTCCCGTCGTATGGCTCAAGCGCGGTATTATCATATTTGGGTAACATTTTCGCGCAAAACGACGTCTTGTTTGCAGAACGAATTGAACGGATGGTTCAGGCTATGATGATGATCACTCCTCTTCTGACGATGGCGACTTGGACGTAAGTGAATTGTTCGACGATTTGTGAGTTACTGGAATCATTCCACGTTTCACAAACTTAGTCTCTCCGGTTCAAAATTCTTGCGTTGAATTGAATTTGTGTCCATAGGTGTTCATCTGTGGTTGATTCTTTCACGCGCCGCGATGTGAGCCGAGTTCGGCCTGGATGGCGGCCAATTACTGCGCGCGGTTCCTCGGCGACGCGATCCAGCTGCTCGGCAGGCTGACCTAATCAGCGTTTAAAAAACCAATGAAAAAGCGCGCGCGACGATCTGCACGTTTTCTTATACTCTATAACGCCCTATAAGCACATTCGCATTTTCACGGCGTTTTAAAGTTCCAGCGCGCCTTGTCGCTATTGGGGTCAAACTTGGTCAGCGTCGGCGTGCTTTCGCCCACCGCGGTCAGAGCCAGAGGTTCCTTGGAATTGGGCACAACCTTGGGCATGATGCGGTAAGTGCCATCGGTCAACTGGTCGATGCGCCACAGTTGTTCGGGCTGGCCGGTAAAAGTGGGAACTGCCACAACCTCGGCGTCTGCGGTGGCAGCGAGCGCGCGATCGGTGCCGGCGATCATGATCTTGAAATAAGGCGAGCCGGGATAACCGCCGGCGCCGGCAACGGGCATGATCGTCCACTTCTGATGGGGCTGGAGCATGTAGTCGCCGAGGCGAATGTCAATGTTGCCGGTCGGCCAGTTCGTTGACACCTGGGCGAGAGTTTGGAGCGGAATCGGGGTTACGGGCCCAACCGGGGCGCGGTTGAAACCCATGCCGGGACCACCCGGCGCATTGGTGCTGCTTAGTGAATTGGTGCCGCGGCGGCCACCGAATCCGCCGGGTCCGCCGAATCCTCCAAATCCTCCAAAGCCGCCGCGGCCGCCAGCCATCCGCACGAAATCCACAGCCAGCTCCAGCGCATAGCCGCTGCGTTCGGACTGGATCTCATACGTGCCTTCCTTGAAGTTGTCGCCAGCCACGGGCCATCCGTCTTTCCAGAGCAGCGGGCGAATATCCAACACGCTGCGGCCGCCGCGGTCCAGGTCGGCTTCGTAATGACAGGAGAATTTCTGCACGCCGTTGCCCAGATCGAGCAGGCCGAAGTGGCCAGGCCCGATATGGCGATCGCTGGCGGCCACAACCATCTTGCCGCTGCCTTGGAGCATGTCGTTGCCCATGTCGTCAACGAAGGGGCCGGTCACTTTCCGGGAGCGGCCCACGACGATGTTGTAGGTGGAGTTGGCACCGTCGCAGCACGTGCCGTGATCGCCCAGAAGGTAATACCAGCCGTCGTGATAGATCATGTCAGTGGCTTCGCAGTCAATGGCGATGTTGACAGGCTCGTTGCCGGCGACGCGTTTTCCAGTTCTGGGATCAAGCTCGACAACCCGGATGTAGCCGAAGAAGGTTCCGTAGCAGAGCCACAACCGGCCATCGGTGGGATCGAGCAGGAACCCCGGATCGATGGCATCGCAGTCCTCGACGCCGTCAGACGAGGCGACGACGGTCTCGTCATGAAATCCGAAGTCGGGGGAATTGGGATCGAGCGTCTTGGTCCACATCACGTAAACGTTGCCGGCGTGTCCTCCTGCCAATCCACCTCCGCCCCTGGCGTAGGTTACGTAGTAGCGATCCCCAATGTGGATGACGTCGGGGGCCACTCCGCCGCCGGGACGCACGGCCCCGCTGTGCCAGATCCAGCCGTCGTCGGAGATCAAGCCTCCGCCGCCGGTGCCGAAAGCATAGTACTTGCCATCGCACGGTATGACGGTCGAGGGATCGTGGATGTAGGGTTCGCCGTCGAGAGCCAATGCCGGACTAGACAGCCAGAGAGAGAGCAAGGTGGAAACCACTGTTGCCAAACTACGAGATTTCATGGGATTTAATTTCCAGCGTTTTCAAGGCTCAGGGTGAGATCCTTGATCGGATTACCATTCTCATCGATAAAGCGGACGCAGAAATCGCTCATGCCGGGGCCGTTGATGACGGCGCCGCAAATGACGTTCCGGCCCTTGTTGAGCGTGAGGCGTTTGGAGACGCAGTCATCCATCACCATGCGCCGATCGCCGAAGAGGTCCACGGCTTCCTTGCCGTTGAGCCACCACATGGACGCCGAATTGGAACCGACGGCCAGGCGCACGTTCTGAATCTCCCGCGGACTGTTGACGACGGTAACGGCCCAGAACAGGACGCCGTACGTCGGTTTGTTCAGGCCATAGGCGAAGCGAAAGAGCTTCACGTTGAAATTGGCGGAGTCCAGGGCATGCCATGCGAGTTCCTGGCCGGCAACCGTCACCTTGTCGCCGTCATGCGGAACCACAGTGAACTGGTCTGGGAAGTACTCGGTCATGATATTGGTCCGGACCCAACTGTCAGTAAACACGGCGTTGCTGCGGATCGGCTTTTTGATTGGCTCAAGCAGCAGCCAGCGCTGAAGGAAGCCGTCGGCGTCCGGCGCTTTTGGGGACGATGTGGCCGGCGTGAAGTAAGGCGCGAGGCTGCGAAGAGCATTGTCGGGCGCGGCGGAAGAGATTTGAAACGCCAATACCCCTAGGACGCCAAATACCAGCATCACGATTTTGCGGAGCTTATTCATAGTGGCTTAGTCACAAGATTTCCAATTTTAAGCGCGAATCGCTAGGTTAACAAGATTTTGCGCGCTTCACCTTCGGGGTCGTCCACCATGCGGCAATGGTTGTCGAACACCATCGTCGGGTAGCGCTCCGATTCGAACGGCTTCCAAGCCAAGCCGAACTGGCTGGGATTGCCCGTGCGGGCGAAGTTCGCCCAGGCCGTGGCCATCTTCTTTGCCAGCTTCTGCGCCTCTGGCGTATTCCCGGTGCCCTGTTCGCAGCGCTTGGTGTTGTCGAAGCAGAACGCGAGTTCGGCAGTGTGCCAAGCACCCGCGTCTTCGAGCATCGGCGATTGCCAGGTGAAGTAGTAGGCGAAAACTGGTGCGCCGTTCTGGTCGTGCTTCATCGTGGCCATGCGCGTGACGTTATTGCGCATGTTGAGGCTGTTCAACCCGCCACCACTGCACATATAAGACAGCGTGCGAATGCTCTTCTCCGGATGCGCCTTCTTCAACGCGGCGATCAGCGCCGTGGCCTTGGCCTCGCCGTAGGCACGGGCGAGCGTGGCGTGCCATTCCGCTTCGGTGGGGCGGGAAAGCATCCGATTGCCCTCTTCGCTCACCGAACCCATCAGCATCGGCACGTTTTTCGAGATTTCAGGAGCGGCGTCGTAAAACGAGCGCATCGTAATGAGGCGGCCATCAACAGTTGGTCCCCAACCCACACGCGGTGCGGCTGTTCCTGGCGCCGGTATCGGACCGCCCGCACCCATCGGCGGGTTCATCCTGGCCATGACGGCATTGCCAACTTCGTTCAATCTGGCCCATTCCATCTTCTGAAGCGCGCCGATGTCCTTCACACCGAGTTCAGCGATGACCTGTTTGGCAAACTCGCTGGACTGCCCGCCGCTCGGTGGATTGCCGCCGCCGCCCGACTGCGCCGAGGCGCGATGGATCAGCCCCGCCGCCGAGGGCATCCCCAGCAGGGTGGTCACCTTGGAGCCGCCGCCCGACTGGCCGTAAATCATGACGCAGTCCGGATCGCCGCCAAAATTAGCTATGTTGTCCCGAACCCAGCGAAGCGCCGCCACGAGATCGGTCATCCCGACGTTCACCGAATCGGCATAGGCCGGCCCGCCGATCGAAGACACGTCGAAGAATCCGAGGATATTGAGGCGGTGATTGACCGTCACGGACACGACGTCGTGATGCCGGGCCATCTGCGCCCCATCCTGCGAGGCGAGTTCGTAGGCCGAGCCGAAGCTAAAGCCGCCGCCATGAATGTAGAACATCACCGGGCGTTTGCCGGTCAGGCAGGGGGTCCAGATGTTCACCTTGAGCATGTCCTCGCTCTGCCAGCCGTCGGTCCACTGCTGAAGGAACGTCTGTTCGCTCGACCAGTCATGCAGGCGCTGCGGGCAATTGGGTCCATAGGTCAGGGTGGGCAGTTCGCCGTCCCATGGCGTGGGCGGTTTGGCCGGAAGCCAGCGGTTCTCGCCTCCCGTGTTCGCACCATAAGGGACGCCTTTGAACGTGAAGACGCCATCCTCGACATAGCCGCGCACCTTGCCATATTGTGTGTTCGCGATTGCTGAACGCGGCGTTGAGCAGCCCCCCCGCTCCTGGTGCGCGGCGGTCTCGGCGCTGTAGGACGCGCGAGCGGTTCCGGGCAGTGCGGCTCCCATGCCCGCTGCAGCGGTAAGCAGCAGCGCCTGGCGCCGGTTCATCTTGTTGCCATTCTCAGAATCTATATTTGACATGATGTCTCCTTTCTCTAGCTGGTGGGGATTTCCTTTTGCGCGCTGCACGGTTGACCTATTTGACGGGGATTAGCATCTGTGCAAATGAATGTGCGGGAAAGCTGTACTTGATATCATTGCCACTGAATTGGATTTCCTTGGTGGCGATGGCCACGGCCTCGTTGGTCTTTGTATTCGTCGCCGTGATAGATTCACCGTTGATCTCCTTGATTGTGGCGTTCCCCGTATATTCTCCACTCTGCAACATAATATCGGAGGTTATGGCATCGGTTTCACTCCGGTTGACCACATTGATCACCAGAGTTTTGGCAGTGTCGTTGAATACCGCGGTAACATCAAGATAGGGGATGTCATTAAACGCTTTGTTGCTGTATTTTTCGCAGCCGACATACACATCCAAAGCGGTGCCGCGCGCGTTGTTTGAATACAGATAGAAGGGGTAATACAGCGCATTCTTGTAATCACCATCCGGTGAAGTCCCCACCAGGCTGGAGAGCATCGTAATATTCGCCATTTTGACGATATCGGCATGCCGGATAAAGGAGTTCAAGTGTTGAGCCACCATGAGGGAACCGGTCAGCGTAGCGCCTCCAGGTCCGCCACCTGCCGACCATTCGTCAAAGGAGATATACACCGGCCTTTTGGCCCCGGTTTCCATCATCGCCTTTTGGATCAGGGCTTTGATCACATCAATCTTTTGATCAATGTCCAGACCCAGAGACATCGTCCCGGAGAAGCTTCTATCGCTCCCGAGTACCTCCCTGACATAGCGGTGCACGGAGAGGTAATCGATACTGCCCACCATGTGCTGCAAGACATAATCATTCCAAGCGATCCAGTCGTTATTGGTCCTGTAATTGGAAGCCCCGTCGGCAATGAATTTAACATTCCCATCCACCAACCGCATGACCTTTGCGGCTTCCAGCGCAAATTTGCAGTAGTCTTCAGCATTCTTCTGCCCCATCTGCCAGGGTCCGTCAATTTCGTTGCCTAGAGACCAGTACTTCACATCAAATGGTTGTTCATTGCCATACTTCCTCCGGAGATCTGAATAATAGGTCCCTTTCGGATAATTGCAGTATTCGATCCAATGTCTGGCCTGATCCAGCGTCCCCAGGCCGGCGTTGATACAGATGAAATTCTCCGCCCCGATCAGGCTGCAAAGTTTGGCATATTCATCCGTGCCCATCTGATTGCTGTCAATCTGATGCCACGCCAGGTCGAGCTTGGCCGGGCGCTGATCCTTCGGACCAATCCCATCCTCCCAGTTATAGCCGGAGATATAATTCCCTCCGGGCCACCGCACCACCGGAATGTGAAGGTCCTTGATCAGCTGGACAAAATCCTTTCTGAATCCGTTCTCATCCGCCAGGGGAGATTTGGGATCATAAATGCTGCCATAGACCACCGTGCGTATGGGCTCAACAAAGGCGCCGTAGATGTTGGGGTCCACTTTCCCGATTTTCCGGTCCAGATCAACTTTAATGACCGCCGTTTGCTCTGCCCTGAGATTCCCGGTGATCAGGCCGGAGAGAAGGATGCAAGTGAGTAGAAGGTTTCGCTTTTTCATAGGGACGATGTTTGCAAATTCTGTTGTTTGAGGAACAGATGGGCATGTGCCTTTTGCGAGGCGCGTGCACTCAACGCGACGCGGGTGAGGGAGAATTAGTTTTGGGGATCACCAGACGACCCTATCGAAACCTGAGGAAGATGTCAACTGGTGGATTTTTGGACTGAGCAGTTGGTCTGGGCGAAATGCCACCTCAGGCCAACGGCGTTGATCGCGTCGGCAGTTTCAGCGGAGTCATGGCAGTGGCAGCGGGGAGGAGCCAACCGATGTCGGGCCTGACGCGGCGGACAAGTTGACCGGCGAAATTTTGGGCCGGCGCGTGGCAGCTTTCGGATTGAAGTTGAAAAAATGATAAAAACCGGACTTCATGGTAGAACGAGCGATATGAATCCGCGTGAACCGGATCGGCCTAACGTGAGGGTCGGAATTCTTTGTTGGATGAATTTGAATGGAGCGGACCTGCAGAAGCATTTTGGGTTCCAGTGCACGACTATTGAGCCACTATCACACCACAATCACTCCACTAGCCGACGGTCTTGGCTCGTTCGTGTTGACTCACGGATAAAAGTCGCCGGGCATTTCCAGACTTGTTCTCGCAATCAGGAAGTTTGTTCATTTTCTTGGCCGGGATGGAGGCCGAACTGGACGAGTTTGGCCTTCATGGTGATGCGGGAGATGCCGAGCCACCGGGCGGCTTTGGCTTGATTGCCCCGGGCCTGCTGAATGGCGCGGGCGAAGAGTTCGCGTTCGGCGGTTTCAAGCACGCGCGCGTAGGTGTCAGTGATTTCCTCGCGGCGCGCGGCGGCGAGCAATTCGTCCACGTATTCGCCAAAGGAACGCATTGCGGAATACACCTCCCCACCAATCTTGTTCAGCGCGGTGCGAACGTGGTCGAGGTTGATGGTGTAACCTTGCGCGGCGAGGAGGGCCTTGCGCATCACATTTTCCAGCTCGCGCACGTTGCCGGGCCAGGATTGCGACTGCAGGAACTCCACCGCTTCGGAATGGATGGACGGGCTCGCGTTGCCAAGATCCGGGCCGTGCTTGCCGAGAAAATAGCGGACGAGGTCGGGAACATCCTCGCGGCGATTGCGCAACGGCGGCAGCGTGATCGCCACCACGTTGAGGCGGTAATACAAATCTTCGCGAAATTGTTTCTCGCGGATGGCGGTTTCGAGGTCGCGGTGCGTGGCGGCGACGACGCGGACGTCCACCGGAATGATTTCTTTGCCGCCCAACCGTTGCAGGGTTTTCTCCTGAAGCACGCGCAGAAGTTTTATCTGCGTGCCGGGGGTCAGGTCGCCGATCTCATCAAGAAAGATCGTGCCGTGATCCGCCTGCTCGAAGCGGCCAATCCGCTTCGCGTCCGCGCCGGTGAACGCGCCGCGTTCGTGGCCGAACAATTCGCTTTCCAGCAGGGTTTCGGGAATCGCCGCGCAGTTGATGGCGATGAACGGCGCGTTGGCACGGTCGCTGTGCTGGTAAATGGCGCGGGCAATGAGTTCCTTGCCCGTGCCGGTTTCACCGCGAACAAGAACGGTGACGGGTTTGGAGGCCACCCGGCCGATTTCCTTGTAGATATCTTGCATTGCCTGGCTCCGGCCAACGAGCGCGTCGCG
>Ga0116111_1002074_pt1 | contig 12769 bp, 8 predicted proteins | sample June2015DPH_8_10_FD_89720 | JGI IMG/M metagenome (GOLD analysis project Ga0116111, IMG submission 89720) | Peatland microbial communities from SPRUCE experiment site at the Marcell Experimental Forest, Minnesota, USA - June2015DPH_8_100 | ecosystem: Environmental > Terrestrial > Soil > Wetlands >... | reverse complement strand
TCGGGATAACCATCATACCGATTTTTTCCGCTCCATAATGAAACCCGAGTCCCCCGGTGAACATCCCGTAATTCACCATGTTCTGGAAAACATCATTTTTAGTGATCCCTACCATTGTCATATTCCGTGCAATGAGATCAGACCAGATGTCCAGATCGTTACGAGTATAGCCAACGACGGTAGGCTTTCCCGTTGTTCCTGAAGTCGTATGAATCCGAATAATTTTTTTTAGAGGAACTGCAAAAAAACCAAATGGATATCCGTCCCTGAGGTCTTGCTTTTTGGTAAATGGTATTTTTGTTATGTCTTTCAGCGTCCTGATCGAAGAACTTTTTATTCCCGCTTCAGCAAGGCGCTTCCGGTAAAACTCAACATTTTGAATCTGATATAAGGTTTTTTTCAGACGTTTGAACTGAAGTGCCTGCAAGTCCTTAGGCTTCATCGTTTCGATTTTTTTATCCCAGAACATTAACGCTCCCCTGTTATGCTATCACACGACAAATGTATGTATACCGCTTTCTACGGTTTATATTCACCGAAATTGATGAAATACCCTCCTGGAATACCCTCCTGGTAAACTCTGTAAGACTCTTAAGAAAATTGGCAGAGAATTGCGCAATATGCCAAAACGATGAATTAATCAGTGGAAATGTGATACTATTTAGACAACTATATTGCATTTTCTGGAGTTGATTGGGACGGATTATCCTTGGTTGTCGGTAAGTGGGTTCGGCGCTCATATCAAATCGACCCAGAAACTATTGATTGTCCAGAAAAAAAATAATTACGAACAATTTCCGATAGAAACCGTCAAGAATCTCCTCCTTATTGGCGGACATACCCTCAGTACAACGACTGTAATCCAGCTCGTGAAAAATGGCGCATTTATCTCCTTCTTTGAAGCGGATGGCAGTCCTGTCGGAACAATTCAGCCATTTGATGATCGGAGCATAACAAAGATTCAAGAGATCCAGCAGTCTATTCCACGGCAACGATACGCAATAAAAATTGCCCAAAGTTCAATAAAATCCCGGCTGATGGCCATTGAGCGAATCGAAGAAAATCAAAAAATCTCTCTTTTTTATGAGGGTGAATTAGAATTTCTTCTCAAATCCCATGACGAACTGGCGTTTCTTATCAAGCTGGATGAGATTCGCCGGCTCCACAGGCTTACATCAGATATGTATTATGAAATAATGTCGCGGAATACTCCACCGGATTTTGTGTTCAGAAGAAGGACGAGCCGCCCCCAGTTAGATCCCATCAACGCCATGCTCTCAATTGGATATGCGATGTTATATGGGAATTGTTGCGTTCCCGTCGTGGGTTTACATCTCGATCCCGATATCGGCCTTATCCATGATGGCAGGGGGAGCCTGGTTCACGATCTTATTGAACCCTTAAAAGCAGAAATGATTGATCCCATTGTGTTTCAGGTTGCACGCGAGAAACTTAAATCCAATGATTATGAACAAACACCAACCCGTTGTATACTGTCAGATGATCTCATTAAACAGATGATCGGGATGTTATATAAAACAATAAATAATAAGAAAATCAACGAGCAGGTGATCAATTTCTGCAATTCGATGCAGAATAACACGGAATTCAAAGTTCTGTACTGATGCGGCCGTCGCTTTTAATTATCGAAAAATCATTAAATTGTTTATGAGGAATTTCAGTGGTCCGCAGGTCTCTGATTATTGCACGGGGACAACCATAAACCATTGAAACAAACTTTTCAAGGATTATAGGTTCTCCAGTAGCGCAAATATGCACTCGCCCATCAGCAAGGTTGATCACGGTTCCGGTTACATTCAAATCAGTTGCAATCCGTCGCACGCAAGCCCGGAATCCTACTTTCTGAACTCTGCCACTTATGAGAATCTCTATAGTGTTCACATTATAACCCCTGCATGATTTTTATTGCAATTCCAAGTTCGTCGAACACTTCGTCCCGTATAGATGATTGCCGGATATTTGTTGCAGCATCTATTGCAAAATCAAGAATTTCCTGTGCTGCGCGGTCACACCCAGCAGAATAGATTTTCAAGGCGATATCGCACATCACAAAGGATCTTCTTGAAAGCGGACGAATTATACGGGCTTCTTTTATCGAATTCTGGATCATCCGGCGCGAAACCTTTTCTTCTCCTTTTTCTCTGAAAAAAACTGCGAGATTGCAGAAAAAAATTGCTTCTTTCCCGCGATCCGCAACTGATCGAACCAGTCGTTCAAGCGATGTAATCTGATTTGGATGAATACCGTCTGTCACCATCTTTTCTGACAGTGCCTTAATTTTTAAATAAAGCGGGGGAATATCGTACGCTTGAGTGTATCCCATTTTTTTAAGACGGTCAAACCGCAAATCATCATCCTCAATTGATTTTGTAATCTGGATAGCCAAAGAGAGGAACTTATTATCGTTATTTTTTTGGTAGAGCATGGAATAGATCCGGGCAATATTGTCGCGGAATTTATCGCCAATCGATTGAATGTTAATTTTCTTGGTTAATGTATCAGTTTTTTTAAGAAGAGCAAGGGATGTAGCATCGTCAGAGCTTTGTAATGGAAGAGGGATGATATTGAGGAGGGTGATAACTTTCTCGTATGGTGAAGAGATCTTCTCTGCTGCGTTCTCCATAAAATGTAACAAATTACTGCATTGATCTTTGTCTTGCCGAACTATACCATAAACTGCAATAAGGGAATTAATGTACTCTACGGGATCGGAAATTTTTTGAACAACTTCCAAAGCAACATTAATCCATTCAGAATCCGGTTCAACTGCATTCAGACTGACTATTGCGAATACAACCTGCCTGCGAGCCATTGCATCTTTGTCAAACTCGACCCGGTCCAGTTGCTGTATTCCTTTTTTTAGGCATTGTGAGGCAAATTTTGCGTCGAATCTGCAATACAGTGTTGTCAGATCAGAGAGGATCAATACTTTCTGGTATTCTGCAGGCAAACTCACGAGATCTTTAAAAATATTGTCCAGAATCTGATATGCCTTGTTATAATCATGGATTATTATCAAGGAATCCGCCAGGTCGCATAATCCCTTTAGTTTTAGGTATGGATCGTTGACTAACTGAAGAACCTGAAACCGCAATCTGAAAATGACCGGGTTTGATTTGGATGCATCATTTCTGTAGAGGAGTGATGCCAGAATCTCATAAGGATCGGTAGAGTTAGGGCTAAGGATATCATCATCAAGACTTGAAATAATCCGGGACATCATTGCATCCCGTTCGTACGAATTTTCTATTTCAATGGCATACATTACCATGGGTATTATATAATCTCGGTTATTGTTTGCTCTTGAATACGATATGATTATATCAATTATACCGGCAATCTTGAGCGAGATTTGAGGGGATTTGATATTGTGTTTGATAATCTGAAGTCCCCGTTCGAATGGTTGAAGTGCTGATATGAAATAATCCTCTAATTCTGAAAATCTGGAGTCTTTGATAAAAATGCAACCGATTTTCACGAAACATTCAGCTATCCGCTCAAACAACTGTGCTTTGAGCGATGGATCGTTAATATCCGAGGCAATAAGATGAGCATCTTCAAGAGCATCGGGAGACTTTTTATCGATTGCATATTTTATAACTCCATCGATTATATTTGCCATTGCATATGTCGCAAGATCCTTTTCGAGAAGAGAACTGCTCCAAACTTTCATCCTTAAAAGAAGATCCAGATCTCCCTGCTGTGCAGCGAGAATTGAAGCATCATCGATTATGCTACTCAATGTTGCGGATCTTGTGCTCTGTCCATCAATCTCGCACGTGAGGCCTACTGCTCTCTGGAGGAAATCTCGGTTTTTTGTTCGTACCCCTATTTTTGCTATTTTAATGACGATATTCGAAATTGCCCGTTCTTTCAATGATTGTTCGCCAATCGATTCGGCAAGTTGAATGAGAATTTCGGGATCATATATTTCCAGAAATCCACGATCAATAAGAATCGTTATGCTTTCAAGAATGAGATTGTCCTTTTTTGGATGCATACTGATAAGATTTTTAATCGACTGACTATGTTCTATAATATCTTTGAAAGAGTTCTCCTTACTAACTTCAATTATTGACCTGTAGATTGCATTATTGGCAACGTCTTTTTTCAGACTTATAAGAATGGCATTTTTAATTAATGGAATGTTATCATTTGCTATCCCTTTTTTCAGCAAATGTGACAGGCTGTCCGTAAATTGGGGGAGGTTTTCAATCTCATGAGAAATTTTTCCAAAAATTTCAAGAGCGGAATTAAAATCACCCGAAGAAAGCATTATCTGGGAAAAATGAAGGTAAATCCGTGACAAAATTAGACTATTACAGTTTTTTTCGATGAGAGGAATCAGATCCGTCAAGACTTGCATTTCATTAGAATTGAGGGCAACTGATATTCCAGCACGAACGATTTCTCTGGTTGGACACGTTTCTGTCTCAGATTGGTGCTCGTGAAGTTTCAGTGCAGAGGAAAGGAACCATTTATCCCCCGATCGTTCAGCCTTTTTCAGGAGATCCAGGACAAGGGTAGCAGCTACCTCGGGTTTATCATCGCACAATGTCTGTAGTATATTGATAATTTGTTTCTTTTCTTTGACACGTTCCAGTAGCTGTTCCGTCAGAGAACTTATTATTTCGAGATATGCATCGTGAGTGACGTCATTAAAATTATTCATAAAGAGGGGAATATCCGTCATCTCTTTACTGAAACCGGATTTCGCCCCTTTACCTATGATGAATGAAAGACAGTCCTGGCGTCGTATTTTCTGATGAATATCTGTTGCGCTGCTGATGCTCTTAAAAAATGACGATCGATCCTTTTTCAAAATGGAAATTGTTGCCAATGCTTTTGCAAGTTCTGCATGGAGTACTGCCCGTTTTGATATATCCCCAATATCTTCAATTAAATGGAGGGAGGTGTAGAGAAGTTGTTGATCGCGTGTGGTTATTGCCCATACGATTAGCAAAGGAATAATATCAATCATTATATTAGATCGATATTTTCTGAAACTTATCCGATCAAGCATAATCATGCCAGTTCCGATAAGTTCAGGATCCGTTTTTGACACTCCTGCTTCAATGAGATCACGGGCAATCATTGCGAAAACTCGTGACTGATCGCTTTTTTTATTCAGTTTTTCAGAAAGAGAGGATACAGATTCCAGCCAGGCATCATCTTTTGTTAAAATATATTGTTTAATAGTCTGTGAAAAAAGATTATCGATTTCATTATTTTGGGGATTGGGGAGAGATAATAATAATGTTGGTTTATTTTTTTTCAGTGCAATCTCAATAATTGCCTTATTAATATTGATAATTAGATTCTTACGGCCTTTGGATCCTTTCGTATGTTGGATATTTTCAATAACCGCTGCAATATCTTTCCAATCCTCTACAGGAAACGCACGTTGTATTTCGTCAAAAATTTCTTCGGATCGGACCATTCATTATCACAAGTTCAATATTGCTGAGTAAACTCAATTTGACTGAAATATTAAATAAATTTTTTGATATCATTTGCGTGCAATTTTTTTTTTTTTGGTTATAATGGGCATTTATTATCGAATTTGACAAAACGTTCAATAATATTGATTAAATTTCAAAATACCGATTTTTTGAATATTTTCAAATTTCATTTTTGACGATAATAATTAGGATTAAATCTGGAAAAATAGAATTTGATTTTAGCCCGATGATCGTTATTTCTTATTGAACGATCTTCTGTATCTCCTGTTTAAGCTCCTCGTGAAATGCAATACCCGTTTCACGTTTTTCAGAATCTATAATAATTCGTAAAATTGGTTCGGTACCGGAAGAACGGATCAGTGCCCAAGAATCATCCTTAAAAACTTTTAAGCCGTCGGTGCGATCAATCGGGTTTTGAGAATAGAATACGCCCAGGGCCTCTAATATTTTTTCACCCTGTGGAGTGACAATCTTGTCTTTTATAATATGACGTTTGGGTAACTGTTTTACGAGTCCTGATAGTTTTTTTCCGGTTGAAGCAAGAATAAGGACCATCATTGCGGCGCTCATCCCCCCGTCGCGACAGAACTGGTGATCAGGGAAAATGAGCCCGCCGTTACCCTCACCCCCGAATATTACGTGCTCTCCCTGGTCAATGAGTGAGAGCATCGTACGGGCGACATAAATGCTACCGACCGGTGTAAAAGTAATCGGGCAATTTTCTTTTTTGGCTATCATCTCCACTATCTGTCCCGTACTCACAGGTGTAACAATTGTTCCTTTACTCTGGCGGCAGATATGTTGTGCCACAACCGCGAACTCCTGATTTTCTTCAACAAATTGGCCTTTTTCATCGATGAATACTGCGCGGTCAGCGTCACCATCATGGGCTATACCGAATACCGCCCCGCTACTGACTACCAGAGAAGACAAATTCTGAAGTCCTTCCTCAGAAGGCTCCGGTAAACGACCGGGAAACGTCCCGTCCAATATACAATTGATGGTAATCACGTTGCATCCCATCAGTGAAAGTATTCGTGGGGTAGTAATACATGCAGGACCGGAACCCGGGTCTACAACTACTGTCATCCCTCTTCCAGGTTTACCAGTGAAGTGGTTCGCCACTGCTGTAATATATTTTTCAATAAGGCGGGGAGCGTTCAGATCGTGGCCAATGTGATCCCATGTGTGTGTTGAAAAGGGTTCATCGAATATCAATCGTTCTAGTTTCAGGGTCTCCTCATCCCCCATTTCCGTTCCATCCGGTTCAATGATCTTGATGCCATTATATTCCGGGGGGTTATGGGACGCTGTAATCATTGCACCCCCATCAAACTGTTCTTTGACAAGGTATTGGAGTGCAGGTGTGGGAAGAATGCCGCAGTCTACGACATCGCGACCTGCCGCAAGCAAGCCCGATTTGATGGCATTGATGTAGGTTCGACCAGACGTACGGGTGTCCCGCCCGACAGCAATTCGCCCTTTCCGCATTGTTCCGAGGGATGCCCCGATCTTCATTACAAGTTCCGGTGTAAGTTCTTTACCAGTAATACCCCGAACCCCGTTTGTCCCGAACAACCTTTTCTGGATCTTTTTCGTTATCATTTTTATCCCCGTTATTTGTTTCAAGTCTGAAAATCTTCAAAATGAGGAAGAGATTTAATTACTTCGTCTACCGTGGGATTACGCAAAATATACTGATCGACCGTAAGATTACCGATTACAATTTTGGGGAACGACCGCTTCTTGTAACCTTCGATGATAGCGTAATCTATCCTGTGAAAAAATAGCATACGTAATGTATCATCAAGTTGGTTTTTCCGAAATGTAATAACGGTCTTGTTCGCATCTATCCCGACGGTGATATCTGCCCCGGCATCATAAAAGATCGTTGTGTCTTTTCCCTCTTCGAGGAGATAGTCATGATCGCCAAGGTGCTTTATAACTGCAACCTTGCCATATTTTTTAAGTTCGGGAATAAGATTTTTAATAAAGGTGGTTTTGCCGGAGTTTGATCTTCCAACAACCTGAATCACTTTCACGGGTTATTTCTCCTCGCTTACGTGCTTAGTTTTTTGAGAATTTGCATCATCTCTTTCTTTACATAATACCATTTTTTCTTCATTTTCGTGAACACTCGTACGTTCTTGATCCGTTCTTAAAAAAATACTATGTGATGATAGTCGATGAGATTGTGCTTCACCAATCATATCCTTATCAATACCAACAGTGGACAACTCCGTCTTTTCAATCAGTACTTGGACCGCATCTGTATCAATTACTGTCTTATTTCCACCATTTTTTCCAAAACCAGAAGGATCTGCGGGATCAGTCTCCGTCCCTTCAATTGACGTTGTTCTGGTATCTGCCATGTCAGATTCAGGATTCGGGAGGTGATCGCGGGTATCGGTCTCTTCACTCCGGGTTTTGAGGATGGTTTTTGCCGCTTCGCCGACACTCCTCATTACCTTGGTAATGCGATCTTCAATATCGATCTCTTCATCGATGTCCAGTGTTGTCCCCTCTACTTCAAGGAGGAATCGCGCCACTTCGCTCGCTTCAAAAAGCAGATCGTCAAGTTCATCAGTGGTAAAAAATCCGCACATAGCACCATAGAAAAAGGTGGCGCTTGCTTTACGAACTTTCTTTTTAAAAGAATTCCGAGCCTGATTTACAGCCTGAGGAGTATAGGTCTCTTCCATGAATGGAACGAGTTCCGGAAGATTTTTCCCGATAAATGTCATTTCTGCGCCTCCGGATGTACGAAAATCCGTACATAACCGGGCTAATGCCCACTCCCTCGCCGTGATGTACGTGCGCTTACGTAAAAACTGGTTAACTTTCCGATATGTTGCACCATCCACTTTCTTGAATTTTTTATATTTGTTGATCTCCTGTTGGATATTCGCATCGTCCATACATGATACTCCTGTATATCTTTTTGAGACTATGTTTTGGCAATGAGTGGATTATTTGACTGTTTTGTATATAGCAATATATGGTTTATTTTCAAACCAGATCAATTATTATCTCGTCGATACTTTGATTTTCTCGTCGTTTTCAGAATTTTACGTGATTCATTATAATGAGGTTCCGAAGATCATCCGGATTTGATTCCCTAAAATCAAGGAAGGTAAAACACGGATGGGAAAATGTCAGGGTTACTGCTCGTTGTTCTTTTGTAGCATTTTGAATTTCTCATCCTGTCAGGACGTTGATGAGGCTCGAATGGATGTGTAAATGGGCTGATGATCCCTGGAAGTTGCCCCGGGGAAGATAGTCAGCGATCATCATGGTTTCAAACATTACGCCAGGAAATGACGGTCATGCAGCTGGGAGGGTCTCGTGCGCCTTCATCCCCTTCTCAAGTTTATTTTGCGAGCCTCACATTAAGTGCCTGTTGTCGGTTTCATGGTACTGAATGAAACAGGAGTATTCCCCGATCAAAGAAGGCCTATTTTGAGAGCTCTGTAATGTGGGCGGTCGAGCCACGATCGTGGGATTCCTCAGCAGGGTTCTGCAGCGGATTCAGCAGCATTTGTGTATAGCAGCCGGCAGTTTATTTCGGATCAAGAAACCAAAAGATTTTGAAACGGAACTCATTTTAGCCTCCGTTCTTATACGACAACACCATGTTTGATCGTTTCCACTTGGAGGAATTCTACAAATAGGATGGTCCAGCCGTTCCATTTGCAACAAGGAGCATCTATATGCACAATCTTATAGGCTGAACGGCAGGACCATACGCGGGATATCCTGGACCTAGTTGCTGGTATTGAGCTGCGGGACTATACAGGATTGGAAAATCTGGAAATGGGGAAACTCAACGACGTAGAAAATAAATTGATAAATTTAGAAAAAGCAAAACACGATGACAAATGATGGATTTGAAAATTTTGAAAACTTCGAATTGAAGAAATTGATCATCTGAAAAAAAGCCTATAATTTGTTGAATGAATTTTCTTAAATCAAAAATTCGGATAAAGAATGGAATCTTGTTTTAAAGTAGGATTTCCATTGGGAACGTGATCATTTTTCTTTCAAAAACTGATTTTTTTATCAGGCGTGAAAGAGGTCCTCGTTTGCCAAGCTGCCTGCCCCTGGCCCCCCTGCAGCAGCGGGGACCCGATTTTTGCATCTCATTTCCAGTAGAGCGATCGCGATAATGGATACAGTCAATCAGTAGGATCTTTCTTGGACCTATTGGCATTGGATCGCTCAGTTACATCGGTTTTTATTATCAATGCAAAATGTATCTGATATTATCTAACTAAGTGTATTAGGGCGATTTAAATGACTGATGAAATGGAAAGGCATAAAAAAAGTCAAAAAAATATAGTAAAATACGGTTTCCAAAAAAACGAATGATTTGATATTTAAGGTGTTTTTGAGGATTTGCATGGCATTGATTCTTGAATAATATATAAGGTATAGACTGTTACAGCAAATAGACCCAAAAATGCGATGATACAATAAATTTGTTCATAAATAGGATTTGATAATTTGGAAAATCCCATTAAATCAAATAAGGAATTGGTAGCCAATCCTCCAAGTATTCCTCCCCATAATCCTATTAATACACCAAATAAAAGTAAAGTTATATCATTTTTCTTTCGTTTTTCGTCGTCTATTACTTTTGTTACGCCTTGGGTAAAAATAACTGTGCTTTCAAGACGATTTTTGATTTGTTGAATATCATTCATTAATTTTGCATTATCTTTTTGTTTTGTCCAGGTGTTAACTGCGATACTTAATCCAAAATAATATAATCCGAGAACTAAAGCACTGTAATATGGTAACATTGGTGCAAAATCTTTGTTATTACCTATCCAAAAAAATCCGCCGATAAATAATACAAAAGCGAACATAGCAAGACCAATACCTTTCCATCCAGTTAGCTCATCGGTAAATTTCATGATGGATCGATGGGTATTCCATCCTAAAAATGTTACTCTGGAAATAAGAGGTATATATTTTGCCATCCCCGATAAGTTTTGCCAAAAGAAGTGCCTTGGTGAGGCTCGGGATTTCGAAAAATGTTAAGTAAATTTTACAAGTAAGGTCCAAGGCTCTGTAATTTGCACTTTTCGGATATTCTGCGACAAATTTATAAATTAACAGTTTCATACGAGAGATGCAAGGGTCACGCTCTGCGACTGGACTGATCATCTGGTTGCTCTTGCGGTGTGATACCTGCTGATGCAGATTGGGACTCTGCGCAGAAAAGAACCGTTCAACGCGGCGCAATGGAGAATTGCAGATTGCGTAGAATGTCTATTCTGCGCAAACCTTTATTTATTTGAGATAAGATAGAATAGAGCATGGAAAGCGGGTATTTTTCAGAGTGGCTCAAGAGCTACCGGAATTACCTCCGGATGCGAAACTACTCAGCCCGCACACTTGACAGTTACGAGCAGGTCATCAAGCATTTTGCATATTATGTCTGGTTGCGCCGGCACACCGAAGTGTCAAAACTGGTGATCTACTGGAAAGATTTTGAAAAAGCCAGGCTTGATACTGACGTGGATGTAACTCCCGTTATGGTCAATGATTTTCTCTCGTTTGTATCCTCAATGCGGACCTATAAGCCAAAGACATTCCATCGTATTATCTCTACACTCAGTTCGTTCTACCGGTTCCTTTATACCCAGGGCGCAGTCACATCAAACCCCCTGACCGGGATCGATCGCCCACGGATTAAACAGCAGGAGATCAAGTACCTGAAACACAACCAGGTATTACGCCTGATCGAATCAATCGAGGACCCCCGCGACAAACTTATTGTAAGGACCATTTATGCAACGGGGGTCCGGGTATCAGAGCTCTGCAATATGAATATCGAGGATATTGACTTTGATGAGCATACCATCCGCATACGGGGAAAAGGAGACAAAATGCGTATTGTTTTTGTCGATGATGATACCCTGGCAGAGATCCTCAGATTCATTGGAGACCGTCTTGCCGGACCCCTTTTTATCGGGCAACAGGGAAAACACATCTCCTCCCGTGCAATCCAGCATATCTTCAAGCATTATGCTCCTTCAGGGATCACACCCCATAAAATCCGACACAGCTATGCAAGTGAACTCTATAAACGTTCGAAGAATCTGAGGGTCGTCCAGGAAAATCTGGGACATACTTCTATCAAGACTACGGAGATCTATCTGCATACCGACATCGATGAGAGAAGGCAGGTATATCAGCAGTATTTCCCTTTGTTCGGTTCGAATGAAAAGGCATAAAAAAGGGTGATCGTGCCGTATTCTGGGTGATTTTTCCGAACGGATGATCTGATTGAGATTTTAAGTGATCCTCTTTGGGCTCTGTAGAAATCCTATTATCTTGCGTGATTCGCTTACATTTTTCAACGGTTATGAGAGTGACCCTCTCTCACGTCGAAGAACTCTGACGAGTTCTTCTTATTCTCGAGGTACTGATGAACCTCTTCTAAAAACGAAGAACCCTTCGGGTTCTTCTCAAGCCTGCTCTTCCCTTCGGGAATAGCAGTCTCCCCCACGAGCGTCTATAATGAAAGCAAATGATTTCGACAGAGCCCACTTTTGTATACATTTTAAGCAATTCGCCCCATGGTTTTCTTACTTATTAATTGCTCCAATAGTATGATAGATCCTGTTTTGATCATTTATTGAGAGATTTTGATATTTACGCTATTTCTCGTCGTAGTTTCCAATTAATCGGTACCAATTATTTTATTATAAACCGTATGATGCTATATCTTAAAATTACTTCGGAAATGATGAACCGCTTTGTATAAGCAGAATAAAAACGCCATCGATCTAAATTTTTAAAGAATTTTCACTCATTCTATTTTACCAGAAAATCATAAGAATTTGATAAAAACATAAGAATTTGAAAAAAAATCCGGAAATAGCACGTCTCTGACAAGTCCAAAGTGCCTTACATCAGTTTTCAATGTAATAAGGAAAAATTCACCGGAGATTCTGTTTTATCAGGATCTCACCTATCAGAGAACATCTCCTCCGATCAAACATAATTGTCGATTGAAAAATTCAAAATTCCGATATTCCCGTCATAAAAAGTATTTCCAAATATTTGTAATTTCGTTTGTTTCATCGGTAGCAATCAAATCTGATTATCTGAATTTTTCCAGATTGCCGGATTGTGGATTATGCATTCCAATAATTCCATTTTTAAGAATTGCTTGAAAAATTGAATAAAATTTCAAATTTTTCTATTCTTCGAATAAAAATTCTATTATCAAATGTTCGTATTGTCAAATTTTCGTTGGTAAATTTTTGACAATG
>Ga0116111_1002060_pt1 | contig 12826 bp, 11 predicted proteins | sample June2015DPH_8_10_FD_89720 | JGI IMG/M metagenome (GOLD analysis project Ga0116111, IMG submission 89720) | Peatland microbial communities from SPRUCE experiment site at the Marcell Experimental Forest, Minnesota, USA - June2015DPH_8_100 | ecosystem: Environmental > Terrestrial > Soil > Wetlands... | reverse complement strand
TACAAGGCGTACATTTATTGGAACGTCGAGCTTGAAAAGTAGTTCCCCGGTGAGCAAGCGCGGTCGTTGCGATGGTCTGAAAAGCCATAGAGTCCCGTTCGACTCGGGGACCGGGGACCAACCCTTCTGGCCTCGTCTAATGGTAGGACCGCTGACTTTGAATCAGCTAATCTTGGTTCGATTCCAGGGGCCAGAGCCACTGCGAGATCGTTCAATGGGTAGGACTCCAGATTCTGAATCTGGCAATGCTTGTTCGAATCAAGCTCTCGCAACCAGCGTCTGGAAACCGGACGGAAACCGGGGACGTTCACCAAGGAAACCGGGGGAAACCGGGGGGGGGGAACCGGAGACGTTCTCGTGAACGTCCCCGGCAGGCTGGCGCAGGGCGCAGCCCTGCGATTCTGGTGCGATTAGATGACGTGAATCGCAGAGCTCGGCTCGCTCTGCGCCAGCCGCCTTAATATTTCGTGAACACCGTCAACACGGTTCGTTTCCAACCGTCAGCAGGCAATTGCTTCTGACCCTTGCTTTCATCGATTTCACAGACGGACTTGGAGGGAAGGAAGAAGTCAGACGTACAGGGATCAGTCGGAATGGATTTAGCCTTCTTCATAAATGCGCCTCTCAGGGCGAGTTGCGGTGCGAGCACTGGTGATGCGGTACGGTGATTATAGCATCGCCGGCTAGTGCAGGTAGTGTTCCTGGGGACGTCGATTTCCGGCAACAGGTTCAGCGCGGACGTGTTCTTGAGGTCGCGCTACTCTTGCTCGTGTGCTGCCTACCGTCTACTGTCTTCTGTTTTCCACTTACTGCCCGTGATTTGCTGTAGGACTTTCGGGCGGCAGGGAATAAAATAAAGCTATGAAGCCGGTTGTCGCCAAATTTCGGACTTTCCGCGAGGCGGATGCGGCCACGCGCGACTATTACCGCAGGCTTTCACCCGAGGAACGCTTGGAGATTCTGTTCCAGCTTCGGGCTATGGCGCACAAGGAGAGCGATGCCACTTCCGGAAGACTGGCGCGCGTTTATCGAATCGCTGAACTCCAACGGGGTTGAGTATCTCGTGGTGGGAGCGGTGGCGCTGGCCCACCACGGATTCCCGCGCTACACCGGGGACCTTGATGTCCTGGTCGGACATTCCCCCGATAACGCTCAACGGTTGGAATCGGCTCTGGCAGAATTTGGATTCGCCTCTCTGGGTTTAAAAGCCGCTGATTTTGTGGACTCCTACCGCGTGGTTCAGCTAGGTGCTCCGCCGGGCCGGATCGACCTGCTCACCTCCATCACCGGCGTCACCTTTGACCAGGCGTGGGCGAGCCGAGTCGAGGCCGTTCTGGGAAAGACCCGGGTGAACTTCATTGGTCGGGAAGCTCTCATACTCAATAAGAGGAAGACCGGGCGTGCGAAGGACAAAGCTGACCTCGAAGCTCTGGGCGCGAGCGAGGAGTAGTAGGGTTGGTGGGTGGCCGCTAACTGCCAGGGGATGCACTGAAGTGATCCGCAACATTCATCGCCGATTCAATCATGTCCCGATACTCGATGCTTAAATCCAAAGGCGTTGTTCGCAGGATCATCGAAGACAGGGATAAGTTTCTTGTCTCCTTCCCCACTCATGATGGGTGTTTCCATGTGGAGGATGAGATTCTGCGGGACACGCTCCGCCAGGCGCACGTCGAGCGACGGGAGATTTCCTTTACCTTTGACCCAACGTTGAAAATTCTCTCGCTGGACTAATTGCAGGCTGGGGTGGCGCTTTCCCGACCCGGTTCCCTGCAACCGTGACGCGTCACCAAGAAATAATCCGTCTTACACTATTCTGCGAAGGCGCTGGGTCTTTTCCCGGTAGGTTTTGCGAAATCTGCTGGGCACAATTCCTTTCACGGTTCGGAACTGCCGGTTGAAATTCGAGAGATTGGTGTATCCTACGTCAGCCGCGATGCCGGCAATGGTGCGGCGGTCGTCTCAAGTCAAAGGAGCACTGATATGGCAGGTCCTGGATTTGACCTGATTGGTGATGAAGAAACCGCGGAAATACTTGACGTCCTGCGAGGCGGCTGGGTCTACCGGTACGGCCAGGACGACAATCCGAATTTCAAGGCCAAGGTTTGGACTTTTGAGAAGATGGTGGCCGATTTTTGCGGGGTGAAGCACGCTGTAGCCGTAAACTCCGGATCCACGGCCCTATGGATCGCGCTGATGGGCCTGGGCATCGGTCCCGGCGACGAGGTCATCGTTCCGGGCTTCACCTTCATCGCCAGCATCTCGGCTATTGTTTACGCACGTGCAGTGCCGGTCCTTGCCGAGGTCGACCGCACGTTCAATCTCGATCCGGCCGACGTCGAGCGGAAGATTACACCTCGGACCAAAGCGATCATGGCGGTCCACCTGATGGGCAATCCTGCCCGCATGGATGAAATCAAGGCGATCGTGGACCGGCACGGGCTGCTCCTGCTGGAGGACGCCGCCCAGGCGTTTGGCGCGTCCTACAAGGGTCGCGCCGCAGGAAGCATCGGGCACGCAGGTGTGTTCAGCTTCAACTACGCGAAGGTGATTACGGGTGGTGAAGGTGGGATGATCATCACCGATGACGAGCACTTGTACAGGCGTTGCTTCGCGCTGCATGACCAGGGCCATGCCCCCTTGCGAAAGGGCCGGGAGGTGGGCCAGCGTCCCTTCATGGGGCTCGACTTCCGCATGTCCGAGTTGCAGGGAGCCGTGCTGTTGGCCCAGTTCCGCAAGCTCACCCAAATTCGAGAGCGGCTGCATACTCACAAACGGCTGTTCAAATCGGTGCTGGGCGATCTCCCCGGCCTCGAATTCCGCGAACTGACCGATGCCGACGGGGAATCGGCCACAGTAATCACGGCGATCTTCCCGACCGCGCAGATCGCGCAAAGGGTCGCCCGCGACCTAAAGGGAAAGCTCCTCGCTGAGTCCGGCTGGCACGTTTACTCGAACATGGAACCCCTGCTCGAAAAGCGGCTTCCAATCGATCGAGGTTGTCCGTTCAACTGCCCGACTACCTACGATCAGCCCATCAAGTATTACGCAGGCATGCTGCCCCAAACCGACGATCTCCTGGGCCGCGCGTTCAACATTGGGATCGGTATGACGGACAAGTCACTTGCCACCTGGGGCCTAACCGTTCGTTCAACCCCGGAGGAGGTCGAAAGTAAGGCCATGGAATTCCGGAACGCCGCGGCAAAATACCTGTAAGGGAGTTAAGAATGCCAGACAGACTAATGCGAGTTCCAGTTTTTTTGGGCGACGGCCGCCTGGAATTTCAGGATCGTTCCGTACCCCACATTCAGCACGACGACGATGTTCTACTGGCGGTGGAAGCTTGTGGTTTGTGCGGGACGGACCTGAATATCCTCGCGATTCCCCCTGCTCACAAAGCTGCGGTGGGAACCGTGCTCGGACATGAATTCGTAGGAATGGTGCGCAGAGTGGGACAGCGCGTGACGGGGCTGAATACGGGCGATCGTGTGGTGATTTCTCCGCGCCTGAACTGCGGCCTGTGCCGGTATTGCCGGCGGGGGATGTTGAACCAGTGCGAGAGTTACAAGACCCTCGGCATTCACCTCGACGGCGGCCTCGCGCCTTACTGCGTCGCCCCCGAGCGCGCGCTGTATCGGATCGATCCGAAGGTGGCCTTGGAGGACGCAGCCTTCGCCGAAGTCCTGTCTTGCGTGCTCTCCGCGACCATGCGCGTTCCGGTCAACCCCGGCGACACAATCGTCATCCTCGGCGCAGGGCCGGTGGGGCTTCTCTTCGCGCAACTCTACCGGGCCGGGGGCGCCGGCAAGATCATCGCGACGGACGTCTCCCCTTTTCGTCTCGATTTCGCTTCCAGGTGCGGCGTCGATGCGGTCATCAACAGCAATAAGGAGAACGTGGAAGAGGTCGTCGCCAAGCTGGTGGACCTCGGTGCCGACATTGTTGTGGACGCTGTCGGCAACCTGCTGCCCCAAGCCGCGAAATTGGCCCGACGCGGGGCACGCATCGTTCTGTTTGGACTCCAGATGCACGCGCTGCCCCCGGTCAGCCAATACCTCATCACGCGCCACGAGTTGACCGTCTTCGGCGCCTTTGTGGGAATCAACCCGTTTCCACAGACGGTGCGGCTGCTTGAGTCCGGCGTTATTCGGCCTTCGGCCCTGATCACCCACCGCATGCCGGTGGCGAATGTGGTGGACGCGGTGAACGCCATGCGCGAGGGCGAGACAATGAAGGTGATCGTCGAGCACCCGAAGGAAGTGTAAAGGTCATTCGTGGCGGCGCTTGATGTCGATTTGGAGGCGTTTGATTTTCTGGTTAAGGGTGGAGAGGGGGATTTTGAAGCGCTCAGCGGCTTCGGTTTGGCTCCAGTTGGTGCGGGTGAGCATATCGAGGATAATGCGGCGCTCGCAAGACTCCATGACCTCAAAAAGTGAGCGCCCATCGAGGCTTTCGCTCGGGTACGATCCGCCCCCGTGCGACCCATTCTGGAAGAGTTGTTCGGGAAGAAGTTCCGTCCCGAGCGTCGTGCCGGAGGCCAACACCACGGCGCGTTCGACGGCGTTTTCAAGCTCGCGGACGTTGCCCGGCCAGGCGTAATCCATCATGATCTTCAGGGCCTCAGGAGTAAACTGCAAGCCCGTGCGGCTGTTTTCGGCGGAGAATTTCCGCAGAAAATGCTCGGCCAATTGGGGAACGTCTTCCTTGCGGTCCCGCAGCGGCGGCAACTGGATGGTGATGACGTTCAAGCGGTAAAACAGGTCCTCGCGAAATCTGCCGTCCACCACCATTTTGCGCAGATCGGCGTTGGTGGCGGCGAGAATGCGCACATCCACTTTGATGTTTTCCGTGCCGCCCAGCCGCATGAACTCGCGCTCCTGAATGACGCGCAGCAGCTTGGTTTGAGTTTCCACGCCCACCGTTCCGATCTCATCAAAGAAGATGGTGCCCTGGTTGGCGACTTCGAAAAGGCCGCGCTTGGTGGCGATGGCGGACGTGAAAGCGCCCTTAACGTGTCCAAAAAGCGTGCTTTCGAGCAGATCGACCGGCATGGAACCGGTATTGACGGGCACAAAGGCCCGATCGGAGCGGGGGCTGGTGGCATGGATGGTCTTGGCGATCAGTTCCTTGCCGGTGCCGCTTTCCCCGGTAATCAGAACCGTGGCGCGGCTGGCCGCCACCTGGGTGATGAGGTCCATCACCTTTTGCATCTTTTCGCTCCTGCCGACGACATTGGGCAGGTCATAGCGCTTGAGGGCGCGGCGGAGCTGGATGTTTTCAAGCTGGAGGCGCGATTTATCGACGGTGTTACGGATCTCCAGCAAAAGCTTGTCATTATCCCAGGGTTTGGTTACATAGCTGTCCGCGCCCTGCTTGGAGGCCTGGAAAGCCATCTGCGTGGATGCATAGGCCGTGATCATAATGACGCCAACTTCCGGGCTTTCACGTTTGATCTGCTGGAGCAGGTCAAGGCCGTTGCGGTCGGGCAGATTGATATCAAGCAACACAAGGTCAAAGAGGCCGTTTTCAATGCGCCTCAGACCTTCCTCGCCGGTTGGAGCGGTATCCGTCCTGTATCCTTCGAGCTTCAGGAGTTGCTCGAGACTCTCACGAATTTCTGTCTCGTCGTCAATGACGAGGATGGAGCCTTTAGGTGACATTCACCGGTTTCCTAACTGCGGGAAATTCCAGCCGGAAGGTCGTTCCGCGACCCACCACGCTGTCCACCTGGATCGATCCGGAATGCTCCCGGATAATGCCGTAAGTCACCGCGAGGCCCAAGCCCGTGCCTCTGCTGGTAGCCTTGGTGGTAAAAAAGGGATCGAAAATCTTGTTGAGGTGGTCGGCGGGGATTCCGACGCCGTTGTCGGAGACTTCCACGTGCACAGTGGAATTTTCCGCCTCGGTGGCAATGGTCAATTCACCGCCGCGAGGCATGGCATCGCGCGCGTTCATAATCAGGTTCATAAAAACCTGTTGGAGTTTTCCGGAATTCCCGTACACGGCGGGCAGCGAGTCTTTCAACTGGGAGTTGACGGTGACCCTGGCAGCCTTCAGCATGGGTTCAACCAGGGAGAGGCTCTCGCTGATCACGCGGTTGACATCCAAGTCGGAGTATTCGCTCGTGCCGATTCGTGAAAACTTAAGAAGGTTGTTGGCAATCTCGGAAGCCCGGAAGGCCTGGGCGATGATCTTCTCCAGGGTGCGCGTGCGGGGATCATCAGGATCCATCTGCCGCACCAGCATCTGGGCATTGGAGGTGATGACCGCCAGAGGCGTATTCACCTCGTGGGCCACTCCCGCTGCCAGCAGGCCGATGGAAGAGAGCTTTTCGGCTTGCATCAACTGGTCTTCCAGGTTCACCCGCTCCGTCAGGTCGGTGAAGATCAACAACCGTCCAATCACCTGGTTCTCTTTGCCGAGCAGGGGCACTACCGAGAGATTGACGATCAGGGCGCGGTCCTCGGCATTGCGCAGGCGGAATTTGTACAAGTTGAGCGTGAGATGGGGGTCAGAAACTCGCGATAACTCTGCCCTAAGGTCAGGAGAGAAGATCGCTTCCAGGGGTTTCCCCATTGCCTCGGACCGGCTAAGGCCGTAGAGCCGTTCCAAGGCGGAATTCCACGCCTCCACAACGCCTTCCAGGTTGCACGCCAGCACGCCGGCGTTGATGGATTCAATGATGTTCTGGCTGAAATCGCGCAGGGCCTGGTAATCGCGCGCGCGCACTTCCAGCGATTCGTACAGGCTGGCATTCTCCAGCGCGATCGAGACATATCCGGCAATCGTTTGCAAGAGATCAATGTCTTCACTGGAAAGATAATCACCTTCTCGCGTCTTGCCCAATCCTAAATAACCGAGGGTGCGCTCCTTGACCTTAAACGGCAGGTAATAGTGCAGCCGGAGTTGTTCAATGGCTTTCTGCGCCGCGGGAGAAAACCCGTAGGCCCGCTTGACGCTGTCGAAAAAGAGATAGCCCTTCGCGAGACCGGGCTGGGCGGGGTCGAGGAAGGTGGTGTCAACTTTGCCGGGGAAATTCATTCCTCGTGAGCGCACCAGGCGGAAGCCGCCCGGCTCCGCGGCCAGGAATACTGCCAGCCGGTCCACCCCCAGGGTTTCCGACAAGCGATCAGAGATCTGTTCGAGCAGGTTGTCGACGTGCAATTCCGAAGTGAGCTCACGTGCGAACTCGAGCAGTGTGCGCCGGTAATCATAGCGTTCCCGGTTGAAAAAACGGTCCACCCACTGCTGGATGCCGTTCACGAGGGGTTGAAACAGGATGGCGGTGAAGACAATCGCCACCACCCAGGCGCCGCGGCTGTTGATGGGAGGAAAAGTGGCGCGGAAGAAATCGGCGAATAAGGCGATGAGGCTGAAATATAAACCTACAATACTGGCCGTGGCCAAGGTATAAGAAATGCCGCGGCGGAAGATGATGTCCACATCCATCATCCGGTAACGAACTATGGCATAGCCAAAGGTGACCGGCAGGAATACCAGAAAGAGCGCCGAAGCGTTCATCCAGGCATTGGGAACATACCCCAGGAAGTAGGGCAGGGCGTAAAGGGCGGCGAAGGGGACGATAGCAAGCCAGGTCCCGCGCGCGACCCACTTCAATTGGTGCTTCAAAACAGGATCGCTGGCGCGAGCGTAAGCGTAGTGGAGCGCCAGGGCGCCCGCCAGGAAGTAAGCTCCCAGATAAAACAACTCGACTCGGTCCAGCAGCCAGCGCGCCTGCAAAAGCGGCAGGGGAAGCACCAGAATGTCCATCGCCACAAGAGCATGAATCACTCCCAGTGCGATTCCGGGTAAATAGAGGAGAGGGGCAAGGTAACGGCGCTCCCGCAGGAGCGCTGAACGCTCGGGAAACGTCAAACAAAAATGCAGGAAGAGGGCGGGCTGCAAGACCCACGCCGCAACGTTGAGCCAATAAATCGTCCAATCAAACAGGTTCAGCTTGCCGGTGTAAGCAAAGGTGTAAAGAACAAAGGACGCCAGGCAAAAGACATAAAAATGGCGGGATTTGCGCGCCGTCCAGCGCCGGAAGAGGATAAAGGTGCCGATGACGAGGTAAAGTAAGCCGACCAGCGCCAGATAGTTCCGAACCGAGCCGGCGGTGCCTTGCGCGTCAAGTACGAGACTGGTGTCGAAGGGTTCGCCATTGCGAGTCAAACTGTAGTTGGCAAGCGTCCAGACGCCGAGCTGATAAATCTGCTGAACCGCTTCCGTGGCGGTGGTGATGGCCACGCCATTGATCGCCTTAAGCTGGTCGCCCTCGCGAATTCCGGCACGCTCAGCAGGCCCGCCCTTCAAGACAATCCAAGCCGTCACGCCCTGAGGACCCTCAATCCAGGAGACACCGTCGTCGGGAACCTGATAAAGGGCGCGCTGCTGGTAGCTTAGGATCCCAAATCCTATCAAAACTAAGCTCAGAAGGGCGAGCGAGAGGGTGGTTAGCCGGAAAGCTGGGATCTTGCTCATACTGGAGTCCGTTCGCTGTGGTGAAGAACACTACCTCCTAAGAGATTGTAGCACGTTGGCTTCCAGCAGTCGAGGCAACTCAAATCTTTAAGTCCTTTATTTACTATCAAATAGATCAAGAACTCCAAAAGACGGGAGAGTGATACAAAATTTCGGATTTAGGTTCCATTTTTCTGTAAGTCATGCCGAGTGTCAGCACTCGGCTAAGAGGGAGCCCTTTCCATCAGCGTTATGCGAGCCGGGTCTTGATCGCCCCATCGGCGGAGACGCGGTAAAAACTGTATATCAGACCCTACAGACTTTTCGATAATCGTATAATGCACGAAAGAACCCGTGAAAGACCGAATTGATCTGACAATTTGTCGTCGCATAGCGGCGGTTTTCTGCAAAATTGGTATCGGTTAGACGTAAATGTCCGAATCTAATACATAAATGTCCGATTCTTTTCCGGGCACTTTGTCCGAGATTTGTTTGTTTTCATAGACATTCCGGCTTCGTTCGTATTTTCTTAACATCTTTTTTCCATCCCCTGCCGGAAATTGGCCACGGCGGGGGCGACTCCGGCCTCCGGCGTGGATCCCTCGGGGGCGTTCGCGGGGGTGAATTCGTGCCCGGGGGAATTCGGCGATTCCGGTTTGCTTTCGACAGACATAGCCCGTCCTCCGCTTCCCGCAGGTCTATCCCCGCGCACAACTCTCTTTCTTTTCATCAACATCGTGGAAAGCGCCCTATAGGTCCTTTGTTTTCATCAACATCGTGGAAAGCCTGTTTTCGGACATATTTTCTCCATTTGTTTTCAACAACATCGTGGAACATCCCTTCATTTTTCCCCCCCCGCTTTTTCCCTGCCTCACCCTCGAGAATTGAATAACTTATTTAATTTCAATGATATGCATTTTTCAAAGATTCCCGTCCGTAACGGCTAACCCGTTTAATTTCTAGTACATCGTGGAAGACGGGGTACTTTGTAGGGTCGTTCCCCATTCGCAAATCGGCCATCGGCAGTGCCAAATCTCCCGCCAGCCGAAATCCTCCACCCTCTGCTTGAGCCCCGGATTTTCGTCCCTCGGATTTTGGTTTTGCGAATTCCTAGCTTGGATGGGCTCGGCTTCGAGAAGGTGGGAGATTTGCGCGCGGACATGACGGCACTCCACAGTATCACGCGGTTATTATATCACCATATACGCAAAAGTCAAGAGAATTCTACCAGAGCTAGAGGCTACAAAATGTCGCTGCCGGTAAGCCAGCGGAGCGCGGGCCCGCAAAACAGTCCGCGCGACGCTGCCCAATAGGGGGGAACCCGGGGACAGACCTCGTTAAACTCGTTTTTGCGCGGACGGGCGGCCGCTGGGAGCGCCGCGGGGGGGCGAAGGTCAACGTTCTCTGCCTTGGGTCCACGACGGCTGGCCGCGGCCACCCTCCGCCGCTCGAAAACCAGTATAACGAGGTGTCTGTCCCCCTCCCCCCAGCAGTGACTTGGCTCAGCTCTACGAGGTCGCCCCAAAAGCCTTGATCCAGGCGGTTAAGCGCAATATCCGGCGGTTTCCCGTGGACTTTATGTTTCAATTGACCAAGGAGGAGTACGAAATCTTGAAGTCACAATTTGTGACTTCAAGTTGGGGCGGTGCGCGACGCGCCACCCCGTACGCCTTCACGGAACAGGGGGTGGCGATGCTTTCCAGCGTGCTGCACAGCGAGCGCGCCGTGCAAGTCAACATCGCCATTATGCGGGCCTTCGTCAAACTGCGGGAAATGTTGGCCTCGCATCGCGATCTGGCGCGCCGGCTGGACGAGATGGAGAAAAAGTACGACAGCCAGTTCAAGGTGGTCTTCGACGCGATCCGCGGACTGATGAAGCCGCCGGAGAGGCCTCCCCGCAAAATCGGTTTCCGCTCTCCGGGCATGTGACGCTATCGAGTCCCTTACCCTCGCCCCCTTGGGGGAGAGGGTAGCGGCCATGCGCCGCTGGGTGAGGGGGTCAGTTCGCGCGCGGCATTGCCGCGCCCCGAAACCCGATCGCACCACGGAGGCACCGAGGAAAACCAGCGGTGACAAGAAAAGGGTGCCTGAAACCGTTCCCCGAACCCATGGGGGGAGAAGAAACGGTTCCTGACACCGTTTCTCCTCGATGGACATTCTGTCGCTCGATCCTGTGTTTTCATACACATAGTCGGATCATCCTTCATTTTTAACATCTTTTTGCGCCGCACGGCTGATCCGTAGCTTGATAACCCAGTTATTTTCAGTGACTTAACTTCGCCCTGCTTTTTCACAGATTTCTCGTAACTACTTGTATTTTCATAAATATAGTCGCTTTGGGAGCGGATTCGCGAAAAAAGCGTTCGTAACGACCGTGCTACGAATAACTTGCTTTCTTTCAATAACTTGGGTTTCTGCTTTCCCCCGGGTTTTGCCCCCGGCTCTACCCGTAACACTACTTTTTTCATGAACATAGCCGCTTTCGAAGAGGAACAATCGGCACGTGGCTCGCGGCAAGGGGTCAGTCAGCGATTCCTACCAAAAAGCCAATCCTGGGCAGCCGCCATCACGCCTGCCAGGTTGACTCTGCTGTCTGCTCTGTGTCCGCAGCTCGTGTTACCGGACTGCGCAATTCCACCCAAAGACAACCCTCCGCCCCCTACTCCAGCAAGTTGATTGCCATAGGCTACTGAAATCTCGACGATGAATCCGCTGGCGGTAGGAATGCCCCGCAGTTCCCCGTAACCACGGGGTCGGCTCTTCGTGGCGCAAAGAAATTGCCGTCCCCGAGGCATGCGCTTTGTTCTGAGGCGTAGCACCGGCTTCCAGCCGGCACCGGAGCCGCCAAGATGGCGGCGCTACGTTCAAATAAGGGCGCCACGTTCAAATAAGGACAAAACCCGGGCGTAGCCGGTGCCGGCTCTGAAGATTGAGCATCTCTGGGGCGCAAGTCACATGCCCGTTCGGCTTTCAGAAGGCAATTGTCCGCTGAGGTGGCCACGCGTCTTCTTTCTCTGTCGGCTTCTCGGGCGCGTTTGCATCTCCCGCCGCGCGGCGATACGTTTCCCCGCACAGGCACTCTTGCCTGTGCCTGGGGCTAATGCATTGGGGGGAAGGGAACAGACACCACCGTCCCTAATGTTAATGTTCAAAATGTTCAATGTTCGAAGAGCGGCGGAGCCTGGACAGCAGGGTCACGCTACTTGCATGCTCCACCACCGGCATGACGCCAAGTGGAGAAACCGGGAAACGTGGTGCCTGCCCCCTCCCCCCTAATCGAAACACTGGGAACAGTTTCCCGAGCTTACCTCAGAGTGAAAACGGGACCACGGCCCCGACGTGTTTTATCTGGGGCCTTTCCTTATGTAGTAGCATGGTCTGCATGACCATTACTCCCCACCTCTTCGAGGCCTACCTCAAATGCCCCACCAAATGCTTTCTTCGGTCGCTTGGCGAGACTGGAGCCGGGAACCCATATGCCGACTGGGTCTGTGCTCAAAACACTTTCTTCCGGCGCGAGGGGATCAGGCGTCTGAAGGAAGAAGTCGCAAACGATGAACGAGCTACCGGCCCGCTCGACAGAAAAGAGTTGAAGTCCACAACGTGGCGCCTAGCCACAGAGAGCAAGGTGTGCGCACAAAATCTCGAGTGTACACTTCACGCCGTGGAACGGGTGCCAAGCGACACGCCAGGCAAATCCGTGCAGTTCATTCCGTCTCGATTCATTTTCACCAACAAACTCGCTAGGCACGACAAGCTCCTGTTGGCATTCGACGCACTCGTGCTGTCTGAAGCCCTGGGTCAAGAGGTGGCTCTCGGCAAAATTATTCACGGCGACGACTTTGCCACTCTCAAAGTCAAGACCTCTGCCATGGACAGCGAGGTGCGAAAGATTACGGCGAAGGTTGCAACGTTGCTCTCCAGCCAGGCACCGCCAGACCTCGTCCTGAATCGGCATTGTGCGGAGTGCGAATTCCAGAAGCAGTGCAGACAGAAGGCGATTGACACAGACGACATCAGCCTGCTGGTTGGCGTCACGGAGGACGAGCGTAACAGGCACCGAAGCAAGGGGATTTTCACTGTGGCGCAGTTGTCCTACACGTTCCGACCACACAGGACGCCAAAGCGAGCGAAGAACCCTGCGAGGCCACGCTACCCCGCACTGCAAGCACTCGCGATTCGGGAGAACACTGTCTACATTCACGGCAGTCCCAAGTTGCCCGACTCGAAGACCCAGGTGTATTTATTCTAATGCGCGTTCAAGTTGAGACTAACAATCCAAGGCCAAGCCGTGAGACTGCGCAAGCGCTGCGGGTCTGCAGCGAGCCGGGGCAATCCCTGGTGCAACTGGCGGATGACGGCATCC
>Ga0116111_1002059_pt1 | contig 12834 bp, 12 predicted proteins | sample June2015DPH_8_10_FD_89720 | JGI IMG/M metagenome (GOLD analysis project Ga0116111, IMG submission 89720) | Peatland microbial communities from SPRUCE experiment site at the Marcell Experimental Forest, Minnesota, USA - June2015DPH_8_100 | ecosystem: Environmental > Terrestrial > Soil > Wetlands... | reverse complement strand
CCAGCTCGTCGAGGACGCTGGCGACGGCGCGGTCCCATGCTCCCTGTTGACGGGCGTGGCAGGCACTGGCAAGACCACGCAGGTGCAGCAGCGCATCGCTATAGACCCCCAATGGGCCTTGCTTACCTCGACCACAGGCATCTCGGCGGTCAACCTAGGTGCCATAACAGTTAATAGCGCTCTTGGTTACTACGACGAGGATAGCCTGCGCGACCTTTACCTGCGCGGCGGGCTGGCCACCAAGCTCCGTGGCATCCGCGATGACGGCATCCAGAACCTGCTAGTCGAGGAATGCTCGATGCTGACTGCCCCCGCACTCGACATCCTCTACCGTGGCTGTCAGGAAGTGCACGGGCTGGGCTTGGTGCTGGTAGGCGACTTCTGCCAGCTTCCCCCGGTCAAGGGCCAATGGGCCTTTGAAGCCGACTGCTGGCCCCGGTTTGCAGCCCAGACTGAGAAGCTGACCAAGGTGTGGCGGCAGGGCCAAGAGGGGTTCCTGCGAGCCTTAAGCTTGGCGCGTGAGGGCTTGGGTGCAGCTTCCGCCTGGGAACTGTCACAGCAAGGTGTTCAGTGGCATACCTCGCGCAACGACCAATTCGACGGCACCACTATCGTCCCTAAGAACGACATGGTGGACCGTCATAACAACCTCGCCCTAACGCATGTGCCCGGACGGCCATTTGTAGTGCAGTCCCGGCGCTGGGGCCGTCAGCGCGGCGAGTGGAAGCTGGTTCCCGACAGGCTGGAACTCAAGCTCGGTGCCTACGTCATGGTCCTGTCCAACTCCCCGCTGGCCGATGGTGCCTTCGAGTACGTCAATGGCGACTGCGGCCATGTAGTGGACATCGATGCCCGCGAGCAGGGCATCTACGTTGAACTGGTGCGCACTGGCAAGACTATCTACCTAGGCAAGCTGTGCCGCGACTCCGACCAGCGTGACAAGCCCGACGGTTGGAGTGGCAACTGCGAGCGCACCCCATTCTATCTGCCAGAACCACATCGGAACCTTAGGAAGCATTATGTCCATGGACAGGTGGAATACTACCCGCTGCGGCTGGCCTACGCCACGACGGTTCACAAGTCACAGTCGCTCAGCTTGGATAGGGTTCAAATAGATTTTAGGCACGGCTTTTTTAAGCAGCCGGGTATGGAATATGTCGCGATTTCCAGATGCAGGACGCTAGAGGGCCTGCGCATGGTGGGCCAGCCCGAGGTGTGGGCGCGGCACTGCAACACTGACCCGAGGGTGAGGGGGTATCTATGATGGGAATAACCTTAGTCCTAGTAGGCATCATGGTTATGTTGTTCTTAATAGGATGGGAATTAGATGACATTAATATCACTTTGAGAGGGCGCAGGTGAGAGAGAAGCCCATCGGCTGCCTCGGCTGCCCCTGCCTTCCCCATGGCACCGACTTCAGTATCGTGTCCGGCACCGGCTCGCTCGGCGTGATGATCGTCGGTGAGGCCTCAGGCGAGCACGAGCAGCGGCTACAGGAGCCTTTCGTCCAGTTCGCGCCCGCAGGCTCACTGCTGGAGCGCACTATCCGCCGCCTGTCGCTCGACCGCGCCCAGTTCTCCATCACCAACGTCCTGCGCTGCCGCCCTAAGGGGGACTGGCTTAGCGACGCGCCCTGGGAGCACGACGCCATCGAGCATTGCCGCCCCTATCTTATGGAGGCGGTGCGCGCCCGCCGCCCTCGGTGCATCTTCGCGCTCGGCGGCACCGCGCTCCGCGTCCTGACCGGCATGACCGGCGACAAGCGCGGCATCTCCCACCTGCGCGGCTACGTCCTGCCGTCGCTCACCCCTGACTTCGCCGACGCCGACGGGGGCCCTATCCCGGTCGTCGGCTCCTTCCATCCGGCATTCATCCGCCGGGGCGCTGCCCACCTGCAAGGCGTGCTGGCCCGCGACCTGACTCGTGCCCTGAACGTGGCTAAGGGCAAAGACGACAACTGGATTTGGGCATCGCCCGAGGAGGCAGTCAATGAAGGCAGCTTGCAGTACCAAGCGCATCCGTCGCTCGACCAAGCTTGGAGCTTCTATCAGCGAGTGCGAGAAAACGCTGGAGCAGTGCTCAGCTACGATCTTGAAACTTATGAGTCTGCGTCCCTGGACGAAGACGCTAGAGAAGGTTTCGCAGACACGGCTATCCGGCTTGTACAATTCAGCCTTGCGGCTGGATTTGGGATTGCAATGCCTGCGGTGGATGCTTATTTGCCAATTATCCGTCATATCCTCGGGCTCCCGAATATCAAGTGCGGCCACAACGTCTGGCTCTTTGATAACAAAGTCCTTGCGGCAGAAAGCGCGAGATCGGGCTTGGACTACGCTCCGGTAGGCACCGTCCACGACACGCTCCAGATGTACCACTGGTGGCAGCCTGACCTCCCGGCCCACCTTCAGTTCGCCGCCTCGTTCGCCAACTTTCCCTTCCCGTGGAAGCATCTGGCGGGCTCTCAGCTAGAACTATATGGCTGCGCCGACGTAGACGCCACCTTGCGCCTATACGGGATGCTGAAGGCCACGATGGAGCGCGATGGTCTGTGGCAGTCCTACCTGTCGCAGGTCTACGAGGTGCGCCCGGTCCTCGCCGCCATGGAGGACCGTGGAGTGCCCATCGACGATGACCGCCGCTTGGCGCTGGGTGAGGAGTTCGATCTAGCACAGAAGGAGATTAACAGTGAGCTACAGCAAGCATTTCCTGACGAGTGTCGCCGAGTTCATCCGAAGGAAGGTTACAAGAAGCCCCCGAAAGAGCTTTATGGCCTGGTTGAGCGAGACTTTAATACTGCCGAGCTGGGGCTCGGAGGCGAGCCCTTCACCATCGTCGTCCGACGCTGGTGCCATCTTGAACCCTTCCTCCCCAACTCCCCCGTGCAGCTAAGAGCCTACATGCTGCACCAGGGCCACCCTATCCCCAAATCCCGCAAGAAGGAGCGCAGCGATGGCACTCAAGCCGATACCACTGAGAAAAAGGAACTCCAGCGGCTGGCGGCCAAGACAGGCGACAGTTTCTACCTCAAGGTTATTGAATCACGTGAGCTGGGAAAGGCGAAGGGAACGTACATTGAGGGCTTTAAGCCGCAGGCTGATGGTCGCGTTCGCACTACCTTCACCTTCGATACAGGAACTGGCCAACTATCTAGCCGCAATCCCAACGTACAGAATTTCCCCAAGCACGGACGACTCGCCGGGGCCTTACGTGCCATGGTGGCTGCTCCCGCCGGGCACATCCTGACCGAGTGGGATTACAAGTCGTTCCATGTGATGACCACCGGCTTCGAGGCCGACAGCGCCGCCTACATGCGGATGGCGCGGCTGGATATGCACTCATTCATCGCTGGCTGCTTCCTCAAGCTGTGGCAGCCGCAGATCATGGAGGAGGACGATGATGCGCTTATGGATAGATTCCAGTGGCTCAAGGGTGACGCGGATCGCAAGCGGGTCCGCGACAAGCAAGCTAAGCCTTCAATTCTCGGTGTCGGGTTCGGGATGGCTAAGCGTCGCCTCTACCAGGAGAACCTTGAGAATTTCCCGGACGAACGCACTGCTGGCCGCTTTCTTGAACTTCTGCGTGCGCTTTTTCCCGAAGTTTTTGCCTGGCAGGATCGTGTCCGCCACCTGGCCCACGATCAACAATTCCTCCGTTCTCGCTTTGGGGCTGTGCGGCGATTCTATGAAGTATTTGTGTGGGATAGCCGGCGTGGAGGGTGGAAGAACGGCGACCAGGCCGAGGAGGCAGTAGCCTTCTTGCCGGCCAACGATGCCTTTGGCGAGATGCGGGAGCGCGGCAAGCGGATGGCGGTGCTAGGCCTAGATGCCAAGTACGGCCTGTGCAACACCGTGCATGACTCTTGGCAGTTCTGCTTCCCTGCCGCCCTGCTTCCAGAGCACGTTGCCGAGATCGAGCCTGTGCTGACCGCTCCCTCCAAGGTGCTGGTCAGCAAGCTGGTGCCTGGCGGGTTGCAGGTCGGCGTAGAGTTGAATTATGGCCCAAGCTGGGCCACGATGTTTGAATATCAACTAAAGGAGACTCACCATGAACATGAAAAAAGCGTACTCGATAGTCCTATCCCTGCTACTATGCATGGGGCTGCTCACATTTAGCACGGGCTGCACGAAGTCCCCTGCGAATCTTGTAGCCTACGTTAATCTGGCAGTAGATACTGCCGCCGCGCTTGCTCCGCTGATACCGGGGTTGGCTCCAATCGTTCCTTACTTGCAAGTCGCGCAAGCCGGGCTAGCAGGATGGCAACCTGGTATGCCGGTGTCGGCTAACGTGATTGCAGCATTGCAATCTGCATTAGCTCAAGCTGAACAGTCATTCAACATTAGCCCTGCATTAAAGGCTGAGCTGGCCATTCTCATCGCAGCCTTGATTACTGCATTGCAACTTGCTGGCGTGACGACAGCAGCAAAGGCTCCTGTTAACCCTTACGCAGGAAGGTCGGCAAACTGGCTGCGCAATAAGTTCAATGAGCAGGCAGCAGCGGCAGGAGTGAAAACTATATGAGCCTACCAATCTCACCAGCAGGACGGCGTTATGGACGCATCAAAGACGTTCCTGACAGCCGCGACAGAGTGATGCGATTCGCTGCGGTGCCACCTCCGCCATCCGCCGACGAGAGCGCTTCGCTAGGGCCAGTACGTGACCAAGGGCAAGAGGGTAGCTGTGTCGGTCACGGCTGGGCAGGTCATGCCGACTGGCTATTCCGGCGCTACGGGCCGCATCACTTCTCCCTGAACCTCTCACCGCAGTTCATCTACTATCTGGCTCGTCAGATGGAAGGAACGCTGCCCAACGATGCCGGGGCTCAGGTTCGCACTGGAGCCAAGGTGTTCAACCAATACGGCGCGGCTCCAGAAACCGATGATCTGTACAGTCTTGACAGCATGAACATTCCGCCTTCGGCGCAGGCATTGACCGATGCCCTGCTCTACCAAGGCGGCGCTTATCACACCTTACTGACGTTGCAAGATCGGCTGTCGTGCCTCGGCAACGAATATCCGTATTGCTACGTGGACGGCATCAACGTGTACGATTCATTCGAGAGCGATGCGGTTGCAACGAGCGGCGAGGTGCCGATGCCAGCGCCTGGAGAACAGTGCTTGGGCGGACACTGCACCTTAACATTTGGGTACGACGTTAACCACAAGAACTTAGACGGCTCGCTTGGTGCAGAGCATCGACGTAATTCCTGGGGAAACTCCTGGGGCGTGAATGGCGACTTCTGGCTACCATTCAGTTACGTGCAACAATACGCTGCGGACTGCTGGGTGCTCCACCTTGGCCCTGCGTGGAAATGAAGGTGATTCAATGATTAGGATAAACTGTGGAAATCTTGCCAATGAGGTGCTATTGTTCGGCAAATGGTCCTTCCGCTGGCGTCGGTGCCCGGTTCGTCGGTTATGGCGCTGGTGCTTCTGGTAAGGATCAGAAGGGAGGTTCCCCGTGGCGCTGATAATCCTGCTGTTAGGGCTGATTATGAAGTAACGACAGCGCGGCAGGGGCACCAGGCTTCTGCCGCTCCTGCGCAAAGTAACCGAAGACGAGGCAATGATGATTAAACAATCGACAAAACCTGATGCGTTTAGCCATTTAAGTATCGGCCAGCAGGCACGGTTATCTCAGTTGGTTTACGAATGGCTTATTACCAAACGCTATGGGAAGGTTCGTGCAGCGGCTTCGTCTCCACTGACTAGCAGGTAACTGCGGTCAGATTGAGCCGCCGAAAAAGGGACGAAACGCCAAACTACTGCACGGAAGCGCGGCAGGGGCGCGGGCTTCTGCCGCTGTCACAGAGAAGGAGAACCATGAGAACTGTCCTGCTAGCGCTGGCCCTGCTCGCCTTTCCGCTCACTGCGCAGGAGCCGAACGCGACCTGTCCCGACCTCAACTGCACGGCCACCATCCACGAACCCGATATTGCACGCGATCCGCCCGTCTCCGACGACGTAGCCACCTTCCGCGCAGTCCTAGCCGAGCAGGTAACGCCGTTGCGGGAGACGATGGAGCAGATGCTACGGATCATGGCTGAGGATGAGAAGCAGATCGCGGCATTGACCACTGAGGTCAAGAAATTGGAGGAGAAGAAGCCATGTCAGAAATAGAGAAGGCACAGCCCAGCGGGCCAACGGCGGAAGAGATGGCTAAGAACTTTCGACGAAATTGGCTTAATCAGGATGAGCACGCTTGGGGGGATGCGGAAGTTGCAGCCTTTGCCCGCGACTACGCCGCCCGCCAATCCGAGCGGGTGCGGGAACTGGAAACTCTGCTAGTGTGTGTCTTTTGCGGGGAGCTCGTAAAGAAAGGGGCAACTATTCTTTGCTCAAAGCACGCCAACGAGCGATTTGATAATTGGGAAACGCATCGCATCAAAATTCAGGCGCGCGCCGAATCCGCCGAGCGCCGCTTGCAGGAGATGGCGAAGGCGCTACATGACCAAGAGCACTGGATTATGGCGCTACGACTGCTCTTGAGCGAGGCTTACAATACGTTCCCACCCGATACACCCTTTAGTGGCTTAGCTGCGGATATTGCAAAAGCACTAAGCGGCCTTGCCTCCGAGCAGGCCAAGGCGAAGGCTACCGTGCCCGATACGCCCTCGGCAGGTCAGCCGGAGTGATTCCCGGCTTCTTGCTGTAGCACACTAGCTGAAATGGGCACGGTCCCCGCCCGGTCTCATCGCAACTGGACCGCCGCATCGGCTCTTGCGCACTGGCTTTTCCCATCCGCCGCGCCAACTGGCACATCTCCTTGCGGGCTGCTGCCAGCCTTGCGTCGGTCTCGTCCAGCACGATCCGGCGCGAGATGACCAGCTCCTTCAACACGTCGTCCAGCGCCATCACTCGCAGCCATTCCGCCGTGCCCACTCGCTGCTGCTTCTCTCGCCAGCAATCCCTCCAGCCGACCGTGAAGCCGTCTCCTTTGCGGCTCGGATGGCCGTCCTTCTTGTGAGCCACGTCGCCGGTCGAGCTGCGCCGCTTGAACCTTAGCTGGCCGTTGGTCGGGTGCAACACCGCCTTGGCCCACGGCGAATGCCGCCGCCCAGTACGGTGCGGGCCGATGACGATGGCGTGCAGAGTCAGCGGACGGCCCAGCGCGGCCAGTTCGCCAATGGTGTGCCAGGAGTGAGCCTCGGCACGCAGTCGGTCGTCATCCCAGTGGCTGACCAAGGTGATGCGGTGGGCTTCGCCGCTCTCGTCCTGGTAGAGCGCTGAGCGCCATTCGTAGGCATCGGTCAGGACAGGCGCCAGAGAGGTCAGCAGACCCAGCCGCTGACGTAGAGCCACAGCGATGATGCCGGCGAGATAGCCGTGATGCGTGGCAATCTCATAAGCGCTTACGGCGTGCCCCTGAGAACTGATTGTCTGGCATTGCAGGTCGTAGGTGGAGCACAGCCGCATAGCGGTGGCCTTGGCCTCTTCCTCGGGATCGGGAGCGGTCAGGGCGCTCTCCAAGGCGGCGTAGCACAGGGCGATGGGAGAGATGGTCAGGGGAGCGTAGTCGCGCTCGAAGGCGTAGCGGCGCTCGCAGCGGTCGTAGATGTCGAGGTGGCGGGCGGAGAGGACGGGAAGCGCAGGCGCCGTGCTCACTCCTGCGGCTCCTCTTCAGGTGCGAGCGATGGCTCTCCACGGCGGCCTACAACTGGTAGGATGCCACCCGCACGAGCAGGCACGTTGGTGTGCTTACCGACCATGCCCTTACGCAGGGCACGTTGAGCCATCTTACCCTCTGGGAACAGGGCATTGGTTATGCCCCCAACATACAAGCCTGCATGTCCGCTACTGGAGGCAAACTCGTGCATCCGCATCCGGTCAAGGAACGTTTTAGCACTCTGGTTGCTCAGTTCCTTAGTGCGACCGCTGAGTTGATCCTTGATGTTATAGAGTGCTGACTCTGTGCGCTTTAGGTTGCGGAAGTAGTCTGGTGGAACCTTTCCAGCATAGGTGCGATCAAGTGCGTCATACACCATATCTCGCGTGGCGCGCTCGGTCACTGTGTCCATTAGGATATTGATGTTTGATCCCATCTGCGAACCTTGTGTTGAAGGAAACTTCTTATGGAAGTCCCCAATGCGGTCCCGCGCCAGCATTCGCTGTTCGTTCAGTTGGCCGTAGGTGAGAGGGCGGTCGAATTGAAGTGCTCGCGCCTCTAGCGCGTTGTTCTTGGCAATGTCCTTGGGTGTAACTGGCTGGGCGATCTTGCGGCTGCGGAGTTCAGCAGCGACTGGACTGGCGACTTCGGCTGACTGTGCAGGCGCTAGCTGATTAGCGATGGGGGCCAGCCGCGAGTTGAAATCCTGCTCTAGCCGAGTGAAGGTATCCTGCACATGCCCATTAAGGTCAGCTACAGTCATCTTGTCGAATGGCACCTTGGGCGGCGTCTTATCCAGTTCGAGCAGTGCTGTGGTGAACTCACGTGGAAAGTCCATCGCCTTGCCTTCAGTCGCTCCAGCCGCCTTGGTCAGCAGGTTAGCGCGCTTCTCAGTCGAGAGCGCAGCGCGAGGGATGACGCCCTTGAGCAGGCGACCTACGCCGAAGGTAGCGGCGGGCACGGTCAGCAGGTCAGCGATTGCTGCACCTTGCTGGCCTGACTGGACATGAGCGCGGGCAGCAGCAGGATCACCGCCCAGCGCGGCGTCGAGCGCTCCCGCAACCCGTCCCTTGAAGTCGGCTGGCGCAGTTAGCACCGATTGCCCCGGTTGTGGTTGGCCTAGCAGTTCACGCACAGGGGTGGCAGCGGTCTCGTACAGGCCGTGTGCGATACCTGAAAGCGGCTCTCCTGTCTTGCCGGGCAGTAGGCTGAACAGCCCCTTACCTGTAGCTAGGAGTTGCTTGCCGCCTTCGCTGAAGATGTTCTCTGATGGTGGAGATTTAGGCAGCACTGCCCCTTTCCCAACTGTCTGCCAGTCATTGGGTTCTACAGCCTGCCAATCGTTCGGCTCTATTGCTGTGGTGGCTGGCCCGTCTGCCATGTTTGTCCTCCATCGGTCGAATAGCGGTACTTCCCAGTGCTGGGAGAATGCTGGGTAATCACTGCCTTCCCGCTACCGCCTGCTCCGCCTACGCTTTGCTGCTTGAGTTGCAGCAGTTTGCTGTACTGCTCGTGATAATACTGCTTCTCCTGTGGCGAGAGCACCGCGTTCCCCTTTGCGCCTGACCACACTTCCTCACCCAGCCGGCTGAGCTTGTCGTAGAAGGTGAAGGCATTGAATGCAGAAATGCCGGGGATGGGCACCTCGCGCTCCAGCGACTGGGCACTGAACCGTGCTGCGCTGCCTTTCGTGATAGCGCGGAAGCCGATGATCGAGCCGTAGGCATCCATTTCGGCGTTCAGCAGTTCCTGCTCGCGGGACTGGAGCTTTGATAGGGCATCACGAGTCGCAGCCGACTGCGCCGATGCTAGTGCCTGCGGCAACCCGCCGCTGGTGGTGATGAGCGTCCATAGACCGCCGCTGTGCGTGGCTTCTACGTCCGCCATGTCCTGAATCATCAGTCGGGCAGCGGCCCCAATGCGCTGCACTGAGGCGGGATTGTTCATCACGTCGCCATAGGCCAGTAAGGGCTTAAACTCAGGCTGCGTTGGGTCGCCAAATATCTGGTTGGCAGCCACGCGCACCGGGCGCGCCACCTGCAACTGCTGGTTGTACATCGCCGGGGTCATAAACGCAGGCTGACCACCAGCGGGCTTTGCCTGTGCAGGGGCGGCGGCAGGACTAGGCTGTGCTCCCGGCTGCGAAGGCTGGGTAACCCTTGGCAGGACCGAACGTGGGGCTTGTGGGGCTCCCTGAGGCGCGGGCGCACGTCCCTGTATGCCAGTCGTTACTGGAGCGGTTGTGCCAATGAGTTGCTGCTTAACCGCTTGCCCAGTCGCAGGGTCAACGCCGATTGCCTGCCGCGTGGTGGTAGTGCCGACTCGTGCTGGGCCCAGCTCCTGTCCCTCAGTAGCAAGGTTAGTCTGCTCCAGTTTGGGCACCGCATACACGAGGTTCCCGACGGTCAGGTGCGTCTGCCCCTGTGAGGTCACAGTATAGGAGGTGGTGTTGCCCATCTTGACTGGCACCAGTTGCATGGTGTCGTCCATTTGCGTAACGTCAATCGGCTCGCCCTTCTCATCAACAAAGCTGATGCCTTGTGTGGCCATACGCTTGGCTGAGGACATCGAGATCGGCGGCAGCACTCGCGGGACGCCAGAAGTACGTGGCTGCGATGGAACCAGTCCGATGACGCGCCCCGTGGCATCTGTCTCAGCGCGGTACACCTTCTTGGGGTCAGTTGGGTTGCCGAACACATCATGCAGACCCTCAACCTGATCGCCGGGAATGTCAAAGGTGCCAGACTTGATGCCCCCCTTGGGTATAGGTGGAACCACTCCTGTCATCTGCGCGATCTTGTCCGTCGGCGGCGCTTGCGGTCCTGCCGCGACCGTGCCCTTGGGATGGACAATCTTGTGTAGCCGTTGGACGAGGCTTGGCCCTTGCATCGGCTGAGCGTACAGCGAGTCTAGTTGCGTCTGCAACGCAGTGCGCTTAGCCGCCGATGCAGGGTCATCGCCCGTGGTGCCTTGGATAGCGTTCTGAAGCGCCTGCGCCTTGATCTGCGTCTGCATGTCCTGCAGCCGCTGCGCCCGCTGCCGCTTCTCTCGGCTCAGCTCCGCGCCCTCCCCGGTCAGCGCGTACCCCACCTCGGGCAGCACCGTCTTGGCCACCTCGCCAGTCACCTTCAGGCCTTTTTCAAGGCCGCCGCCAATGTCGCGCAGGATGTCTCCGATTGCCATGGTTAGTTACCTCTTACGCACTGACAAATGCCCTTCTTGCACATGCATCCACATCTTACTGTGGTGTGGCAGTGACAACTGGCGGGACAGGCACCGTAGGGTAATTGGCCGACACCTCGCCGCTCGGTGACGACTCGATCCCGTTCAGCACAGATGTTACCGTGTAGTAATACTTCGTTCCCGCTGTTCCGGTCTGGTCGAGAAAGGCCAACACGTTCACCCCAACTGAGGCGTAGGGCGCACTGTAGTTCTCGCCGCCTGGCGCGGTTCCCTTGTAGACGTTGAACGAGCATCCGCCGGTGCCTTCCGTCCACGTCAGGTTGATGCCGTGGTTTTGGCCTGGAGGCCCGGACGCAAAAGCCACCGTGGAAACGAGAAGCGCGAGAATCAAAAGTAGGTGCTTCATTTGGTTCCTCCCAATAACTCACCCAGAACGACGCTTTGCTTGAACATCAGCGACATAATGGAGTGTACGTTAGTCATCCCAGTCTGGCCGTCCCATTCGTAGGTTACGCTTTTCATGCAAGATTGTTGTGCCACGCGCACGATGATTTCCTTGCTAACCGATAAGTATTCAGCGAACAGTTGCATAGTGTCACTCATGGCTATGGCCCTAGCGGGAATGTGCCGCCGAAGTTGATTTCAACTGGGCCAAATAGCGCAACGTACCCACTGCTCTGGCTTTCACTACCTGCCCATCCAATTTCTATCGTATCAACTAGACTGCTGCTGCCGTTGTCGGTCACAGATATGGTTGAGCCAACTTGCGCTCCGGTGGTTCCGTTGTATACCGCCATCTTGTGTGTGCCGTTCTCAACATAGAGATTTGTTATCCAGTAGGGAGTATTAGTTGACACCGCTATGGAGCCTGTGTGCCCTTCGCCTTCTACCTCGTATCCCATGTTTAGTGAGGTTCCGTTTGGTTGGATCGTGGCCTCTACATAATCCGACCCGCCTTGCTTTATGATTGTGACAAGCGAATAGGCATTTGAGGCTGAGTCATTTTGCGGAATTGAGAATTGGATACAATAGCCGATAGAAACTGTGGACTGCGGAATACCTATAGGATAAGATACATAATTTCCTCCACTTCCAGTAGCGACTGATAACAAGGTGGTGCCCTGCCCATTGTATAGCGTTGCCCCTAGCTGGATTGAAGTGAAGTAGGTGCAGTTTGGCCCAGCCGTTGAACCCGTAAGCTCGCTGTTTGGATTGATAATGCTCCAAGGTGGCTGGCCAAGGATTCCATGCGTCGAGGTGTACATCGTAGCAGCCGTAGGAGCTACGCCATTACTCAGGCCTGAGAAATCAATAAAGGTCTGCGCGTTGCCTTGTGCAGGCGACTGGCTAAACGTCATAATTCCGCCCGTGAAACTGGCGTTGACGCTTTTGGTCATCATGGCGGTTTGCACCCCGCTAAGTCCGGTCTTGGTATTGTTGTCCTCATAAGCTCCGGTATAGCTGCTCGTGCTGTCATTCCGATAGTTTTCCTGCTCGATGGTATAGCCCGTTCCGGCAGTCCAAGTATTGTAGTTATTCCAATCAAAGGCGGTGGCTAGAACATATTCGGTCGAGCTTCCTACACTTCCGTTGGTGGGGATAGAAACTGAGGTGCTTGCTGATCCTGTCGCTAAAGTTCCAAGAACGTCCACGGTGTTGACATTTGAGATATTGAAACCAGAAAACGCTACAGCAGACGCCCCAGGGCAGGTAACTACGACAGAGTTGGTGCCTGAGGCCACATTAAATGCGACAATCTGATAGGTTACTCCAGATTGTCCAGTGTAATAAGATATAGACTCAACCGTCCATGTATTGGAGGGCGTTGAGGAGGCGCTGCACGTTTCAAGAGCGTTTATCGTCCCCTGAATGGCTATCGCCGTTCCTAACGTTGCTCCGCTAGGGAAGGTAAGCGTACAATTATTGCCAGATAGATTTGAGCAAGATGTTGATTGGAGAAGGGCAGGCGCGGCAACCGCTGTGAATATCTTCCGATGCGGCCCGGTCTGGGCGAAGCACGATGCGATGAATAAGAGCCAGATTAGCTTT
>Ga0116111_1002050_pt1 | contig 12870 bp, 16 predicted proteins | sample June2015DPH_8_10_FD_89720 | JGI IMG/M metagenome (GOLD analysis project Ga0116111, IMG submission 89720) | Peatland microbial communities from SPRUCE experiment site at the Marcell Experimental Forest, Minnesota, USA - June2015DPH_8_100 | ecosystem: Environmental > Terrestrial > Soil > Wetlands... | reverse complement strand
GAGCTTGGCGTGCTCTTCGCCGGTGTCGGCGTCTATCACCGTCGCGCTGCAATAATCCGGATCCGATCCGCCGGCGCCGGTGCGCGCTTTCGGGTCGATGCCCTCGGCGTGATCCACGCCGATGATGTAGTGACCGCCCTTGCGCGGCATCTGGTAAATCACCAGCTCGCCGCGGCGGTCCCCGCTTTGCCGAAATCGGACGCGCTTTTCGATCCCCACCTCGACGACTTCCAGGCGTCCTCTGGGCGCGTCCTGAATCAGGGGCATCCGCGACACCGCCGCCATGTCGAAGATAGTCCGGCCGCTCGATTGGAATGCTTCCTGCGGGTTGCCGGGAAACTCCTGGCGAAACCGCTCGATCTTGCCTTCGCAGGCGGTCTCGATCTGCTGGCGGCGCCAGACGATCTGATCGACGCGGAGGTTATACTTCTGTTGCTCGACCAGCTCCTCGCGCGAAATCTTGAAGCCTGGCCACGCCGCCAGGCGATACTCGGGGTGCTCCCACCAACCGAAGAACACGAAGGCCCAGCCGCCGGCTTTGCGCGGATCCATCGCCCGCATGCACAGGTCGTAGAAGTCGCCGCCCATCCCGTTGGCGGTGGACTCGACAATGATTCCCGAGTCGGGCGAGTTTGGAATCCGCTGCATGAGCCCGGTCATGAGCGTGCCCATGTCCCGGTAGAAAGCGGCCTCGCTCAGGTGCGCCCAGTTGTACGGCGCCGAGCGGCCGATATCGACGTTGTAGGCGGTGCCGACCAGAATCTCAGAAGCGTTCGCGAACCGGAGGTGCCGCTCCGTGTCATTGACCAGCCGCGGCATCGGGACTTCGCCCTTGAACTCCCGCCCGTACGGGTTGTGTCGGTACGACACGACATATTGCTGGTAGTACTGAAAAACCAGGTCGGCGTGAGCGTCGCTGTCTGCCAGCACCAGCGCGCGGCGCCCATCGAAGAACAGAACGCGGCGGAAAACCTGCGTCGCGGCCGCGCTACTCATCCACACCTGCGAGGCCTTCAGGCAACACACGCGCACCGGCTTGCGCGCGTCCTCCAGCCTGCGAATCGCCCTGTTCAGCTTCAGCCCGGCCGGCGAGCTGCGGTAGGGAACGACTACGCCCTCTTTGTCCCTAATCTGCAGGTGGCCGCAGAATTTCTCGTGTGCCTTAAAGCCTTCGAGCGCCTGGTCAATTTCCCGCGGGGTGGGCTCCCTCATTTACGGAGCCCCACTTCGAACGGCCTGAGCAGCAGCGCGGCGCACACCGTGGCCAGGCGCTGGCAATCCAAACAGCCAGGCGTACAGGCCTCGCCGTGGTCGAGCGAAAACTCCAACTGCTCCACCATCACGTCGCCCACGTCGGCGCGAGGGAATATAAAACGGGGTTTGAGAAGTTCCGCGCTCTCTTCCATCGCTTCCACCATGGAGGCTGTTTTGTTTCGGATCCAGATACACCGCGTCACTCCGCGTCGGGAACAACTATGTCCCGAAACTTGGCCATCAGCAGCTCAGTGATTGACTTCGACCACTGCACGTCTTTCTTCGGCAGATCCGGCCCGCTGGGTTCGTTGTTGCGGGCGTCTCGGTAACCCAGCAGCACACGGCGATGGTTTTCGATCAGGGTGCAAATGTCGCGCGCCTCACTTGGGCTGATCTTGCCGGCAGCGGCCTTTTGGAGCGTCACCTCGGAAGCCCGGTCGAGGTCTGAAAGAGTGCTCATCGGCAGCCGTCCGATCTTCACGGGCGACTCTCGCTGGCGTGGAACGATGCGACTCGCCAGCATCCGATGCATTTGAGGATCCTCGCGGCATCGGTTGATGGCCAATGCCATGATCGCAGGCGAATTCTGCTCGAATAGCTCTTGAGCCTGGAGCGTTTTCTTGTTGGGACTACCCTTCGGGCGTCCGTGTCCATGCTTATTACCAGGCTCGAAGGGGCGGCCGCGACTCATATGCCAGCTCCTGCGTTTCCCGAGATGTGAACTGCTCCCATTTCGTAATCCTCGATGCGCCGGTTTACCACACTTTCAGAATCAACTAAATGCGAGCTTTACGATATGCAAGTATGCGGAAGAGTTCCGGAAAGAAAACGGAAAGTAAGCGGAAAGTAAGCGGAAAGTAAGCGGAAAGAGAACGGAAAGGCCCTACTCGGGTTTCACAAGCTCTTCTGGTGTGGTCCCCATCCCCGTCGCGATGGCATTAAAGATATCGCGCCGAACCTTGCCCGTTTTCCTGAACCCCCGAAGGCTTCGATCTGTAGTTCCAATTTGGTTAGCAAACGAGGTTTGGCTCATTACCTTCGATTCGATATAGGCTTCCATGCGACTCGCAGCGATCTGGCTTGTCACAGTCGCCGGCAATCGCTTTCTGGCTCCGGCCTTGGCCTTGGGAACTACGTTGACAGGTCGACCGGAATCCTCAGGTGGCTTCGTGCGCGCTTCCAACCGCTTCAGTTCTTCGGCGCGCGCCCGGCCAATTCCTTCTTCCACAAGCGACTCAAGGGCCGCCTCGACCGCAGGACCACACGCTCTCTTGTACCAGCGATCCAGGCGCTTCGATTCACCTTTCCATATCAAAGCGATGTCATCGCTGACCTGTCGCTTCAGTAAGCGGAGCCAACCGCCGAAGGATTCGTATCCATCACCAGACGAATACCAGAGCCGCCAGTATTCCACCAGCATGTCGTTGAACCGCGCTTGTGCTACCGTCACCGACGAGAAGACACCGACGACGTCGGCGTCCTGTTTATGGCGACTGAGTCCGGAAGTCGGACTCTGGGCGGCAACTCTTGCGAGCCGGTCTCGTTCCCGTTCGTGCCAATGAAGATGATCGCCAGTAAGTTTATTGGCTTTCAACAGAGTGCGCCACCGAAGGACTAGTTTTCGCTTTGCGGAATCCGAAAGTTCGGGTAGATCGGCCATCGCCCCCGTCGCTATTCCTGCACGGATGTCGTGCCTAAACGCACCGTCACCTTCCGATTTCCCAGCAGATTTCGCTTGCTTGTGTCCGCGAACAGAGGGATGAATGTGAGCGTCACGGTAAGCCGTGAGAAAGAGAGCCACTTACATGAAAACGCTCACTATCGACAACGACAACAACATCACCGCGTTCCCGACGCCGGACCACGCCGAAGCAGCCGTGGGTACCGGCTCCCAACCCTTTACCAGCCAGAAGCAACTCGCCGAACTGGCCTCCGCTTGGCCGCCCGAGCGCCTGGTGGAAATCTGGAACAGCCTGCCGGGTGTTGAGCCGGTAAAGGGTTTCCAGAGCGCCAAGGCCGCCGCCTGGCGGATCTGGAGTCGTATCCAGACCCTGGGCGAAAACCCCGAGCCGAAGGCCCCCACGAAGGCCCCGTCTGCCAAACCGGCGCGCCGGGTTGCGCCCTCTAAAGCCCAGTCGACCAAGAAGGCAACCCGAGCGAAGAAGGCAACCAAAGCGCCCAGGAAAGCCACCCAGCCGAAGCCTGTCGATGCACGTCAGGGCAGCAAGACTGCCGCGGTCCTGGCCCTGATCCAGCGGGCCAAGGGCGCCACCCTCAGCGAGATCATGGAAGCCACCTCCTGGCAGGCCCACAGTGTCCGCGGTTTCATCAGCGGCACCCTGGGAAAGAAGATGGGCCTTACCGTGACTTCCAGCAAGCGCGCAGACGGCGCCCGCGTTTACAGCATCGCCAGAGGGGAGGCATAGCCATGGCGAACAGCATCTGGAAGGGTCACATCGCCTTCGGCCTAGTCGCGATTCCCGTCAAGCTCCACGCCGCCGCGCGCAGCCAAGCCGTCAGTTTCAACCAGCTCCACCAGTGCGATCACTCGCGCGTCAAACAGGTCCTGTACTGCCAGGCCGAAGACCAGCCGGTCGCGCGCAACGAACTGGTCAAAGGCTACGAGTACGAAAAGGACCGCTACGTGGTCGTCGAGGAGGGTGAACTGGCCCAGATTTCTCCGCGCAGTTCCCACGTGATGGAGGTGCTGGAGTTCGTGCCCGAAGCGGAGGTCGATCCGGTCTATCTCGACGCATCCTATTATGTAGCCCCGGAACGGGCCGGCGAGAAGCCCTACACGCTGCTCTACGAAGCGCTGCGGCGCACTGCCCAAGCCGCCCTCGCCCAGTTGACCATGCATAATCGCGAACACCTGGTCCTGCTCCGGCCAGGCCGCTTCGGACTGATGCTCCACACGCTGTTCTACCGCGACGAAATCCGGGCGCTGGAGGAATTCCGCACTGATACTGAGTGGGTCACACCCCAGGAATTGGAACTGGCCCGTCTGCTGGTCGAGTCCTTGGCCGCCCACTTCGAGCCGGCTAATTATAAGGATAACTACCGCGAGAGCATGCGGGCCTTGACCGACTCCAAGATCCGGGGCGAAGAGTTGAAGCCGGGAGCGATCACATGGGCGCCTCCCCCGGTGACCGATATCCTGGAGGCCCTCAAGGCCAGCTTGGCGCGGGCGAAGAAGCCCGTCGAGGTCGCCCAACTGACGCCACAGCCATCCGCGGCCAAGCGCCCTCGCAAGGCCATCGCCAGCTAGATGGCGCACCTGTGACTGTGGTCCACGGAGAGGAGCAGAACTTGGACAACGCGATATTGATGGAAATTGAGAACCTGCGCAGAGCGAGTTTGGCGGCTCTGCGCGGGAAATACCGGGAGGTGTTTGAGGAAGCAGCGCGATCCCGGCACCGGGAGCATCTCTTCCGGCGGATCGCCTGGCGTTTGCAGGCCTTGGCCGAAGGAGATCTCTCCGAACGGGCTCGCAAGCGGGCGCAGCAGATCGCGAGAGATGCTGACTTGCGAATGGTTGCGCCGCGCGACTTCTTTACGGTGGGCGGCGAAACGATCCGGATGACGCGCGGAGGGCAGAATCGCCGGGAACTGGATAGCCGCCTGCCCTTGCCGGGTGCGTTGCTCAGCCGGCAGTGGAAAGGACGGAACATTCTGGTCGAGGTCCTCGCCGAGGGATTCCGCTATGAGAACCGGCATTATCCCTCGCTCAGCGCGATCGCCGTGGCGGTCACCGGTACACGCTGGAACGGTCTGGCATTCTTCGGGCTGACGCGTCCAGGCAACTGGAGGAAGGAGCGGCTCCATGCGAAAAAGTAATCCGGGCGCTCCGAAGCCCAAGCCCTCTCGCCTCCGATGCGCGATCTACACGCGGAAATCGACGGAAGAGGGCCTTGATCAGGAATTTAACTCGCTGGATTCGCAGCGCGAAGCTGCCGAGGCCTTCATTCAGAGTCAGCGGCGCGAAGGGTGGATCGCCTTGCCCGAGTCCTATGACGACGGCGGCTTCACCGGCGCCAACATGGATCGGCCGGCTCTGACGAGATTGCTGCATGCGGTCGAAGCGGGAGAAGTGGATTGCGTGGTGGTGTATAAAGTCGACCGCCTGAGCCGGTCCTTGCTGGACTTCACCCGCATGCTGAGCCTCTTCGAGAAGCACCAGGTGAGTTTCGTGGCGGTCACCCAGCAGTTCAACACCAGCACGTCGCTGGGACGGCTGACGCTGAACATCCTGCTCTCGTTTGCGCAATTCGAGCGGGAGCTGATCGGCGAGCGCACGCGCGACAAGATGTCGGCAGCCCGGCGGAAGGGGAAATGGGTGGGCGGGTGCCCAGTGCTGGGCTATGACGTAGACCCGGGCGGTGGACGGCTGGTGGTGAACGAGGCAGAGGCAGAACGCGTGCGGGCGATCTTTGCGCTGTTCGAGGAGTATGGTTCGGTCCGGCTGACGCTGACGGAGATCGAGCGGCGGGGCTGGCGGCTGAAGAGCTGGGCCCTCAAGACGGGTCAGTTCCGCGTGGGCGGCCCGTTTGCGCTGAATTCGCTGCGGCGACTATTGACCAACATTCTGTACACAGGCGCAGTCCGGCATAAAGGACAGTTGTACCCGGGTGAACACGCCGCCATTCTCACGCCTGGCACCTGGGAACGCGTGCAGAATCTGATCACTCACCGTGTGGCAATGGCGCGCGGCAAGTCGCGGAACAAACACCTGGCCCTGCTGAGCGGCCTGCTCTATTGCGAATCCTGCGGGACCCGGATGGTGTACTCGTATTCGGGGAAGAACAATCGCAAGTACCCCTACTATGTGTGCCTAAACGCGCAGCGCAAGGGTTGGGCAGTGTGTCCCGGTAAGTCGCTTCCTGCGGGCGCTATCGAGGAATCGGTACTGGGGCGGATCAGGGAGGCGCAGCGCGGAATCTTTGATCCCTCCGAGTGGGAACAAATGGATCGCACCCGGCAGGTCGAGGCGATACAAGCCATCGTCGAACGGATCGGCTACGACGGGACCGCGCGGCAGATCTCCATCCGGTTCCATCAGCGCGCGATGACGGCGGCGGGAGAGGAGGCGCCGGCATGAGCGGCCACCAGGAGGTCACCTACACACTGGATTTTTGCGCTGGCAGACAGAGCCGGCGGGCAGACCATGCCTGCTCTGGTCGACAGGCGCCCGGTGGCGATACGGCTGGCGTCCCCATCCCCCGGATCTCCCGGCTGATGGCGCTCGCGATCCGGTTTGAGGGACTGTTGCGGGATGAAACGATTCGGGACTATGCGGAACTGGCGCGCCTCGGCCGGGTGACGCGAGCCCGGATGACCCAGATCATGAAGCTGCTCGACCTGGCTCCGGACATTCAGGAACAGATCCTGTTTCTGCCGCTCATCAATGGTCTCAACGAGAGAAACCTGCGGCCCATCGCCGACCGGACAGACTGGGACGACCAGCGGTGCCTGTTTCAGAAGATCATGCTGACTGGCGGGTTGCGGCCGGCAGCCAGCGCCGGCGCCGCAGGGCTGGCGGCTGCACGAATTATGCGGATCGCGGGCGACGACGATGTAACGCCGATTCCGCCCGGTGGAGGACCTCCGGCGCCGCCGGCAGCCTCGGCAGCGGGGGCGCAGCCGATATTCCCCCAGCCCCTTCGGAGGTATTGAACAATGGGGCGCGAGAGAGTAGTATTCCAACAGGAGATTCCAATGCAGGTGCTGGGCAATCGAACAACGGTCCGTATCGACCCCACAACGGAGAAGGGGCAGCGGTACCTGCGCCTCTTCGAGCAGGCCCGAGTGCAGGCGGTGGAACGACAGCGACGAGCGTCCCAGTCCCCGGCTCCGGCCGCGCCCCCTACCAAGCCAACTACGCGGTAAGGGAACTGGCGGACGTCCAGACTTCCCACAATGGCCTGAGCTTCGCGCCCAACGAGAAGTACGAGGGGATCAATGATCGGGACTACAAGTTGCGGAACACGGCCCGGCAGATCTCGATTCGGTTCCACCTACCCACGGTCGTGACGGCGGGAGAGGTGGTGCGGCTATGAGCGGAACTCCGCAGGTCACCTACGCAGTGGACTTTGGCGGTCGCCAGCAAGCCGGATCGGCTGGGACGAACAGCGGCGCGTGTTTGAGGAGATCACGAGCCATTGGTGATCGCCTTCATGCCTTGCAGCCCTCCGCGATGCGTTCCGTTCCTATCGCCAGCGCGATTTCCGCTGCCACGCGCGGTCGCGACCGGGCTTTAGGACGAACCGGGGTCCGTCTCTAGAGCTCCCGTCCGTGGAGACGAAGACGATCTGGATGACATGCGGCTCGCCTGCCGGTGCGAGGCGAGCTTCGAGTCGTTCCAAGCGCTTAGCGAGCTTGCTGCTGATCATCCTCGTTTTCTCCGACCTGCGTCCCGCGGCGGGTACTCTCTTCTCATCTCTACCTGCCTGCTGCCACGCGGTCGTTTGAGTTCCGCGCAGCCCGCTCACCTCTTCGCTTTTTGCCCGCGCGCTTTCTTGGTGGCGAGGACTCAGCGGGTGGTGGAACACTTTTCTCAGCTGTCTCTCCGGATGGTCGCTGGCGCTCTAATTGCACCTGCGGAAACGTAGTGCCGGCGCCTTCCAGTCTGGCTTCTTTGCCGGTTGCTCCCTGCCAACGCTCGATGATCACATCGATATACTTCGGGTCCAGCTCCAGACCGCAGCACACGCGGCCCGTCAGTTCGGCAGCCATGAGTGTCGTGCCGCTCCCCAGAAATGGATCGTACACGCATTCGCCGCGTTTGGTGTGATTGATGATCGGACGCCGCATTAACACTACCGGCTTCTGCGTCGGATGATCGAACTTTTCCTCCCCTGATCCTCCCATGATGAATTTCGGCGACGCCGATTCCCAAATGGTCGTGTTCTCACCCGCCTTACCGTACCAGGGGGCGTTCTTTTTCCTCACGAACCAACAAGGCTCGTGAGCAAACCAGTACGGGGTCCGGGTGAGGACCGCCCGGCCCTTGTTCCAAATAATCTGTTGGTGGAGGGTGAATCCAATCCGCAACAGGCCGTTTAACACTTCACGGGTGAAGACGCTGGCGTGCCACACATACGCAACCTGGAGGCTGGGCACCAGTTCGAAGGCTTCCGACCAATCGGCGCGTGTGTCGCCGGAAATCGTCGTCTCGGTATGGCCCGCCGTGCGGTTCTTCATATAGCTAGCCGACGCGGGCCCGCAGCCGTTCAATCCCGCCCGATCACGCCACTCGCTGTCGAGTTCGACTCCGTAGGGCGGGTCGGTCACCATCACAGACGGCTGATGGCCGTCCAGCAGCCGCTCAACCTGCGCCTTACTGGTCGCGTCCCCGCACAGTAGCCGATGCCCGCCGAGCAGCCACAAGTCGCCTGCTCGGGAGGTGGCCACCTGGGGCAGAGGCGGCACGGCTTCCTCGTTGTCCTGGGGCACAGCCAGCAGATCCTCGATCTCCGGTACATCGAAACCGGTCAGATCCAGGTTGAAGTCGAGTCCCTGAATCTCCTGTAGCTCCAGCGCCAATAGCTCCTCATCCCAATCGGCCCAGGTTACCGACCGGTTCACCAAGAGACGGAATGCCTTCACCTGCGCCTGCGTCCATTCGTCGCACAGGATCACAGGGATTTCGGTTATGCCTAATTTGTGCGCCCCCTTTAGGCGTAAGTGGCCGTCCACTACTTCGCCGTCGCTCCGCACCAGGCATGGAATCTTGAAGCCGAATTCACGCAGGGAAGCACACATGCGCTCCACGGCCTGATCGTTCTTTCGCGGGTTCCGCACATAAGGGATTAGCCGATTGATCGGCCATGTTCCCATTTGAATCGATGTCGATGTCGATGACGGGTTCATAATGTCAAACTCCTTCGATGGTTCTTGTCTACTCCGAGTTTTAAATAACTGCCAGACTCCCTGGCGGGTGGATTCAACTACCCGGCGAGCCCTGATTGGGCAGCACGCCGGGGTTTTCCAGCGCGCTGAGCCGCCGTTCCAGATCCTGCGTCTCCAAGACACGACGGCGGCCTTCGATCATGGTGCAGATGGTGTGAGCCTCATTCAGGCCGATCTTGCCGGACGTGGCCTTCTTGAGGGTGACCGCGGAAGCCCGATCGAGATCTTCGAGAGTGTTCATGGGCAAGCATCCGATGTTTACGTTCAAGCCCCTCCGCTGGGGAACAACGTGACTAGCCAGCATCCTGAGCATCTGGGGGTCCTCACGGGAGCGATTGATGGCCAACGCCATGATCGCCGGCGAGTTCTCCTCAAATAGCTTCTGGGCCTGTTGCGTCTTCTTGTTAGGACTACCCGTCGGGCGTCCGCGCCCAAATTTGTTGCCCGGCTCGAAGGGGCGGCCGCGCATCATCGGGCGAGTCCGCGAGGCGAAGCATCCTCATTCCAACTTTGGGCGGGCAGGTTTTCGCGCCGCGCGCATTCCCCGCCTCGATGCAAGAGCGCCACCACATCGCTCCTCGAAAGGCTGAGCTGGGTGTGGGCAATGGCAGGGCAAGCGACTGCATTTCCGACCGGCGGTCCAACCTCCATCGGCGCATTCTCGCCAGTGGCTGCGGCAACGCGCCCGCACCCTGCTTCCAATCTCACAAGCAGCCTCTGCTTAGATTCCGTTAAGGGCGTCGACAGAAGTGTCTCTTGCAGTTTCTGTGTTTGCGGTCTGAGATGCTTCATTTCTGCTCTCCGGTTCCGGGGGCCATCTGGTCCAGCTCCCGAAGTGCCCCACGCCCGGTATCGCGTGGTATCCGAAGAGAAGTATGACCCTCCTCACCTGGCGAGGAACAAGGTGAGGAAACGCGAGGAGCCGCGAGGTTATGCGAGGAAAATCGATTCCCGGATCAAATGAGGCCTTTCTTCTTCAGAAGGTCTACAAAAGCCTGCGGAGTCATCGCAAGGATTCGGCGGAAATTGTGATCATCTTGTGCCGTAGCCTTCGGGTCCGATGCCTGCCAGAATTGGAATTGCCGTGGTGCCTGATGACCCGCGAGGCGCCATATATGCCCGCGAGTTACGTTCAGGGATGTCTCCTGCTTGCACTTCAGGATGAAGGCGTCGACCTCTGCCCGCCGGCTCCCTGCATCGTTCACAGGAGTACCGGCCTCGAGCCCCGCCTGCCGCTCCGCAACCGCCAGGAGTTCCGCTTCAAACTGGTGCCACTGAGGGGAGTTCCGAAAACTCCGTTCCATTTTCGGCAGTAGGCTTCGGTTCGAATGGCTTGTCACTTCTCGGAATTCTTCGTAATAGGCCTCGACGGTGAATCTACGGAGGAATTCCTCAGCCACCGATCTGACGCGATCCACTGTCCACGTGCGCTGGGTGCCCAGGTCGCAGGCTTCGTGGGCGAATGCTGCAAACACACGAAGGACGTACACACAGAAGCCCGTAACCTCCCAACGGTACCTTGTCCAGTCGGCGGGCGGCCCCTCGCCCTGGGCCTGTGCAAATTGTTGGCGTGCCTTAAGCCGTTCGGCCTCAACCCGTGCGCGCGCTTGCGGGGAAAACTCTCGCGGATACACCATGGCTGCAAATCGGCCACCCTTTAGCGTTAGCGATGGTGGCCCACCGAGCGGCGAAACCTATGGGCACCGGCACCAATATTATGCTCCTAATAATTGCTTCGTCAAAACCCGGCCTGGCGGATAGAGCAAATAGACGATCCGGGCGCGCTTACGGAACGTGATGAAAACCTTGATGATAGGCAAAGATAAGCGGAAACTTTCCACATCCAGATTCAGCATCATGCCCCGATTGCTTCCACCAGCCAACGCCGCGGCACTCGCCCAACGCCCTGGAGAAAATTCCGACCTGGGGAGGAGCTTTGCCCGAGATAGACGCGAATGGACGCAGAGAAACGCTAAAAATAAGCGAAAATAACGCAAAAATAACGCGGACAATTTGAGCATCAGAGAGGCCACCGACAGAGGTGGCAAGGCGTTCGGACGCGGTCCAAGCTTATGGAAACGAAAACTTTAGCTGATGATGCTCGGCGCACGAACTCGGATTCCGGGTCCGGATGACCATCGGATTTGCGGTATTTTCGCGTTATTAAACGCGAAATCGGAAGCCACTTCTACTCAGTGGCTACTCGAACCGCCGTGGAAAGCGCTCTCAGGAGAGGGACCTCGAACTTAGCCACATTTGCGGAGCCAAACACCTCCACTACGAGTTCCTCCGCACTCCCGGTTGACCGCCCGATGCCACGTTTCGACGGAAATGGCCAATACTGGGGGAACTTGGCTCTCTCGAAGAGAATGGCGTGGGCGGCGGAAAGGGCGGAATGGGCTCCGTCGTCGTCGGGCAACGGCCAGTCTCTCACTCTCTCCGAGTTGGCCTGCCTTTTCGGTTAACTGCGAATTCCCCGGGGCGGAAGGTGGAGGCCGGCGAAGGCAACGCGGTCACCGATAGCAATACCATCGATCAGTTGCGGAATCTGCCGGCGACGCAAACTTCGCTGAGCCCGGACGGCAGCGGTCTACAGCAAAACCCTACCGGCGATCAGGGCGCGCCCCTATCCCAGCTCCTCAACCTCCCCCAGCAGCAGACCAATTACAAACCCGGCGTCCCGGCAACCACGGAAGCGTTGCGCCCGCCGTCACGGTAGGGGTTATGCTCGCTTTGATTCATCCCGCCGATCAAACTCCTCCAGGAACAACCGCCCGAAACCTCGAGACATGCGCCGTAGCGTCAGGGCTGAGCCGGGTTCTGAAACAAGCTGGACGATCCGCTCGTCTAGAAGTACTCCGCTACGTGGAACATGGAGGATAGCGTTTCGGCAACACCTGAGCGTCGGTGCCAGCTGATCGATGTCGTCCCTAAAGCGACCCCGAATGTCAATGTTCCGGCCTTCTTTCGGATCGATACACGCCTCTATCACAGACCAAAGCATGCCGTACCAAGCGAACATGAACCCGAACTGCTTGGTCGCTAGCCCGGCCAGACCCATATTCCTGAGATCATCAGCCGTGGCTTCCGCTACGTGATGATCAAAGATCTCCCGCTGCTGGTTGGCCCACATCCAATGCCGGTGGAGCAGAAGTAGATCATCGCGGGGCCTATCGGCCAAGGGGTAGTGCCCGGCCGAGATTGCCCACTCGTTCTCACTGTAATCGTTCGGGTCCGTTCGGAACCGCATATGAAGAGTGTCTCAGGCGCGCGACTGCCAAACAATCTTGAGCATCTGCGGGTGGATTGCAAGCATGAGCTGGCCATATCGGGGTGCCGTTTTTTCGCTTCCTAGCGCCACCCTGAACAGACACGGACACTTCAAGCTATATCAGCAATCGCCGATGTCGTCGATTCCTTGCCGTGCACCCGCTCGCCTTACTGAAGGTTTATCGTCACAGGCGGCGAGGTTCCACTGGTTTGCGAAGTTACTGTCACGGTCACCGACGAAAGATTCGCCGACGTTCCGCCGCTGATCTTGAATTGCTGCGTGTACTGGAACTGTCCCCCGGTCGCCGCCGAACCCGCGCTGCTGTACCATGTGGCTGCGGGGCTCGTCACCCAAGGAGTCGAGGGCCTACGCTCGATGATCAGTGGGCTGAGGACACCTGCGAGTTCGCTGTACCCTGGATCGCAACAAGCAGCGCG
>Ga0116111_1002048_pt1 | contig 12881 bp, 16 predicted proteins | sample June2015DPH_8_10_FD_89720 | JGI IMG/M metagenome (GOLD analysis project Ga0116111, IMG submission 89720) | Peatland microbial communities from SPRUCE experiment site at the Marcell Experimental Forest, Minnesota, USA - June2015DPH_8_100 | ecosystem: Environmental > Terrestrial > Soil > Wetlands... | reverse complement strand
GTCAGTAACTGATCGGCCTTCAAGTCTCTTTTTGATTATCCACTTTCTAAGTTTTTCCCAATCTCGTTCCAACCAAGCACTCCCCTATTTTAGGAGAGTGTAGCCTATTTTTAAGATAGAACAGTCTTTGATTAGGCAAAGCTTTCTGATTCTTAAATCGGTGTTTAGGATGCGTGTCATTTCTCTTAAGCTGCGTATGGCTTTCATTCGCATGATTAAGAAGGCTCGAAAAAGGCCTGATGGGTTTCTAGGTGGTCTTCCTGGACCCCTAACATGGAAGCATTGTTTGATGGTTTTGTTAGCAAAGCTTAAGTCTACGTTTTTAAAAAGGGTTTCAAGGGTCTCGTGTTCATCCTGTCTCGCAGGGATCACTTCCTTGTCTGATTGGTTCTCAATGATACGAGACCCATTCTAGTTATAAGCTTTTCAATTTAGGGACAAGCCAGCGCGCTTTATGTGTTGTTGTTTATAGTGAGGGGTAAACAGCCCATTCTGCAATTCTCAGTATGTTGAAAAAGCATCAATCTGCATTGAAAAGTGCGGGTATTGAGTCTATGTTGAACTATGTTGAATCATATTTGAAGCATATTAGAAGCATATAGTAGACCGAGGAGGTGGCTTGAGCACGCACAGGTCTCTAGGCAAAAGCAGACTACATGCTTTTTCATTAGTTTATGAATCATAATCACTCTAAAACTTCTCAAGTAAAACACAATTTATTCGAGGTGAGCGAACCCTTCTCCGCCAAAGAAAAGAGTAATCGCTATTTTTATAAGTTCAACGCTTGAAGTAAATGATTTATGCAAGCTGAAATTGGGATAATCGGTGGGACAGGTCTTTATGACCCGAAGCTACTTAAGAACGTTCAAGAACTAACGGTGGAAACCCCTTACGGTAAGCCTTCAGATTCTATAACTGTTGGTGAGTTGGCTGGTAAATGTGTGGCTTTTCTGCCGAGACACGGGAAAAAACACACTGTTAGGCCAACGGACATTAATGTTAGGGCCAATATTTTTGCTTTAAAGAAGCTTGGCGTAAAGCGTATTCTTGCGCCTTCAACCGTTGGCTCCTTAAGAGAAGAGTATCATCCTGGCGAAATCGTCTTTTGTGACCAGTTTATCGACCGAACCACAAGGCGAGAACAATCATTCTACACTGAGAATAAGGTATGCCACATATCTGTTGCTGAACCAATGTGTCCAGAGCTAAGGCAAAACCTGATTGCTGTTGCAAAAAACATGGGCATAAAAATGCATGAAACAGGAACTTACGTGTGCATTGAGGGACCGCGCTTTTCCACTAAAGCAGAATCTAAAATGTATCGGCAATGGGGCGCAGATGTTGTCGGTATGACGCTGGTTCCTGAATGCGTTTTGGCAAGAGAAGCAGAAATATGCTATGCTTCAATATCAACCGTAACAGATTATGATGTGTGGAAGGACCATCCAGTTTGCGTTGATGACGTAGTTAAGATAATGAAGACAAATATTGAAAACGTAAAACGGATAATCGCTGAAACAGTTGCCAAATTACCAAATGAATGCGCCTGCAAATGCAACGAAGCCTTGAAAGGAGCCTTCGTTTAAAGGAGAAAACAAAAAATGAGCAAGAAAACCGCCGAATTGGATCTTAAATCAAAAGTTCGAAGAATACCAGAGTTTAAAGGCGTGGTTTTCTGGGATATTACCACACTTTTGAAAGACAAGAATTGCCTCCATGAATCCGTTAAACAATTAGCAGAACATTACAGAGGAAAACCCATCGATGCAGTTGTTTCAAACGAAGCCAGAGGTTTCATTATTGGTGCCGCTGTAGCTTACGAATTGAGGGTCGGTTTTGTTCCTATACGGAAGAAAGGCAAGCTGCCGTTCAAATGCGTTGACCTTACATACAAGAAAGAATATGAGTATGACACTATCGAAATTCATGAAGACGCAATCAAAAAGGGCCAGAACATTTTGCTAATCGACGATTTGCTGGCAACTGGCGGAACTGTGAAAGCAAATATTGAATTGGTCGAAAAGTTAGGCGGCAACGTGGTAGGCTTAGGCTTTTTGATTGAGTTATGTTATTTGGATGGCAGAAAAATGATAGGCAACAAATACGATGTGTACTCACTTATTCAATTAAAAACTGCAAACGGATAAAAACTTAGTTTTCGGGCTTGGCTTTAAGAAAGCACAAGTTAAGCCTCCACTCTTTTCCTCCACGACGGTGACAAAAATTATTGCGAATGGGCGCGGTTTGCTTTCTTTGTGCTTTCTGAGGAAAAAGCTGGTTTTCGCCAAGCCCCAGCTTCTTTCAGCTGCATGTTACCATGGTGCTGGCGATTTTATATTGATTTGTTGGTGGTGCTAGACAGCAACACAGGTTTAATAGCTGCGTTTCGAGGAGTTAAAGTATTTAGCTTTGGTGAATTGTTTGGAAAATGTTTTCGCTGATTTAAGTGCCCAAATAAGCGCTGTCTGTCCTGAAGGGGAGAAAGAGAAGACTAAAAGAAATGCTTTCGTTTTTATAACTGCTAAGCCTGATTCACGCAAAATTGCATTTGAAGATTTGAAAAAAGTTGAAGGAGTGAACGAAGTGTATCTTTCTCATGGCGATTACGATTTTGTTGTGAAAGTTAGCGGTGACTCCTTGAATCATCTTCGTGAGATTGTGTTTAAGCGGATAAAGAATCTCAGTAGCATCAAGTCAACTTTGACTTTAATGGTAATTTAGCCAATTGGCAATAAGCATTTTGCCAAAGCAGAAGTTTCAGACTTGAGATTCTAAATAATGCTGCAAGTTGGAAACGAACTCAGCAAAATTCAATTCTGCTTTTTTTGGAACGTAAAAGAAGTCTTCGTGTTTTGCGTGGAGTCTTTCGATTATTTTTATTTCAATAAGTTTTGCAACTGAACCAAAGGTTTGTTCAATTGCGTCGGCGAAGTCTTCAATTTTAAAGGGAATCTCCTCTTTCTTTATGCCATACCTATTTTCTAGCTGGCGATAAATGGCTTGCTTGACCATATTTCCAAAAGACGAAAGAATATCATCAATTGCCTCTGTTACAGCCGTTTCAAAATCAGTTTTGAACGGTTCATTTTGGACTAAAAATGAACAGGGAACATTTGAAACGGTTAATTCTTGACTCATTTTTTTCATCTCAGCTTTTTAATGTTGTTGTGTTCTGCTTGACTACAGTTATATCGTAACTGTTAATATATAAGTTATTATTTCACTAATAGACATATTCCGAAAGTCGATATATCTAAAAAAGAGTGATCGATTCTAAATAGCTAAAATAAAGGTCTAAGAAAAGAAATCAGAAAATGCGGTTTGAGACCTTTCTTGGGACAATATTATTGTTATCAAGAACCCTTGAAGCAACTAATGGCATTATAAAAATGATTAATCCTAGAAAAATCAGTTGGAAAAAATCTGTGATTTTCAAAATACTGATAATCAAAAACTGGCAAGATACCTTGTAAACTCAGCTATTTACGTTCAGGCAAGGACCCATGAACTTGCACGGAAAAAGCTGCAAAATTCTTAACGAGCTAAAATCGACTTTGCAGTTTCTAAATAAATTTCGAAGTCACGCTCAGCAAACAAAACCAAAACAACTTTTTCAAGCTTGTCTTCTTTTTCCAAAAACTCCTTGACAGTATTTACCGCTATGCGGCTGGCATCTTCAATGGGGTAACCGTACGCTCCAGTGCTAATTGATGGAAACGCAATTGTTTTAAGTCCTTTAGCAACTGCAAGCTTTAACGAGTTTTTGTATGCTTGTTTCAAAAGTTCCGCTTCAACATGGAATCCTCCGAGCCAAACAGGACCAACCGTGTGAATGACATATCTGGCTTTTAAGTTGCCGCCTGAAGTAATGACTGCTTTTCCAGTTGGAAGACCATCAGGCCATTCTGTTGCCCTTATGCGTTTGCATTCTTCAAGAATCTTAGGTCCACCTTTACGATGTATTGCTCCATCGACTCCACCGCCGCCCATAAGCGACGAATTGGCCGCGTTCACAACCGCGTCTGCTTCTATATCTGTGATGTCTCCTTTGATTAGTTGCAGGATTGCTTTTCCAACTTGAAATTCCATGAATATTACTCACTCTTAATTGCTATATTATTCAAGCCAACTTGAAATTAAAAAATATTGACTAGCTGTTGTTTGTCATAAATATCATAAGTGCAATACAAGAAAATAAGTTTGTTGTTTAGAATAAGCGCGCGTTTTATCTCGTAAAACTCAAGTATTAGTTAATCTGATAAGATACTTTTGTTAGGTTTAGCTAGAATGTATCGCCGACATAATCGCATAAGTTATCAGGAACTAAAAGACAGAGCAAGTGAGATGCGGAACAACCCAACTCGGGCAGAAGCAAAAATGTATGAGATTCTCTATTCAGATGTCGTTCCTAACTATCCCGAGCACAAATTCTACAGACAGTCTGTGCAATATCCCTATATTTTGGACTTCTACTGTCCAACATTGCGCTTAGGCATAGAAGTAGATGGTGACATACACGATAATACAGAAGCACATGACAGGTATAGAGACGCCCGTCTCCAGTCAAAAAACATTCAAGTTTATCGGTTTAGTAATGATGAAGTTCTCTACAACCCACAGAAAATTGTCGCTCAACTACGCCTATTAGTTCAGGACAAAACTACCCCGTATCAATCTCAAGATGCTGCAGTTCAACTACCTAAAACATATCAAAACCAAAGCAATTGTTTCATAGCTACAGCAGCTTACGGAACAACAAAAGCAAAGGAACTTGATGTATTAAGGAAATTCAGAGATGTTAAGCTGGAATCTAATCTCGTTGGTAGAAGAATAACTATTTTGTATTATTTGGTTAGTCCTCCTATTGCTAATATTATTGCCCGAAGCAAAGAAATGAGAGCCATTGTTAGAGAATGCCTAAATCCAATAATTAACTTTCTAAAAAGAAAATGGTGCTAAGCTCGCGCGCTGGTCAAAAATAGTAATAATTCAGCTCTTGGCATTAACAATTGTTCCTGTTCTCCATTTGGAATCCATGACCTCAAAACTGACCTAACCTCTGAGCATTAAATTAAAACCATTTTTCACCAATTAAGGAACACGCATGCGGGCGCTCACAATAAGTTATTTAGAGGACTTATCGGTGTCCCTAACTTTTCTAGCCATATCTCAAACCCTACCTCTTCATCGATAATTTTACACTGTTTAAATTTGGATTTTTTGACGATATCTTGGATTTCGCTTTTGGTGTAAGCCGATTTCGCTAACGATTTGAAAGTTAATTTGGTAAAGTATGAATCGAACATGTTCAAGTTCATGCGGTCTACGTACTCATCGAGCTTCGCCTTTGGGTCATCCTTATTCAAATCAATAATCAGTGCTTTAGCTTTTGTTTTCAAAACTCTGAATATTTCGTCGATTACCTTTACAGGCTCTGGAAAGTTTTTGAAAGCAGAAGTGCAGATAATGAAGTTGAAATTGTCATTTGGAAAAGGCATGTAAGCGGCATCGCCTTGGCGAAATTCAACTTGTACTCCCGCTTCTTTGGCTTTATTTTGAGCGATTTTCACGAATGTTTTACTTATGTCCAACCCCGTAATGTTGTAATTGCCGAGCTTTGCAAGTTCGACCGATAAGTAACCGGGACCGGGGGCGATTTCAAGCACGTTACTGCCGGGTGCGGTATTGTCGTTTACAAGCTTAGCCCAGGATTTGTATTGTGCAATGCTGTTCTTCTGAATTCTATTATACTGCCTAGCGATAATGCCTTCCATTGCTATGCCCTTGTAGGCTTTTCTTTTGTTAGACGAAGGAGAATTTGTTGTCATGCTATTTCTCTCTCTTTATCTGTTGCCCTGTATTTCTTCAGGGGTTGCTTAAGATTGGTGAGGTTTTGCTCCTCTAGTATTTATAATTTAAATAAAGTTAGGTTAAATAATATTGCTATATAACTATACTAATCACTGACCATAAGGCTGAACCCATAAAGTATGCTCCGAAACCGACGAAAACTGCCACACAAAAAAGCATAATTCCCGTTCCTGTGCGCTCAGTCCAGAACCGTTGCGATTTAAAAATCAGCACTGCCGTCATCGTGTAAAATGAAAAATCGCAGAGCCAATGAACCCCAGCAAACACCGAAAAACCAATTAATCCAAACAGTTTAGCATTTAAAATTAAAGCTGTACCAATGGTTAGCCACCATAAGATGAAACCAGCATTTGCCGCTGTGGTCCGGACTCCTGCAACTACTGATTCTTGTTTTGGGCTTACAGGTGAATCTTTAGTTTTATGCCTATTCTTGAAAGTTTGGATGCCCATGAAAATCATCAGCAAGCCGCCGACTAATCCTACTAAAATCTGCACGAAACTTGGAATGCCAAACTGGCTTAGAACAAAAAAGATGAGAAACATCAATGGAAACTCCACTATTCCATGGCCAACTGCAATCAATGCGCCTGCAGTTTTCCTTTTCGCCGCTTTTTCAATCGTGACAGCGAATAGCGGTCCAGGCATTAAAACACCTGACATTGAAATTAAAGCAACCGAAGCAAAAAACAGGTATGGATTAGTAATAAAAGCCATTGTTTTCAAGTCACCATCATAAGCTACAGCTTCTTTCCACCCGTTACAACCAGAATCCTTGACCATAGCCACCGTCGCTGCTGAAACTCAACATTCAGCCCAGCTTGAGCAAACATTTCACGCGTCTTAGCAGGATTGTTACGTTTAAAGTGGCGAATTACAAGCGATAAACCACGGGGCATCATAATATCAGCCAGCAAAAACCGCCCTTGCGAACGCAAAACACGCGCAATTTCGCTTACACCCTTAGCTTGATTACTCCAATGATGGAAAGAAAGCGTGCTAAACACAAGGTCAACTGAAGCATCAGGTAAAGATAAAGACTCAGCCATAGCAACATGAAATTCAGCATCAGATAAAAGTTGAGTTGCCTGTTGTATCATTCCCTCTGCTGGATCAACACCAATCAACCGTGCATCAGGCCAATGTTCCTTAGCTTTTCTAAGTAATCGTCCCGTTCCGCAACCAACGTCAAGAATACTTTCGGGTTTTTTCCCGTTTTTAGCTAAATCTAAAACTATCCTCTGAACTCGATCAAAAATGTAGCCTTGTCTTCGTGAATTCTCGTAAGTTGCTGACCTTCGATCGAAATCTTGAACATCAGCCTTTTTCTGATTAGTTGCCATCCATTTTTTTCCTTTAAGCTTAATGTAGCATTGTTTTGTAATTTATTTGTTTAAGTCTTCGTGGTTAATTAGCTTGTTTTCAATTTAAAGCAGTTTCTGTATGATAAGCATCACGAACCATGTTTTTAAGTGCATTTTTTGCCTTTCAGAAGTGTAGTCTGCATATCAACGATTTCGGCACTATCCCTTGCCAGTGCATAATTGTCAAGCAATACGCCGTTCAACTCAAAAAACGTGTGTCCCCACGTGAAAATAGACAAAAGCTCCGTTGCCTTTTCCTTGAAACCGGCGATGTACAATGCCGCAGCAATAGCTTCAGCAGTAGTCAACTTTGTAAGTTTGCCAAAATTAACCGGGTTACCTGCAATCAAAATGGGCAAGCAGCGGCTGGTTCCCTTCACATGTCCCGATAAAACTTTCTGTGCATGTTCCCAACTGCAGTCCAGTGCGACCAAACCAAAATTTTCAACTCTCTGCCTGTCCGTAGGTGAAAATGCTATTTCAGAAAATGGATTCAGCACTATGGCGCGTTTTGGCAGAAACCGTGTCTTAGTAACTATCCTAGCTAGTCCACGGCGTTTGAGCCTCAGTCCAGTGCATTTTTTGGGGTCACATTGCGCCGCATGGTAAATAGTGATCCTTGGAAAATTAATCGTGGACGATTTTTGGTTAGGTTCATTTTCCACTTGGTTTGCGCACCTTCAAGTGACTCATTGGGTTATCAAAAACCCGTGGAATCCAATCAATAATGTCTGTAGCGACCATGTGGAAACCAATTTCGCTTGCAACGAAGTCGCCTGCGGCACCGTTAACAAAGGCACCGGCCACTGCAGCTTCAAACGGGTCTACATGCTGAGCCATTAAACCGCCTACGATGCCGCTGAGAACGTCACCCGTTCCCCCAACAGTCATGCCTGGGTTGCCCGTGAAATTCAGCTTAATCCTTTCAGCGTCGCATATAATGTCAACTTTGCCTTTTACAAGAACGACCGCGTTAAGTTTCTTTGCGGTTTTTTGCACTGCCAAAGCGCGTTCTTCTTGGTTTTCAGGTAAAGTTTCGCCTGTCAATATAGTGTATTCGCCAGCGTGAGGTGTAAGAACGAGTGGCACCTTTAAGGGTCTTTTGAACTTGGCGAACGCTTTCAATCCATCAGCATCCAAAAGCAGAGGTTTCCCAGCCTTCTCAACTTCTTCAATGCAGAACTTAACAAACTCTGCGGTTTCAGAGTTTAATCCTAAGCCTGGACCCATTGCAACCGCATCAACTATACTCAGGTAGGGTTTTAGTGTTTCTATGTTGCTTGGTTTCAAATTGTTACCTTCAAGCTTTATCGTTATCAAGTCAGGAGACATAGAAGAAATCGCATAAGCCGTCTTTGCAGGAGCAGCAAGATAAACAATGTCTACGCCTGTTCGCATTGCACCAAGTGAAACCAATGTGGGCGCTCCAGAGTAAACCTCGCTTCCGCCGATAACTAGCAGTCGCCCGGAATCGCCCTTATGGGCTGTTGGGCTCCGCAATTTTGTGGCAAGGTAAACATCGCCTGGACCAGCATATTGTTCTATTTCCTTGGGCAAACCTATGTCTTTGACAACTAATTCGCCAACGTACTTTTTCGCCTTGTTTAACCCCAACTTTGCCTTATGAAATATCACCGTCAAATCGGCTTTTACAGCGGTGCCTAAAACTTCGCCGGTATCTGAATCTATGCCTGTTGGAACATCAACCGCTATTTTGAAAGCATTCAAAGAATTAATGTACTCAACTACTTGGGATATCGGCGGCTTAAGTTGCCCTTTGGTTCCCGTTCCCAGCAAAGCGTCAATGGCTACGTCAGCAATCACTTTTGGTATAGCAGAACTGTCGGTTGCTTCAAGCATAGGAATTTTATCTTGCATTGATTGAAGAATGCACCAGTTTTTCATTGCCGATTCATGGTTAATGTCACGACTTTTGCCAACAAGGATGACTGTTACACTGTAATCAGCTGCTAAAAGATGTCTAGCAGCTACAAAGCCGTCACCGCCGTTTCCGCCTAAACCGCAGAAAATAGCAATTTTTTTATCGTTGGGGAAACGCGAAATGGTTTCTTGGGCTATGTTGCGTCCAGCATTTTCCATTAGTTGAAGCAGGGATATACCATAGTATTCAGCGTTCGCTTCTAGAGCACGCATTTCTCTGCTTGAAATGAACGAGTTTTTGTTTTTTGTTTGCATGTTTGGTGCCTTGTTATTTTATTGTTACTAGTTAAAAGATAAGTCTATCTTTAAAGTGGTATACAAAAGCATCAACAAAACACATTAAAAAGGCTCCTGCCGAGTGATTTTTAGGTTTAACAAGGCTGATTTTGCTAAAGGAGATGCTACTTGTTTTTGGGTCGGTAGGCTTTGCCCTTGTACTCTCTTGAAATTATCATGGTTGAGGTAACAAGGACATTCGGTACGGTTCTGACTTTTTGCGAAACGAATTCTTCCAGCTTATTCAAATCAGCCGTTGCCATCTTGGCTACCACATCGTATTCGCCGAAAACTATGTCTGTCTGCATGACCTCGTTGAATTCAGTTATTTTTTGGGCGACTTCTCTTTCTGTTCCAGAAGCTACCTTGAAAAGAACGTAGGCTAAAATCGACATACTCACACCATTCACCATAGTCACATAAAAGCTTAATTACTTTTCCGTGCTCACATAAAAGGTAGGAAAAAAGTTTATTCCACACGGTGCCCATAATTTCATTAGAGTTTTTAAAAAGCATATTCTTAAAACAAGGATAGTAGATTATTTAAATGGTGATTTGTTTGGAAAAAAACTATTCTATTACAAATTTTGATGCCCTTTTGATAACGGACCTTCAAAAAGATTTTCTGCAAGGCGGCGCCCTGCCCGTTCCTGATGGAGACGAAATTATTCCTGTCCTTAACGAGTATGCAAGGCGTTTTGAGGATGCTAAAGCCTATGTTTTTGCTTCTAGGGATTGGCATCCGCCGAATCATATTTCCTTTAAAGCGCAGGGTGGTCCATGGCCGCCTCACTGTGTTCAGAAGACGAAGGGTGCAAAGTTTAGTCCTGACCTCAAAATCCCTGAAGGCACGTTGGTTATTTCTAAGGCTACTGATCCTGAACATGAAAGCTACTCGGTTTTTGACGGAACAAACTTCGCTAACGAGTTGCGGATGCGTGGTGTACGACGGCTTTTTGTCGGCGGTTTAGCAACTGATTATTGTGTTGTAAACACGGTTCTTGATGCTCGTAAACTTGGCTATGAGACAGTGGTGCTTATGGATGCAACGTTAGGCATTAACGTGAAGCCTGACGACGTGGACAGGGCGATTGAAGCAATGCTTAAGGCTGGAGCTGAACAGGCTACAAACGATGATTTTCCAGACGCAGTTGACACCTTGCCCACAGAGGAAACTGAACCTGACGCCATGGAAGAAAAGCCTTCAGAGAGAGCTGCTGTAAAGAAAAAGGCCCGAATGCGTCCAAGAGGGTCTGCTAAAAGGATTCGCACGGAGCGAAAAAGCTAATTTCTTTCGAAGTACAACGAAGCTTAAATAATCATGCTTATTTTTCCCTAAAAACCCCAAATTGCTCTCCTGCAGCTTGTTTTAACAGGGGAAATTGACGCCAACTTGGCTTTTTATTATGCCGAAGTTTAGAAATAGGCCTAATTAAGCTAAATTAAGTGGTTTTTCAAAGCATATTTTAGTATTTACAAGCATTTGATTGGTAATCGTCAGGCAGTTTTTAGCTGTAAGTCCTCTTTGTCGAGTGTTAAGTGCACACGTGGGTTCTAGTGGTCAACGAAATTTTTCCGAATGGTAACTTTTTACAATAAATAGTTAAAAAAGCGTATGCTGGCTTACGTGATTACCATTAAATCGTTAAAATACCATGTTGACCCGCATGTTTTCTATGATACGAGAAGCGAAAAGTAGAAACTTTCGCAGAAATTTAGCGATTGCAGTAAAAGAGATGCTGCCACTTGATTCTTTAATTTTTTTTATTGCTCGCCCATGACCTGGATTATTATGGTTCTTTTTCTCGGGTAAACGTCTGTTTCCACAAAAAGCAGCGACTGCCAAGTTCCAAACGTCACGTGTCCATCAACTATTGGCAGAGTCTTGTCTGGCGGAAGAAGCATGGAACGCAAATGTGAATGAGCGTTAGACGGATGCTGGTACGCCTTGTTTTTCGGCGCAAGTTCCTCAAGCAACGCCTTGATGTCGTTTAGTAATGCATAATCATTTTCTGTTAAAATCAGGACGCCTGTCGCGTGAGGAGCAAAAACGTGGACTATCCCGTTTTTGATGCCTGAGAGCGAAACTTCTTCCTGCACTTTGTCAGATAAATCAATGAAGTCTATTTCGCCCCTCGTAGTGAAGCTATAGCTTTTATTTACGACTTTAAAGTTTGACATTACAAGCATCTTCCTATTGTTTTATCGCCTTGCATTACTGAAAAATGTTTCGAGAAGCAAGCAGAAAGTGTGTTTGGTTGATGCTTTTGTATACAGACACCTTTGAATTAGCAACCTTGAATGACCTTTAATCGCTAAATATTACTGGAATACCTGAGTGCTTTGTTGATTTGTTACTGTAACTAGACACTCCCATACGCTTAAAATTTTCTATGACCACTAATCATACAATCTATTTCTTGATTTTGAAGGTAACTTTTCAAAATGTCCCCAGTAAAAACCCCAGTAAAAAAAGGCAGAGAGCAAAAAGCTGCGCGGAGTTAATCGAAGATGTTGAAGAAAATGAGTTGCCTGATCATGAAAAAGCAGACGCAGAAGTTACAGCCAAAGAGTTGTACCACCACAAGTTGCAGTTGTTGTAGTTGCGGTTAGTGGGGTAACCAAGGTTTGTGGTAAGGTAGGTTGTGGAGTTGCACACCAGGCCCTACTAAAGCCGCATAACATTTTAATTTTTTCGCCAATATTCTGCCTTCTGAAAATTTATGAACGCAACTGTTCAGCAAACCCCAGAGCAAACCGTTGTGTCTATCGAGCTTGACTGCAGGTAAACGAACAAGCTGTATTGAACAGTTTCTAACGCTTGCGTTTCCGTCACAGAGGAAGGAAAAGTTAACGAGACTATTTAGCTAAACAAGCTTTGGGTGCAGTTGCGGTTAATTGCAAAGTACTTTGCTGCCGGCTGGTGTGTGAGTTGCTGTTTTTTTAGAAAAATTTTTAGATTTACAAAATTTTTTGGGCCCGTTATAGCCTTAAAAAAACGGTTTGTCGTTTGCCACATTTTAATAAAATACGCTATTTTAGAGGTTATTTTGCCATAAATTGGATGATGCACGGTTGTTTTTGTGCGAAACGGTAAAGCTAGAAAATCAAACAATTTTTTTCTATGGAAGCGATAATTTAAAAACCTAATTCATGGTTAAAATGTCAAAAGAGCCTTAATTCAGCCTTTTCAGTGCTTGCTCTAGAGCCCTGGCATGGAGAATATCGTGGCCTCATATAAGTACCCCCGAAAATCTCCATACGAAGCTAACGCCTGTTTTTTCGGTTCACCTTCGAGCATTTTGCAGTTTTTGCCAAGACCTGTGAAAACTTTGCTGATTTAGCACAAAAAGTTTAGAATTGAAATTTTTTGTAATCAAGCTTTTAGTTTTGCAATTTGCAGGTCTGCTCAGCGGGTTATGTCTGGGTGAT